>OLFV01000072.1_pt1 | contig 115138 bp, 100 predicted proteins | sample 1605551 | NCBI WGS metagenome assembly OLFV01 (sample SAMEA3888922, study PRJEB22519) | human gut metagenome | biome: human gut; feature: human-associated habitat; material: faeces | place: Denmark | collected 2011
CACGGCGGCGGCTTCCTCGTCGATCAGCCAATGGTATTTGTTTTCCGGGTCTTTCCTGTAGCCATAGATAGCGCAGTTGGTGGTAGGCTTGCCGGATTCTCCCTTGACCCGGATGGCGGTTTTCTGCTTGCGGCTCAGGTCGCGCAGATACCACTCGTTCATGATGTTGAGGAAGGGCGCAAACTCGTTGCTGTTCTGGTCATCACTGTCCACGCCGTTGGCAATGGCAACAAAGTGGACGCCATGCTGCCGGAAGAATACCTCTGTGTAAAAGCCGGTTTGCAGATAGTCACGCCCCGCCCGGCTCATATCCTTGACAATGACATGGGCCACCTTGCCTGCTTCAATGTCCGCCACCAGCTGTTTCCATGCCGGACGCTCGAAATTGCCGCCGCTCCATCCATCATCAGTATAGTGGCGGCAGTTGGTGTAGCCTCTCTGCTGGGCATAGCTTTCGAGGTATTTTTTCTGATTCACGATGGAGTTGCTATCACCGGCATTGTCATCGTCACGGCTTAGCCGCTCATACAGAGCGGTGATCTTTTCCTCAGTCTGTTTCATGCGCATTCGGCGCTCCTTTCAGACTGACGGCTCATTTGTGGTGCTTCCATTATAGCACAAGTGCCGTCATTTGTAACCCCTTCATTGCGGATCATCCGCAGAATCTTTTCCTCCATGGTCTCCACCGCTGTTTCGCTGAATGCGACCCTTACCTTATAGGTGGTGCCGCCGATGCGCCGAATGATGAACTGTTCCTGTTTCGTTTGCTCCATAGGCTTCCTCCTTGCGTAATTTGTTGGTTTTTGGTATAATAAGTCCGGTTCCGTTGGCTGTAAGCCAATCATGTCTTTATGCTGGTTTTCCATGTTCTTTTTCTCCTTTCTACCCTCTGTGTTTAAGATAGTAACCTTAGTAACTTGCGTTTAGATTACCCTTTCACTAATAGGAGAAAAACGGGGTGTAAATCGGAACTGTTTTTTGAGAAAAAGAAAAATATTTTTTCGAGGAGGTGAAGCTGTCGTGGAACCATGGGAGGATGAACTGCTGTGGGATGATGATTTTTCCGATGAGGAAGAAGATACCGAGGAGCAAATAGAGGAAGCCGACCTTGAAATGGATGAGGATAGCTTTGCCGATTGGGAGGATGCGTCGGACGGTGCGCCGGAGAACGAATCGCTGGAGGAAGCGCTTGCAGAGGAACGCACGCTGGAGCTGGAAAGCGAGCTGGAGCAGGACGAGCATCCCAGAAACTATGCCGCCGAGCTGGAGGACGAGGAAGAGGAAGCCGCGCCCACCAGCGAAAAACGGCTCAAGCGGGAAATTCGCGCAGAGGCTGTGCGGCGGCTGGAGGAAGCAGCCCGGACGGAATCGGATTTTTTGACTGTGGTAGACGAGTGGAACAAGCTGGACAGAAATCGGGAACGCCGGGAGCGTGACCACGAAAACCTGCGCGGGGATGTGCCGTTGGAGTTTCAGGCCGTGCCAGAGCCGAGAATTGCTCCCCTCTGGATGAATCTGCCAAGGTTCCGCCAGCTCTGTCAGGGAAATTTTCTCGACATCATCTTCTCCTGTCCCTACGAGCTGCATGAGCTGACAGCAAACCGTTTTCTCTCCAAGCTCTTCTTCACCCTCAGTGATGAACAGAAGGAGGTACTGTATTACCTGTTCGTCAAGCAATACAGCACCACAAGGCTTGCTGCCATCCGTGGGCAGTCCGACCGGAATATCCGAAAGTTGCGTATGACCATTCAGAAAAAGCTGCAAAGGCGGATGTATGAGCATCTGAGTGAAAAGCTGGAAAGGGACTACAGCATTACTCTGCGGGAGCGCGAGTTCGTAGAGGAATATGAAGCACTGCTGCAAACCATGGGCAAAGATGCCGTGATCCGCCGGGAAAACAAAACCAAACCGAGAAAAAAGAAAGCCGCCCTTGACGATGACAAGGACGGTTGATACAATAGTAATACGGTTAATATATAGTTGGATTACGAGTTGAGAGGAACAGCGCCATGAAGAATCTCTTTGAGCAGTCCCGTTCCCATTGGGTACGGTATGACCGCTATGAACTGAAAACAGCCGCAGACGGCAAGCGGTATATCACGCCGGGGAAGAATGCCAAGCCCGACATATATAATCCCTTGAAGGAAGCGCCGGGAATCGTGCTGGATGCGCTGAATGTGGGAATGCTGATGATGAACCGCAGCCCGGAGGACGAGGTGCAGAAGGCCATTCTGGAATTTGTAACCCATTACGGTCTGCTGGGCCTGATGACAGCGCTGCCCACCACGCCGTCCTTCATGGATTATGAGGCGGTCTATCTGCCGAAAAACCACTTCATCAAGGCAGAATCCATGGAAACCGAGGACTATCTGGCGCTATTCTATCCCTTTGACCAGCTGGATCTGGTCAAGAAGGGCATTGAGTCCAGATGGAGCGTGTCCGGCGACAACATGATGGTGGCGCTGACCATGACCTTTGCGAGTGAACCCATGGCGAAAACCATGAGCTTCCAGCGAGAGTATGCTGAAGCCTATGACTGGGTGGCGCAGCAGTTCAAGGACTGGGCCTTTACGCTGACCACATCTATTCTGTACTACAACGATTATGACCTGATCGATGAGGATACCCGGAATCTGTATCGCAAAGGCATGGCTGCTTTCGGCGGCATTGCGCCCAGCTATCATATTGAGCTGCTGGACAAACCGACCATCTATTGGGACTTCCATTCGCTGCTGCTGGGCATCCAGATGATGTTCAGCTTCCTGCTGGTGGACGGAGAGAAGCCCCTGCGGCTGTGCAAGCACTGCCAGAAGGTGTTCCTGAGCAGCCGCTCCAATTCCGCTTTTTGCAGTCCCCGCTGCAAGAATCAGTATAATGTCTATAAGAGCCGTGGGAAGAAAACCAGCGAAGAAGATTGAGGTGAAACGACATGGCAGACGCCAAGAAGGATAAACTGCAAATCCGCAACAGCACAGTGGATTTCCTTGTGTTCACGAAAGATGCCCATGAGGATGGCATTGAGGTACGGGTACAGGATCACGACGTTTGGCTGACCCAAAAGGCCATTGCACGGCTTTTTGATGTAGACCGGAGCGTTGTGACAAAGCATCTGAAAAATGTATATGAAAGCGGTGAATTGTCCGAAGATGCAACTTGTGCAAATTTTGCACAAGTTGCGGATAACGGAAAAACCTATCACTATAAGTTCTACTCTCTGTCCGCCATCATAGCCGTAGGCTATCGGATCAATTCCGGCAGAGCCACGCAGTTCCGCCAGTGGGCAACCAAGGTGCTGGACACCTTCACCAAGCAGGGGTATGTGCTGGACAAGAGCAGGCTCATCAATGGGCAGATTTTTGATGAGGACTACTTCGATCACCTGATTTCCGAGATTCAGGAGATTCGGGCCAGCGAACGGCGCTTCTATCAGAAAATTACGGATATTTACGCCACTGCTGTGGACTACTCTCTCGATAGCCAGACCACAAAGGATTTCTTTGCCACAGTTCAGAATAAGATGCACTATGCCGTCCATGGCGGCACAGCGGCAGAGGTCATTATGGCACGAGCCGATCACACCAAGGAACACATGGGGCTGACCTCATGGAAGAATGCTCCTGACGGCAAGATTGTCAAGGCAGATGTGTCCGTTGCAAAAAATTACTTATCCATGGATGAAATGCAGGAACTGAACGAAATCGTCACCATGTATCTGGACTATGCTACCCGGCAGGCCAGACGGCATATTCCCATGACCATGGCAGATTGGGCCTCCAAGCTGGACGCTTTTCTGCAATTCAATGATGCAGAGATTCTGCAAAATAAGGGAAAAGTCACCGCTGCCATTGCAAAAGCCTTTGCCGAAAGCGAGTTTGAGCAGTACCGCGTCATTCAGGATCATCTGTATCAGAGCGACTTTGACCGTCTGGTAGCCAGCACGGAACAAAAGAACTAAAGTGTAAAAATGCCCGTTATCGGCCACGCAACCGATAACGGGCATTTGTCATTCATATACAAGCTCGGTCAAAACGATTTCCTCCGCGCGGCTGCGGATGCTGTTCATGCGGCGTACCCATTCCATTTGATCGGCAGCTTTGAGTGCTTCGGTCACGCCTTCTTGCTTCACCATTGCAGAAACGATGATTTCCATGCGCTCGTTGCAGGCTTGGTCGATCTCGGCAAGGTGCCGATGCAGCGTTCCGTTTGTGAGCAGGTTTGTGTAGAAAATAGGGCGATGTTCTTTCAGATAGCTGCGGCGCATATGTCCATACTTGCCAATCTGGTATTCCGGTTCCTCTGGCAGCGCAAGGTTTGGAATGAGATAATCGCCCTCCTGACGGTAAGTGCCGCCCATTTCCTCAAATAGAGATTTCATAAAAATTAGCTCCTTTTTGTGTTGATTTCCAGCGGTTATACGGACTTTTCTTCTCCTTTCCTACAACTGCTGTTCCATTCACCACAAATGAGCCGCAGTCATATGTATTAGGTGGGAGAAACCACCCTTTACATATTAACTCTTGGTTGACTATACTGTTACTTTCGCCCTCACGCCCGTCATCTTGGGATAAACGGCAGTAAAGGGCAGTGATTTTGTTCTGTTCTGATTGTCTGTTATTCAAAATTTTCTCCTTTCCGACAATCGGATACAGTATATTGCTGTCATCATTATACTATATCCTTTTGACAAATTCAACGCTTTAATGCGGTAAAGTCTAAGTTTCTTCATAGAATTTGTAGCCGAGTTTTCGGATAACGGTGTTAAGCAAATATTCTTCACCATACGGATTAAAATGTCCGACTACTTCATATTCCGTATGTCCGTCTTTCTCGGTAAAGTCTGCGTCTTTCGGAATACGGCATAAACTTTTCCGCTTTCTTCCTGTGTCAATGACAGCGGGGCGGCGAAGTATTCTCTCAATTTTTTCTTGAATTTTAACGGAGCGTTCTTCGATGGCTTTGTTCATTTTTAGTTGTTTCCGTAGTTCCATTATCCGAGCAGTAACACCTGCTTTTTCTTCTCGCAAGGTTTCTTTTTCGGCGGGTGTTGCTCTGCAGATTTTGTTTTGCAGTTTGGTGCGGACTTCAATTAGCCTATTCATATCGTTTTCGCTCTTTGCTCGGTCTGCATACAGATCATCAAAGGTTTCGATATGGTATTTGCCCATATACCGCTAACAATAATGCAGATACAAGCGGTAAATATGGCTTGTACGGTGGAATGGCTGAAACCAATCCTTTAAGTCCTGCGGCATATCTTTTGGATAAGAAATATATGCTCGTCTGCTACCGAAAGAAGCGAATCTGCCAACCGACCACTTTAGGTTTTCAGGAGTCCATCTTTCATCGAGGGTATCTAACCTTGTAAAGTGGTCGTACTGTGGTAATCGTATTTTCCAATGCTTACCCGTGAAGTCGGTAATATATCCTTTTCTCTGCAAATATTCTTCGATATATTTCGGACTTCGGCTGTAATCAGCTTCTCGCATATCCTCACGATAGACATTGTATCGTGTTGGCTTACCACTTTTCTCGTCGAGCCATACTTGCCTTGTCGGTGCTTTATGCGGATTTTTAATGACCGACAAGCCGTGTTCGGTACAGATGCGATCTGACACACTACGAAGCTTTCGTTGCTCTGCTTTGGAATAGTCATACTTTCCGCCGTCAATGAAGGATACAGAATTAAAGCAGAAATGATTGTGCAGATGGTCTTTGTCAAGGTGGGTAGTAACGATAATTTGATACCGATCACCCCACATTTCTCTTGCGGTCTGCAATCCGATTTCGTGTGCTTCTTTTGCCGTAACCTCGTCCGGCTTAAAGCTCTGATAACCGTGCCAAGCGATATATCCATTCTCCTTGCCATACTGCTTCTTGGTTAGGATCTTCTGCTGTAAGGCAATCTCCTTTAAGCAGTTTATAGTGGAAACATATTCGCCTTGCTCGGTAGCTTCGGGGCGGCTGACGTAAGACATAACATCCCATAACGGTTGTAAACTCGAATTATTTGCTACCGTCTTTTCGGGGTTTTCTACATAGGCAATAAGGTCTTTCAATCGACCTTCTATATGCCATAAACTTGTCGTTGCCATCATCCCACCTCCTGCAAATCGAGAATAAGGCACTCAATCTCTTTGCAGATATTAAGTGCAGACGGCTCATACTTGGCACACGTTTTAAAACCCTTATGGACTTCATAGAGTGCTTCAAGCAGTTCCCAAAACTCTTTTGTAGATTTCGGTTTCGGTGTTTTGCCCTTGCAGAGCTGCCGCACAAATTCCGCTTGCGACAGTCCGCATATCCCCGCCGAGCGTTCCAACTTTTCTTTTTCTTCTTCGGATAACCGCACAGAAACACGAACGGAATCCTTGTTTTTCATAAAATCATCTCCTTACTTTTAGGGGTATTCAGGGGACTTCCCTAGAGTATAGTCCACATCCCTTTAGGGTGTGGATTGGATTTTGGTGTCAAAATCCGATGCTCGCTACACCTGTGGACAGGTATAGTGCTTCCTTTTGCCGTTCTCCCTGAATGTCGTTTTTGTATACCTAAAGTTATAGCTTTCACTATAACGCCCCGGATTCTCACCGCAGCGTCGCTTCGCTTATATCATCGCAAAGTCATATCCCATTCAGACGGTCATTCAGTTGTAACCGACTTTTGGGCAACAAAAAAGCCGGCACATCCAAATGGTATGTACCGACCTTAAAAGGGCAGGGCCCTCCCGTCAAAGGGAAATTGGTAATCACATCCAGATGTAACCGGCTTTGAGATTCAAAGTCGAGACCGTTATTCGCTTGTTCCTCTGCTAACGATGCTGAAATGCTACGAGGAAAGCAGCGATATTTTCGCTTAGTATATCGCAGACCTTATCCGACCTTTAGTCGTCGCTTCTTCAATAACTCTGTGATTTTACGTAATATATTTAATTGTATTCCCTCTAAGAGGGTATTTTAGTATACATTATAGAACGTCTGTTTGTCAAGTAGCTTTTGTCGCAACACGAACACTTTTTAATACCAGAAGCATAAAATAAAATCAAGGGCACTGCGTAAGCAATGTCCTTGATTTTAAATAATCGATCACACCATTTTCTTTAGTACTTCTGCTAACACGTAATAAGCGTACTTATAAACTTCCAGTGAGTTGTTATCCGGTGTAACTTCGCCGTGCATCAGCGAACAACGCAACAGATATAAAACCTCTATAATGCCTCTGCTAACCTTGGAACGCTCGTTAATAAAAATAATATTGTTATCACGATCTTTTCTTAATACGCTTTCAACAACATACGGACAAATCTCGTTATAAAACGCCTTGCATTGTCCTTGTTGTTCTACACCCAAACGCCTGAAATCTGCATGTGCATCTAACTCGTTTTTGTCGTATCTGTCTTGCTCAAATTGGAAAAGTATGTCGGCAGGATTATTCTTGCGATGAACTAATATTGTAACCTTTTGCCTCGTTCTCTGAATTTTATAGTGAGTTAATCTGTAATCGCCTTCGGCTAAGGTTTTGGGATTGTTTATTGCAATCTCAGAAAATGAAATTTGCTGATTCACTCCACCTCGTTCTTGAGTAACGATGGCAGCGCTAACCAAGGCAGATCGCAAACTGTTGAGATTCTTTTTAAAAGAAATAGCCTCATCGGTGTTGTTATTTGTATCAAGTAGTGTTTCTATGTAACCTTTGAAGCGATTACTCTCAGACTTGAGTTTCTCTATTATTTCACGATCTGTCCGTTCCCTGTACTCACTGCGATACCAAGAGTTGAACGCTATCCAAGCTTTAATAAATGCAGAATAGTAATCAATATCTATATCGATTTTTCGTATCCAATCTCTATAGCTTGGCATTAACAATCAACTCCTTTCTCTTTGAGCCATTTAATCGCTTTTGCCTCATCTTTTTCTATGGCATACTCGACTACAGATTTGGCGAGATTTATCAAACGCTCGGACTGATTGCGCATAGCAAAAGACTCTCTGACTTTTTTTGCAATTTCCAATTGCGCTTGTCCTTCGATTTCCGGCAACGGCATATCAAGCAATTCGTCCTTTGTAATCGCCGTTAATATCGTTCCAGAGCAACGTTGCTTCATTAGTTCTTGAATAGGTTTAGATTTGAATAACACTAATAATGTTTCCGAGTTAATCCTCTTGGAATCAAGAACATAAAACCCAGTTGAGCATAAAGCATTATCATACTCATCCGTGATCAAGGCACAGCTTTGTAAAGAACCCTCTACAGAAGCGACAATGATTTGCCCTGCTTTCACCTGACGTCTAGCTCTTGAAGGAAGATCCTTGCCAAGAACTTTTTCGACTTCTCCGATATTGCCAAAATAGCCCACATCCGCTAATTCAATATACTGGTATGCCGTCTCGTTGTTAGGTGCGTAGTTTTTGTCGTTCAAACTACACATACTACCAACAGTTTCCTCTGTACCGATTTTGTTAACATAGCTGTCATAGCGTGGTAAGTAATATTCCGCATCTAATCTGCCCGTAACGGCATAACTTTCAGAGAAAGGCTTTGTTGCGACATTATTGGTGTCGGGTTCGAAATCGTTAAAACCAATGGCGGAAATCAACATTTGTTCAGCGGAGACAAACTCGGAATCGGCGTTTAACCTACATTTATATGCCTTGTCGAAAAGATTCTTTATAACATTCTGCAGGGTAATATCAAATTTAGGTATACTTATATCCCTAAACTTTGCGCGGCTGAAATTGGTTTGATTGCCTTTAATTGAATTCTTATCAATTTCATACCGTCCATATATGCAATTCAAATAAGCCACGAGTGTTTCAGGATTAATTTGTTCGTTGGTATTAACACGATATAAATACGATGCAAAGGCATAATCCGCATCCTCTAACACAACTGCAGCTTTGCCCACTAAGTTAGGATTTCCATTAGTTCTTATAACTAACACATCGCCCTTTTTTAAACGTAATTTCTCAAACTCATCTGGCGATAGTGTGTGACAATATTTCTGTGGGGTATCAATGAAAGCGTTGTGTAATTCGTTCAAGCGCAATACGGGATACCCATCTTCTTGTTCATCACAAAATTTGGATGTTCCATACTGAATATTGAGAGCCACATCTTTTCCTTTTAGAGATCTACGATATGACACTGTAGTGGAATTATAATATTCTGCTTCTAAGCGGAAATAATCAGTTGCTGCATAAGTATCACTTAACAGTATTTCCTTGCACTTTAGCCCATCCATCAAAGCCTTGTATTTAGCTTCATTGAAAGGTTCAACAGATGGGCTCATCGAAAAAAACTTAAACCTTCCTTTTTCGCAAACTCAATAAAGGCTTCTGCAATACCATCTTGTGTCATATTGTCGTGATTATAAAGATCGTGATCGACAATAAAGTGGCTATGGCTATCCAGCTTAATTTCTCCGTGCTCGTCCTTAACATAGATTTTGTCACCGGAGTTATCTTTGCTGGGTTTTTGCATAGTGGCAAAGAAGATAGGATAATCCTCTTTTTTGGGGCATAACTCATCATCCCACTTTTGTACAAACAAAACTGAGGTTTTAGTTCCGGTATGAGGTTTGAAAACATTGCCGTGCAAGCCGACAACTGCGAGTATGCGGCAACGTTCAGCAATAAAGTCACGGATATATTTATCACTTGCATTATTGAAACGACCTTGAGGAAGGACAACGGCCATTCGACCACCGGGTTTCAAAAAATTGAGATTGCGTTCAATGAACAGAATATCTCTGCCGACCTTTTTCTGCCATTTGCCTTTGCCATTTTTTGCAAGCTCATAATGTGAAAGAATGGTTTGCTCCTTGATATCACCTGCAAAAGGCGGGTTTGCCATAACGAGGTCAAAGTTAAATTTGCTAAAGTCACTACTTCCTTTGGGTTGGAGCTTTTTTAACTTCTTAAATCCTTCGTTATATGTATCGTTCCAATCTTCTTGCTTAGTCACTTCACTCCAACGTGAATAGTCAAGAGTGTTGAGATGTAATACATTTGTTTGTCCGTCACCCGCGATCAGATTGAGGGTTCTTGCAACACGGACGGTTTTTTCGTCAAAGTCAATGGCAAAGACATTGTCTCTAACAAAATCTCGTTCATCATTTGTTCTTTCAGAAGCAGTAAAGTCTTCGCCGGGTTCAAGTCCTTTGGACAGACGAATCTCTTTCCACACCTTGAAAATACTATGTACAGTAAATCCAGAACTACCGCAAGCAGTATCAATGATTTTATCATTTACGGTTGGATTCATCATTTTTACGCACATATCAATTACATAACGAGGGGTAAAGTATTGCCCTTTTTCACCCTTTTGTGCCTTGCTCATCAAATACTCAAAAGCATCGTCAACAACATCAAGATTATTGTTAAAGAGCTTAATATCCTGCAATGTTGAAACACAAACCGCAAGGTGAGAGGGAGATAACAAAATCTTGCTTTCTTCAGGGAAAACGCCTTCCCACTTCTTTTTGGCATCGTCAAACAGACCTTGAATTTTTTCTTTCAATTCAAAGTCGGTATCACCACTATTGCGGAACTGCAAGTACGCAGTCTTATCATTAGCACAGATCAACTCATCATAAAGTTTAGCAAAGATAAGCTTGAAAATTTCCTCAAAGGAATCAACACCGGCACTTGCAAGGACTTCATCTTCCATTTCCTTTATAAGATTTCTAAGAGAGCGCTTTTCCTTGCTGATTTTGTCACGAGTTCTTAAATCATCGTAAGTATATCTTTCGCTTAGAATATCCGAGAGTTTTTGCGTAGCTTTCGGAATATCACTAATCATTTCGAAGAAATTAGGATCCTTGCGATTATAACAAGAAACTTGCTCGCCGTTTGTCCATACACCGATAGGAGCACCCGTAGCATTACAATAAGATTTTAATTGCTCCTTACCGTCAGTGAGCTTCGGCTTTTTCAACTCAACAATGATGTAAGGAACAGTAGGGCGATCCTTATCCATAATTGTAATATCAGCTCTCTTAACCTCACGTCCAAAGTGAATAGGCGTTTCAAGCTGGATACGATCTGTAGGATAGCCATATTCGTGAATCAGTTTGTAAATATATAACTGACGTACTGCCTCTTCAGGAGTGAGTTTAATTTCTTTTTCACGAACAAGGCATTTAATATATGGAGTTTCCACATCTTTAACCGACTTCATAAAGATAGCAGATTCTACCGCTACAATTGTATCCTCCGAAAACAGGGTATCATCGTAAGATGTGTTCTTAAAAATATCATTTAATCTCATCATATGTCCGCTCCATTCTTCTTTAATTCTAAATAACGTTCATAAGAAATAACTACATTTTGTGGCTTGTTTTGTTTTTGAATTATTAGCACCTTGTCATTGTCGGCTACTTCCTTAAAAATCTTGGATGCTTGACCTTTTAGGAAAGGGGTAACCGATTCGTAATCAGGTATTATATTCTTTTTTCGTGACAACCAGCTACGCCTCCTTGTGATAATGGTACGAATACAGCATACTATAAAGTCATTACTTTTGTCAAGTAGTTTATACATATAAAAGTAATTACTTTTTGAGCAAAATAAAGACTGAGCAAAGCACTCGGCTTTGCTCAGTCTTCAGGTGTTTAAGCGCAAATCAAATCTGTGTTTATTATTTCAGTGGCTCTATTGCGAATATTATTCATCCGAGCAACCCACTCCATTTGGTTATCCTTTTTGAGTTGTTCGGTTACACCCTCACGGTCAGCCATTTGTTTTACAAGCCGAAAAAACATATCCTCAGCTTGATTATCAATGTCAGCATGATGTTCATTTAACTTACCGCTTGTCAACAGATTAACATATCGCACCTTGTGGTGTTGCTTGATTTATCTCAAATGCCGCTGTCCCCATAAGCCAATTTCAACTTGTTCTTCATCGGGCAAGGTTAGATTGGGAATGAGATAACCGTTTTCCTCACGATAAGTGCTACCTAATTGTTCAAATAATGATTTCATTGCAGTTTCCTCCAAATATAATTTTTAGATTTTTCTGCAATACACCGTACCGATTGTCTTTACCACTTGTTTTCAAAACTTTCGTTACGGCACCTCATCATTCGGGAAGCCTTGCTTTTTGCGTGTATGCAGTTGTGTTTACAGCTCCGCGATGTGCACCGGATTTCCGTGCTCGCGGATCAGGGCTGCGAGATCGTCCGCGCGCAGCCACACGGTGGCCGTGTTATCGTACGGGTGCACGCCGATGAGCCCCGGTGCGGCGAAAAACGCTTCGTCGAGATAAAGCTGCACCTTGCACTCGGCGTCGTTGAGCAGGCCAAGCGGCGTCACGGCACCGGGAATGAGCCCCAGCACCTGCATGAGGTCGTTTTCGGACGCGAACGACAGCGCGCGGGTGCCGTATCTGTGCCGGAACTCCTTGAGGTCGACGCGCTTGTCGCCGCGGACGGTGATGAGGTAGTAATTGCGCTTTTTATCGTCGCGCACGAACAGATTTTTGGCGTTGGCCTCCGGGTAGGGGAGCGCCACGTCCGTGAGTTCGGCCATGTTGTAGACCGCCTTGTGCTCTGTGATCTCGTGCCAGATCCCGCGCGTGCGCAAGAGATCGTAAATTTCCGCTTTGTTCATGCTGCACCCCCCCTGTGGAAAAATTTCTCATGACTGATCTATTCCTTCAAAAACGTGGCCAGAAAGCATCTAGGTTTGTTATCAGAAAATTCGTGACTGCTCCACGAAACTCCACTTCTGCGCCCTTATTTTTCCAAAATGCCCGGTTTGCGTCCTCGATTTTCGGCTGCATCTGCTCGATCTGGTTATCGTCCAACGGAAAACGGACATCACCAAAATCGTCATTCATAATTTCGAGAAGCAAATCGTGATACTTATGTGCACCGATTGTTTGTAAAGCGGCTATGATTTCAAAAAGATGTTCTGAAGCAAGGACCTCCTGCAAATCGTCCATGGCGGACATCCAAAACTCCACGCTAAGGGCGAGCAGCCTTTCACTCTGAGACATAGATTGCTGCAGTTCAAAGAGCTTTTCCCAGTGGAAAGACGGCAGTTGCTCCAAGATGTTACCTTTCTCCATGTAAAACTCGTTGTATGATTCCGTGCGCCACCCTCCGGCTCGCTTTATTACAACGCTATATTCGGATAGCCCATTATCATATATCACTGCGTTTCGTGAAGACAGAATATCATCCTCAATATAATAAACGCCTGCTTTGGGAACGTTTGCATCCAGTGATTTTCCGTTGCGTATTGTTCCGATGTACTGACCGTTAATGTACATTCGATACAGCAAAAGAGCTCCCGCAAATGCGGATTTCCGATGAATATGGAATCGCACCTCACTCATGAAATCGCACTCCTGTATGTGGATTCAATTATTTACATTGCTTAAAAAAGTCCACCGTAATTCTATCAAAATTACAGTGGACTTATGGTGGAGATGGGGGGAGTTGAACCCCCGTCCGAAAGCGCTTTGACAGGAACTTCTCCGGGCGCAGCGGGTTTTTGCGGGACGCTGTGCGTCCCCGTTCCCTTCAGGACAGGCAAACCGGCAAGCCTGTCCGTCCGGTAGCTTCATCATGCATGGCACGCGCAAAGCTTAGCGTGCGCACGTTCACCACTCATCGACGCTCCGCTGCCGGGCCGTGGTCCTCCCGGCGGGAACGCTCGCTAATTAAGCAGCGAGAAGAACAGTTTCGTTGTTGTTCTTTAATTTATAAGATGCCCGTTTTATGGCGGTCAGGCGCCGCCGCCCGCTATTCCTGCCTCCACACCCCCGTCGAAACCGGTACATCCCCATGATGTCGGGTGCGTCGGCCGCCCGCGCCGCTCTCGCGGCGCGGACAGGAACACATTCTGAAAAATCAGACGAAACTGTCGATGTTTTGTTTCCTCAGCAGGTCTCTGGCTCCGGATACTCGACGCCGAAGGTCTCGACCGAGACGGTTTTCATCTTCTGCTCGTGGGTGGGCTTGTCGTTGAACATGCTGCGCGGGGTGCGCGCAATGGCGTCGACCACGTCCATGCCCTCGGTCACCTTGCCGAACGCAGCGTACTGCTTATCGAGGTGCGGGGCGTCCATGTGCATGATGAAAAACTGGCTGCCGGCAGAGTTCGGATCCATGGCGCGGGCCATGGACAGCACGCCGCGGGTGTGCTTGAGGTCGTTTTTGAAGCCGTTGCTCGTGAACTCGCCCTCGATGCTGTAGCCCGGGCCGCCCATGCCGGTGCCGGTCGGGTCACCGCCCTGGATCATGAAGCCGGGGATGACGCGGTGGAAGATCACGCCGTCATAAAACCCCTTCTTGACGAGACTGATAAAGTTGCGGACGGTGTTCGGCGCGATCTCCGGATAGAGCTCGGCGCGGATGATGCCGCCGTCTTCCATTTCAATGGTGACAATCGGATTGCTCATCAGTAATTTTTCTCCTTTATCGTTCTGTCGATCTCGCGCTTGGCGCTGCGCTGCGCGTCGGCGTCGCGCTTGTCGTAGAGCTTTTTGCCCTTGCACAGGCCGAGCTCCACCTTCACGCGGCTGTCCTTGAAATACAGCGACAGCGGCACGAGCGTCAGCCCGTCCTGCTTCGTGCGGGCGTAGAGCTTCGTGATCTCCCGCCGGTGCATGAGCAGGCGCTTCGGCCGGTCGGGGTCGCGGTTGTAGATGCTGCCGTGCTCGTAGGGGCTGATGTGGATGCCGTAGGCAAACAGCTCCCCGTTTTTCACGGTGCAGAACGAATCCTTCAGATTGACCGTGCCCGCGCGGATGGACTTGACCTCGGTGCCGAAGAGCTCCACACCGGCCTCGAACCGCTCGAGCACGAAATAGTCATGCAGGGCCTTGCGGTTGGCCGCGACCTGCTTGACGCCCTTGGCTCTCGGCATGGCGGGGACCTCCTTCGTGCGAAATCGTGGATATAGTTTAGCACATCCGGCGGCAAATGAAAAGAGCGAAATCAGCAGAAATAACGCTGAAGGGTCGCAACGGCATCACGGCGGGCGACCACGTCGCCGTGTTCGCCGATGTGTGCGTACAGTTCCTCGGTGCACGGCAGCGGCTCGCCGAACTCGAAGAGCGCGTTCGGCAGCGCCTCGTCCTCGGCGCGCACGAACAGCTCCCAGCTGCCGTCTATGTACACCACGTCCGAGTCGAGCCCGGCCGGAAAACAGCCCAGCGCTGCGGTCAGGTCCGCAAACGAGCGGAACCGGAATCGGCGCGGCGGGTTGGAAATGGGTCTGGCGATGAGCAGCACCTCCTTTTCGGCAACGAACAGTTCGATCTTCATACTTGTCCAGGGCGCGAGCCCGTGCGTTTCGAGCGCACTGTCGACGGCGGTGCGGATGTCGGCCTCGCGCAGCGCGGCCCACTCGGCGCGCGATATGCGCATGGCCACGGCGCCGGCGTCAGCGGTTTCCACAAGCATGGGGATGGCCTCCTTGGTGTCGGTTTCCGGACAGACGCCCGGTTAGGCTCAGTATAGCGTTCGAGCGCGCGTTTCGCTACTCAAAATATATGGCAATCGGCGCAGGAATATGGTATCATGCCAATTGAAAAAAGGAGTGGATGTTTCATGGAACTGATCGAAGAAAAGCTCAAAACGCTCACGAGCTATCACGGCGTGATCGTCAACGTCCGGCTCGACGAGGCGCGCCTGCCTGACGGCAGCACGGCCAAGCGCGAGGTCGTGGAGCATCCGGGCGGCGTGACGGTCCTGCCGCTGGAGGCCGACGGCACGGTCTGGTGCGTGCGGCAGTACCGCTATCCGTTTTCGCGCACGCTGCTCGAGGTGCCGGCCGGCAAGCTCGAGCCGGGCGAGGCGCCGGAGCTGGCCGCGGCGCGCGAGCTCTCGGAGGAAACGGGCCTGACGGCCGGCCGGCTGCAGTATCTGGGCGCAAACTTCACCTCGCCCGGTTACTCGGAGGAGGTGCTGCATATCTATCTGGCGCGCGACCTGCACCGCGGCGCGGCGCACCTCGACCCCGGTGAATTTCTGAACGTGGAGCGGCATCCGCTGGAAAAATTGGTGCAAATGGCGCTCAATGGTGAACTCTGCGACGGGAAAACGACAGTTGCCCTGCTGAAAACACAGCTTTTGCTCGCGCGCGAGCGCGGCGAGGCGGCTGGCAGCGGGTTGTGATTGCTTTTCCGCGAAAAGCATGCTATAATTCATCGTTAGGTTCCGCTAAAATCGGGCAAGCTACGCACGGAGCGTATTTGCCCGGCCACAGATGCGGAGCTGCACTCTGCTTTCGCAGCATGAGAGGTGTCAAATAGTTTGGATAGATATGTAATACATGGCGGCAGGCCCCTGCACGGGGAGATCGAGATCAGCGGCGCGAAAAACGCGGCCGTGGCGATCATCCCGGCAGCGCTGATGGTCGACGGTGTCTGCCGGATCGAGAATATGCCCCAGATCAGCGACGTGGATATGCTCCTGAAGATCCTGCAGGGGCTGGGCGCGCGGGTGGAATACCTCAGCCCCTCCGCCGTCGAGATCGACTGCACCCAGGTGCGCTTCACCGAGCCGCCGTATGACCTGATGCGCAAGATCCGCGCGTCGTACTACTTCATCGGCTCGATGCTCGGCCGCTTCGGCTCGGCCAAGACGACCATGCCCGGCGGCTGCAACTTCGGCGTCCGGCCGATCGACCAGCACATCAAGGGCATGACCGCGATGGGTGCGAACGTCGAGGTGAAAAACGGCTTTGTCTACGCCGACACGCCGGACGGCCGCCTGCACGGGGCAAAGGTATATCTGGATAAGGTTTCGGTCGGCGCGACGATGAACATCATCATCGCGGCGACGCTTGCGCGCGGCCGCACCGTGATCGAGAACGCGGCACGCGAGCCGCACATCGTTGACCTCGCCAACTTCCTCAACTCCATGGGCGCCGACATTCGCGGCGCCGGCACGGATTCCATCCGGATCCAGGGGGTCGACCGCCTGCATGGCGGCACGTACAGCGTCATCCCCGACCAGATCGAGGCGGGCACGTATATGACGGCCTGCGCTGCGGCCGGCGGGGAAGTGCGCCTCGCGAACGTGATCCCGCGCCATCTGGAGTGCATCAGCGCCAAGCTGCGCGAGATGGGCGTCACCGTCGTCGAGGGCGGGGACAGCGTGCTCGTGCGCAGCAACGGCCGCCTGCGTCCCACCAGCGTCAAGACCCAGCCGTATCCCGGCTTCCCGACGGATATGCAGCCGCAGATCAGCGTGGCGCTGTGTCTGGCCGACGGCACGAGCTTCGTGACCGAGGGCGTGTATGACAATCGCTACAAGTACATTCAGGAGCTTGGCCGCATGGGCGCGGACGCGCACGTGGACGGCTGCACGGCCATCATCAACGGCGTGGAGGGCCTGCACGGCGCGGAAGTCCGGGCGTGCGACCTGCGCGCCGGCGCCGCCGTGGTCATTGCGGGCCTGTGCGCCGCGGGGGAGACCGTGGTCACGGACATCCATTTTATCGAGCGCGGCTATGAAAACTTCGTCGGCAAGCTGCGCGGTGTCGGGGCCGACATCGTGCTCGAGCGCGACAGCGCCGAGCAGTGTGCGGCGGCCGCTGCCGAATGAACATCGCACTGTTTGCCAGCGGGTCGAGCGGCAACTGCGCCCTCGTGTCCGACGGCGAGACGCATATTTTGATCGACGCCGGCATTTCCGCGCGGCGCATCCGCGCGGGGCTCACCGCGCAGGATGTCGCGCCGGCCGACCTCGCGGGCGTGCTCGTGACGCACGAACACTCCGACCACGTCAAGGGCCTGACCGTCCTGCTGCGGCGCGATCCCGTGGCGGTGTATGCGCTGCCGGCGGTGTGCGCCGCGCTGCGCAAGCTGCTGCCCGAGCGGACGGACTGCCTGCACGAGATCACGCTGGGCGAGCCGTTTTGTCTCGGCGCCGTGCGCGTGACGGCGTTTCCCACGCCGCATGACGCGGCCGGGAGCTGCGGCTACCGGCTCGACGGGTCGGCGCGCTTCGGCTTTTGCACCGACCTCGGCACCGTGACGGACGCCGTGCGCGCGGCGCTGTGCGGCGTGGACTGCGCCGTCATCGAGGCAAACCACGACCCGGAGCTGCTGCGCACCGGGCCTTACCCGATTTATCTCAAGCGCCGGATCGCGTCCGATCACGGCCATCTGTCCAATGAAGGCGCCGGGGCGCTGGCGGTGTACCTCGCGGAAAACGGGGCGCAGCAGCTTATCCTCGGCCATCTCAGCCGGGAGAATAACACGCCCCGCACCGCGCTCGAGACCGTTTCGCTCGCGCTCGCGGCGGCCGGCTTTCAGCCCGGCACGCAGCCGGAGCTGTATGCTGCCCCGGCGGAGACGACGCTCGCGCTCACGGCGGGAAAGGCGTGCGTATGCTGTCGATAACCCTCGTCTGCGTCGGAAAGATGCGCGAGACCTATTATATCTCCGCGTTCGCGGAATATGCCAAGCGGCTGGGCGCCTATTGCCGGTTTGAACTGGCGGAGCTGCCGGAGCAGCGTCTGCCGGAGCGCCCGTCGCAGAAAGAGATCCGCGCTGCGCTGGAAAAAGAGGCGCAGGCCATCCGCGCGCGCATCCCGAAGGGCGCGGCCGTGATTGCCATGTGCGTCGAGGGAAAGCTCCTCACGAGCGAGGCGCTCGCGCGGCAGCTCGCCGGTTACGCTGCGGGCGGTACGTCGAAGGTGTGCTTTCTCGTCGGCGGGTCGTTCGGTCTCGACGAGGGTCTCAAGCGCGAGGTGTCGCTGCGGCTGAGCATGTCGCCGATGACGTTTCCGCACCATCTGGCGCGCGTCATGCTCGCCGAGCAGATCTACCGCGCGTGCACGATCAACGCGGGCACGCAATATCATAAATAATTGAGTGAGTAGGAGAAACAACATGGCGCAAGAGCTGAAAGCAGAGTGGGGCAGATCGCTTCCCGGCGATTTGCTCAAGCGCTGGCCGCGCGATGCGGACGGCGAACCGGTGCCCCCGGCAATGCTGACCAAGTGCACAGGTATCGATATGGACGATGTGCTGCTGGTCAATATGCTGGAGGCCTATGGCATCCCCTGTCTGAAAAACTATCCCGGGGACGGCCAGTTTGGCAAGATCATGTTAGGTATGTCCGGTTACGGAGTGGAAATTCTGGTTCCTGAGACGCTGCTTGCCGATGCACAGGCACTTCAGGAAGGCTGCGCTGAGGCGCTGACGGAAGGAGACGACAATGCGTAATTATATGGAAGAATACCAGCGCTGGCTTGACAGCCCCGCGCTCTCCAATGCGGAGTGGGAAGAGCTCAACGCCATCCGCGATGACAAAAAAGAGATCGAGAGCCGCTTTTTCGCCCCGCTCGAGTTCGGCACGGCCGGCCTGCGCGGCGAGATGGCGCTCGGCTGCCGCCGCATGAACATTCACGTCATCCGCCACGCCACGCAGGCGTTCGCGGAGGTCATCAAGGCCGAGGGCGAGAGCGCGTGCGCGCGCGGCATCGCCATCTGCTTCGACTGCCGCGTCAACAGTGAGCGCTTTGCCCGCGAGGCGGCGGGCGTCATGGCGGCCAATGGCATCCACGTGCGTATTTTTGACGCCCTGCGCCCGACGCCGGAGCTGTCGTTCGCCGTCAAGCACTACGGCACCACGGCCGGCCTGAACATCACGGCCAGCCACAACCCGAAAGAGTATAACGGCTACAAGGTCTACTGGTCCGACGGGGCGCAACTCCCGCCGCAGCACGCTGCCGCCATCGCCAAAAACATGGAGCGGCTGGACATCTTCAACGATATCCAGCGCATGGACTTTGACGACGCGGTGCGTCAGGGCCTTGTGGAGTTCATGGGCGCGGAGACGGACGAGGCGTTTTTGTCCAACGTTCTGCGCCAGCCGATCGACCCGGACGTTGTCCGCCGCGTGGCCGACCGGTTCAAGATCGTCTACACGCCGTTTCACGGTGCGGGCTGGCACCTCGTGCCTGAGGCGCTGCACCGCCTGGGTATGACGCAGGTCATCCCCGTCAAGGAGCAGATGGTGCTCGACGGCACGTTCCCGACCGTCAAGAGCCCGAACCCGGAAAATCCGGAGGGCTTCTATCTGGCCGTCGACCTTGCCAAGGAGGTCGGCAGCGACCTCATCCTCGGCACGGATCCGGACTCCGACCGCGTCGGCGTCATGGTCCGCGGCACGGACGGGGAGTACCGCACCATCACCGGCAACCAGATGGGCGTGCTGCTGCTCGACTATATCATCACGGCGCGCCGCCGCAAGGGCACACTGCCGGAAAACGCGGCTGCGATCTCGACGATCGTCACGTCCAAAATGGTGCGCCGCATCTGCGATGTGAACGACATCCACTTTGATGAGACGTTCACGGGCTTCAAATTCATGGCCGAGAAGCTGGCCGAGTACCAGCGCGACGGTTCGTATCAGTACGTGCTCGCCTTCGAGGAGAGCTACGGCTACATGATGGGCGACTATGTCCGCGACAAGGACGCCGTGACCGCCTGCGTGATGATCACGGAGATGGCGGCGTACTACTTCGAGCAGGGCATGACGCTCGCGCAGGCGCTCGACGCGCTGTATGAAAAGTACGGCTTCTACGGGGAGCGCACGCTCAACCTCGTCATGCCGGGCCTCGACGGCCTGGAGAAGATGCGCGCGCTCATGGCGCAGCTGCGCCGCGAGCCGCTGCAGGAGATCGCGGGCACGAAGGTCGTGCGCATGCGCGACTATCAGGACGGCTCGGTGTACGTCATGGGCCTCGGCAAGATGGATAAAACGCCCATCTCCGGCTCGAACGTGCTGTACTTTGAGCTGGACGACGGCTGCTCGTTCATCGTCCGCCCGTCCGGCACGGAGCCGAAGATCAAGGTGTACATCCTTGGCGTCGGCGCGACGCGTTCCGAGTGCGACGAGCGCGTGCAGCGCTACGCGCAGTTCGCCGAGACGCTGCGCGGCTGAATCGAAACCACACGCCCCGGCCCTCCGGCAGCTTTCGCCGGAGGGCCGGATTTTTGAGGGATCGCTATGAAAGAGAAAATCAAGCAGCTCTTTGGCCTCTTCGGCGCGTTCGCCGTCGTCGGCGTGACGACGTTCGGCGGCGGCTATGCCATGCTGCCCGCGCTGCAGCGCGAGGTCGTGGAAAAGCGCCGCTGGGCCACGGAGGAAGAGGTCATGGACTGGTACGCCATCGGCCAGTGCACGCCGGGCGTCATCGCGGTCAACACCGCCACGTTCGTCGGGCAGAAGCAGGCGGGCGTCTGGGGCGGCATTTTTGCTACGCTGGGCGTCGTGTTCCCGTCGCTCGTGATCATTATGATTATCGCGGCCTTTATCCAGAACTTCGCGCACCTGCCCGCCGTGCAGAACGCGTTCGCCGGCATCCGTGTGTGCGTGTGCGTGCTCATCCTCAACGCCGTTGTGAAGCTGTGGAAAAAATCCGTCGTGGACTGGAAGACGTTTCTGATCTTTCTGCTCGTGTTCGCGGGCAGCGTGTTTCTGAATGTCTCGCCGGTGCTGTATGTGCTCGCGGCCGCGCTCGCCGGCATCGTCATCAAGGAACTGGAGGCGCATAAGGCATGATCTATCTGCGCCTGTTCTGGGAGTTTTTCAAGACCGGTCTGTTTTCCGTCGGCGGCGGGCTTGCCACACTCCCGTTTATTTATGACATGTCCGACCGCACGGGCTGGTTCACCTATCAGCAGATCGCGGACATGGTCGCGGTGTCGGAGTCCACGCCCGGCCCCATCGGCGTCAACACGGCGACGTATGTGGGCTACGTCACGGCCGGCGTCCCCGGCTCGCTCATTGCGACGCTGGGTCTCGTGACGCCCGCGGTCATCTGCATCCTCATCATCGCGTCCTGCCTGAAAAAGTTCCGGGAGAACCGGTTTGTTGACCATGCGTTTTACGGGCTGCGTCCGGCCTCCGCTGCGCTGATCGCGGCGGCGGGCTTTTCCGTCGTGCGCATCTCGCTGCTGCAGGAGAGCATCTTTCAGGCCAGCGGCCGGTTTGCGGATCTGTTTTTCTGGAAGGGGCTGCTGCTCGCCGCCGTCATCTGGGTGCTGACGAATGTCGTCAAGCCGACGAAAAAGCTGCACCCGATCGTGTACATCGCGGCGTCCGCCGTCGTCGGCATCGTGTTTTCGTTTGCCGGGGTGTGAGCTAAAAAAGGTTTGCAAGAACCCACATACACAGCGCGGAAATTGCTCCGTGCAGCAGGCGCCCGACCATGTGTCGGGCGCTTTTGATATCTGTGTCCGCGAGCACGGCAGCCGTCTGGCAGTGCACGGACACGCCGCCCCAGCCGATGAGAAAGGCCGCGAGGGCGAGGTTTCCCGGCGTCGGCGTCAGGCCCTGCATCGCGCCGATGCCGGTGCCGAGCTCGAGCACGCCTGTGCACAGCGCGCGGGCAAAGTGCAGCTCCAGCCCCAGCCGGGCGGCGAGCGTGCCCACCAGTGCCGGCAGCAGGCCGGAGGCGTCGAGGATCCCGGTCACGACGCTGAACGTGACCACAAAGCCGCTGACTGTCAGTACCGCGCGCACGGAGCTGCGCACGGCCTCCGGCAGCGCCTGCGAGAGCGACACGGCCGCGATCTGTGTGCGCTCCTCCGGTTGGAGACCGCCGCTGCGCGGGGCAAATAGCATGCCGACAAGAACGGCGGACAACACGTGCACGCCGTAGAGCAGCAGACCATAGCCCGCGCTGTGAAACACGCCCACGCCCGCCGCGCCGACGAGAAACGCCGGGCCGGAATTGTTGCACAGCGCGAGCGCGCGCTCGGCCTGCTCGCGCGTGAGCGCACCGCTGCGCCGCAGCCGGGCCACGGCGTCCGCACCGAGCGGGTACCCGCCCGTCACGCCCAGCAGCAGCGCCGACGCGCCCGCGCCGCCGATGCCGAAGAGCTTTTGCGTCACGGGGGAGAGCCATCTGCCGAGGATGCCCGGCAGCCCGAGCTGCTGCAGCAGCGACGAGAGAATGAAAAACGGCAGCAGCGACGGTACGATCATCTGCGCGCAGAGGCTCAGCCCCGCGCGCGCGCTCTCGAGCGCCGCCTGCGAGCACAGCAGCAGCGCGCCGAGCGCCGTCAGCGTCGCCGCGAGCGCGATGTAATTGCCCCGTTTGCCTTCCACCGGCATCCCTCCCGGAAATCGTTTCTCGTGCATTTGTATGCCTGTCCCGGCCTAAACTTGCCTGCGGGCGCATAAAATGGCTTGCAGCGAAGGGGGTGAGCCGGTGAAGCGGCTGTCAGATATTCCGCTCGAGATCGCGGAGCGGCTGGACCTGCCGGCGGAATCCGTGGCCGGCGTGCCGAAGCTGACCGTGACCGGCCGGCGCCGCGCGCTGGTGGAAAACCACTGTGGTCTGCTCGAATACAGCCACGAGTGCATCGTGGTCGACGGCGGGCGGGTGCGCGTGTGCATCCGCGGCACGAACCTGCAGCTCGTGGCCATGGACAGCACGGCGGTGCTGATCTCCGGCACAATCGCGTGTGCCGAATTTGCGTGAGGTGATGGGGTTGACGCGGTGGATCCTGGCCCTTTGCGGCTATGTGCGGCTGGAGGTGTGCGGCGTGCACCCGGAGCGCGTGCTCAATGCGTGCGCGGCGGCGGGCATCGCCTGCACGGCGTCCGAGCCGGTGGACGCCTATACGCTGCGCATCACGGTGCGCGCGCGCTGCGCGGATACGGTGACGGAGCTGGCGCGCCGGAGCCAGTGCGAGGTGAAAATGCTCTACCGCCGCGGCCTGCCGCAGCTGCTGCGGCGCGCGGCGCGCTACCGGGGCGCGTGCGCGGGGCTGCTGGCGGTGGTGCTGGTGGTGCTGACATCGTCGCTGTTCATCTGGCGCATCGACGTGACCGGCAACGAGACGCTCACGACCGGGCAGATCCTGCGCTGTCTGGACGAATGCGGCGTGCGCCTGGGCACATACTGGCCCGCGCTGTCGAACGATCTGGTACGCAACGACATGATCCTGCGCCTGCCGGAGCTGCGCTGGCTCACCGTGAACGTACACGGCAGCCGCGCCGAGGTGATCGTGCGCGAAAAGGAGCCCCTGCCGGACATCACGCCGGACGACACGCCCGTGAGCATTTACGCCTCCGCGACCGGGGTCATCCTGAGCATGGACGTCTACGCCGGGGAGGCGCGCGTCGCGCCCGGCGCGGCGGTGGAGCCGGGCGATGTGCTCGTGTCCGGCGCGGTCACGGACCTCGGCGGCGGGGTGCGCCCGGTGTGCGCGCGCGCCGACATCCGCGCACGCACGCGGCAGGTACTGACGGGGCAGATCGCCCTGACGGAGACGGAAAAACAGCCCGCGCACGGCGCGCGGACGCGCTGGGCGCTGCGCGTGTGGAAAAAGCGGATCAATTTTTATCAAAACAGTGGAATTTCGGACGCGGAATGTGATAAAATCATTCATGAATATCCTTTTGCGATCCGGGGCGTGTTCACGCTGCCGTTTTCGCTGGTGCGCGAGTGCGTGCAGCCGTATCGGACGGCGGACGCGCAGGTGCCGGAGGACACGGCGCGCGCATCGCTCGAGCAGGCGCTGCTGCAGCAGCTGCGCGAGACGATTGGTGACGATGGCGCGATCCTTTCCTATGAAACGGCGGCGGAGACCGCCGGAGGCGTGCTGACCGTGACGCTCACGGCCGAGTGCGAGCAGGAGATCGGCCGCGCGCAGGCGACGCCGGACGCGGAATTTTTACAGCTTCGGCCGCCGGCCGGGGAAGGGACTACAGCAGATGATTGAAAAAACCATGGAAGTCGACAGAATGGAGGACGTCATCAGCGTGTTCGGGTCGTTTGACCAGAACCTGCGGATGATCGAGACCGAATACAACGTGCGCGTGACCGACCGCGACGAGCAGATCCACATCACCGGCGAGGCCGAGAACGTGCTCTATGCCGAAAAGGCCATCGCCGGCCTGCTGTCGCTCGCAGCCAAGGGCGAGGAGATCGGCGAGCAGAATGTGCGCTACATCTTCCGCCTCGTGCGCGAGGGCCGGGAGCAGAAAATCCAGGAGCTTGCGGGCGATGTGGTGTGCATCACGGCCAAGGGTAAGCCCATCAAGGCCAAGACGCTCGGTCAGCGCGCGTATCTGGATGCCATCGAGCAGAACACGATCACGCTCGGCGTCGGCCCGGCCGGCACCGGCAAGACCTACCTCGCCGTGGCGGAGGCGGTCGCGGCGTTTCGCGCCGAGCGCGTCAACCGCATCATCCTCACGCGCCCGGCGGTTGAGGCGGGCGAGCGGCTGGGCTTTCTGCCCGGCGACCTGCAAAACAAGGTCGACCCCTACCTGCGCCCGCTGTACGACGCGCTCTTCGAGATGCTCGGCGCGGACGCCTACGCGAAGTATCTCGAGCGCGGCAACATTGAGGTCGCGCCGCTGGCGTACATGCGCGGCCGCACGCTCGACGACAGCTTCATCATCCTCGACGAGGCGCAGAATACCTCCCGCGAGCAGATGAAGATGTTCCTGACGCGCATCGGCTTCGGCTCGCACGTCGTCATCACCGGCGACGTGACGCAGATCGACCTGCCGTCGGACAAGCCGTCCGGCCTCAAGGAGGCCATCCGCATCCTCGACCGCATTGACGACATCGCCATCTGCCGCCTGACGGGCGCGGACGTCGTGCGCCACGCGCTCGTGCAGAAGATCATCGCTGCCTACGAGCAGGACGACAAACAGAAAGAAAAACGCGCCGCGGCCGCGGCCAAAAAGCCCGCCGCGCGCAAGACGACTGTGAGGAAAAAAGTATGACACAGGTGAAGATCACCATCACCCGCACGCGCCGCGGTCTGGGATTTCCGGACACGCAGCGCTATGTCAAGCGCGCGGCCGCCGCAGCGCTCAAAGCCGAGGGCGTGACCGTCCCGTGCGAGCTCGACGTGACGCTCACGGACGATGCCGTCATCCACACCATCAACCGCGAGCAGCGCGGCGTCGACCGCGCGACGGACGTGCTGTCGTTTCCCATGAACGAGCTCACGCCCGGCGCGTTCGACCCCGATGCCTGCGAGTGGGACTATGAGACCGACCGCGCCATGCTCGGCGACATGGTCATCTCCATGGAGCGCTGCGCCGAACAGGCCGAGACCTACGGCCACAGCTTCGCGCACGAGGTCAGCTATCTGACCGTGCACTCCGTGCTGCACCTGCTCGGCTACGACCATGTGGACGAGGGCGAGGACAAGCGCCGGATGCGCGCGCGCGAAAAAGAGATCATGCGTCTGCTGGACGTATAAGGAGAAACGAATGATTACCAAAACCGCTATGATTACCATCTGCGGACGGCCGAACGTCGGCAAGTCCACGCTCACCAACGCCCTCGTGGGCGAGAAGATCGCCATCGTCTCGAACAAGCCCCAGACGACGCGCAACCGCATCAGCGCCGTCGTTAACCGCGGCGACACGCAGCTGATCCTGATGGACACGCCGGGCTTTCACAAGCCGCGCAACCGCTTGGGCGACTATATGGTGCAGGTCGTGCGTGAGAGCGTGGCGGATGTCGACGGCGTGATGCTCGTCGTCGAGCCCATTGCCTCCATCGGCGAGCAGGAGCACGCGCTCATCGAGCGCATCCGCTCTTCCAACGCCCCGGCCGTGCTCGTCATCAACAAGATTGACACGGTGGAAAAGCCGGAGCTGCTGGCCGTTATCGCCGCCTATTCCGAGGCGCTGCCGTGGCGCGCGATCGTGCCGGTGTCGGCTCAGAACGGCGACGGGCTCGAGGAACTCTTCGGCGAGCTTGCGCAGCTTGCCGTGCCGGGGCCGCAGCTGTTCCCGGACGATATGATCTCCGACATGCCGGAAAAGCAGATCTGCGCCGAGCTCGTGCGCGAAAAGCTGCTGCTGTGCCTCGATAAGGAGATTCCGCACGGCACGGCCGTCGAGGTCACGAAGTTTTCCGAGCGCGATAACGGCATCATCGACATGGACGTGACCATTTACTGCGAAAAAGAGAGCCACAAGGGCATCATCATCGGCAAGCGCGGCGCCATGCTCAAAAAGATCGGCGAGCTCGCGCGGCAGGATATTGAGCGCTTCATGGGCACGAAGGTGTACCTGCAGACGTGGGTCAAGGTCAAGGAAAACTGGCGCGACTCGGCCGCCCAGCTGCGCAATTTTGGCTTTACCGACCAGTGACCCTTTATTACCAGCCATAAATCCACCCCGCTGTGCAGACACTATGCCCAGCGAGGTGGTTCATTGTGCAAGACGATCTTTTCTGGCAGCTGTTCACGGATACCGGTGATCCGCTCGGCTACCTTTGCTACCGCGCCGCGCAAAACGCGCTGGCGCAGACGACCGATGAGCCTGCGGCGGATGCGACCGTCCGCCGCCCGGCCTGATGAGGTACATACGATGTTTCTTACGACCCGCGGGCTCGTCCTGCGCGAGGTGCGCTACAAAGAGTCGGACAAGATCCTCACCGTGCTCACGCAGCACGAGGGGAAGGTGACCGTCCGCGCGCGCGGCGCGCTGCGCAAGGGCAGCCGCATCACGGCGGCGACGCAGCTGCTGACGTATTCGGACATGACGATCTTTGAAAACCGCGGCCGTCGCACGCTCAACGAGGCGTCCACGGTCGAGGAGTTTCTCGGCCTGCGCGCCGACCTCGGCGCGTTCGCGCTCGGGAGCTATTTTGCCGAGCTGCTCGAGACCGTCTCCGCCGAGGAATACCCCGATCCGCCGGTGCTGCAGCTCGGGCTTAACAGTCTGTATGCGCTCAGCCGCGCGCTCTGCCCGCCGGAGCAGATCAAGGCCGTGTTCGAGCTGCGCCTCATGTGCCTCGCGGGCTACGAGCCGGACTTGTCCTGCTGCGCGCAGTGCGGCGCAGCGGAGCCGGACGAGCCGTGGTTTTCCCCGCGCGGCGGCGCGGTGTACTGTGCGCACTGCCGGGGCGCAAGCTCCTCGGCCGTCACGCCGCTGCTGCCGGAGACGCTGGCCGCCATGCGGCACATCGTGAACGCCGACCCCAAAAAGATCTTTTCCTTCACGCTCGGCGACGCGGGCCGCAAACAGCTTGCGCACGTGTGCGAGGATTATACGGCGACGCAGCTCGAGCGGGGCTTTGCGTCGCTCGATTACTGGAAGAAAGTGAAAGACTGACATGAAGCACATCCTCATGATCGCCACCGGCGGCACCATCGCGTCCAGGGAGACGGCCGACGGGCTCACGCCGCAGCTCACCTCCGAGGAGCTCCTTGCCGAGGTGCCGGAGCTCGAGCAGCTGTGCCGGATCGACACCGTGCAGCTCATGAACCGCGACAGCACGAATATCAACAGCCGCGACTGGCTGCAGATGGCGGCCTGCGTGCGTGAGCACTACGACGGCTACGACGGCTTCGTCCTCACGCACGGCACGGACACGATGGCCTACACGGCGGCGGCCCTGTCGTACCTGATTCAGAATAACGCCAAGCCCGTCGTCATCACCGGCTCGCAGAAGTCGATCTTCAACCAGGACACCGACGCGCGCGAGAACCTGCGCGACGCCTTTCTCTATGCCTGCGACGACGGCGCCTGCGGCGTGCACATCGTCTTTGACCACAAGGTCATTCTCGGCACGCGCGCACGCAAGATGCGCACGAAGAGCTACAACGCCTTTTCGAGCATCGACTATCCGGAGACGGCCATTTTACGCGGCCGCCAGCTCGTGTATTATATCCGGGAGCACGTCACCGGCGCGCCGGAGTTTTACGACCGGCTCGACCCCGGCGTGTTCGTGCTCAAACTCATCCCCGGCATCGACGCCGGCATTTTCGACTACCTCAAGGCCCATTACCGCGCACTCGTGATCGAGAGCTTCGGCGTCGGCGGCCTGCCGTGCTATGGCGACGAGAGCTTTTATCACGCCGTGCGCGACTGGGTGCAGTCCGGCCGCGTCATCGTCATGACGACGCAGGTGCCGCACGAGGGCAGCGACATGGAAGTGTATCAGGTCGGCCACCGTGCCAAGCGCGAGCTGGGCCTCATTGAGGCCTACAGCATGACGAGCGAGGCCGTGGTCACAAAGCTCATGTGGATCCTCGGCCAGACGGACGATTACGCGGAGATCTGCCGCATGTTCCGGACGCCGGTGCAGAAGGATCAGATCTACTGAGGAGGAAGCACCATGGATTTTCAGGCAGAATACCGCAGCAAGCTGCGCACCCCCGCCGAGGCGGTGCGCGCGGTGAAAAACGGCGACTGGGTGGACTATACGTCGGGCCTCGGCTTTCCGCCGCTGCTCGATGCGGCGCTCGCCGCCCGGCGCGACGAGCTGCACGATGTGAAGGTGCGCGGCAACCTCTGCGCCGGCCCGGTGCAGATCGTCGAGTGCGACCCGGAGCAGGCGCATTTTCTCTACCACACGTGGCACTGCTCGGCGTATGAGCGCAAGCTCTGCGACCGCGGTCTGTGCTACTTCACGCCGATGATCTTCCGCAACCTCGCGTGGTACTACCGCGCATTTCTGACGGTCAACGTCGCCATGGCGTCCGTCGCACCGATGGACCGCCACGGGTACTTTAATCTTTCGGCCGCGACCGGCGTGTCCCGCGCCATTCTCGACCGGGCGGACATCGTCATTCTGGAGGTCAACGAGCACCTGCCGCGCCTGCGCGGCGGGTTTGACGAGGTCATTCACATTTCCGATGTGGACATGGTCGTCGAGGGAGTGCATGCACCGTTTGCCGACCTGCCCGCGCACCCGGCGACGGCGGAGGACACCGCCATCGCGAATCTTCTCCTGCCGCACATCTGCGACGGGGCGACCGTCCAGCTCGGCATCGGCGGCATGCCCACCGTGCTCGGAAAGCTGCTGGCCCAGTCCGGCCTGCGCGACCTCGGCATGCACACGGAGCTGTGCTCGGACGCGTACCTTGACCTGTACGAGGCCGGTGTGCTCACGAATCGCCGCTGCACGCTCCACCGCGGGCAGGGCATGCTCGGCATTGCGCTCGGGTCGAAGCGGCTGTATGACTGGTTGGACGACAATCCAGGCGTCATCGCGGCGCCGCTGTCCTATGTCAACGCGCCGGAGGTCATCGCGCAGCTCGACAACATGGTGTCCATCAACAGCTGCATCGCGGCCGATCTCTACGGGCAGGTCGCGTCCGAAAGCTCCGGCCTGCGCCAGATCAGCGGTACGGGCGGCCAGCTCGACTTTCTCACGGGTGCGGCCATGGCCCGCGGCGGCAAGGCGTTCATCTGCATGACGTCCACGTTCACGGACAAGCAGGGCACGCGCCGTTCGCGCATCCTGCCGCACTTCGGCGGCGACATCGTCACGTCCCCGCGCTCACAGGCGTATTACCTTGCGACGGAGTACGGCGTGGTCAACCTCGCCGGGCGCAGCACGTGGGAGCGCGCCGAGGCGCTCGTGTCCATCGCGCACCCGGACTTTCGCGAGCAGCTCATTGCGGCGGCGGAGGCGCAGAAGATCTGGCGCCGGAGCGCGAAACGTTAAGTACGCGCTAAGATGCGGCGCCGTGCGCAGATTTCGCTTGTTTTCCCGCGCGACATCGCATACAATGGAGACCGATAAGGGAGTAATTGGCGCGAACCTTCGCGCGGCCCAGCCAACAACCGATCCGCAGGATCTGGCCCGGTCTGAAATGATGAGACTTATCTGCCGAGAGGCAGATAAGTCTTTTTTTCATTTCCGGGAAAACTATATCGGAATCTAAAGGAGGACGAAACCGTGGAATACTACCGGCAGCCGCCATCGGACACCCTGCACGCACTCGACAGCACGCCCGACGGCCTCACACCAGAGCAGGCCGCCGCGCGCCTTGCGCGCGACGGGCGCAATGTGCTCACCGAACCGCCGAAACCGTCGCTCGTGAAACGATTTTTCCAGCAGCTGGCCGACCCCATGATCCTCGTGCTGCTTGCGGCGGCGCTGATCTCAGCCGTCACGAGCGCGTATGCGCACGAGAGCTTTGCCGATGTCATCATCATTCTCATCGTCGTCATCATCAACGCGGTGCTCGGCGTGTACCAGGAGAGCAAGGCCGAGCAGGCCATTGCCGCCCTGAAGGAACTGAGCGCCGCGCACAGCCGCGTCCTGCGCGGCGGGAAGCTCGTCACCGTCCCCAGTGAGGAGCTGGTCGCGGGCGATGTACTCGTGCTCGAGGCGGGCGACGCCGTGCCGGCTGATGCGCGCGTGCTCGAGAGTGCGAGCCTGCGCGCCGAGGAGGCCGCCCTGACCGGCGAGAGCGTGCCGGTGTCAAAATCCGCCGACGCGCTCACAGCCGACGGCGAGATCGGTCTCGGTGACCGCAGCAATATGCTCTACCTTGGCAGCAGCATCGTCTACGGCCGCGGCCGCGCCGTCGTCACAGAGACCGGCATGCAGACGCAGATGGGCCACATCGCCGACGCGCTTACGCAGACAAAGGAGAATAAGACGCCCCTGCAGCTGCGACTGTCGCAGCTGAGCCGCATCCTGACGTGGCTCGTGCTGGGCATCTGCGTGGTGGTGTTCGCGGTCGGCGTGCTGCGCGCCGGGACGATCAACGGCCGCGTCGTGCTCGATACGTTTCTGATCGCCGTCAGCCTCGCGGTCGCGGCCATTCCGGAGGGACTGGCCGCGGTCGTGACGATCGTGCTGTCCATCGGCGTGACGAACATGAGCCGCCGCAGCGCGGTCATCCGCCGCCTCACGGCCGTGGAGACGCTCGGCTGCGCGCAGGTCATCTGCTCGGATAAGACCGGCACGCTCACGCAAAACCGCATGACCGTGACCGAGTGCGCGGGCAGTGACGCGCACCTGCTCGCCACGGCCATGGCCCTGTGTGTCGATGCGGTGCACGACCCGGAGACGGATACCGTGACCGGCGAGCCGACCGAGGCCGCGCTCGTGCGCTGGGCGGTCGCGCAGGGCCTGGCGCCGAGCGCGCTGCGCGCGCAGTATCCGCGCGTGGCCGAGGCGCCGTTTGACAGCGAACGCAAGATGATGAGCACCCTGCACGCCAACGGCAGCTCCGTCGTGCAGTATACCAAGGGCGCACCCGACGTGCTGCTGCCGCTGTGCGACCGGATCTGGATCGACGGCCGCGCCGAGCCCATGACGGACGCGCACCGTGCCGAGATCGCGGCGCGCAATCATGCCATGACCGGCAACGCCCTGCGCGTGCTGGCGGCGGCCATGCGCACGTATGACGCGCTGCCGGACGACACGTCCCCCGCGGCGCTCGAGCAGCACCTGTGCTTTCTCGGCCTCACGGGCATGATCGACCCGGTGCGCCCCGAAGTCATGGACGCCGTCCGCGCCTGCCGCAACGCCGGCATCCGGCCTGTCATGATCACCGGCGACCACGTGGACACCGCCACCGCGATCGCCAAAGAGCTCGGCCTGCTCGGCCCCGGCGACGAGGCCGTCACCGGCACGGAGCTGAGCGCCATGGACGATGACACGTTCCGCCGCCGTCTGCAGCACATCAGCGTCTATGCCCGCGTACAGCCGGAGCACAAGACCCGCATCGTCAAGGCCTGGCGGGATGCCGGCTTCGTCACCGCCATGACCGGCGACGGTGTCAACGACGCGCCGAGCATCCGCGCGGCGGACATCGGCATCGGCATGGGCGTCACCGGCACGGACGTGACGAAAAATGTGGCCGACATGGTGCTTGCCGACGATAACTTCGCCACCATCGTCGGCGCGGTCGAAGAGGGCCGCCGCATTTATGACAACATCCAGCGTGCGATCAAGTTCCTGCTCGGCTCGAACATGAGCGAGGTGCTGAGCATTTTCGTTGCGACGATGCTCGGCTTCACGATCCTCGAGCCGGTGCACCTGCTGTGGATCAACCTCCTGACCGACTGCTTTCCGGCGCTCGCGCTCGGCATGGAGCGCGCGGAGCCGGACGTCATGTCCCGCCCGCCGCGCAGCGCACGCGAGAGCATTTTCGCCCACGGCGTCGGCTTCGACTGCGTGTATCAGGGCGTCATGTGTGCGATCCTGACGCTGGCGGCGTTTTTCATCGGCCATTACATGGAGTACGGCGTCTGGACGCTCACGAACTCGCCCGACGGCACGACCATGGCATTTCTGACCCTGAGCATGGCGGAAATTTTCCATAGCTTCAATATGCGCGCGCACCGGGCGAGCATCTTCACGCTCCGCACACCCAACTGGACGCTCGTCGGCGCGGCCGCGGCGAGTCTTGCGCTCACGACGCTGTGCATTTATGTGCCGTTTCTGGCCGATGCGTTTGATTTCACGGCCATCTCCGCCGCCGAGTACGCCGTGGCCATGGGGCTTGCGGTTTTGGTCATCCCGGTCGTCGAACTCGTCAAGTGTGTGCAGCGCGCGGTGGAAAAGCGCGCGGGGCGCGCATGATTTCCGGCGCATTGGCGCACACTAACTCCGATTTCAACGAGAGGAGATGGGTGCTGTGCGCCAGGCGCTGCCGGTTCCCCAGCGCGTGATGGCCGTCGTGCTGTCGGTGCTGTTCGTGTTCTGCCCGTTCGCGGCCTATGCCGCCGGGGAGACCGATGCTGCGGCCGATCCCGTGCTGCTGCCGATCATCATGTATCACGAGGTGAAGCCCAACAAATCCGGCAAGGACGCCATCCAGCCGTGGGAGTTTGAGGCGGACCTGAAATGGCTGGCCGACAACGGCTACACGACGATCGTCATGGCCGACCTCATCGCCTACGTGCGCGACGGCACGCCGCTGCCGGAAAAACCCATCATCCTCAGCTTTGACGACGGATACTATAATAATTACGTCTATGTCCTGCCGCTGCTGCAGCAGTATTCGGCACGGATCGTCCTCTCGCTCCTGGGACGCAATACGGACGATTTCACCGAGTGGCCGAGCAAGAGCATTGACTATGCGCACGTCACGTGGGACCAGCTCAATGAGATGCTCGATACCGGCCTCGTCGAGGTGCAGAACCATTCGTATAATCTGCACGCCTACACATCCGAGCGGCATGGCTGCATGCAGAACCGGGGCGAGTCGGACGCGGCCTATACGGAGCTGCTGCGCGCAGACCTCCAGCGCCTGCAGGATGAGCTCGCGGAGCACACCGGCCGCACGCCGGACACCTTTGCCTATCCCTACGGTAAGTACGGCGACCTGACGGACACCGTCCTGCGCGACATGGGCTTTCAGGCCACGCTGACGTGCGACTGGGGTGTGAACCACATCACGCGTGACCCGGCCTGCCTCTACCGGCTCGGGCGCATCTGCCGGTCGCACAATCAGTCGCTGCAGTCCGTGCTCCAGCGCGCGATGAAGGCGACGGCGTAAGCGGATGAAAACAGAAGACAGAAAGGGCACGCATCTTGCGGATGCGTGCTTTTTCGTGCTTTGCACGCACCATGCGCCTTGGGCATACACTGAGGAGAAAGCGATTTGGCGCAAGCAAAGGGGGAGACGCCATGAAAATCGAGCTGCGCCGGGCCGCCATGACCTATCAGGCGCCGGACGGGGAAGTGGCGGCGCTGCGGGATGTGACCTTCGGCGTGGCCGACGGGGAGTTTGTGAGCATCGTCGGGCCGTCCGGCTGCGGAAAGTCCACGCTGCTGGCGCTCATCGCCGGCATCGAGCATCCGTCGGGCGGGGAGGTGCTCGTCGACGGGGAGCCCGTGCGCGCCCCGACGGGCAAGGCGGGGCTCATGCCCCAGCGCGACCAGCTCTTTGACTGGCGCACCATCTGGGGCAACGTGACGCTCGGGCTGGAGGTCCGGCACGAGAACACGCCCGCGCGCCGCGGCGGTGTGCACGATCTGCTCGAGCAGTATCAGCTCGCGGGCTTCGCGCGCAAGCTGCCCAACCAGCTCTCCGGCGGGATGCGCCAGCGCTGTGCGCTCATCCGCACGCTGGCCACGTCGCCGGATGTGCTGCTGCTCGACGAGCCGTTTTCCGCGCTGGATTATCAGACGCGGCTGGCCGTCTCGGGCGATATTTCGCAGATCATCCGCCGCGAGCATAAGACAGCCCTGCTCGTCACGCACGATATTTCCGAGGCCATCAGCCTCTCGGACCGCATCGTCGTCCTGTCGCACCGGCCCGCGACCGTCAAGGCCATCCATGACCTCGGCGCGCTGCGCTCCGTGCCGCCGCTCGAGCGGCGCAGCCGGCCGGAATTTCAGACGCTGTTCAATCAAATATGGGAGGAGCTGGATGTCAATGTCTGAACGATCGCCCTCCCCGCAGCGCGCGGCCTATCTGCGCGCGCAGCGCCGCCGTCGCCGGCTCGTGCTGGCGCTGCAGATCCTGCTGCTGGCCGCGTTTCTCGGCCTGTGGGAGCTCACGGCCCGGCTCGGCTGGGTGGATGCCTTCATCGTCAGCAGTCCGTCGCGCGTGGTGCACACGCTCGTGGGCCTGCAAAATTCCGGGGAGCTGTGGCTGCACATCGGCACGTCGTGCCTCGAGGTCGTGGTCGGTTTCGTGCTCGGGACGCTGCTCGGCACGCTCATCGCCATCGGCCTGTGGTGGAGTGAGCTGCTCTCGCGCGTGCTCGACCCGTATCTGGTCGTGCTCAATGCGCTGCCGAAAACGGCGCTCGGCCCGGTGTTCATCGTCTGGATCGGCGCGGGCACCGAGTCGATCATCGCCATGACGATCGCGATCTCGATCTTTGTCACGATCCTGAATATGCATGTCGGCTTCCTGTCCACGGACCGGGAGAAGATCCGCCTGATGCAGACGCTCGGCGCGACCCGGCATCAGATCCTGTGGCGGCTGGTCATCCCGGCCAACTACGCCACGCTCTTCAATACACTGCGCGTGAACGTCGGCCTGTCGTGGGTCGGCGTGATCATGGGCGAATTTCTGGTCTCCAAAGCCGGCCTCGGCTATCTGATCGTCTACGGGTCGCAGGTGTTCAACATGGACCTTGTGATGGCGACCGTCCTCGTGCTCGCGGTGGCGGCCGTCGTGATGTATCAGCTGGTGCTGTGGCTGGAGAAATTTTTCAAAAATCGGTTGGGAGTGACGCAATGAAACGGTTTCTTTGTGGGGTTCTGGCGGCACTGATGCTGGTGGTTTTGTGCGCCTGCGGCAAGCAGGAGACGGCCACCGTCCGCCTGAGCGAAGTGACACATTCGGTGTTCTACGCGCCGCAGTACGTGGCGCTGGAGCAGGGCTTTTTCGCCGATGAAGGGCTGAAGATCGAGCTGACCAACGGCGGCGGCGCCGACAAGGTCATGACGGCGGTGCTCACCGGGCAGGCGGACATCGGTCTCGCCGGGCCGGAGGCGTGCATCTATGTCTACAATCAGGGCAAGGACGATTACCCAGTCGTGTTCGGCCAGCTCACGAAGCGCGACGGGTCGTTTCTCGTCGGGCGCGAGGATGTGCCCTTCAGCTGGGAGCTGCTGCGCGGCAAGACCGTCATCGGCGGCCGCGCGGGCGGCGTGCCGGAGATGACGCTCGAATACGTCATGCGGCAAAACGGTGTCGTCCCCGGCACGGATGCGACCGTGGACACGACCGTGCAGTTCAACATGATGGCCGGGGCCTTCACCGGCGGCAACGGCGACTTTGTCACGCTCTTCGAGCCGACGGCCACCGAGGTCGCGCAGGCGGGCAAGGGGTACATCCTTGCGTCCGTCGGGCAGGAGAGCGGCGAGATCCCGTATACGGCCTACTTTGCCTCGCAGGCGTACATAAAAGACCACGCGGACATCGTGCAGCGCTTCACCAATGCCGTCGCCCGCGCGCAGAAATGGATCGCGGAGCACGACGCGACGGAGACCGCCGAGATCATCGCCCCGCAGTTCCCGGACACGAGTGTGCCCGTGCTCACGCAGGTCGTGCAGCGCTACAAGGACATCGACGCCTGGAACGCCACGCCGGTCATGACGCGCTCGTCCCTTGAGCGGCTTGAGACCGTCATGGAGACGGCCGGCGTGCTCGAACACGCCGACTGGGTGGACTTTGACCGCCTCGTCGACAACAGCTATGCCCATAACGCCTCCTGACAGGCGCAAAAATCCCCCGGCGGCAGCCGGGGGATTCGTGCGTTTTTCAAAAGAGAGGGGGGGATGCTTAGAAGCTCGCGACGACAGCGCCGTTGTAGGTCTCGGCGATGTACTGCTTCACGGCGTCGGTCTTGAGGGCCTTGAGCAGGGCCTGGGTCTTGGCGCTGTTCTCGTCGCCGGCGCGCACGGCGATGATGTTGGCGTAGGTCTGGGCGGCGGCACCGTTGGCGTCCTCGGAGGCGAGCGCGTCGCTGATCTTCAGGCCGGCGGCCAGAGCGTAGTTGCCGTTGATGACGGCGATGGAGCCGGCAGCGGCGTTCTTGAGCTGGGCCGGGACGGTGTCGGCCTGCACGGTGACGATGTTGTAGCCGCCGTCGTCAACGATGTCGAGCGTGCTCACGCCCTTGGCGGCGTCCGCGTCATCGGGGAGCTTGATCAGGCCCTCCTGCTGGAGCAGGAACAGGGCGCGGGTCTCGTTGCTGTCGTCGGCCGGGATGATGATGGTCGCGCCCTTGGCGAGATCCTTCAGGTCGGTGACGCCGTTGCCGTAGATGCCGAACGGCTCATAGTGGATGGTGCCGACGGAGACGAGGTTGGTGCCGTTCTTGGCGTTGAAGCTGTCGAGGTAGGGCTTGTGCTGGAAGTAGTTCGCGTCGAGCGTGCCGTCGGCCAGGGCCTGGTTCGGCAGGACATAGTCATCATAGGTGACGATCTTGAGCTCGTAGCCTTCGTCGGCGAGGGCCTGCTTGACCTGCTCGAGGATCTCGGCGTGCGGGGTGGCGCTGGCGCCGACGGTGATGACCTTGTCATCGGCAGAGGCGGTGGTCTTGTCGTCGGTGGTCTTGCCGCCGCAGGCGCTCAGAGCGACGAGAGAGAACGTCAGCACGAGGGCGAGGATGAGGGACGTGAGCTTTTTCATGGTTGTTTCTCCTTTATATTTTGATTTTAGAATTTGTGTGGTTACGGATGTTAGGATGTGCGGTTTGACAGCGGCACATTCGTCCGCGGCGGATGTTTACGCGCAGCAGCGCGGGATAATGTAGATGCATGAGCGGTGCCTCCTGTCAGGTGTGGGCGCGCCGGTCGGTGCGGCGGGCGATGTACATGCCGAACTCCTGCAGGATCTGCACGATGATGATCGTCAGCGCTACGCACAGCCAGACGATCTGATCGTCGTACTTCTGGTAGCCGTAGGTGATGGCGATCTGGCCGAGGCCGCCGCCGCCGATCGTACCGGCCATGGCGGAGTAGCCGAGGATGGTCACGGTGGAGATGACGGCGCCGGTGATGAGCGCGGGCTTGGCCTCCGGGATGATGACCTTCCAGATGATGCGCAGCGTGGACGCGCCCATGGACTGCGCGGCCTCAATGACGCCGGCGTCCACTTCCTTGGCGGCGGACTCGACCATGCGCGCCACATACGGTGCGGCGGCGATGATGAGCGTCACGATCACGGCGCGGTTGCCGAGGCTGGTGCCGACGACGAACTTTGCCACCGGCAGCATGGCGACCATGAGAATGATGAACGGGATGCTGCGCAGGGCGTTGACGATGATGCCGAGCGTGCGGTTGAGCCAGCCGATGGGGTGAATGCCGTCGCGGTCGGTCATGCGCAGGATGAGGCCGACCGGCAGGCCGATGAGATAGGCAAAGAACGTGGAGATGAGCGTCATGTAAATGGTCTCCCAGATACCGAGCTGCAAGATGCCGTTTTGCCAGAGCTTAATGAGCAGATCAGACATGACTTCAATCCTCCTGTAGATAAGAGATGTGGTTATGGTCGAGCCAGCGCAGCACATCGTGGAACTGCTGCGGATCGTCGGGCAGGTCGATGACCATGTGGCCGTAGATGCTGCCCTCGACGATGCGGGTGTCGGCGAAGAGAATGTTCACCGGCACGTGGCACTCGAGCGTGATGCGCGAGATGACCGGTTCGTTGGAGCAGCTGCCGTCGAAGACGAGGCGCAGGCGCTTGCCCGTGCACGGCGGGAGGTTTTCGGCCGGGCTCTTCGGGAGGATGAGCGCCTTGGCGATGTCGGACTTTGGGTGCGTGAACACGTCGCTGACGTTGCCGATCTCGGCGATGCAGCTCTGGTCGATGACGGCCACGCGCTTGCAGATCTGCTCGATGACGCGCATCTCGTGCGTGATGACGACGATCGTCACGCCGAGCGTCTGGTTGATCTCCTTGAGCAGCCGGAGGATCGACTGCGTGGTGTTCGGGTCGAGGGCGCTGGTGGCCTCGTCGCACAGAAGGTATTTCGGCCGCGTGGCGAGGGCGCGGGCAATGGCCACGCGCTGCTTCTGGCCGCCGGAAAGCTGCGAGGGATAGGCTTTCGCGCGGTCGGACAGGCCGACGAGCTCGAGCAGCTCGGCGGCGCGGGCCTGCGCCTCGTCGCGCTTGACGCCGGCGATCTCGAGCGGGAAGCAGATATTGCGCAGCACCGTGCGCTGCTCGAGCAGGTTGAAGCTCTGAAAGATCATGCCGATGTCCTGCCGGGCCTTGAGCAGGTCGCGGCGGCTGAGCTGCGTCATGTCGCGCCCGTCGATGCGCACCGTGCCGGAGGTCGGCCGCTCGAGGAGGTTGATACAGCGCACGAGCGTGCTCTTGCCGGCGCCGCTCAGGCCGATGATGCCGAAGATCTCGCCGTCCTCGATGCGGAGGTTGACGTCCCGCAGTGCGTGGATGTCGCCGCTCGGGGAGGGATAGGTCTTGTTGAGATGTTCGATTTCGATCATGGTGGATTCTCCCTCGCAGAATGAATTTTTCGGAACAAAAAAGCAGAGGCCGGAAGACTCGTTGTCTTCCGGCCTCTGCGGATACGGCTTGGAATTTGGATCAGCCGTTATTGGAAGCGAACACAAGACGAGTCATATTTCTGAGCACGACGAGACATGCACATGCAGCCGGGCATGTACATCATCATAGCCATCATCATGTTGTTCGTCTGAGCAAACTTCATAATACGACGCGTCTCCTTTCGTCAAAAATCACGGTTTCCGGTGGAAACGAGCGCAGTATAACGCAGTTTTCCGCGCTTGTCAACCCCGAAATCCACAAAAGCAGTATGAAATACGCATTAGAAAAAATGAATGTGTCGATTCTAAAATTCGATGGTTTGCGGCTCGATGGCCGGGTCATGGCTGCACAGAGACGCCGCGCAGGCGGGGCTGCGGCTCATCTCGCCGATCCAGTCGAGCGCCTTTTTGGCGCGCACGCTGTTTTCGCAGATGCCGGGCACGGTGCCCTCTGCCCAGGAGCGGGGGCTTGCCGCGCCGTCGGCATTGAGCAGCACGTACCGGCCGCCATTGCGGATGAGCGTGGCGAACATGCCCTCCGTGTGCCCGGCGATGTGCACGAGATGCACCGAGTCGTCCCCGAACAGGTCGTACGAGCGGCTCTCCGGCCCAATGTGGTTCACGCGGTACCAGAACCGCTCCGGCGGCTCGTCCATCCACAGCTTGCGCGAGGTATAGCGCAGGTTCACGCGGCACGACCAGAAGTATTCCTCCTCCGCCACCAGCAGCCGCTTTGCACCCCGCACCTCACTGATGCCTGCAATGTGATCCGGGTCGAGGTGGGAAAAGAGCACATAGTCCAGATCCCGCGGCCGGATGCCGCGCGCGGCCAGCAGCTCGCCGATCGACTGCCCCGGCTCCACGACGCTGTGCACGAGCGTGTACCACCCGCGGCCGAACATCCGCAGCTGCGCTGCGCGGTCCTCGATGCCGGTGGGGCTCACGGTGCGCGGCAGCCCAGCATCCACCAGAAACAATCCCTTCGGGTGCTCCACCAGATATGCCGACACCGGTAGCCAGATGCGCGCGCCCTTCTTCAAGCGCCGCGCGTCCGCCTTTGCCGGCCAGCGCCACTGGGCGCTTTCCGGCAGGTTTGGCGCCACGCCGATCTTCCCGCAGTGCAGAACATGGATCCGGATCTGAGCCATCGCCGTTCCCTCCTCGTGAATTTGCACGATATTGACCAATTGGTTACGAAAAAGCATAGCACCGCCTGTGCAGGATGTCAAGACAGGCAGGCGAAATTGACCGGAATTTTGCAATCTTCAACAATGTGTTGCCCATTTGCGTATTGAATTGTATGCGTGAGATGTGCTACAATAGATTGCGCATCTATTCACAAACCAGGGAATGAAAACAAAACATTTTAAGGGGAAGAAAGGAGCCTGAAACATGGCAAGAGAACTGATCCTGAAGCTGGGCAAAAAGGTCACGGACCGCGTGGATGTCAAGCTCGGCATGACGAAGCTCGACGAGGATTCGCCCGAGTATTACGGCCTGGCCAGCGTCGTCACCGACGAGATGGCGGAGCTCGCGCTCGCGATGGACGTGCGTGTCCCGACCACACCGGCGGAGATGAGCAAAAAGACGGGCAAGGACCCGGTCTACATCGAGCAGCTCTTTGACCAGATGTCCATGATCGGCCTGCTCGAGTACAACTGGGAGAACGCCGACCACCACAAGCAGTGGACGCTGCCGATCTTCGTGCCCGGCTCTGCCGAGCTGATGAACATGAACCTTCAGCAGGTGGAAGAGCACCCGGAGATCGCGCGGTTTTTCGAGCGCATGTCGTTTCTGCCGCTGACGAAGATCACCTGCATGGTGCCTCCCGGAGGCGCCGGTGTCGGCATGCACGTCATCCCGGTCGAGAAGGCCATCCCGGCCACGAACGAGTCGGTCGACGTGGAGCACATCTCCCACTGGCTGAAAAAGTATGAGGGCCACCTCGGCGTCGGCTATTGCTCCTGCCGCAATGCCATGCGCATTCAGGGCGAGGGCTGCGGCGAGCTGCAGGACGAGCTGTGCATTGCCGTCGGCCAGTTTGCCGACTACTGCCTTGAGACCGGCAAGGGCCGCAGCATCACCTATGAAGAGGCGATGGAGATCCTCCAGCGCGCCGAGGACAACGGCTATGTCCACCAGATCACGAACATCGACGGCGAGGATAAGATCTTTGCCATCTGCAACTGCGCGCTCGGCTCCTGCTTCGCGCTGAGAACGAGCCAGCTGTTCAACACGCCCAATATGTCCGCCTCCGCTTACCGCGCCCATGTCGATGCCGAGAAGTGCGTCGCCTGCGGCAAGTGCGCCGAGGTCTGCCCGGCCGGCGCCGCCAAGCTCGGCCAGAAGCTGTGCACCAAGACCGGCCCGGTGACGTATCCGAAGCAGCCGCTGCCGGACGACAACCACTGGGGCGAGCACATGTGGAGCCCGAACTATAAGGACGACAACCAGAAGCAGTGCCACGAGTCCGGCACCGCCCCCTGCAAGACCGCCTGCCCGGCGCACATCGCCGTGCAGGGCTACATCAATCTGGCCGCGCAGGGCCGCTATCTGGATGCGCTCAAGCTCATCAAGCAGGATAACCCGTTCCCGGCTGTCTGCGGCAGCATCTGCAACCGCCGCTGCGAGGAAGCCTGCACCCGCGGCGATGTCGACCGCGCCGTCGCCATCGACGAGATCAAGAAGTTCGTCGCCGAGCAGGAGCTCCAGGCCGACAAGCGCTACATCCCGAAGGTCATTACCCACCGCGGCATCGCCGATCCCTACCCGGAGAAGATCGCCATCATCGGCGCCGGCCCGGCCGGCCTGTCGTGCGCCTACTATCTGGCGAACATGGGCTATGAAAACGTCACCGTGTTTGATAAAAACGAGGTGCCCGGCGGCATGCTGACCCTCGGCATCCCGAGCTTCCGCCTCGAGAAGGACGTCGTCAACGCCGAGATCGAGGTGCTCAAGGAGATGGGCGTCCACTTCCAGTGCGGCGTCGAGATCGGCAAGGATCTCACCATCGACCAGCTGCGCGAGCAGGGCTACAAGGGCTTCTATCTTGCCATCGGCGCGCAGAAGAGCGCACCCATCGGCGTGCCCGGCGAGGACCTCTCCGGCGTGTACGGCGGCGTGGACTTCCTGCGCAAGGTCAACCTCGGCAAGAAGCCGCGCATCGGCAAAAAGTGCGCCGTCATCGGCGGCGGCAATGTCGCCATGGACGTCTGCCGCACGGCCATCCGCCTTGGCGCGAAGGATACTTACGTCATCTACCGCCGCAGCCAGGCTGAGATGCCGGCGGACGCGGAGGAAGTCGCGGAGGCCATGGAAGAGGGCGTGCAGTTCCGCTTCCTGAGCGCTCCGGCCGAGATCATCGGCGAAAACGGCAAGGTCAAGGCCCTCAAGGTCGAGATCATGGAGCTCGGCGAGCCCGACGCGAAGGGCCGCCGCAAGCCCGTCGGCACCGGCAAGTTCGAGACCATCGAGGTCACGTCCGTCATCGGCGCCATCGGCCAGCGCGTCGACCTCGGCCACATCGCACCGGAGGCCATGGCCTTCAACCGCAACGGCACCGTTCAGGCCGACGGCGTGACGTATCAGACCGCGCAGCCCGATATCTTTGCTGGCGGCGACGTGGTCACCGGCCCGAAGTTTGCCATCGACGCGATTGCGGCCGGCCGCGAGGGCGCCATCTCCCTGCACCGCTACGTGCATGAGGGCCAGAGCCTGACGCTGGCGCGTGACCCGCGCGAGTTCTACGAGCTCGATAAGAAGCAGGCCGTCGTGCCCATCGACTGCTTTGACGCCCCGGCGCGCCAGACCGTCGCCCACGACGCGAGCAAGGCTAAGACGTTCGCGAACGACCGCATCACCTTCACCGAGGCGCAGGTCAAGGCGGAGGCGTCCCGCTGCCTCGGCTGCGGCGTGTCCGTCGTCGACCAGAACAAGTGCATCGGCTGCGGCCTGTGCACCACCCGCTGCGAGTTTGATGCGATCCACCTGCAGCGCGATATGCCGGAGGCCAGCCGTATGTACCGTACCGAGGACAAGATGAAGGCCATCCTGCCGCACATGGTCAAGCGCGCAGCCAAGCTCACCATCAAGGACATCAAGGGCAAGCGCGCGAAGTAAACCCGCCGGAGGAACATACCCATGCATGAACTCGGAACTGTGTTCTATGTCATTCGCGAGGTCGAGCAGGTCGTCGAGGAAAACCACCTGACCAAGGTCGCCAGCGTCACGCTGGAGATCGGCGAGGTCAGCGGCATCATTCCGTACTATCTGACGGACTGCTGGCAGTGGGCGATCCAGAAATCGCAGTATCTGAAAGAGGCGGAGCTGAAGATCGAGACCGTTCCCGCCGTGACCTTCTGCGAGGACTGCAAGCAGACATATCCCACGGTAAAATACGCAAAAATATGCCCGCACTGTAAAAGCGAGCATACCTATCTGGTGTCAGGCAACGAATATAACATCAAAGAGATCGAGGCCTGTTAGCATCCCAAAAACGAACACGGAGAACGATTTTTCGTTCTCCGTGTTTTTTGGTATATATCATATCCCGACCGGTGCGCTGTCGATCGGGATCTGGATGATCTCCAGCCGGCGGCGGGCGGCGTATTCGAGCGTGCGGGCCGTGCCGCCGGGCCGGCCGTCAAACGCCGCGATGAGGATGCGCGAGGCATCGACCATGTAGCGGTTGCGGCGCATCATGCACCCGGGGGTGTACGTCTCCTGGACGAGCGTCTGATAGTCGCACTGGCGCAGGTCGTAGGCGTAGCGCTCGCGCAGCTCCGGCCGCCAGCGGTCGGCCTGGCCGGAGTAGGGGATGGCCGCCTCGATCGTGACCTCCGGGTGCTGCAGACGCAGGTAGCGCGCCGCGTCGAAAAAATACAGGTCGCAGCCGTTGGCCATGCCGCAGATGAAGTGGCGGATACCGGCAGCGTAGACGGCGTCCACGGCGTCAAAGAGCTGCTGCTGCAGCCTGCGGCAGCGTGGGTCGTTCTCGTCGCTGCCCCAGGGCAGCTTGTATTCCCGGTGGCCGGTGAAGCAGCAGGTGTTTTCGCGCTCGGGCATGGCGGCAGCCTCCTTTCGGGTGTGGCCTCCATTGTACGCGCCCGAAGTGCGGCTGTCAAACCTTTCCTGAAAAAAGTGCTTGCAATCTTTTCCCGCTGTGTTATAATGCAGACAGTAAAACAACTGAATCGAGATGTCTTCGGGGCAGGGTGTAATTCCCGACCGGCGGTGATAGTCCGCGAGCCGAGCAAGGTTGAATCGGTGCAATTCCGATACCGACAGTATAGTCTGGATGATAGAAGATGTTACGGACCTCCATAGTTCGCAGCGCCTGAAGGACATGTTCTTTCAGGTGTTTTTCATTCCATGGAGGTGTTTTGTCATGTTGAAAGAAAACCTGTCCTTTGTCGGTATCTGCGTGCTTGTGTTCGCGGCATTGCTCGGCCTTGCGTATCTGTTTGAGCGCACGGTCTGCCGTGATCTGCAGCGCCGCAGCCGCAGCCGCAACATCAGCTATGTGGCCATGTTCTCCGCCCTCGGCGGCGTGCTCATGATGCTGGAGATCCCGCTGTTTTTTGCGCCCGGCTTCTATAAGATCGACCTGAGCGAACTGCCGGTGCTCATGAGCGCGTTCTATCTCGGCCCTGTGGCCGGTGTTATCACCGAGCTGCTCAAGGTGCTCATCAAGCTCCTGCTCAAGGGCACGAGCACAGCTTTTGTCGGCGACTTTGCCAACTTCGTCGTCGGCTGCACGTTCGTCCTTCCCGCCGCTGTCATCTACCACCACCACAAGACCCGCCGCTCCGCCATCATCGGCATGGCCGTCGGCACGCTGTGCATGACGGTCTTCGGCAGCCTCTTCAATGCCCTGTACCTGATCCCGAAGTTCGCCGAGCTGTTCCACCTGCCGATCGATCAGATCGTCGCCATGGGCACGGCTGTGAACAAGGGCATCACCAGTGTGCCGACGCTCGTGCTGTTCGCCGTCGTCCCGTTCAACCTCATCAAGGGCATCGTCGACTCGGCGCTGACGTATCTGCTGTATAAGCGCGTGGAGTTTTTGCTCTTCCCGGAGCTGCGCAAGAAAAACCAGACCCCGCCGGTGCAGTCCAAAACGCCCACCCCGCAGCACTGAGGCGCAGACCGTAACCATATCCACAACCGCCCGCAGGCTTTTGCCCGCGGGTGGTTTTTCGTTTTGCGCAGCGACAGCCCTCAGCCCGCCGGCGGCTTTTCGTCCGCGCAGCAGCGGCGCACCGTGCGCCGGAGCAGCGTGAAGCTGAGGGTGAAATTCACGCACTCATTGAAATACAGAACGAAGAGATACCCTGCCAGCCCGAACCGCGGCAGCAGCGCCCACACGAGCACCACGCCGAGCGTGGCGTCGAGCACGTTGATGGCCATGCAGCGCGTCTGCTGGCCGAGCCCGCGCAGGCAGCCGTCGGTCACGGTGTCGAGATACATCACCGGCACGAGCGGGGCCAGCAGCCGGATATACCGCCCCGCGTCGTCCGAGTGGTAGATCAGCCGCCCGAGCGGCCCGGAAAATGCCAGCAGCAGCACGGCTGTGCCGCACGCGAACAGCAGGCACCGGTACAGCAGTGTGCGCACCAGCCGCCGGATATCCCCGCACCGGCCGGAGACCTGCGCCGTCGTCAGCTCCGGCACGAGCAGATCCGCCAGCGCGTACAGCAGGCACGACGGGAAGAGCACCACCGGCAGCGCCATGCCGTGCACGATGCCGTAGCCCGCGAGCGCGCGGTCGGCCGTCAGGCCGGAGCTTTTGAGCCCGCGCGGGATGAGCAGGTGCTCCAGCGTCGTCAGCGACGTGCGCGCATAGGCCGACACGGCCAGCGGCAGCGCCACGGCGAGCATCCGCCGCGTCAGGTGCGGTACGGTGTCGCCGCCGCGGCGGTATTTGCGCCGGTCGAGTGCGTACACCGCCGCCATCAGCAGCAGCGACACCACGTCCGCGCACGCGCCGCCCGCCGTGACGGCGGCGCAGCTCTGCTCCAGGTCGCCGGCGGCCGCAAAGGACAAAAACCACATCACGCACGTGATGCTCACCAGCTGTTCGAGCAGGTGCACGAGCGTCGGCTTCCACACGCGGCCGGAGGCGGTGAAATATCCGTCCATGACCGACGAGAGCGCGATGCACGGCAGGCTGATGCTCGTGATGCGCAGCGAGCGCACCGTGCGCGCGTCGCCGATCCAGAGAAAGCCCACGGGCTCGGCCAGAAAGTACACCATCGTGCCCGCGCACAGGCCAAAAAACAGCGCGTAGCACGCGCACCGGCGCATTGCCCCCGTGACGCCCGCGCCGCGCTCGAGCCCCATTTCCTCGGAGATCAGGCGCGTGGTGGCAAAGCGGATGCCGGAGATGGCGAAGGTGGCAAACAGCACGCTCACCGACATGACGAGCTGGTACAGTCCGATGCCGGCCGCGCCGATGCGCCCGACGATCCACGCCTGAAAGACGAGCCCGATGCAGCGCATCACGATCGACGAGCCGGTCATGAGCGCGGTGTTGACGATGAGCCTGCGATTTCTGTGCACGCGCGCGACCTCCCGACGCAGTTTGTACCACTCTATGGCGCGGGAGCAAAAAACATGCCGCCCGACATCAGCCGGGCGGCATTTCGTGCATCATTCAGGTGTGCAGATCTGTCTTGATCTTCGTCGTGGAGATCTCGGGCGTGCGGGGGAGGTAGACGACCTCGCATTTGTCCTTCAGGAAGTCGAATTTGCCCTTCCAGTCGTCGCCCATGACGAACACGTCCACGTGGTATTTGTCCACGTCGGTGACCTTCTGGTCCCAGCTCTCCTCCGGGATGACGAGGTCAACATAGCGGATGGCCTCGAGCATCCGTTTGCGGTCCTCGTAGGAGAAGTAGCTCTTTTTGCGCTTTTCGTTCCAGTTGAATTCGTCCGTGCTCAGGGCCACGATCAGGTAATCGCCCTGCTCCTTGGCGCGGCGCAGGAGGTTGATGTGCCCGTAGTGCAGCAGGTCAAAGGTGCCGTAAGTGATGACACGTCTCATGTGTGCTCCCTTTCCCGGAGACGCTCGGCCAGAAACGCGGCGACGCGCTCGGCGGAGTGTCCGTCTGTGTATTGGTTGGTCAGCTTCGTGAGCTGCATGCGTTTGGCCCGCAGCGGATCATCGCCCGCGGCGAGCTGCTCGAAAAACGTGCGGAAATCGTCCGGCGTGTCGAGCATGGCCGCGCTCTCGCGCAGCGGCTGCGGGTCGATGGCAAAGCCCGGCTGCCTGGCGTAGGCGTCGATGTCCTCGAACGTCAGCCCCACGGGCTTGCCCGTGAGCAGATAGTCAAACAGCACGGAGGAATAGTCCGTGATGAGGGCATCCGTGCAGGCGAGAAATTCGTAGGACGTGATGCCGTGCGCGGCGAAGAGCCCGTCGTCGATGAAGCGGAGGTGGCTCAGCTCCAGCGCGCGGATGTGCGCGAGGTCCTGCGCCGGGTGGGGCTTGACGATCACGAGCGTGTTCGTCGCCCGCGCGGCCTCGTTCACGGCCGCGGCCGCCGCCGGGTCATGGATGACGGGGATAGAGATGTCCGTCGTCGCAACGAGGTTGTTCTTGTGCTGGCGGTACGTGGGATACCAGACGACGAAGCGGTCAAACTCCGCGCCGAAGATGTCCTTCAGGTCGCATTTGTGCGTGAACAGGTCGTCGTTGCGCGGGAAGCCGAGCGTGACGAGCTTTTCCGGCGGGATGTGAAATTCATAGCTGTTCACGGCGTCAAAAAACGGGGCCTGACTCAGCGCCCAGTCGGTCGTCGGGTCGCAGAAATAGTAGTCGTGCACGCTCTTGAGCGGGCTGCCGTGCGTCAGGTACAGATGCACGGTCTCCGGCCGGAGCTTCTGGAGCTGGCCGTTGCAGTCCACGATGGCAGCGGCGCGGGCGCGCAGCCAGAACAGCCGCAGCAGCGCCCATGTTCCCCGCGTGCCGGCAAAGGACACGTTCTTTTCATGCACGTCCCGGAAAGCCGCCGGATCCGGCACGACCCACACGAGCCGGTACCGGTCGTTCCAGCCCTGGGCCAGCAGCGTCCGGTACAGGGCGCCGGTATTGTCGCCGAGGGGCGGCGCGCTCTCGAGCAGGATGACCGGCTTGCCGGGCAGCAGGTTCATCAGCCGCACGAGCAGACGTTTCAAGCGTTGTTTCATTTTCTCAGCACCTTTCGCACCATGCCGCCGACGAGGGCCTTTTCATATCCGTTCATGGACAGCAGCCACACGGAGGCACAGTAGATCGCTGTGTAGACGATGATGCCGCCGAGCAGCATCGGAATCCTGTAGAGGTTTACAAACAGCATCATCAGCACGCCGCACGCGGCGGGCGGCAGCAGGCCGAGCGCCATGCGCCCGATGTTTTTCCAGAACACGGTCACGTCGATGTTCAGCCGCCGCTGATAGAAGATGTTCATCACGAGCCCGTTTGCCAGCGCGACGGCGACGGCCGTGCCGATCGCGCAGCCGATCGCGCCGAGGTACTGGCACAGCCAGATGCTGATGGCGAGGTTGCCGATGGCCATGGCTCCGTAGATGATCGAGCGGTACTTGTGCAGATTCTGCGCGCGCTGCATCTCGATGCCGAGGTTTTGCGTCAGCGGCACCATGCCGGGGATGATGAGCAGCAGCACGATGATATACGCATCGTCATAGCCCGGTCCGGCCCAGAAATAGATAAACGGCTTGCCGAAGAAGATGATGCCCGTGCACACGAGCGACAGGATCAGAAACTGGATGCGCCCCACGCGCACGAACAGCTCCGTGAGCACGGTGCGCAGGCGCGCTTTGTCGTCCTTGTTGTCCTGCACGAGCTGATGGATGCGCGGCGTGAACACGGACGACACCGCCGTCGAAAACGAGATGAAGTACGTGTGCAGCTGCTGGCCGACGGCGTAGACCGCCGTGGCGGCCGTGCCGCAGTAGCGCGTGATGATGAGCTTGTCGAGGTTGTTGTTGACCTGGTCGACGACCATGTTGATGGCGATGAAGCCCGAGAACACGGCGATGTCCTTGAGCACGGCGCCGTCAAAGTTCCGGAACGAGGCCCGAATGTGCAGCTTGCCGAAGCAGTAGATCAGCCGCAGCACGTCCACGAATACGGAGATCGTTACCGTGACGACGACCATGCCGATCGAGCCGTAGCCCGCCAGCAGCACCGGCAGCGTCACGAGCGGGGACACGACCGTGCGCAGGATCTCCGTCGCCTTGAGGAACACGAACTGCTCCTGCGCGCTGATGATGTTGCCGAACACGCTCATCGGGAAGCTCACGGCGAGGTTCGCCGTCAGCAGCAGCATGAGGACGCGCGCCGTGTGGTACTCGGCGTCCGTCAGGCCGGTCTTGAACACCATCTCCAGATGGAACGTCAGATACAGGCCGCACGCGAGCGCAATGAGCCCGATGACGGAAAACACGATCAGGAACAGGCCGTTGAGCCGCGCAATCTTATCGTCCGCCTTTTCCTTGCGGTAGAGGATGTAATAGCGCACGTAGCTGCCGCCGAAGCCGAGACTGAGCACCGACAAAATGGCGATCGTCGAGGCGACGGTGGAGTACAGGCCGTACTCGCTCTTGCCGAGGATGCGCAGCATGAACGGCGTGTAGGCGATGGAGACGATGATGTTGAGCGTCATCTGCACATACGTGAGCAGAGAGCCGGAACGCAGTTGATTGTGATGCTTCATAGCGTCAGTTCCCGGCGGCGAACAGCAGGTGCACGGCCCGGTATTGCTTTTTGCCGAGCAGGGACAGCACCAGCTTCTTGCGTGCCGGATAGCCTTTCAGATAGGGATTGTGCCGGTAGTCGGGGAAGCGCGCAGCGGTAAAGTCCAGCAGCTGCGGCAGCAGCGGGTGCGCGCTCTGCACCTTGAGGATGCGCACGGACGCATCATAGAGCACATTGTCCACGCAGAGCTTACCGAGCTCGTTTTCATACTGCTCGAACAGGCCGCGCGCCTGATACCACGTCAGCACGTCGTCGATCGCGTCCATGATTTCGGCGTTGGCGTCGAGCGCGCGCTTGGTCACGGAGCCCTCGTGCTGCCGGTAGAGGTAAAGCACGTCCGGCAGGATCACGACGGACTGCGCCGCCGTGAGCATCTTGCGCGTCATGCACAGGTCCTCGCCCCAGCCGCGGGCGCGAAAGCGGATGTCCGTATCCGTGAACAGCGTGCGCCGCCACGCGGCGATGCAGGCCGACGGGCGGTTGAGCAGCAGGGCGGGCGTGGCGCTGAGTGTCAGCGGCGTATGCAGCGGCAGGTCATCGGTGAACACGGCGCCGCCGCCGTCGCCCGTCATGCGCATGCTGAAATAGCAAATGTCGGCCTCCGTCTCCGCCAGTGCTGCGCGCAATACGGCGAAGGCGTCCGGTGTGTAGGTGTCGTCGCTGTCAAGAAACAGCACATACTCGCCCTGCGCGAGCGGGAGCGCCACGTTGCGCGCGTCGCCTGCGCCGCCGTTGGGCTTGTGCAGCACACGGATGCACTCCGGGTGCTCGCGCGCGAGTGTGTCGCACAGCGCGCCGCTCTTGCCGTCGGTCGAGCCGTCGTCCACGAGCAGGATCTCAAAGTCCGCGCCGGTCTGCGCCAGCACGGAGTCCACGCTCTCGCGCAGGTATTCCCAGCCGTTGTAGACCGGGATGATGACACTGAATTTCATAGCTTCCTCCAGTCCGGGCGCTCAGCCGAGCTTGTCCTTGGCGGCAAAAAGTGCCCGCACGGTGCGGTATTTGCGCTGCCGCAGCAGGCGCAGGATCAGCTTGTGGCTACGGGAGAGCTGCGCAAGCAGGGGATTGTCGAGATAGTCCGGGAACTGCGTCTGCACATAGTCCTGAAAGCGGCCGAGCAGCTCACTGTCCGGGTCGATGCGCAGCACGCGCACGGAGCCGGCAAGCAGCACATGATCCACCGTCAGGCGCGACAGCTCGTTGTAGTACTGCGCGAACAGGCCGCTGCTCCGATACCAGCCGAGCAGGTCGTCAAACGCGTCGAGGATCTCGGCGTTGCGTGCGACGTTCGGGTTGCGCGTGATGGAGCCCTCGCGCACGACATAGTAGTAAAACACGTCCGGGACGGCGCAGATGCTGCCCGCCGCGGCGAACAGCTTCGTGGTCGTGCGGATGTCCTCATACCACACGCGGGAGGGATAGCGGATGCCGGTGTCGAGAAAGAGCGAGCGCTTCCAGCAGCGGCTCCAGGCATTCGGCTGCGTGAGCAGCAACTGCGGCAGCTCGGCGAGCGTAAACGTCCGGTCGTGCGGCAGATCGTCGACGAGCCGCTTCGTGATCGTTCCGTCGGTGTCCACGGCGAAGCCGAAGTCGATCACGTCGCAGTGGAAGCGGTCGATCGCCCCGGCAAGTGTCCGGAGCATGCCGGCGCCGATGTAATCGTCGCTGTCGATAAAGACAAGATACTCGCCCGCGGCCGCTTCGAGGCCGACGTTGCGTGCATCGCCCAGACCACCATTCGGCTTGTGAATGACGCGGATCCGCTCCGGATGCGCCGCAGCATAGCGGTCACAGATCGCGCCGCTCTCACCGTCGGTGGAACCGTCGTCCACCAGCACCAGCTCGTAGTCGTCGAAATCCTGCGCCAGCACGGAGTCAATGCATTTGGGCAGATAGTCCTTCACGTTATAGACGGGGATAACAACGCTGAAAATCATGCGGTTTTCTCCTCTCCGTCCGGCAGTGCGTCCGGCTGCTCACTGCGCATCTGCGTCAAATAGTATACCGCAGCCAGCAGCACGGACATGTAGACCGAGGCATTCGGCCGCCGGAGCATGCCGGCAGTGCAGTAGGCATAGATCAGGCACAGACACAGGGAGATGCCGTAGGCACCGGATTCGGACGTAAAATATTTGTGGAAATCCTGGATCAGGAACTTTGCGACCAAATACAGGAAGTAGGCCACGAACGCGACCATGAGCGCCAGACCGGCCCAGCCATAGAGGAAATAGATGCCGTGGAAGTCGTTTTCCACGTCGTAAATATCTCCGTCAAAGCTCATGCGGCTCAGCTCCATGCCGAAAATGCGGGAGACGAACGGGTGCTCGTCCATGAGCATCGAGCAGAAAACGATCTTGCGGTGGCGGGTCGCCGTAATGTCCGTGACCTGATCGGAATAATCATAGGCGGACATGACTCTGGCCGTGCCGAACCGCTGGCAGAGCTTGGGGGAATAGAAGTTATAGATCGTGCACAGGGCGTGATAGCGCTCGGCCGGGTCCACGGTCGAAAGGTCCTCGCTGTCACCGGTGGTGCGGCGGATCATGACCTCGGCGTCGCCCTGCTTGCTGGTCATGGCCAGATTGTAGCGGTTCTGATTGATATACATGGGCGACTGCTTGACGAACGCGCAGCAGACGACCAGCATCACGATCAGCACGGCGATATAGCGCTTGGAGGTTTTGGCCTGCCGGGTCAGCAGCAGGACGACCGGCAGACCGAGCGCAACGGCAAAGATGGAGAGGAACGCCAGCCGGGTGCCGAGAAAATACAGCTGCGCGAATGCGGCGGCCGTCGTCAGGCAAAAGAGCCAGAAGTGCTTCTTCCGATAGCAGAACGCGATCACGATCGGCGCGAGCATGCTCACAACGGCGCTCTGCGCGTTGCTGGTCGAGAACCAGCCGAGCAGACCGATGCCACTGTTGGTGTAGGTCGCGGCGGCGGTGTTGGTCAGCACACTGATGACGAGCGTGACGGAAATGACCCAGAAGTTGACGATCAGCGCGGTTTCCATGGCCGGATAGCACTTTTTGTTGGCACGCAGAAACGAGATGAAGCACAGCGCAAACAGCGGCATCTGCACAACGCGCACGAAATTCGTCAGATCATGCACAGGATCCAGATATCCTTTGATCGAGCAGGCGATCACGTGGCCGACCAGCACGAAAATGCACGCGCCGGCGGCGATGCCATAGACCTTCTTGCGCGACGAGGCGAGGAAGCCGAGCAGGCACACGGCGGCAAAAACAACGAAACGGAGCAGCAGCGTGAGCGTGTTGGCCATGCCAAGGCGGTCCGTCCAGTAAGACAGGATATCCAGCAGCGGCTGCAGGATCAGAAGGATGAGCAGGACCGTGGGCAGCGCGGGCGCAAGACGGTCACGCAGGGAGTGTTTTTCTTCGGACATGTCAGTTCTCCTTTGGGTCGTCGTAATCTCGAATATAGATCAGGTACCAGATGGCCGCCAGAATCAGGCAGAGATAAAAAGACGCATTTGGGCGGCGCAGTACGCCGGCAGTGTTATAGATGTGCGCGAGAGCGGTGCACAGCGCGACGCCGCAGGCGCCGGCCTCGACCGTGAAGTAACGCCTGGCGTTGCGGATGAGCGCGCACACGATGATGACCAGGAAATACCCCAGAAAGGCCAGCAGGCACGCAAGTCCCGCCCAGCCGTACAGATATGCGATGCCGTGGAAGTCATTTTCCACGTCGTAGCAGTATCCGTGATAGGTCATCTCGTCGTAGCTCAGGCCGAACAGGCGGCTGGTAAACGGCTCGGTGTTCAGCATCAGGCGGCAGTAGTTGATCTTGATCGTGCGGACATTCGTAATGACGGAGGCTTTGGCGGAGCATCCGTACATTTCCGCCGTCGCCTCGAGCCCGTAGCGCTCGACGGTCCCGCCGAGGTATTCGTCATAGGCATAGGTGAGGTAGGCATACCCCTCGTCGCCGAACTCCGCTTTGCCCTGCGCGACCAGCCGGTCAATGTTTTCCTGCTTGCGCACGGCGTTGGCCGCAACGGCCTGCTGGTTGCGGTGCATGGGGGACACGGGGAAGGCCGCGGCGCAGATCACCGCGCACAGCAGCAGCGCAATGTAGATCTTCCGGTCGCCGCGCCGGGTGACGGCCCAGGTGATGCCCGTGCCGATCGCCGTCACGAACAGGGACATATAGGCCAGACGTGTTGCAAAGCAGAATAGTTCCGCGAAGCCGACGACGGCGATGGGCAGCCAGCGCCGGATCTGCCCGCTGCGCAGTGCCGGACACAGCGCGAGCGGCACGAGCATCGACAAAATCGCGCTCTGGCTGTTGGCAAAGTAAAACCACCCGCACAGGCCGATGCGCTTGTCCGGATACGTATAGGGATTGGTGCCGGTCAGCGCGCTGAGCAGCGCGACGGCGGCGATGATCCAGAAAGCGATGGTGATCCCGCGTTCCAAGCTGGCAAAGCCCTGCCGGCAGCAGCGCAGAAACGTGATAAACGCGATCGTAAACAGCGGCAGCTGCGCGAAGCGGATGAAGTTGGTTGCGTCGGAGATCAGGTTCGCGGTCGTGAATGGAGCGTTGGCGCGCAGGCATGCCAGCACGTGCCCCGCATAGAGCGCGGCGCACACGGCAGCGGCGATCCAGTAAAAGCGCCGGCGATCCGAGAGCACGAAGCCCGTGAGCATGACGCCGAGAAAGATCAGCAGGCGCAGCGACAGCGTCAGCTTGCTGCCCCAGGCCAGGTCCTGCGTCCAGAACGACAGCACGTCCAGCAGCGGCTGCGCCGCGCACAGGCCGACAAGCACGCCGGGCAGCCAGTGCGGACAGGCTCGTTCCTGCGGCGATAACGATTGCATAGTTTTTCCTCTTTTTCTCTCAGGATAGTTACACTCAATCATACGCTTTTTTCGCGGTCAGGTCAACCGGCGCGGCCGTTTGTTCACATATTTTCAGAATATAGTATGCAAATACCCCCGGTCGGAGAAAACCTCCGTCCGGGGGTGTCAGTCGTGTCGGGTCACAGCAGCTTGTCCGCCTCGTGCGCGTAGCTGCAGATGAGCCTGTCGAGCAGGCGCTGCAGGTCGGCAGCCTTCGGGTCCGTGACGGCCTGTGCATGCAGCCGGTGCAGGCCGTCGATGGCCTCCTGGCTCAGGCCGAGGGCGCTGTAGACGTCGCTCTCGCCGGCGCGCTGTGCATCGGCGTCGTCGGCCGCCTCGTCAAAGCCGAGCAGGAAGTTCGGCGTCGTGCGGAAATACCGTGCGATGCGGCTCACGACCAGAGCCGACGGCACCGTGACCTCGCGCCGGTCGTTCGGCTTGAGGTACTTGCGCACGGCCGGGCGGCTGATGTCGATCTCGTCGGCCAGCTCCTGCGTGTTGACGGGCTTACCGTACACGTTGTTGCCGTTCATCAGATAGGTCAGCCGGTCGCGGAACACATTGCCGAAACCGCCGGCGGCCTCGTCGTTGTCTTTGCCCATGAAAATGACCTCCCATTTCAGAAAGCAAACTTTTTCTCAAACTTTTTTTCGGAAAAGGCTTGACAAACCCATAGAAATGGTTTATACCAAAGTTACGTTAATCAAAAACGAAACTTTGGTTTTCCCCTACAGGCCGGATATCGCTTTTCTGACCCTCAGTAAAGCACGACCGCCTGCAAAAGTCAAGACATACTCCCAAAAATAGCAAGGAGGTACTGCTATGAGCAAAGATCGTGATCTCATTTTTGATATGACCGAGGACCCGGAGCTCCTGACCTATCCCGCCGCCGACAACGAGCCGCTGCAGCTCGGCGGTGTGGGCGACGATGCGTCCGCCGCTGCCGACCGTCAGGTGACGACGCCGGGCGACGTGCACGTCGCGCCGCAGATGCCCACGCCGATCGACGGCACGCTGCGCCAGTTTGCGCTGCGCGTGCCGAGCGTGATCGACGAGTGCAGCGGCATCATGGTGTTCGGCAAGCGCATCAAGTCGCTCGTGTTCTCGACAGACCTCTGCATCATCCGCAATGTCAACGCCGACGCGGTGTTTGCGGTCTATCCGTTCACGCCGCAGCCGGTCATCACGCAGGCGCTGCTCATGGCGAGCGACCTGCCGGTGTTCGTCGGCGTCGGCGGCGGGCTGACGACGGGCAAGCGCGTCGTGAACCTCGCCATGTACGCCGAGATGCAGGGCGCGACCGGCGTCGTCGTCAATGCGCCGACGCCGGGCCGCATCCTCAACCGCATCCGCAGCAGTGTTGACGTGCCGGTCGTGGTCACGGTGGCCAATTCCGACACGAACTACCGCCACCGCATCGAGGACGGCGCCGCGATCCTGAATGTGGCCGCCGGCGCACAGACGCCGGAGATCGTGGCCGAGATCCGCGAGCGCTTCCCGGACTATCCCATCATTGCGACCGGCGGGGCGGACGAGGACAGCATCCGCGCCACCATCCGCGCCGGCGCCAACGCCATCATCTGGACGCCGCCGACCAACGGCGAGCTGTTTCGCGATGTCATGAAAAACTACCGCGCGGGCAAGCCGCATCCCTGAGCCGATACTTCTTCTTTCTTGCTTTCTCTTCCTGTTATCCGCGCAAAAGGACGCATCCATCCGGATGCGTCCTTTTGTTATCTTGCTTTGCGCCTCAGAGCAGGCAGAGCACGACGCAGGCCTGTTCGCGGGTCGCGGTGTCGCGCGGGCGGAAGCTGCCGTCGGGCATGCCGCTGATGACGCCGGCGCGCTGCAGCGCCTGCACGGCGGGCAGGGCATAGCCGGCAATGTTGGCCTCATCCGTGAACGTGACGGCCGGCGTGCCGGTGCCGAGCTGGATGCCGAACTGCTCGGCGTAGCGGCAGAGCATCACGGCCATATCCTGCCGGGTGATCTCGTCATTCGGCGCAAATTCGGTGTCCGAGACGCCGTAGACGACGCCGTTGTCGGCCGCCCAGTTGACGTAGGGCGCGTACCAGGCGTTCGCCGGAACGTCGGTGAACCTGCCCAACGTATACGCGGACACGTCCGCCCCCTGCAGTCCGGCCAGCATGGTCACGAACTGCGCGCGCGTCACGACTGCCGTCGGCTCGAAGGTCGTGGCGCTCGTGCCGGAGACGACGCCCGCATCATACAGCTGCTGGATGTACGGATAGCTCCAGCGGCTCTCGGGCACATCCGTGAACGGGAACGGTGTTTCCGTCGGCTGCACGGAGCCGTAGGTGCTGTAGATATCGTCCATCAGATTCCGATAGAACAGGTGCGTCTCGATGATGCTCTTGTTGGCGATGCCGCCGACGAACTGCATGTGGTCGGCGCGCGTGACGGGCATGACGTACCAGATGCCGGGCCGGAAGGTGATGTCGGAATAGCCGTCATAGTTGACCCAGCCCTGCGTGCCGTCGCGCTTGAGGCACTCGGTGGTGTTTTTGTCCGTCGTGGTCGGGTAAAGGGCGGAGACGGTGTTCACAAGGCCGTCGTTCGGCAGCCAGCTCTGATCGATGTAGATGCCGCCGGCGGTGTACTTGTCATAGTACTTGCCCATGTTGACGGAGCCGGGCATCATCAGCGCGCACATGCCGTTCGACGGGATGGCCGACACGGTGGGGTAGTGGTTGCCGGTGAGCGGATCGGTCGAGGTCTGGTCGCCCGCATAGGAGAAATAGTAGACGTTCGGCTGGATGGCGATGCCCTTGTTGATCTCGAGCGATTTGTCGATCGTCAGGTCGAGAAACGCGTTGTCGTTGTGCGACAGAAAGTCGGATTTGAGCACGCGGTCGAGCGCCTGGGCAAAGGTCTCGTTGTCGTCCCTGCGGATGCCGAACTGGTCGAGCTGGAAGTCGTACACGCCCTTGAGCGACGACAGGCCCAACGCCTTGGCGGCGGCCGTGGTCAGGTTGGCGGCGAACTTGGTAAAGTCGCTGTTGGCTTCGATGAACGTCGTGCCGTTGTGCGGCGCGGCGATGGCGGTCAGCGAGTGGACCCAGCCGCCCTTGCCGCCGAGGAAGAACGGGCTCGGCTCCACACCGGCGGCCTTCGCCGCGGCGACTTCCTCCGGGCAGCCGTTGGTGAGGATCTCGAGGAACAGGCGCGTCGTCGCGCCGCCGAAGCTGTGGCCGACGAGGTTCACGGCGCGCTCCGTGCCCCAGCCGTCGAACAGCGGCGTCTCATAGTCGATGCCGTAGCGCTCGTGGCCGAAGTCCTGCGCGTGCTTGACGCCGTAGTCCGTGCGCGCGCCGACGAGCTGCGCGTACAGCTCGCACGCGCGGTCCCACGCGCTCGAGAGCGGTCCGACGGAGGCGGCATAGGTCTCATAGCCCTGCGTGGCCAGATAATCCGGCAGGCTGCCGGTGGTCATGCCCCAGTAGGGCATGATGCGGAAGATCTTGTCGCGCTGCCCCCAGCCGAACAGGCCGTGCACGAACACGACCGGGTCGTCCGAGTGGGTCTGGTCATCGGCCGCGGCGGCCGGGATGGCGCACAGGCTCAGCGCCAGCATCAGCGTCAGCAGCAGGCATAACAATCGACGTGTTTTTTTCATGGTTTTCCCCCTGTCTCATAGATTCGCATTGCTTTCCTTCTCACAAAAATCAGCGATATGCCCATATTATACCGGCTGACGCTGTTGATTGCAAGACGTTTTGACGAGAAACTGTCGCGTACCTGCGCAGAAAGATCCCCGCGCGGCGGCGCGGAGATCTTAGTCGGCAAACAGCTTCCATGGGAAAATATCCGGCGGCTGCTGCTCAAAATAGAGCACCTCGCCGGTGTCGGGGTGGGCAAAGTGCAGGCAGTGCGACCAGAGCGCGATCGGTCCGTCGTCGGGCAGCGTGCTGTATTTTTTGTCGCCCCAGAGCGGCAGGCCGCGCGACGAAAACTGGCAGCGGATCTGGTGCGTGCGCCCGGTCTGCAGATAGATGCGCACGAGTGAGAGCTCCGCGCGCGTGCCGAGCACGTCATAGTCGAGCACGGCCTCCTGCACGCCCTTGGCCATTTTATCCGTGACGTAGGTCTTGCGCTCGTTCGGATCGCGCCGCAGCAGGTCGCGGTACGTGCCCTGCAGCGCGTCCGGCTCCCCATGCATGACGGCGAGATACGTCTTGCCGAAGTCGTGCTCGCGGATCTGCGCCGAGAGCTTCGACGCGGCCGCCGGGGTGCGCGCGAGCACCATCAGCCCGCTGACCACGCGGTCGAGCCGGTGCACGGTACGCACGCAGGCATTCGGGTCGCCGAGCGCCTGCCGCACCAGCTCGGGCACGCCGCCCGGCTCGTCCGTGGACAGCACGCCCGCCGGCTTGATGCACACGAGGATGCTGTTGTCCTGATAGAGAATGTCCATGTCGTCGCCTCGTTTTCGGTGTCTGCCGTGAGTATACCACACCGGCGGCGCGGGGGCAATGAAAAAGGGCGGCGGTCACTGCGCTTTCGCTTCCGGCCGGTAAAACGGGATGGCCAGTGCCATGACGGCCGCAAACACGATCAGATAGGAGAGCACGTCCTTTCCGTGCAACACGACGGCCGCCGCACAGAAGAAGACACAGCACGCGGTCGCCGTCGGCAGGCCGTATTTTTTCTGCAATTCGTTGTTCATGACGTCTCCCTCCGTTCCTTGTCCGCAGGCAGAGCATACGCGCTGCCGCCGGGAGAATCCAAGGGAAGCGTGCGCAGGACATGAAAAATGCCCTCCCGGACTGCTCCGGGAGGGCAATGCTATGGCATGAGGATGCGGCCTTACAGCTCGCACAGCACGGTGCAGGCCTGTTCGCGGGTCGCGGTGGCATACGGCCGGAAGCTGCCGTCCGGCATGCCGCTGAAGACACCGGCGCTGTGCAGCGCCTGCACGGCGGGCAGGGCGTAGGCGGCGATGCTGCTCTCATCCGTGAAGGCGGTGACCGCCGTCTGGCCGAGCTGCACGCCGTACTGCTGCGTGTAGTTATAGAGCATGACGGCCATATCCTGACGCGAGATCGTCGCGTTCGGGTCGAACGTCGTGGCGCTCGTGCCGCTGACGATGTTGTTGGCGGCCGCCCAGTTGACGTAGGGCGCGTACCAGGTGCCGCTCGGCACGTCGGTGAACTTGCCGTCCGTGTACGGCGTCACGTCCGCACCGGCGAGCCCGGCGATCATGGTCACGAACTGTGCGCGCGTGACGTTTGCAGTCGGCTCAAAGGTCGTGGCGCTCGTGCCGCTCACGACGCCGGCTTCATACAGCTCCTTGATGTACGGATAGCTCCAGTGGCCCTCCGGCACATCGGTGAACGGCAGACCGGCGGGCTGCGTCGGCGTGACCGGCGCGGCCGGGGTCGAGGTCACGCGGGAAAGATTGTCCATCAGGCTCAGGTAGAACTGCCGCAGGGTCACCGTGCTCTGCGAGGACAGATCCGCCACCGGCATGCCGGCGATGAAGTTGCCGTGGTCATAGTGGCGCACGGGCATCACGTTCCACACGCCGGGGTGATAGCTGACGTTGGAGTAACCGTCCTGCTGGATGTAGCCGGTCTTTCCGCTCTTGGTCAGGCACTGGCCGGCGCTGTCGGTCGGGTACAGGGCGGAGACGGTGTTCACAAGGCCGTCGTTCGGGGCCCAGCTCTTGTCGATTTGGAAGCCGCCGGCGGTCGTCTGGTCATAATAGCCGCACATCTGGTTTGCAAACGGCACGAACAGCGGCGTCATGTCGACGGCCGACGTGCGCTCGCCGGTGACGGCGCTCTGGCGCGTCTTGTCGCCGGCATAGGAGAAGTAGTACACGTTGGGCTGGATTTCAATGTCGTCGTTGAGCTCCAGCGCGCGGTCGATCGTCAGGTCGCGGAACACGTTGTCGTTGTGCGACAGGAAGTCCGAGTGCAGCACACGGTCGAGCGCCTCGAGCACAGTCTCGCCGTCCTTGCGGTAGAAGCCGAACTGCTCGAGCTGGAAGTCATACACGCCCTTGAAATCCGAGATGCCGAGCAGCTTTGCCATGGTGGTCGAGATCTCGGCGGCGAACTGCGTCATGTCGCCGCAGCACTCGAGGAAGGTCGTGCCGTTGTGCGGGGCCGCCAGCGTCGTCAGGGAGTAGACCCAGTCGGCCTTGCCGCCCTGGAAGAACGGGGAGACCTCCGTGCCGTCGGCCTTGGCCGCGGCCTGCTCCTCCGCGGAGCCGTCGGCCAGAATATCTAGGAACAGGCGGATCGTCGCACCGCCGAAGCTGTGGCCGACGAGGTTGATCTTTTTGTCCGCGCTCCAGCCTTCAAACAGCGGCTTGTCATACGTCACGCCGTAGCGCGCGTGGCCGTATTCGGCAGCGTGAGCTGCGCCGTAGTCCACGGTCGTGCCGGTGAGCTGGGCATAGAGCTCGCACGCGCGGTCCCACGCGCTCGAGAGCGGGCCGACGGAGGCGGCGTAGCTCTCATAGCCCTTGCCCGTCAGGTACGGCATCAGGTCGCTCGTCAGGCCCCAGTACGGGGTCACGGCGTAGATCTGGTCGTGTTCGCCCCAGCCCATCAGGCCGTGGACGTAAATGGTCGGGTAGCGTTCGGCACCGGACTGCGTGTTCGCGGCGGCAGCCGGCAGGAGCAGCAGGCTCCCGGCCATCACCAGCGCGAGCAGCAGACACAGAAACTTTTTGCTCTTTTTCATGGTGTTGTGCACATTCCTTTCCGGCGCGCCGCAGCGCGCTTCTATTTTTTGAGTATTATAATTCCGGCCGCGCCGGTTTGCAATCCGGATAACGCAGAAGATTTTGTATCAGATTCGGCCATGTGTGAGGTTTTTGGACATACGGCCGCATCTGTCGCACAGCTGCACGGACACCTGTGCACGCGCGCAAAAAACGTCCCCCGGCCGGAGCCGGGAGACGTTTGCAAAGCGGGGATTTACAGCATGCACAGAACGGTGCAGGCCTGTTCGCGGGTCGCGGTGGCATACGGCCGGAAGCTGCCGTCCGGCATGCCGCTGAAGACACCGGCGCTGTGCAGCGCCTGCACGGCGGGCAGGGCGTAGGCGGCGATGCTGCTCTCATCCGTGAAGGCGGTGACCGCCGTCTGGCCGAGCTGCACGCCGTACTGCTGCGTGTAGTTATAGAGCATGACGGCCATATCCTGACGCGAGATCGTCGCGTTCGGGTCGAACGTCGTGGCGCTCGTGCCGCTGACGATGTTGTTGGCGGCCGCCCAGTTGACGTAGGGCGCGTACCAGGCGCCGCTCGGTACGTCGGTGAACTTGCCGTCCGTGTACGGCGTCACGTCCACGCCGGCGAGACCGGCCAGCATGGTCACAAACTGCGCGCGGGTCACGCTGCCGGTGGGCTCGAAGGTCGTGGCGGTCGTGCCGCTGACGACGCCGGCCTCATACAGCTCCTTGATGTACGGATAGCTCCAGCGGCCCTCCGACACATCCGTGAACGGGAACGCGGTGCCGGTCGGCGTGGTGGTATAGGTGCTGTAGATGTCCTCCATGACGCCGCGGTAGAGCGCGTGCGTCTTGACAAGGCTGCCGTTGAGCATGCCGCCGACGAACTGGATGTGGTCAAACGACTGCACGGGCATGACATACCAGATGCCGGGCTTGAAATTGATGTTGGAGTAGCCGTCGTAATTCGTCCAGCCCTGCTTGCCGTCCTTCGTCAGGCAGGTGCCGTCACTGTGGATGGGGTAGAAGGCGGACACGGTGTTGACCATGCCGTCGTTCGGGCGCCAGCTCTTGTCGATGTAGAAGCCGCCGGCGGTGTACTTGTCATAGTACTTGCCCATGTTGATCGCGCCGGGGTAGAACAGCGTCCACATCTTGGCCGACGGGATGTAGTTGCCGGAGACCGGGTCCTGCACGGTCTGGTTGCCGGCGTAAGAGAAGTAGTAGACGTTCGGCTCGATGCCGATGCCGTCGTTGATCTCGAGCGACTTGTCGATCGTCAGGTCGAGGAAGGCGTTGTCGTTGTGCGACATGAAGTCGGTGCTGAACACGCGCTGCAGCGTCTCAAGCACGGTCTCGTTCGGATCCCTGTAGATACCGAACTGCTCAAGCTGGAAGTCATAGAGATTCTTGATCTCCGTGATGCCGAAGCCCTTGGCGAGCGTCTCGGACAGATTCGTTGCCACGTCCATGATCGCGCCGTTGGACTCGATGAAGGTCGTGCCGTTGTGCGGCGCGGCGATCTCGGTCATGGAGTGCACCCAGCTGCTCTTGCCGCCGGTGAACAGCGGGCTCGGCGTGGTGCCGGCGGCCTTGGCCGCGGCAACTTCCTCGGCGCTGCCGTTGGCCATCAGCTCGAGGAACTGGCGCGTGGTCGCGCCGCCGAAGCTGTGGCCGACGAGGTTGACGGCGCGCTGCGTGCCCCAGCCGGAGAAGAGCGGCTGGTCATAGGTGATGCCGTAGCGCGCGTGGTCGTGCGCCGCGGCGTGCGCCGCGCCGTAGTCGACCGTCGTGCCGGTCAGCTGGGCATAGAGCTCGCACGCGCGGTCCCATGCGCTGGAGATCGGGCCGACGGTGGCCGAGTACGTCTCATAGCCGAGCGAGTTGAAGTAGCTTGTCAGGCTGCCGGTGGTCATGCCCCAGTAGGGCAGCACGGCGTTGATGCCGGCGCGCTGGCCCCAGCCCATCAGGCCGTGCACGAACACGACCGGGTCGTCCTTGCTGCTCGGGCAGGTCTGGTCTGCGGCTGCTGCCGGGAAGACGCACAGGCTCGCGGCCAGAATGAGCGTCAGCAGCAGGCACAGAAAGCGTTTGCTGTGTTTCATCATGTTTTCCCTCCAAAGTATAAAAATGTTTTATGATTTTATCATCATCACAAACTCCGACGAATGACACAAAACAGACGGAAATTCGAAAATTGTCGTTGTGTATGTTATAGCACATAATCCAGCAAAAGAAAACCCTGTTTTTGTGCTTCGCGCATAGTTTCTGCATATTACTCTAATGTTGTTTTACAACGCAGTTATAATGCATCGGGACTGCGAAAATTTTCAAACTGTGTCACTCGACAGGCACGTGTGAGAAAAAGCCGGGAAGGATATTTTTGCATTTTTGTCCGTCATCATTCACAAAAATTCATAAATTCTGTATTTGGTTTCGGAAAATTCTACGAATTTGGGCATAATCTTGCAAACTGCATAAAAACTGCTTTCGGATATTGTGAAGATTTGGACGACTTTGCGCACATTCGTTATAGCATCGCACGGGGGCGTTTGATATAATATAAACGAAATAGAACGGAAACGTATCCCAGCGAAAATCGAACAGTTGGAGGTAATGGAATGAGCAAAAAGTATCTGTATTATTTCAGCGAAGGCAGCCAGGCGTTCGGCGGCGACAAGACCGCGATGCGAAACATTCTCGGCGGCAAGGGCTCCGGCCTCGCGGAGATGACCGCGGCCGGCATGCCGGTGCCGCAGGGCTTCACCATCACGACCGAGGCCTGCACGCAGTATTACGCGGATGGCCGCCAGATCAATGCGGAGATCCAGGCGGACATTTTCGCGCATGTCCGGGGCCTTGAGGAGCTGACCGGCAAGAAGCTCGGCGACGTGGAAAATCCCCTGCTGGTGTCCGTGCGCTCCGGCGCGCGCCAGTCCATGCCCGGCATGATGGACACCATCCTCAACCTGGGCCTGAACGACGCGTCCGTCGAGGGCCTGGCCAAAAAGACCGGCAACCCCCGCTTCGCTTACGACAGCTACCGCCGCTTCGTGCAGATGTTTGCGGACGTCGTCATGGGCGTGTCCAAGAGCCTGTTTGAGGAAGAGATCGACAAGATGAAGGCCGCCAAGGGTGTCACGAACGACGTCGATCTGGACGCCGATGATCTCAAGCAGCTCGTCGTCATCTTCAAGAAGATCTATGAGGACAACGAGCACAAGCCCTTCCCGCAGGACCCGAACGAGCAGCTCATCGAGGCGGTCAAGGCCGTGTTCCGCAGCTGGGATAACCCGCGCGCGAACGTCTACCGCAAGATGAACGAGATCCCCTATGAGTGGGGCACTGCCGTCAACGTCCAGCAGATGGCGTTCGGCAACTCCGGCGACCGCTCCGGCACGGGCGTGGCCTTCACGCGCGACCCGGCCACGGGCGCGAAGAAGCTCATGGGCGAGTACCTCATCAATGCACAGGGCGAGGACGTCGTCGCAGGCGTGCGCACGCCGAGCCCGATCAGCCACCTGCAGGATCAGATGCCGGAGGTGTATGACGAGTTCGTCGCCATCGCCAACCGGCTCGAGCACTACTTTAAAGATATGCAGGACATGGAGTTCACCATCGAGGACGGTAAACTCTACATGCTCCAGACCCGCAACGGCAAGCGCACCGCACAGGCGGCGCTGCAGATCGCGTGCGACCTCGTCGACGAGGGCATGATTACCGAGCGCGAGGCCGTGCTGCGCGTCGAGCCCAAGCAGCTCGATACGCTCCTGCACCCGCAGTTTGACGCCGAGGCGCTCAAGCGCGCCGACGCCATCGGCAAGGGTCTTGCCGCATCCCCCGGCTCCGCCTGCGGGCAGATCGTGTTCTCCGCCGAGGAGGCCGAGGAAGCCGTCAAGAACAAGACCATGCCGAAGGTCGTGCTCGTCCGTCTCGAGACCAGCCCCGAGGACATCGTGGGCATGCAGGTCTCGCAGGGCATCCTGACCGTGCGCGGCGGCATGACCAGCCACGCGGCCGTCGTCGCCCGCGGCATGGGCACCTGCTGCGTCTCCGGCTGCGGCAATGACAACAGCGTCCGCATCAGCTATGCCGACAAGTTCTTTGAGATCAACGGCCACAAGTTCACGGAGGGTGACTGGATCTCCCTCGACGGCAGCACCGGCAACATCTACGCCGGCCAGATCCCGACCGTCGCCGCCACCGGCAACAAGAATTTCAACCGTCTCATGGGCTGGGCCGATGCTGCCCGCCGCCTGAACGTCGAGGCCAACGCCGACAACCCGCGCGACGCGCAGCAGGCGGTCGACCTCGGCGCCGAGGGCATCGGCCTGTGCCGCACCGAGCATATGTTCTTCGCCGAGGACCGCATCAAGGCCGTCCGCGAGATGATCTGCGCCCGCACCGTCGAGGAGCGCAAGGTCGCACTGGCGAAGGTCGAGCCGTTCCAGCAGGGCGACTTTGAGGCCATGTACCGCATCATGGGCACCCGCCCGATGACCATCCGCTATCTCGATCCCCCGCTGCACGAGTTCCTGCCCACCCAGAAGGCGGACATCGAGGAGCTGGCGCAGGAGATGGGCATGACGTTTGACGAGCTGCAGGATGTCGTCGTGTCCCTGCATGAGTTCAACCCCATGATGGGCCACCGCGGCTGCCGTCTGTGCGTCACCTATCCGGAGATCGCCGAGATGCAGACCAATGCCGTCATCAAGGCGGCGCTCAAGGTCAGCGCCGAGACCGGCACGATGATCACGCCGTACATCATGATCCCGCTGGTCGGCGAGCGCAAGGAGCTCAAGTTCATCAAGGACATCGTTGTCCGCACGGCGGACGCGCTCATCCAGGAGGCGGGCGTGGACATGAAGTACCACGTCGGCACCATGATCGAGATCCCGCGCGCCGCGCTCACGGCCGACGAGATCGCCAAGGAAGCGGACTTCTTCAGCTTCGGCACGAACGACCTGACGCAGATGACCTTCGGCTTCAGCCGCGACGACGCCGCGAAGTTCCTCGGCGCGTATTACGATACGAAGATTTACGAGAACGACCCGTTCCAGCACCTGGACGTCAACGGTGTCGGCAAGCTCGTGGAGATGGCCTGCAAGCTCGGCCGCCAGACGAACCCGGGGCTCGAACTCGGCATCTGCGGCGAGCACGGCGGCGATCCGTCGTCCATCGCGTTCTGCCACAAGGTTGGCCTGGACTACGTGTCCTGCTCGCCGTTCCGCGTGCCCATCGCCCGCCTCGCCGCCGCGCAGGCTGCCATCCGCGAACAGCACCAATAAAAAGTTGACGCAGTAGCGTAGGCAAAACAACTGATAAAAATACGGTCACACAGTCCTTTTGGATTGTGTGACCGTTATTTTTTGCTCATTTTCAGCTGAACACACCGCAAATCAAGCCGCTGGTTTCACTATGAATCAGCGGCTTTTTTCGTTCCTAAAAATTTTTTTGAAATTTTTTCGTTTAGGGGGTCTATAAATGGGCCTTCACGCTGGCTACCTATTGAGGGACAAAACAAGTTTCCACGTGATCCTTGAAAACAGAATACACATTCAATAGGTACATTTCTGATCGGTAGCGAAAGCCCCAGCCGGATGAAGGTGCGCCACGAACTTCCTGCCCACAAGGGTCATCACGGAAAGCAAGGTTGGTAGCGATTCCGAACCATTCTGAAATATCCGCTTGCTACGGATAAGGCGATGAAACGATTCAGGGACAATGATACTTCCCTATGGGGCTGGCGGAGTACTCGGCAGAGGTAAGATTCCTATGAGTTCGGTCAGCAGCCGAACGCCTGTTGATTTCCTTTTACGCATTTGGGGGATGAGATCGAGTTAAATGCGACCACCAAAGCACAGGACTCCGCTTCCTGTGTTTTGGTGAATCAAGCTAAGATCATCAAATTCTATCCGCAGGAGATCGCACGGCGCTCTGATGTAATTGCGGGATTAAAATCCGATATGGAAAGAGTGGCAGAGCACCCGAAGCCGTCTGATGAAACCTTTGTGGGTATGACGGTCAAGGGTGCTTTCTATTCAGAGAAAGCGGATGCCGGCAACGCCATCTTGGAGGCGTGTAAGGCAATGACGAATCCCGACCCCATCCCCCTCGGTGAGTACCGTGGCTTTACGATGGAGCTGTGCTTTGAAGCAAGAGAATACAAAGTGCGGCTCAAGGGTGAGCTTGGTTATCCCGTAACCCTTGGCACGGATACCTTCGGTAATATCACCCGCTTGGATAATGCACTGGAGGGACTTCCAAAGCGCTTGGAGATGAACGAAATGGAGCTTGACAACATCAAAAAGCAGTTTGAAACGGCAAAGATCGATGTGGAAAGACCGTTCCCGCAGGAGGAAGAATTGAAAGCCAAGACCGACCGGTTGAACGAACTCAACGCCCTGCTCAATGTGGATAAGCGGGAGAACGAAATCGTCGGCGGTGAACCCGATGAGGGTGAAGAACCGTCCGAAAAGAAACCGAGGGACTTGGAAAGATAGCCGAACCTCTTGACGGCCGTTATCATATATGATAACATTATAGTGGATCAGAAGGGAGGGCTTTTTATGACCGAAAAGGAACTATTGGCGGCAAGGCAGAGCATCGTGCAGAAGCTGACGCAGGCAAGACTGGAAAAAGGATTGTCGCAGGAGCAGCTTGCAAAGCGGATCGGAACCCAGCGATCCAACATCTGCCGCATCGAAAAAGGAACGCAAAACCTCTCCCTTGACCTGATGCTCAAGATTGCAGAAGCGCTTGACAAGGATGTGTTCGTAATGCTTGAGGAAAGGAGCAGCACAATGGAAAAAGTATATAGCCTGCGCCTTTATGATGAAACACTGCTGACCTTCACGCTGGAGGAAAGAGGCTTGGAGGGCTTGCAGGCGACAATCCTTCACTCCGAAACGGCAAAGCAAAAGCTGTTTCCCCTCGACTTGGAGCTGACAAACGAGGGCGTTGTGAAGTGGCTGGAACGGCGGGTAATTCCGAAGAACCGGCAGTTTGTAGATCAAATCTTAAAGACGCTGGGGCTGAGCGTAAACAACACGAAGGGCATCATTGATGCCTGTATGGGGCTGTCCCTCAACGACAGCTATTGGGTCGTCCTCGCCGACTTTGACGGCAAGTATGCCGATTATAACCTCTATAAAAACCGCTTCTCCGAAGCGCTGTCGCTGGTGGCTTATACCGGCGTGGGCGGCAGTCGGGAGGCATTCTCCACCTCGCCGGAGCTGACTACCAATGGTATGCTGCGGAAGGCTTGGCGCTTTGTGGAGAATGACGGCATCTATCTGTATAAGGGCGGCACGGAGGGCGCTGCGAACACCGGAAACGAGCCGTACAGCGAGTATTATGCCTGTCAGATCGCAGACAAAATGGGCATCGGCTGCGTACAGTACGACTTGGAAAACTGGAAAGGTATCCTTGCTTCCAAATGCCGGCTGTTCACGGATATTGATACCTCTTTTGTCCCTATCGGGCGTATTCTCCGCAAGACGACGCTGAAAGCCTGCCTTGATTATTATAAGACCTTGGGCGATGAGTTCTACGAGCAGCTTTGCAGTATGCTGATTTTCGATGCCCTGATTTACAACGAGGACAGACACTTCGGCAATTTCGGCTTACTGCGGAACAATCACACGGGCGAAATTATCGCCCCTGCACCCATCTTCGATAACGGCTTGTCGCTGTTCAACTATGCGATGCCGGACGATTTCAAGAACCTGAGTGCGTATGCAAAGACCCGTTCCAATCCCTACCGCATTTCCTATGAGGATGTGTGTAAAGAGGTAATGGGTGCAAAGCAGAAAGCGCAGCTGCGGCGAATGGTGGACTTCAAGTTCACCCGTCATCCGTCCCTCAATTTGCCGGAGGAACGGTTGACAGCCATTGAAAAACAGCTTGGAGAGCGTACAAGAGAGCTGCTCTCCATTCCGGTTCAGAGAAGTGCAAAGCGCAAAAACGAGCCGGAAAGATGATCCGTCTGCGGTATGGGAGCAACCCCATACCGCAGATACATACTGCAACTTGACGGTAGAAAAAGTCACAATATCGTCGTATAGGATTCTTAAATCAGAATGACAAATCGGAATTTGAGAAGGTAAGTGAATGGGATACCACGATACAAGTACCATGGGGGAATATGGGAATGTCGAAAGATGAGTATTTGATAACCGATGCGCCCCTCAAAGCGTTGACGGTTTTTGCAATGCCGATGATTCTTGGGGGTTTTTTTCAGCAAATATACAATATGGCCGACTCCATTATTGTCGGCCAGTTTGTTGGTTCTTCTGCACTTGCAGCTGTCGGTGCCTGTGCAGCATTGACCAATGTGTTCATTCGTGTGGCACTGGGAGCCGGCGTAGGTGCCGGTGTGCTGGTGAGCCGCTATTTCGGTGCCAAAGAGTATGACAAAATGAAAACCATTGTGTCAACGTCCTTACTCAGCTTTTTGATTCTGAGCATTGTCCTTGGCGTTTTTGGCTTATGCTTTTCCCGCCCGATGATGCGGAGCTTGCAAACCCCTCCCGACATTCTGGATGAGGCAGTGCTGTATCTGCGGGTCTATTTTGTAGGCTTTCCGTTCTTGTTTATGTATAACATTCTCTCCACCATGTTTACCTCCATCGGTGAATCAAGAATTCCCTTGGCACTCCTGATTTTTTCTTCTGTCCTGAATATTTTTATGGATCTTTGGATGGTTGCCGGGCTTGGTCTGGGCGTGTTCGGTGCAGCGCTGGCAACCCTGATTGCTCAGGGCATTTCCGCCGTGTTTTCACTGTTGATTTTCCTGAGCCGGATGCGGCGATACCAAAGCCCTTTTCAGCGGTTTGACGGGTGGGAGCTGCGCTCTATGCTGCGGATTGCCGTGCCGTCGGTTCTGCAACAGTCTACCGTGTCCATTGGTATGATGATCGTACAGGCAGTTGTAAATCCCTTCGGCACACAGGCGCTGGCAGGGTATGCGGCAACGATGCGGGTAGAGAACGTCTTTTCGCTGATCTTTGTATCCATCGGCAATGCGGTTTCGCCGTTTGTTTCCCAAAACCTTGGCGCAGGCAAACCCCAACGCATCAAAAAAGGCTACCATGCGGCGCTGGTGCTGGACGTGTGCTTTGCCGTTCTTGCTTTTCTCGTCATTGAAACGCTACACACGCAGATCTCCTCGCTGTTCTTAGGAAAAGACGGAACGGCGTTGGCCTATCAGGTGTCTGGTGATTATATGAGGTGGATTGGTTACTTTTTCATCTTCATGGGTATCAAGATGGCAACCGATGGAGTCCTTCGCGGTCTCGGAATTATGCGTCCGTTCCTCGTTGCAAACATGGTGAACCTTGCGATTCGTCTGTCCGTTGCCCTGATCTGTGCACCGCGTTTCGGCATTGCCTTTGTCTGGCTTGCTGTACCGGCTGGTTGGCTTGCGAACTTTTTAATCTCCTATGGGGCTCTCAGGAGATCATGGCCGACTGATAAAATGGCATCCATTTGTACGGAGGCGAACATGAAACAAACACCACAGATTCGGCTGGTTTTTACGCTCACAAAGCGCGACGGTACAGATTTTGAGCGGGACGCGGTCACGCGTGGCCTTGGCATTTCGCCCACGAGGTCATGCCCGCCGACGCCCGGAAAAGGGAAGGTGCAGCACTGCGGTAAGGAGATTCGTGAGCCGGATGAGCAAGTGCTGCCCGGCTTTACAGTTCTCCCGGCGGAAGCACCGCCTTACCCGACGCTGCGGCACGCATACTGGAGCGCAGAACTGCCGAAAATGGACTGCCGAGCTTTGGATGAGCCGCTGCAGCAGCTTGAGCAAATGCTGTGCGGGAAAGAGGCGGAAGTTCGTCGCTTATGTGAGGAATACAATTTGTATGCCGATCTGACTGTGCGGGTGTTTGCGGCATCCAACGATCTGCCGGAGCTGGTCCTTCCGGACGGCAGCGTCGCATTTTTGGCGTCCGTGGGAGCGACGGTCAGCTTTGACTTTTATCTTGATTAACAACCCCCCCGCACCGTTCGGAAAACCGAACGGTGCGGGGGGCCTTATATGCGGGGATGTCCCGCGTTACACGATCACGGTCAGCAGCATCTTAAAGCGCGTCTGCCCATAGACCGCGTGCGGCACGTGCGCTGGCATGACGATGCTCTCCCCGGCGGAGACGAGGTGCGCCTCGCCGTCGATGGCGAAGCGGCCCGTGCCGTCGAGCACGGTGACGAGCGCGTCGCCGTCAGCGGTGTGCGTGCTGATCTCCTCGTCCTGCTCGAAGGCGAAGAGCGTCATGCTCAGGGCGCGGTTTTGCGCGAGCGTCTTGCTCACGATCTGTCCCTGCTGGTATTCGACCTCGTCGCCGAGGCGCAGCACCTGTGCTTTTTCGATGTTTTTCAGACCCATGATCCGATCTCCTTTGTTCTTGACTGTTGAAATTTTACCCGCCGTGCGGCGGTCGTATACGTTCGTTCAGTCGTCGAGGCCCGGCACCTGCGGCAGGGTCGCAAAGCTCTCGGCGAGCTGCGCGTCGGTGGGGATGAAGTCGCTCATTTCGCCGTTGTGGAACTTCTCATAGGCAGCCATGTCGAAGTAGCCGGTGCCGGTCAGGCCGAAAACGATGGTCTTGGCCTCGCCGGTCTCGCGGCACTTAATGGCCTCGTCGATGGCAACGCGGATGGCGTGGCTGGACTCCGGCGCGGACATTGTACCACGTGCGCGGCATTTCGTCCTCGGACAGGTAGATCTTGTAGGGAATGTTTTCGTTTGCCATGGTGTTAGCTCCTTTCGACCGGGGCCTTTCCAGGCAAGAAAAAACGGCCCTTGTCCACGGAAAGACCAAAACTGAATTTGATCCTTGGGACAAAAGCCGGAAAACTTCTGCGGTGCCACCCAAATTGGCGCAAATGCGCCCGCTCGGCGACGTGCCATCACACGTCTTTCCCTGGTAACGGGGGAAAAGCCCGTCGGACTTTACCGCCTCACGGCGTCTCGTCCGCCCTCCGCAGTCCATTCGGCAAGGTTGTCTCTGCTGCGCTCACACCAACCGGCAGCTCTCTGGGAAAGACGCAAACCCTCGCTTACTCCTCTGCATCTGTGGTTTGCTGCTTTGAACTTGGCGCAAGCATACGCTCTGGACAGGCCGCTTGTCAAGCGGGCAAATGTACTTTTTCCGCTTTTCACAAATGCGGGCGGCCGCACGCGAGGATGTTTCGCCATTTAAACACAAAAAGATGAAAAGAAACCGAAAAAATCGGGTGCTTCTCACACTTTACATTCGCAAAGCGGCGGCTTATACTGAATTTACCGGAATTGGGTCCGAAACCGGCAACTGAGAATGGGAGTGATTTCTGTGGCGGAAAACAAGACATTATGCATTGCCTGCAAGTACAAATTCCACGACCGGGATCTGCAGCCGTGCGCGGACTGCCTGCGAGCCACGCAGCTGGTGCAGCGGGGCGTCGACCGGTATCAGAAAGCGGCGCAGCCGCAGCCCGGGACGCCTGTCCCGGAGACGCGCAGGGCGCATCCGTCGGCCAAAACGCTGTGCTTTGCCTGTAAGTATATGTACTGCGACTGGGACGCTGAGCCCTGCCGGACGTGCCTGCGGCACAGTCTGGCGGAAGCAGGGCAGACGGACGCCTTTGAGCCGGAGACGTCGTCGAAAGCGAACGATTTATGAATTTCGCTAAAGATATCGTTCAAAAAAACTAATAGTTTGGCGGTTATCGCCGTTGATTTCCGTTCGGGATTTCCGCTATAATAAAAGCGTGCAAGGGAGCACATCTTCGAAAAGCGAAGGTGCGCTCTCTTGTCTTTTTTTATTTCCTTCGCCCACAAAAAACGGAAAAAACACAAAAACCGGTAAACGGACCCACCGGCGCGGGCGAAAAAATCAAGAACAGGAGGATATGAACATGAAACTGAAACGACTGACGGCACTGCTGCTTTCTGTGATGATGGTGCTTTCTCTGGCCGCATGCGGAGGCGGCGGTGATACAAAAGATGATTCGGTGTCCGGCGACCTGTCGGGCAAGGAGATCATCATCGGCAACATTACCCCGGTGACCGGCGCGCAGGCGGCCTACGGCCTGGCCATCACGAACTCCATCCAGCTGGCGATCGACGAGATCAACGCCGCCGGCGGCATCCTCGGCGCGACCGTGAAGCTCTCCACCAAGGACGACCAGGGCACTCCGGCCGAGGCCGTTTCCGGCTTCAACTCGCTGCTCAGCGAGGGCGCGTCGGCCATCATCGGCGCAACGCTCTCGAGCTGCACGTCCGCGATCACGAGCCTGGCCGATGATGAGGGCATCGTGCTCGTGACGCCGAGCTCCACGGCAGACTCCATCACCACCAAGGACGACTATGTGTTCCGTTCCTGCTTCAAGGACAGCTTCCAGGGCGAGATGGTCGCGGCCTACGCCAAGGATCAGGGCTGGACGAAAGCCGCTGTGCTGTACGCGACCGGCGACACCTACTCCTCCGGCCTGCACGATTCGTTCGTGAAGGCGGCCGAGAAATACGGCATCAAGATCGTCTGCGAGCAGTCCTCGTCCGACACCGGCGCCGTGGACTTCTCCTCGCAGCTGGCGACCATCGCCGCCTCCGGCGCGGACATGCTCTTCGCTCCGTACTACTACGATGCAGTCGGCCCGAAAATCATCCCGCAGGCTCGTGAGGCCGGCTTCAAGGGCGCGATCATCGGCTGCGACGGCTTCGACGGCACGCAGGACTACACCACCGGCGATCTGAGCGCTTATGAAAACGTCTACTTCACCAACCACTATTCCCCGGAGGACAGCTCCGAGATCGTCCAGAACTACGTCAAGAACTACACCGCCAAGTACGGCTCCGAATCCATGAACGCGCTCGGCGCACTGGCCTATGACGCCATGTACATGGTCAAGCAGGCCATTGAGAAGGCCGGCAGCATCGACCACGATGCCATCCGCGACGCGATGAGCGGCATGCACTATGTCGGCGTCACCGGCGACATGACCCTCGACGAGACCGGCACGCCGGAAAAGAGCGTGGCCATCCTGACCTTCACGCCCTCTGACGGCAAGCTCGTGCAGAAGTTCGTCAAGACGCAGAGCTGATCTGCTCCGGCTGTGCAGCCGGAACCGGACAAAACCAAAAGCAATGCCTCCGCGCGAAAGCGCCGCCCGGCGCTTTCGCGCGCAATCATTCCGGCGCGGCTGGCCTGCGCGTGAACCAGAAAGGCAGGGAGAGAATATGACTGACTTTTTACAGCAACTGATCATCGGGCTCCGCCTCGGCAGCGTCTATGCGCTCGTGGCGCTGGGCTACACGATGGTTTACGGTATTATCCGACTTATCAACTTTGCACACGGCGACTTCATCATGGTCGGCGGCTATACGCTGTATTTCACCGTGCCGATCCTGCTGCACAGCATGGGTCTGCCGGCGTGGACGGGCGTGATCGCGGCCATCGTGATCTGCGCGCTCGTGGGTGTTCTGGTCGAGCTGGTGGCCTACCGGCCCGTGCGCCGCAAGGGCACGAGCATGTCGGCCCTCATTACGGCCATCGCCATGAGCCTGCTGCTGGAAAACCTCGCGCAGGCTATCCCGGCCATGGGCCCGAACCCGCGCGTGATCTCCGATGAGATCTTCAGCACGGCGCCGATGTCCCTCGGCGGCGTGTCGGTGAACATGGCGGCCGTGATCACGATCGTCATCGCGGCCATTGTCATGGCGGCGCTGCAGCTCTTCGTGCAGAAGACAAAGCTCGGCCGCGCCATGCGCGCCGTGTCCGAGAACAAGGAGGCGTCCACGCTCGTGGGCATCAACGTCAACCGCACGATCGTGACGACGTTCGCCATTGGCTCGGGCCTTGCGGCCATCGCGGCGCTGATGTACTGCGCGCAGTACCACACCGTGACGACGACGATGGGCTCCATGCTGGGCCTCAAGGCGTTCGTGGCGGCGGTCATGGGCGGCATCGGCCTGATCCCGGGCGCCATGCTCGGCGGCATCGTCGTCGGCATCATTGAAGCGCTCGTGACGGCCTACATCAGCTCGTCGCTCGCCAACGCCGTTGTGTTTCTGATCCTGATCGTGATGCTGCTGGTCAAGCCGGCCGGCATTCTCGGAAAGAATGTAGGTGAGAAGGTATGAATATGCTGCAAAAAACAAAACTGCGCGGTACCGGCATCAACTGCGGCCTGATCGTGCTGCTCTTTGCCGTGGTGCTGCTGCTCGGTCAGGTGCTCCCGGAAAATACCTACCGCCGCGTGCTGGTCCCGATCATCTGGCAGATGTGCATTTTCATCCTGCTCGGCACGTCGCTCAATCTCACGCTTGGCTACCTGGGCCAGCTCACACTGGGCCACATGGGTTTTGCCGGCGTCGGCGCCTACACCGCTGCGCTGACCTCGCTTGCGCTCGAGCGCGCGGGCCTGTTCGAGGCATCCAAAGCAGCTCCCGGCCAGCTCATTCTGGTCATTCTCGGCTGCTGTCTGCTCGGTGCCATCTTCGCAGGGCTGCTCGGCCTGCTCGTGGGCATCCCGGCGCTGCGGCTGCACGGTGACTATCTGGCCATCGTGACGCTCGGCTTCGGCCTCATCGTCGAAAACGTCATCGCAAACCTGCCCTTCGCCGGCGGCGACGGCCTTGCAAGCGGCACGGCGAGCTCTTCGCTCTACGCCAACGGGCTCGGTCTGTCGACCTCACTGCAGGCGAAGTATGTGTGGCTCGTGCTGGGCATCACCATCTTGTGCATTGCGATCATGTGCATGTTCATCCGCTCAAAATACGGCCGCGCCATCGAGGCCATCCGCGACGATGAGATCGCCGCGTCCGCTTCCGGCGTGAACACGACGTATTACAAGATCCTCACGTTCGTCATCTCGGCGTTTTTTGCGGGCCTTGCCGGCGGACTGTATGCCACATGCTTTTCCTCGCTCACGACGGCGAGCTTCACGTTCACCAGCGCTTCGATCTGGAATTCGACGTTCATCGTCGTCATCGTGGTCCTCGGCGGCATGGGCTCCATGACCGGTTCGGTGCTGGCCGCCATCGCCATGTACCTGCTTAACTATGAGATCAAAAACGGCGCATGGGTCTCGGCACTGCCGGGCTTCGTGCAGTCGCTGTTCCAGTTCCCGATGCTGATCTATGCGCTCGTGCTGCTGGTCATCATCATTTTCCGTCCCAGAGGCATTCTGGGCACCTACGAGTTCTCGCTCGACCGGCTGCTGTTTGACGGCCGCCTGGCCGAGAAGAAAAAGGCCAAGGCCAGGAAGGGAGGCGCCGACGCATGACCGATACCAGACCCGTTGTGCTCAAAGCGGAGCACCTCGGCATCACGTTCGGCGGCCTGAAGGCCGTGTCGGACTTCAATATGGAGATCCATGAGGGTGAGCTCATGGGCCTCATCGGCCCGAACGGCGCCGGCAAGACGACGGTCTTCAACCTGCTCACCGGCGTGTATGTGCCGACGGAGGGCGCGTTTTATCTCTGCGGGCAGAAGCTCAACGGCAAGCAGACCTATCAGGTCGTGGAGGCCGGCATCGCCCGCACGTTCCAGAACATCCGCCTGTTCAAGGCCATGACGGTGCTCGATAACGTGAAGATCGCCTTTACGAAGGACATTCACTACAACCTCGCCGACAGTCTCCTGCGCACGAAAAAGTATTGGCGCACAGAGCAGGAGCTGACCGAAAAGGCGATGGAATACCTGCGCATCGTCCATCTGGACGACAAGGCCGGACAGCTCGCGTCCAGCCTGCCCTACGGACAGCAGCGCAAGCTGGAGATCGCCCGCGCCCTGGCAACGAACATGAAGCTGCTGCTGCTCGACGAGCCGGCAGCCGGCATGAACCCGACCGAGACGGCGGAGCTGCTCTCGTGCATCAATACCATCCGCGATACGTTCCATGTGGCCATCCTGCTCATTGAGCACGATATGAGCCTGGTCATGCGCGTCTGTGAGCGCATCCAGGTCATCAACTTCGGCCAGACGATCGCCGCCGGGCTCCCGGAGGAGATCGCGAGCAATCAGGAAGTCATCGAGGCGTATCTCGGCGAAGAGGAGGCGGACGACGATGCTGAAGATTGAAGATCTGGAGGTGTCCTACGGCGCCGTGCAGGCGCTGCGCGGCATCAGCATGGAGGTCAACGACGGCGAGATCGTCTCGCTCATCGGGGCCAACGGTGCCGGCAAGACCACCACGCTGCACGCTATCACCGGCCTTGTGCCCATTAAAAGCGGCTCCGTGATCTACGACGGGCACGACCTGCGCAAGACGGACCCCAGCCGCATCGTCACCATGGGCCTCGCGCACGTGCCGGAGGGCCGGCAGGTGTTCACGCGCATGACCGTGGCGGAAAACCTTGCTATGGGCGCGTACTTCCGCAAGGACAAAAAAGCGATCGCGGAGGACCTCGAGCGGGTCTATGCGCGCTTCCCGCGCCTGAAAGAGCGCGCCAAGCAGCTCGCGGGCACACTCTCCGGCGGCGAGCAGCAGATGCTGGCCATGGGCCGCGCCATTATGAGCGCGCCGAAGCTCATCGTCATGGATGAGCCGTCCATGGGCCTGTCGCCCGTGCTCGTGCAGGAGGTGTTCTCCATCATCCAGACCATGCACGAGCTGGGCATCACGATCCTGCTCGTGGAGCAGAACGCGAAGATGGCGCTCGCCATCGCCGACCGGGCCTATGTGCTCGAAAACGGCCGGATCACCATGTCCGGCACCGCACGCGACCTGCTGCACGACGATAAGGTCCGCAAGGCCTATCTCGGCGCGTGAACGCAGACAGCAAAAGCGCACACACCCGCGGGTGTGTGCGCTTTTTTTCCGCCGGAGCCGGGCGCGCAGCCGTGCGACGGCGGCGCGCAGTGCCCGGGCAGAGGCTTTTCCGATATGCCCGGCCCGAGAGACTGGTCGCACGAGGGCATTGACTATGCCGTCTCGCACTTGTCGACACGTCCAACACCACGTTTTCTCCCACCGGAGCGATGACGCGCGCCATGCTCGTGAGCGTGCTCTGGCGCATGGAGGGCGAGCCTGCGCACACGGACCGCAATCCCTTCACGGACGTCGGCACGGACTGGTATACCGACGGTGTTCTCTGGGCGGCGGAGCATGACATCGTCTCCGGCAACGGAGACGGCCGCTTCGACCCGAACGGCTATGTGACGCGCGAGCAGATCGCGGCGATCCTCATGCGCTATCAGCAGAGCATCGGGGCCTGAATGGATCCAAAAAACATGCGCGTACCCGCTTTGGGTACGCGCATGTTTGCGTTTGTTACGGTTGCGATTTTGCCGCAGCGCGGGCCGCGAACCGGCGCGACGGCCGGTAGACGAGCAGTACGATGAAGATGAGCACCGCCGTGGTCGCAAGACTGATCGGATACACGAGCATGATCGACCGGAACGTGTGGTGCAGCGGGAACACGGTGTTGATCCAGACGATGCGCACGCCGCACACGCCGAAGAGCGTCAAAATCGCTGGCACGAGCGAGATGCCGAAGCCGCGCAGGTAGCCGGACAGGATCTCATACGTCAGGCTGAAGATGTACGATCCGAAGAGGATGAGCAGCCGGCTGTAGCCGATGGCAATGACCTGCGGGTCGTTGTTGAAGACGGCCAGCAGATATTTGCCCGTCAGCAGCACGAGCACGATGGCGATGGCGGAAGCGATGATGTCCTCGCCAAGGCACAGGAGCATGGTTTTCTTGCAGCGGTCGATCTTTCCGGCGCCGTAATTCTGGCCGACGAAGGTCGTGCAGGCCTGACTGAAGGAGTTGAGTACGTCGTAGGCGATGATCTCGATGTTGAACGCGGCGCTCGAGGCGGCCATGACGACGGTGCCGAGGCTGTTGATGGCCGACTGGATGATGATGTTCGACACCGAAAAGATCGCGCTCTGAATACCGGCCGGCAGACCGATGCGCATGATCTTGCGGAAGATGGCGGGGTCGATGCGCAGCTGCTTCAGCTCCACGCGCACCAGATCGCCGTGCAGCAGGCGGCGCAGCAGCAGTGCAGAGCTGACCGCGTTGGAGAGCACCGTTGCGATGGCGACGCCGTTGACGTTCATCTTGAGCACGATGACGAAAAACAGGTTGAGGATCACGTTCAGAACGCCGGAGACCGTCAGCGCGATGAGCGGCACCTTCGTGTCGCCGACGCTGCGGAAGATGGCGGCCTCGAAGTTATACAGCAAAATGACCGGCATGCCCAGCAGGTAGATGCGCAGGTACGCGAGCGCGAGCGGGTACACATCGTCCGGCACATTGAGCAGGCCCATGAGCCCGGCCGCAATGAGCTGGCCGAAGACCGCCACGAGCACGCCGCCGATGAGGGCTGTGACGATGGAAGTATGTACGGCGCGGTGTACGGTCTCGCGGTCGCCGCAGCCGATGGCGTTGGCGATGACGACGTTTGCGCCGAGCGCGATGCCGATGAACAGATTCAGGATCAGGCCGATGACCGGGCTGTTGGCGCCGACGGCGGCCACGGCAGCCGTGCGCATATCGCCCGTGAAGTTGCCGACGACAGCGATGTCGGCCGCGTTGAACAGCTGCCCGAGGATGCCGGTCGCGGCGACGGGCAGAGCATAGCGCGGGAGCTTATTCCAGAGCGGCCCGTTGAGCATGTCCATATGCCGCTGTTTGGTCATTGCCTGCATAATTTCCTCACCTTTTGTTCGAAATGCGTAAAAATCCAAAGACATATCATAAGTGAAGCGCAGCCGGGAATCAAGGCCAAATTTGTATAATTTCCTATCAGTTTGCAGAAAACCTCATTGCATTTGCGCGCGCAGCTGCAAAAGCGTGTTCTCCCAGCAAAAAGGAAAACCCTTTTGATAGTCCGAACCCCGCTCCGGGTACCGGAGCGGGGTTGAACGCGGTGTTTAATTGATCTTGAGCGTCTCCCAGAGCGTGTTGACGTAAGTCAGCGTGTCCTGGTCGAGGTTGCGGTAGGCGCTGCGGTTGTACGCGTCGCGGAACGAGCCGATGTCGGGGTAGAGGATGGCCATGGTGTCCTCGCCCATGTCGTCGATATACTCCGGGTCGTCGTACACGAGCCGGTTCGGCGAGGCGTAGTAGATATACTCGGCGTTGGCAACGGCGGCCTCGCGGCTGAGCATGAAGTTGATGAAGCACTCGGCCAGCTCCTGATCCTGACAGCAGGACGGGATGCACATGGCGTCGATGAAGTAGTTGGTCTCATCGGGGTAGTAAAACTGCAGATCGACGCTGTCGGCCTGCGCGTCGCACATCGTGAAGTAGTCGCCCGCGTAGTAGGCGGACACGGCGGCCTCGCCGGACTCCATCATGTTGTAGATCTCGTCCATGACGTAGCTCTTGACGAGCGGACGCTGGTCGATGAGCGCCTGCAGCGCCTGCTGCCAGTCGTTGCGGTCGGTGGTGTTGACGTCGATGCCGGCGCGGTACATGGCCGTGCCGAGCGCGTCGCGCGCGTTGTTGAACTGCAGGATGTTGCCGGCGTACTTCGGGTTCCACATCAGGTCCCAGTCCCCGGTGTCGGCGGCGTCGACGACGTTGGCGTTGTAGATCACACCCACGATGCCGTAGGTATACGGCACGGTGTAGGTGTCGTCCGGGTCATAGTACAGGCCGCGGAAGTCCTCGGAGATATACTGATAGTTCGGGATGTTGTCGTAATTGAGCGGCAGGAGCATGTCCTCGCTCTCCATGCGCGCGATCATGTAGTCCGACGGGATGACCACGTCGTAGCTCACGGCGCCGCTCTTGAGCTTGGCGTACATGTCCTCGTTGCTGGCGTAGGTATCGTAGTTGACCTTGACAGGCACACCGTAGGTCGCCTTGTACCAGTCCTCGAACGCGGCGATGGTGTCGAGCGAATCGTCCGAACCGTCGGAGATGTATTCGCCCCAGTTGTAGACGTTGAGCACGCGCGTTTCCTGCCGGCTGCTGTAGAAGCTGATGCCGGCGATGAGCAGCGCGGCGGCGGTGAGGATGCCCACGGCGGCGCGCACGGGGCGGCGGCCCTTGCCGCTGCGGGCGGCGCGGGCGGGCTTGCCCTCGCGCTTGGCGCGGCGGGCGTCGCGGATGCGCTGCGTGTCGTCCTCGTCGACGAGGTTCGTCAGCAGCAGCAGCGCCAGAATGACGAAGAAGATGATCGTCGCCAGCGCGTACATCTTCGGCGTGACGGTCTTTTTCGTCATGTTGTAGATGCGGATCGGGAGCGTCTGGAAGCCGCTGCCCTGCGTGAAGTAGCTGATGACGAAGTCATCGAGCGAGAGCGTGAAGGCCATAATCATGCCGGTGATGATGCCGGGCAGGATCTCCGGGACCTCCACGCGGAAGAACGCGCGCACCGGCGTGCAGCCAAGATCCATCGCGGCCTCGGGCAGCGCACGGTCCATCTGCTGCAGCTTCGGCAGCACCTGCATGATGACATACGGCAGGCAGAACGTGATGTGCGCCGCGAGCATCGACCAGAAGCCGAGGCTCGTGGTCGCGCCGAGCAGCCGGCCGAAGAACACGAACATGAGCATCAGCGAGATGCCGGTGATGATGTCCGGGTTCATCATGGGAATGTCGGTCGCCGTGTCGAGCGCGGCGCGCAGATATTTGTTGCGGAGCTTATTCATGCCCACGGCGGCGGCCGTGCCCATCGCGGTCGAGACGAGCGATGCGATCACGGCGAGGATGAGCGTGTTTTTGAGCGCGTTGAGCGTTTCTCCGTCGCAAAACAGCTCCTGATACCATTTGAGAGAGAAGCCGGAGAACACCGACAGGCTCTTTGCCTCGTTGAACGAGTACACCAGCAGGATCACGATCGGCGCGAACAGGAACACGAAGATGAGAACGGTGTAGATTTTTGCAGCTCGTTTCATGTCACACACCTCCGTAGACGCGCTTGTTCGTGCCGCGCTTCATCAGGGCCATGGCGGCCAGCAGGATCAGCATGAGGATGAAGGCGATGGCGGCGGCAAAGTGCAGGTTGTTGGCCACATACTGCCCCTCGATCGCGTCGCCGATGAGGAAGAACTTGCCGTTGCCGAGCTTCTGCGAGATATAAAAGGTGCTGATCGACGGGATGAGCACCATCGTGATGCCGGACACGACGCCCGGCAGACTCAGCGGGAAGATGACCCGCCGCAGCACGCCGAGACTGTTGCAGCCGAGGTCGCGCGCGGCCTCGATCAGGCGTGTGTCCATCTTGGCCATGACCGAGTAGATCGGCAGGATCATATACGGGAAGTAGTCGTACACCATGCCGACGACGACGGCACCCTCGGTGCCGATGATGTGCGCCTGGCCGAGGTGCAGCGCGGAAAAGAGCATGTTGAGCAGGCCGGTGTCCTGCAGGATGGTCATCCACGCATAGGTGCGGATGAGGAAGTTCATCCACATCGGGATCATGATGAGCGTGATGATCGTTTTCTGCGTGCGCGGGGCGGCGCGGGCGATGATATATGCAATGGGGTAGCCCATGAGCAGGCAGATCGCCGTGGAGATGACGGCCAGCTTCACCGAGCGCCAGAAGATGAGCAGGTACGTGTGCACCTCGCGCGTGGCGCCGCTGTCGTCGGTGATCGTGCTCACGGCGGTGAAGAATTTCGTCAGGTTTTCGGTCGTGAACCGGAAGCTCTCGTCCGTGAATGCATAGTAGGCCACGAACACGAGCGGCACAGCCACGAAGATGACCGCCCACACGGAATACGGTGCGAGCGCCAGACGCTGCGCCAGCGAGACGCGGCGGTTTTCGGTACGGATGCGGCTGTTCATTCGTCCGGCTCGCTTTCTGCGTCCGAGAGCTCGTCCAGCTCGTTGCTGAACGAGGAGTAGTCGCCGTACATGCCCGAATACTCGGACTTTTTCATGATGTGGATGGCGTCGGGCTCGATGTACAGGCCGACCTCCGCACCCTCGTCGACGTAGTCCGTCGTCTGGATCATCCACTTGAAGCCGTTGATGTCGATGATGATCTCATAGTGCACGCCCATGAACGTGACGGACGTGACCGTGCCGCGCAGCATGCCCTTTTCGATGGGCACGATGTCCACGTCCTCGGGACGGATGACGACGTCCACGTTCTCGTTTTTGGCAAAGCCCTTGTCCACGCACGTGAACGTGTGGCCCGAGAACGTCACGCGGAAGTCCTGGCGCATAATGCCGTCGACAATGTTGCTCTCGCCGATAAAATCGGCCACGAAAGCATTCTGCGGCTCATTATAAATATCAAGCGGCGTGCCGATCTGCTGGATCTTGCCCTCGGACATGACGACGATCGTGTCGGACATGCTCAGCGCTTCTTCCTGATCGTGCGTGACGAACACGAACGTGATGCCGGTGGCCTTCTGGATGTTTTTGAGCTCCTGCTGCATGTCCTTGCGCAGCTTCAGGTCGAGCGCGGCGAGCGGTTCGTCGAGCAGCAGCACGCGCGGACGGCTCACGAGCGCACGCGCAATGGCGACGCGCTGCTGCTGTCCGCCGGACAGACGCGTGACGTTGCGGCGCTCGAAGCCCGTGAGCTTGACGAGCGCGAGCATCTCGTTGACCTTCTGCTCGATCTCGTCGCGCGGCAGCTTCTGCTCGCGCAGCGGAAACGCCACGTTTTCAAACACGTTCAGGTGGGGGAAGAGGGCGTAGCGCTGAAAAACGGTGTTGATGCTGCGCTTGTGCGGCGGAATGTCGTTGATGCGCTCGCCGAGGAAGAGAATGTCGCCCTGGTCCGGCGTTTCAAAGCCGCCGATCATGCGCAGGGTCGTGGTTTTGCCGCAGCCGGACGGGCCGAGCAGCGTCAGAAATTCGTTGTCGTAAATGTCGAGATTGATGCTGTCGAGAACGGTCTCGCCATCAAATTGCTTGCTGACGTTCCGGAGTTCAATGACTTTTTTCATGGCTGTGTTTCCCCCTTCGTGCACAAAAAACGCCGCTGCAGATCAGCAGCGGCGTTTGTGAAACGAAAACATATACCATTGGGCGCGCAGCGGCCGTCCGCGGCCCGTGCGCACCGTTCCCAACAGAATGTCGTGTCTTGAGAGTCTATATAGCAAAGATTACTTTTACTACTCTTATTGACCATTTCACAAGTTTGGATGCTGAAAGCAGCCTGGTTTTAAGTGACCAACTTATAAAACTTGAGCTTTTAACTCAATCAATAAGGCAACAGAAGTTGCCACCGCACACGGTGCGGTTTGCGGCATTCGACCCGGCTGTCCGTATGGCCTTGGCCGGCGTGCGGGGCACGGCGGCGGTCGCATCCTGCTTCGGAAAGACTCTAGGCATCATTCCAATTGAGACGACTCATTTTATCAGGAATCATTCCGCCTGTCAATCATTTTTCGACGAAATTCTTGCCTCTCAACACGGCAAAAATTCACGATTTGTGCATGGTTTACATAATTATGAGCAAAACAGAAGAGAAGTTCGTCAATTTCGTGCCCCACAAATGTTTTTGCTGAAAAATCATGAGATTGCGTTTCCCACCAGACTTGTATGATTTAAACGAAATCAGTTTACATAACCGCTGATCTTTCGGCGCTTTTGTGCAATGCTTATGAAAAGTCGACAAAAAAGAAAGCGGATATTTGTCATTCTTTTCACTTGAAAGATTCTGGTGTGCGCGCTATCATAACCTTAGCAATGTGTTTACACTTTGTTCTTAGTTTGTTCATGGACTCCATGAAAGCATACTATGAAAATTTTGCATCGAACAGGGAGGACGGCGTATGACCCGCGAGGAAGCGCTCGACAAACTGTGTCACAGTTATTCGGGATATTTTGATGTTGTGCGCCACGAGGAACCGAAGGGTTATCTCGTCGCAGAGGCCGGGCTGCATATCCACTCCGAGAAGTATGTGCTGGTCAAGGCCGCCAAGCTCTGGGAAGCGGACAACAATGAATATGTCTACATTTTCTCGGTTCCCGTGCTCACGAAAGAAATTTTCGAGCAGTGCCGCGAGCAGGCGCGTGCCGACGGCATGCAGCGGATCGAGCCGGGCCCGAATCATATGTGCTCTTACATCACGGCAATCTTTTTGTGTGATACCTGTGAGCCGGATGCGCTGCGCGCTCTGCGCCGCACGCGTATTTATAAGAGCTTCAAGCTTGCGTTCCACGGCTGGATGGATTACCACACCGGCGTCGTGGAGCTCAGCACCGGCAAAACGGCTGCCAATGGCAGCGGACGCAGTACAGCACAGTTGTTGAAGACAACACTGTTTAAGAATATGAAAGAAGGGAGTTAATTCAATGAATGCTGCTGTAATTCTGATTGTTGGCATTGTCATTCTCGCCCTGGGCTACGTTTTCTACGGCGGATGGCTGTCCAAACAGTGGGGCATCGACCCGTCCCGCCCGACCCCGGCTCATGAGCTGGAAGACGGCATGGACTACTGCCCTGCAAAGGCCCCTGTTCTGATGGGACATCACTTCTCCTCCATCGCGGGCGCCGGCCCGATCAACGGCCCGATCCAGGCCGCTGTGTTCGGCTGGGTCCCGGTGCTGCTGTGGGTCCTCATCGGCGGCATCTTCTTCGGCGGTGTGCATGACTACGGCGCACTGTTTGCATCCGTTCGCAATGACGGTCAGTCCATCGGCACCGTTGTTGAGACCAGCATCAGCAAGAAGGCCAAGCGCCTGTTCCTCATCTTCTCTTACCTGACCCTGATCCTGGTCGTGGCCGCGTTTGCGTCCATCGTTGCCAATACGTTCAAGGCCACCTATGTGGACGGTGCTGTGGATGTGGCGGCTTCTGCGGCCAACGCCACGACGGCCATCATCTCGCTGCTGTTCATCGTTCTGGCCATCTTCTTCGGCTTCTTCGTGTACCGCAGAAATGCGCCGATCGGCGTGTCCACGGTCATCGGCGTTGTGGCCATTGCCTTGGTGATGTGGCTCGGCATCAAGTGGCACCCGATCTACCTCAGCTACCAGACCTGGATGATCATCTGCGGCATCTACATTCTGGTCGCTTCCGTCACGCCTGTGTGGATCCTGCTCCAGCCGCGTGACTACCTCAGCTCGTTCCTGCTGTATGCGATGATGATCCTCGCGATCATCGGCGTCATTGGCTGCCACCCGACGCTGGATATGCCTGCGTTCACCGGCTTCAAAGACACCATCGCCCCGACGGGCAGCTCCCTTGGCTATATGTTCCCGGCTCTGTTCGTCACCATTGCCTGCGGCGCCATCTCCGGCTTCCACTCCCTCGTTGGTTCCGGCACGACGGCCAAGCAGCTCAACAATGAGAAGGACGCGCAGCCCATCGCCTACGGCGGCATGCTCATTGAGTGCGTGCTCGCGATCGTCTCCCTGTGCGCGGTTGCGTACATCTGGCAGGATTACAAAGCCGGCACGACCGTCACTCCGACCGTCGTGTTCGCGACCGGCCTGTCCCAGATGCTCGGCAAGATCTTCGGCTCCGGCGCCGTGTCCGTCACCTACACGCTGATGGTCCTGGCCGTGTCCGTGTTCTGCCTGACCTCTCTGGACACCGCGACCCGTCTGGCTCGCTACATGTTCCAGGAATTCTGGCTCAAGCCCGGTGAGAAGGCCAGCGATCCGACCGTTACTGGCGCTCGCAAGGTCCTCTGCAATCCGTACGTCTCCACCGCGATCACCGTCGTGCTCGGCATTGCCCTCGGCATGACCGGTTATGCAAAGATCTGGCCCCTGTTCGGCGCTGCCAACCAGCTCCTGGCCGGCCTCGGCCTGCTGGCCGTCGCCGCATGGCTCGGCAAGATGGGCAGAAACAACAAGATGTTCTACGTCCCGATGATCTTCATGATCCTCGTGACGCTGACGTCTCTGGTCTTCACCATCAAGGCCCAGATCACTGCCATCATCGCCGGCGGCACCGGCCTTGCCTGGTGCTACATCCGCGCGATCCTGGCCATCCTGCTTGTCATCCTTGCCATCGACCTCGTCATCGAGGGCAGCAAGGCGCTCGCAGCGCAGGCCAAGGCGAAGAAGGCTGCCTGATTCGGCACCAACCAGCCAAAACAGAACAACCCAAACGAAGAGCACTCTGCCTCGGCAGAGTGCTCTTTTTGCTGTCTGTGCGACGGTTGTGATGGAAGCAAAGATGATATAGCGCCGCGGGGGAGCTCGAGGGAGCGAGACGCGCCTCGAATGAGATCGGGTCTTTTTATGACCGGTGCAGCCGGGCAAAATTGTTTGGTCTCGGCTGCCAGAAGGATGCGGCAGGGAAGCGGATATAGCGCCGCGGGGGAGCTCGAGGGGGCGAGGCCCACCTCGAATGAGATCGGGTCTTTTTTATGGCCGGTGCAACCGGGCAAAATAGTTTGGTCTCACCCATTGAAAAGATGCGGCAGGGAAGCGGCGGATATAGCGCCATGCGGGAGCACGAGGGGGCGAGGCCCGCCTCGAATGAGATCGGGTCTTTTTATGGCCGGTGTAACTGGCCATAAAAAAGACCCCGACACAGGTCGGGGCCAAGACATCCGCTCCGGCGGGGGAGGAATCTCTCTGTCTGCCGAGAGCATACCACGCATCGCGGCGCCGCGCAAGGCACAAATGTTTCCACACGAAGCACATTTCCGGTTGCAAACGGCACGGAAACATGGCATACTGTAAGCAACTTTGCGTAGGGAGGGGCAGCCATGAAACGCAGCGAGGAACGGGAACAGAACATCCGGCGGGTGATCCACACGGCGCAGATGCTGTTCATCGCCGACGGCATCGCTGCGACGCCCATCAGCCGTATCGCTGAGACGGCCGGGCTGACGCCGACGTCGCTGTACCGCTATTTCCGCAACAAGGACGCGCTCGTGTTTGCCGCCTGGCGCGATGCGCTGGCCACGTTTTTTACTGATTTCATGGAGCAGTAAACGCGCGAGTCCGCTTCGTGCAAGACGGGGTATGAGAAGTTTGTCATCTGCATGCACATCTACTTCAGCATCTACGATGCACAGCCGGAGTGGTATGCCTATACGCGGGAGATGTTTTCCGCCTATTCGGAGAAGGGCACCGGAAACGATGTCAACAACGTGTTCTGGAAGTATTACGACAGGGAGATCCCCGTCCCGGCGCTCAAGGCGCTGCGCGAGGGCGTGGCCGACGGCTCCATCCGTCCGGACGTGAATATTTACGCGGTGTATCAGTGCCTGCTCAACGCCTACACCGGCACGACGATCTATGAAAACGTGTCGTTCGGTGTCTCGCCGGTCGATATTGTCCAGTTCACCGGGGAACTGCTCGTGAATTATATCAAAAATGAACCGGAGGCTCCGGCGCTGTGCAATAAAAACTGAAAAGCACCGATATATGTAACAAATGATACGGTGTGAGCGTGCCAGTTTGTTAAGATAATTACATTGTTACGAGATGTTTCTTTTTTTACACATACGTGTTAGTACCACTAACATATAATCGAAAGCAGCGGAGGTGAGCAGCACGGATAAAAGCAAACGTTCTTATGACTTTACGGTGTGTCTGCCGTTCTGGAGCACGCTGACGGGTTCCCAGCAGCAGATGCTGCGCCTGAATACGATCGTCCGTTCATACCGCGCGGGGGACGATGTGATCTTTTCCATGCCGGAGAAAAACGGCCTGTTTCTCGTGCTCTCGGGTGGGCTGCGCGTGTTCATTGCGACGGATACCGGCCGTGAGATCACGCTCATGTCGATCGTCAGCGGCGGCTGCTGCATGCTCAACACGCTCGACAGCGCGGCCCCGGGCGATACGGTCCCCATCCTGCAGGCGAGCAGCGACGCCGTGTTTGCCTATATCAACATTGTGGCGCTGCGCCCGCTGTGCGCCGAGTCGCCGGCTGTGCAGCAGTTTCTGCAGCGTACGCAGGCGCGCAATGTGCAGACCGTGCTCAATAACATAGAGTATTATTTTTTCCATCCGCTGCGCAGCTGTATTGCCCGCGTCGTGCTCGAAAAGGCCGATGCACACCCCGAGGACGGCTTCGCGCGCATCACCCATGAGGAGATCTCCAACCACCTCGGCACCACGCGCGAGGTCATCAGCAGGGAGCTGGAGGGGATGCGCCAGATGGGCCTTCTGCGCACCGGCCGCGGCAAAATTTATGTGCTTGACCGCCCCGCACTGGAGGGCTTGGCCAACTTATAAGCGGCGCAAAGTAACCATATATGTCCAATTCGAAAGCTGCCAAGAAGCTGAAATTGCTTTTTGGCAGCTTTCTTTTGTGCTATTTGACACATTTTATCCGGACGTATGGCGAAAAACGGTCAAAATGCACAATCACATATCGTCAATTTGGTGACATTCAACGAAACCAAATGGTTATGTTTAATTATCGCCAGTTGCGTAACAAATGGTGCAGTAAAGATGGCGAAATCCGCTATATTGATAATTGCCAAACGAAGTTGCTTCTTTTTTTTGAAGGCAAGTGTTAGTGACCATAACAGAAGAAACTCGTGCAGCGGACTGCACAAAAAATACGGAAAACACATCATGAATGGGAGGTACACAGAATGTATTACAGCAGCGGTAACTATGAGGCGTTTGCAACGCCGAAAAAACCCGAAGGCATCGACAACAAGTCGGCTTATGTCGTCGGCACCGGTCTGGCCGGTCTGGCGGCGGCCTGCTTCCTGATCCGCGATGCGCAGATGCCCGGCGAGCACATCACGCTCTTTGAGCACCTGCCCGTGGCCGGCGGCTCCTGCGACGGCATCTACGACGCGACCAAGGGCTTCATCATGCGCGGCGGCCGTGAGATGGACAACCACTTCGAGTGCATGTGGGATCTGTTCAAGTCCATCCCGTCGATCGTGAATCCGGGCGAGACGATCTTCTCCGAGTACTACTACCTCAACAAGGAAGACCCGAACTTCTCCCTGTGCCGCGTCACCGAGAAGCAGGGCCAGGACGCCCACACCGACCGCAAATACGGCCTGACGCCCGGCGCTGCCACCCAGCTGCTGAAGCTGTTCATGGCGACCAACAAGTCCCTCGAGGACAAGAAGATCGACGACGTGTTCGACGATGAGTTCTACGCCACGAACTTCTGGACCTACTGGCAGACCATGTTCGCATTCGAGAAGTGGCACAGCGCCCTCGAGATGAAGCTCTACCTGCAGCGCTACATCCACCACATCGACGGTCTGCCGGATCTGAGCGCGCTGCGTTTCACCCGCTACAACCAGTATGAGTCCATGATCCTCCCGATGTGCAAATACATCACCGACCACGGCGGAAAGGTCCTCTTCGACACCACGGTCACGAACATCGTCTGCGACTGCACCGAGGACAAGAAGGTTGCCAAGAAGATCGAGTACACCCAGGGCGGCGTGGAAAAGGTCATCGAGCTGACCGAGAACGATCTCGTCATCTGCACCAACGGCTGCCAGGGCGACGCGTCCGCTTACGGCGACAACACCCACGCGCCGGTCGTCAAGGTCAAAAACGGTGAAGGCCCGTCCGTCGAGATGTGGAAGAAGCTCGCCGCACAGGATCCGGCCTTCGGCCATCCCGAGAAGTTCTTCAAGGACATCAAGGAGACCAGCTGGGAGTCCTGGACCGTCGACACGGCCAACAAGCAGATTCTCGATGCCATCCAGAAGATCTGCAAGCGCGACCCGCTGTCCGGCAAGGTCGTCACCGGCGGCATCGTCACCTGCCGCGATTCGAGCTGGCTCATCAGCTGGACCATCAACCGTCAGGGCCAGTTCCAGGAGCAGCCGAAGGATCACTGCCTGATCTGGGTCTACGGCCTCAACTGCTGGGACGACAAGGGCGACTTCATCAAGAAGAACATGTGCGACTGCACCGGTATCGAGCTGGCGGCAGAGTGGCTGTATCACATCGGTATCCCCGAGGATCAGATCATGGATCTGGCCACGAACGAGTGCAACACCACGCCGTGCATGATGCCTTACGTCACCACGTTCTTTGAGCCCAGAGCCGAAGGCGACCGCCCGAAGGTCGTGCCCGACGGTTCCGTCAACCTCGCGTTCGTCGGCCAGTTCGCCGATACCCCGCGCGACACCGTGTTCACCACCGAGTACTCCATCCGCACCGCGATGGAAGCGGTCTACACGCTCTGCAACGTCGACCGCGGCGTGCCGGAAGTCTGGGGCAGCGTGTATGATATCCGCGACCTGCTCTACGCGACCAGCAAGCTGCTCGACGGCAAGAAGCCGCTGGAGTTCCTGCTCCCGTCGGTCCTGCCGCTGCTCGACCTCGTCAAGGAGCCGCTGGTCAACAACGTCGTGGTGGATCTGCTCAAGAAGTATAACATCGTCTGACGTACCACCCGTTAGATGTCGCATCCCCCCCTTTGCCCCGGCAGCTTCGGCTGCCGGGGCATTTTGCGCGGTGGGGCAGTGGGCATGGTTTCGCGTGCGAAAAAGACGGCGCCGCGAACAGCGGTGCCGTCTTTCAGGTATTTATTCTTCTACGACCGGGAACGAGACCCGGACCTCGAACCCCGCGCCCCAGCCGGATGCGGCGGTGAGCGTGAGCCCCAGATCTTTCGCGATCTCGCGCGCGAGGTAGAGCCCCATGCCGGTGGCCTTGTTCTTCTCGTGGCCGGAGTCTCCGGTGAAGCCCTTTTCAAACACGTACGGCAGGTCGCACGCGCGCACGCCCGGGCCGTTGTCGCGGATGGACAGGACGGTCGCCGTGCCGCCGTTTTCCAGGGAAAAGGTCAGCACCGGCGCATCGAGCGCATACTTCACGCTGTTGCTTACGACCTGCCCGAGCAGGAAGCACAGCCCGCGCCGGTCGGAAAACACGGTCTCGTCCGCAAGCCGGAGCTCGACCCGGAAGTGTTTTTCCTCCAGCAGCGGGCGGTAATCGTCGAGCACCTCGTCGATGCAGCTGCGCAGCGCCAGCCGCTCGAAACGGTAGTCGCGCCGCGCGCCGCGCAGACGTGCGTAGTAGAGCATCTGGTCGATGAACGCCTGCATCCGGTTGCGCACGTAGTCGAGCTTAAAGCCGACGGCCTCTGGCAGCGTGTCGCGCCGGTTGTCGAGCACAAGCGTCAGCAGTGCCAGTGGCGTTTTCACCTCGTGCGCCCAGAGCTCCACGTAGTTTTCGTAGTCGTCCATCTGTGCCTGTAATTGCGCGATGGTCTGCTGCTGCGCGCGCAGCGTCTCGCCGAGCAGGTGCGCGCTTTGTGATTCGGCGGGGGAGAGCAGGCGGCACAGCGCCTGCTCGTGTGCGGCGTCCGGCGTGGTCAGAAAGGCCGTGAAGGCCTGCTCCCGCCGCTTCGAGCGCGCGCAGAGCACCGCGCACACGCCGGCGAACAGAAACACCGTCGCCAGCACGATTACGGCCGTCATGGCGGCGAAGGCCCGCGCGTCCGCCAGCCAGAGCAGCAGCGCGGCGAGCGCGTCCACCCCCAGCAGCAGCCCGAGCCACGGCAGGTACTGCCGCAGGTGGCTTCCGTTACGCTTCATGCGGCACCTCCAACCGGTAGCCGACGCCGCGCACGGACACGAGCTGCTGGCGCATGCCGAGGGACGCCATCGTCTTTTTCAGCCGCGTGAGGTTGACCTGCAGCGCGTTTTCGTCGATGAATTCCGTCGTGCCCCAGAGCGCGCGGCTCAGGTCGTCCTTTGTGACGGTCTGCCCGCCGTGCGTCAGCAGCGCTTCAAGCAGCTTGCCCTGATTCGGCGGCAAGACGACGGACTGATTGTGGATGAAGAGCGTGTAGGTCTGCCGGTCGAGCAGGAAATCTGTCCCCTCGAGCAGATTCGGCCGCCCCTCGTAGCGCTTGAGCACGTTTCCGATGCGCGCCAGCAGCCGCTCCTTTCGATAGGGCTTGGTGAGATATTCGTCTGCCCCGAGCTCGAGCGCGTGCACCTCGTCGCGCAGCTGATCGCGTGAGGTCAGCACCAGCACCGGCAGGGCGCTGCGCCGCTTGATGTCGCGGCAGATCTGAAATCCGCTCACCTCCGGCAGATTCAGGTCCAGCAGCACCAGATCGGGGGCGAGCGCGAGCAGCTGCCCTGTCACGTCGGAAAAGTCCGTGACCTCCGTGACGGTGTAGCCCGCCCGGCGCAGCATATCCGCAAGTTCCTCGCGCATGAGCGCCTCATCTTCTACGACGGCGATGTGCTTCATCGCGCCGCCCCCTTTCTGCATGTGTTATTCTTCGCGTTCCGGCGCCATCAGCCCCAGCAGATACCGGCTGCTGGACCGCTTGACGGCCGCCATGTAGATCCATTCTACCACACACAGCAACAAAATCATAGCTCCGGCGGTGATCATCAGATCTGTCATGCCGCGCTGTGCCTGTGCGGTGAGCATACCGGTGAAGAGTGCGCGCACGCCAAACACACTGCTGACCGCCGCCACGCCGACCGGCAGACCGAAGTACCAGTTGATCTGTGCCTTTGCTGCGCGGCAGAGCGTGTCGTGCTCCGCGCCGAGGCGCACGAGCGTCCGGTAGCGGCGCGCGGCCTTTTGCTGGCCCATGAGAAACTGCACGCCGATGATGGTGTTGGCCACGACGAGAAAGATGATGGCGAGGTAAATGGTCAGGTAGCTTGCCGCGACGATGTAAAACAGCTCGCGGCCGAGGTTTTGCAGGTAGCTCTCGTATTTCAGGCCGAGCGGATTGAGCAGCGCGTTCATGTCCGCGATGGCGTTCATGAGGCTCTTGCCCTCCGTCATGGACGGGGCGAGCACGCCGTCGAGGTAGACGTCATAGTCGCCCTGCGTGTAGTGTTCAAACACCGCATCCGGCACGATGAGCGCGAACAACATCGTGATCGACCGGTCGGTGACGACGCTCACCGACTGCACCTGCCCCACGAGCGTGAACGGTGCACCGTCGATCGTGATGGCCGAGTCCTCTGCGATCAGGCGGTTGATCAGCGCCGTGCGGCTGGCCAGGGAGACCTCACTGTCGCAGTAGACGGCGGCCTCATCGTCCGCAAGCGTCAGCTCCGGCAGACCGGCCGTGGCCAGCAGACGGTTGTAGCCGCTGAGCGCGATGAGGTGCGGGTAGCCCACGGCCTCCAGCATGTATTGCAGCTGCTGCCGCTCATCGGAGACGGGCATGGCATCGATGGTGCGCTGCAAGGCGGGGAATTTCACGGTGTTTTGGTAGTCCGTGCTCGTGCGCACGCGGCCGATGCGCATCTCAAAGAGGTCGGAAAATGCACCGTCGAGCCCGTGCGCGGCCAGCGTGTCGCGCACGGCATCGGCGCTTTTGCTGTCGGTGGGGAAGGTGTAGTCGAGCGTGTGTGCCTCGGCTCTGGACGAGCGCGCGGTCGCTACGCCCGCGCCGAAGCAGCACAGCGCCGCAAGGATGAGCAGGGAGCTGATTGCCAGCGTCCCCGAGCGGTGGATGACCGTTTCCTCGACTTGGCGGAAGTTAAACACCCGCAGCCGGCCTGCGCCACCGCGCCGGGCGAGCCGGTCGATGATGACACGCAGCCCGTAAAACAGCAGCAGCGTGCCCGCCACGCCGAGTGCGATCGTGCCCGCCATGTAGCGCAGGCCGCTCCACGCGTACCCGCGGATGGCAAACGTATACGCACCGGCGAGCAGCGCCGCGCCCAGCACGAGCGCCGCAGCGTAAACGGCGGCGGGGCGCTGCTTTTTCGTGCCCTCGGGCGTCTCGGTGAGCAGCGCGCCGATCTCCTGACGCACGATCTTCCCGCTGAGGATGAGCGAGGCCAGCAGCTTGATCGCAAGAAAGCCCGCAGCTGTCCACCCGATGGCGGACAGGGAGAGCGTAAATTGGTGCCCCACGATGCCGAGCCCGACGAGCCGCGCCGTGACGAGGCTGATGACCTCCGAAATGAGCAGCGCCGCCGGCAGGCCGATGGCCAGCGCGATGAGACTCGAGCGCAGATCCTCCGCCAGCAGCATGCCGAAGAGCTTGCGCCGCTGCATACCGAGCATGAGGTACACGCCGAATTCGTGCCGCCGCCGCGCAAGCTGGAAGCGGTTGGCGTAGTATACGAGAAAGAACAAAATGAACAGCGTCAGCCCATACAGCACCGGGACGAGCAACAGCAGCCGGTTCACGGCGTCGCTCTCCATGCGCTGCAGGAACACCATCACGTCCTGATGCGACAGGGAGAGGATGATGTAAAACGCGATGATCGAGATGAGCAGGGACGTGAAAAACAGCCCGTTTTCCCGGCGGCTGCGGCGGCTGTTGCGCTTGACGAGTTCAGAGAACATTGGCACTGCCCCCTCCCAGCTGCGCCATCACGGCCAGAATGCGCCCGTAAAATGCCTGCTGCGTCTCGTCCGGCACGTCGCGCCGCAGCTCGTGGAAGAGCACACCGTCCTGAATGAAGAGGATGCGCTTGCAGTAGCTCGCGGCGTTGCAGTCGTGCGTGACCATGAGGATGGTCGTGCCGGCGTCCGCATTCAGGCCGGAGAGCTTTTCCATGAGCGCACGGGCGTTTTTCGAGTCGAGCGCGCCGGTCGGTTCGTCCGCCAGCACGATCTCGGGGTCGAGAATGAGTGCGCGCGCCGCTGCGATGCGCTGCTTCTGTCCGCCGGACATCTGCGCCGGGAACTTGTCGAGCACATCCGCCACCTCAAGGTAATCGGCGAGCTTCTGCAGCCGGGCACGGCTCTCGGTCTCAGGCACGCCGTGCAGCGACAGCGGCAGGAGGATGTTCTCCCGCCCGGTGAGGTTATCGATGAGCTCAAAGTTCTGAAACAGGTAGCCGATCTCCTTGCCGCGGTAGTCGGCCAGCGCTTTTCCGTGCAGCGTCGTGACGCACTTGCCGTGCAGCGCGACGGCGCCGGCGGTCGGCGCGATGACGGTCGCGATGCAGTTGAGCAGCGTCGATTTGCCCGAGCCGCTGCTGCCCATGATGCCGAGAAACTCGCCCGGCATGACCTGAAACGAGATGCCGTCGAGCGCGCGGGTCAGATTCGGCTCCTTGCCGTAATATTTTTTCAGGGCTGCAATTTCGAGAATGGGTTCCATTGCATGTACCTCCTTTGCTTTCTGCTTCCATGGTACAACACCCGGCGCGGAAAATCCACTTACAGTGCCTGAAAGGTTTTCGCCGTTCGGCTTGACAGCTGCGCGGCGGCACGATATGCTGAAATTGCTGAAATCATACCCCCGCAACCGCCGGTTGACACATTTGACAGTCGCCTTGGTGGTGCGCAACCGGCCGATCTGGTATCCTGTCCTCAGCCGGAAACGGAAAATCACACGGGAGGAAGCTGTTTATGATACTGGCAGAGAAGATCGTGACCCTGCGCAAGCGCGCCGGGTGGTCGCAGGAGGAGCTGGCGGCACAGCTGGGCGTGTCGCGCCAGTCGGTGTCGAAGTGGGAGGGCGCGCAGTCCGTGCCCGATATGCAGAAGGTCGTGCAGATGAGCCGCCTGTTCGGCGTCACGACCGATTACTTATTAAAAGAAGAGCTCGGCGAGCCGGAACCGGCCCCGGCCGGGCGCGGCTATTTCGGAAAATGCGGCGGCGGGCATCGGCCTGTGCGTGCTGCTGGTGCTCGTGGCGGCCGCGGTGGCGGTGTTCATCACGTGTGCCGCGCAGGTGAAAGCATATGCCTTTCTGGAGAGCGAACCGTTTGAGACGGCCTGCGGCGTGACCGGTATGGTGCGCGAGCGTCAGGCGGCGTTTGCGCCGCGCCACACACACGGAAAGGTCGTTGGCACGGTGCTGTGCATCCTGTCGGCAGTGCCGCTGTTCATTGCCGTCTGCCTGGATGGGCCGGACCTGCTGTATGTCGGGGCGGTCTGCCTGCTGCTCGTACTGGCGGGTGTTGGCAGCGCGGTGTTCGTCTATGGCGGCGTGTATTGGGCGGCGATGGACCGTCTGCTCGAAGAGGGTGACTATGTCCGGCCGCGCAAGCGGCAAAACGGCGTTGTCGGTGCGGTCAGCGCTATCTACTGGCACACGGCCGCGGCGGCGTACCTGCTTTGGACGTTCGGCCCGTGGTGGGACGCGCAGCCGCAGGACACATGGATCCTCTGGGCGGTCGCGGGGGTGCTCTACGGTGCGGTCATGGCGCTCGTGCGCGGGATCCGAAAATGATGTGCCTGCAGGGGAATAGAAAAAGAAAAGAGCCGCAGGGTATGCCTGCGGCTCTTTTGCAGCCGTGTCCGTGCTGGTGTGAAGCGTTCAGGGGATGCACGCCGGGAAGGATGCCGGACACAACTGCTGTATGGACGAGTATGCCTGTTGAAAGAAGGGAGTGAAGGTGTGCGCGGGTTTTATCTGCGCCGGCCCGGCATACAGAGACCGGCGGGGGAGGAGTGGATGTCAGGATTTCTGCTCTGCGGCAGCCTGCTCGCGCTCCGCCTGGCGGAATTTGCGCGTGCGCTGCGGCCAGATGAAGAACAGCGGGATGACCACCAGCGGCATGCCGATGTAGGACACGATCGTCAGGCCCGTGTTGGCGAGGTTTGTCAGACCAAGCGCGCCGATCAGCGTGCAGATGACCATAAACAGGATGGCGGCCACGATGTTGCGGCTGTTGTCCGTTTTCAGTGCCGGGATGAACTTGAGCGCCGACTGGTAGCGGGAGGAGATCATGTAGGTCGCCGGGATGGTGGACGACACGATCGCCAGCAGCATGAGGATGTAGTAGCAGGTGCGGATCCAGGGATAGGCCGCACTCAGGTAGTTGTTCATGACGTACACGAGCGGCAGCGGATCATTCATGACTTCGTCGACGAACGGCAGGAAGGTGAAGCAGCTGATGGCCTGCAGCAAACCGCCGAGGATGAGAATGAAGATTCCCAGCAGGCAGCTCTGCTTGTGCGTTTCAATCGGCTGCTCCACGCAGCACATGGTCAGTGCGAAAGCGCTGGAAGCAAACGCATACTTGCAGCAGCTCCACAGGCCGCTCCAGATTGACACGCCCTCCGGAACATACCAGGACGAGAGCAGGGCCTTGACCTGCGGCCCGAACAGGTAGACGACCAGAAGTGAGATCACGACAAAGCCGACCAGCAGGACAATGGTCATGATGGAGTTGGCGTACCGGATGAGTTTGTCGCGGTATTTGACGAGAATGACCGTGATGATGGCGATCAGGATCATGCCGACGATGGTCGAGACGCCGGTCAGCTCGGTGAGGAACGTGCCGGACATGTTCAGGATGATCGACGTGCCGACGACATTGGATAGAAAGACATAGATATCAAAGAGGATCGTGAAGATGCGCTTTCCACCGTATACCTTTTTGGACAGCGCACCGTATTCGTATATTTTGTAGTGGCGGATGATCTCGGACGCGCTCAGGCACATCAGACCGACGATGCCGCACGCCAGAAACGGCAGCCACAGCGAGTTGCAGCCATTGGACAGATAAAAGACTGTGGCGTAGGTGCCGGCGACCAGCGCGGGGCCGACCAGTGCGCCGACGTAAACGCTTGCAACAGAGAACGGGCCGCTGATAGTCTTCCAGAATGATTGTTTCATGTGTTCACCTTATTTCAGAAAGCCGTAGCTTGGCGGCTCTCCGGCCGGGGCCGACCCCGGCCGGAGAGCGCAGAAAATCAGTCGTTGTAGATGACAGGCTTGACCATGTCATCCGGTTTGACGTCCATCATGTTGTAGGCGTCCATGATATGCTCCATGCCGTGGAAGCGGTGCGTGATGAGCTTGGTCGGGTCGAGCCGGCCGGCTTCCATGATCGACAGCAGGCGCTGCATGCGCTTGCGGCCGCCGGGGCACAGGCCGCCGTTGACCTGCTTGTGAGACTGCCAGTAGAGCGTGTACATGCCGGGGATCTCGGTGTCGAACGTCTGCGCCTGCAGGTTGGAGACGATGCCGTTCGGCTTGACCATCTTCAGGCAGCGGGCGAACGTGTCGTTCGTGCCGCCGGTGGTGATGCAGCAGTCGGGCGCAACGCCGCCGGTGAGCTCGAGCACCTGCTCGTCGATCGGGCCGTCCGTGTAATTGAGCACGTCCGTTGCGCCGTATTCCTTGGCGAGCTCGAGCGTGATCGGGCGGCGGCCGATGGCGATGATCCTGCCGGCGCCGCGCAGCGCGCTGCCGGCGACGGACATCAGACCCACCGGGCCGATGCCCATAACGACGACCGTGTCGCCCCAGGTCACGTGCGCCATTTCCACGCCGTGGAAGCCGGTCGTGACCATGTCGGAGGCCATGAGCGCGTGCTCGTAGGTCAGGCTCTTGGGAATGTAGGTCGCGTTGCAGTCCACCTGACGGATGCGGAAGCGCTCGGCAAAGGTGCCGTTTTCGGTCACGCACCAGTTCATGCCCTGGGCCGCGCCGTTGGCGTCCTGATGGATGTTGTCCTGGCAGTTCGGCCAGGTCCAGTCGGGCGTGACCGCGCCGACGCAGACAATGTCGCCGACCTTGAAGTCTTTGACCATGGAGCCGACTTTTACGAGCCGGGCCACGACCTCATGGCCGAGGATCAGTCCGGCCGGCAGGCCGGCGTGCACCTGATGCGGGTCCGAGGTGCAGGTCGCCCAGGCGACGGCTTCGGCGATGGCGTCCATGGGCTCACAGATGGGTTCCGGTGCGCCGGTGATCTTGCCGAACGTATTGGGAGCAATGATTCCATAACCGTTCATTTCATTGTTCTCCTTTGCTGTTTCAGTTGGCTGCGGAAGCAGGCTTGTTCAGTTTCTTGAGCGGGGAGGTTGCGATCGAGAGCATGACCAGAACCATGCCGACGATGGACACCGCGCCAAAGACGATCCACAGGGTGTTGAAGCCGCCCGGCGTTGCGAGCACGGCGGAGGTCAGCAGCGAGGAGATAAGCTGGCCTGCGTAGACGGCGGTCATCAGGTTGCCGATGATCAGAGCGATCTCCTTGGGCCCGAAGATGCCGTGCGCGACCATGCTCGGGAATGCGGCGTCGATCGGATAGCAGACGCCGGCGGTCACAACGATCAGGACCATGATGAAGCTGGAGCTGTTGGCGCCCCAGACGAGCATGAGGGCAAAGCAGGCGATCATGCAGATGTGCGTCAGCAGGGTATAGCCGCTGCTCTTGAGTTTCTTGAACACGGCGCCGGCGATCAGGAGCGAGAGCGAGGAGATGAGCAGATACACGGCCGTCCAGTTGGAGGAGGCGGTCGCGCTCATGCCGAGGCCCTGCCAGTAGGCGGCGGCGTAGGAGATGATCGCGGAGCAGGCGGTGACGGAGCAGAGCATGCCGATGACGAGCAGCCAGAAGGAGCCGGATTTCAGCGCGGCCTTGTGGGTGACGCCGGGCAGCTTGGCTGCATCGGTGACGGTGTCGTTTTCTTCTTTGGCCGGCATGGGCAGCTGGCCGACTTCTTTGGGGGTGCGGATCAGGAACAGAACGGCGATCAGGCCGAACACAAGCGCGATGACGGTGATGATGCGGTAGCACTGCTGCCAGGTGAAGTACTTGAAGAGCTGACCGGCGAGGAACACCCAGATCGCAGCGCCGAAGCCTGCGCCGGAGAGCACGGTGCCGGTGACCTTTTCACGCTGGTGCGAGTCCAGGAACCACTCGGCGATCAGGCCGGAGCAAACGGCGTGCGAGCCGAAGGCGATGGCCACGGACGCGAGCGCGCCGCCGACGTAGAAGCAGATCAGCGTGCCGACATTCTGGCCGGGCGTCGCAAAGCAGTACATGTTGACGTGCAGTGCGACGGCCAGAATGGAGATCAGCATGGTCCAACGGTAGCCGATCTTTTTCGCGACCGGGATCGCGACGAGGGACAAAAGCAGGTTGACGACGGTGTTGATCGTGCCGATGATGACGCAGGCACTCAACGACCAGCCAGAGTAGGACGCAAGCTGTGCGATGAACACGCCCAGAGTGGTGCACACGCCGATGTTGACGAAGATGACCAGGAAGGCGCCGAGGGCGGCTTTATAGCCGGCAAATTTTTTGTTTTCCATGTTTCGTCCTCATTTTCCTTTCTAATTGGTGGGTGTTACTGCAGACCCATCGCGGCATAGAAACCGTCACGGATGGCCTTGCCGGATTTGCCGACCTGGTTGCAGTCGCCGATGTAGTTGCACTTGGTGTGATACTTGGCGTAGATCTTGTCCGCGATTTCGGTGTTGGACTTCTGGCCGAAAGCGGCGAGAACCGTATCGCCCGCGATCTTGGACTCGGTGCCGTCGTCGACATTGACCACGCGCACGCCGTCCGGCTCGATGCCCACGACGCGCTGAGACGTGTGCAGCGCGATGCCGTATTCCTTCATGAGCTCGTGGATGGTGATGCTGTTGATGAACTGCGCGTCCTTGGCGATGTCGTCCTGCATTTCGATGATGCTGACGTTCTTGCCTTCGCCGTGGAGCTCGATCGCCGCGTCGCAGCCGGAGAGGCCGCCGCCGCAGATGACGATGTTCTGCCCGTCGGTGCCGTAGCGGTGGTAATCGAGCACGGTCATGACGTTCGGCAGATCCGCACCCGGAATGGGCGGCACCAGCGGCACGGAGCCGGTGGCGAGGAAGATCGCGTCGGCGCTGCCGAGGATCGGGTCGTCGGCGGTGATCTCCGTGTTCAGGCGCAGGTCGACACCGAGCTTGTTGAGCTGGTTGTTGTACCACCAGATCAGGTCGCGGATGCGGTGCTTGAAGCCGACGGATGCGATCGTGCCGAAGTTGCCGCCGATCTTGCCGCTCTTTTCAAACAGCGTGACCTTGCAGCCGCGCATGGCGGCGACGCGCGCAGCCTCCAGACCGCCGGGGCCGGCGCCGATCACGACGACGTTTTTCGGCTCGGGCAGCTTCGTGATCTGATAGTGGCCCTCCATGCAGGCCTGAATGTTGACCGTGCAGGACAGCTGGGACTGACGGCCCATGATGCGGCCGATGCACTCCTCGTTGCACAGCAGGCAGGGACGGATGTCGTCGCGGCGGTTGTCCTTGAGCTTGTTCGGGAAGTCGGGGTCGGCGATGAGCTGGCGTCCGAACTGAATGATGTCTGCGTCGCCGCTCTCGAGCAGGTCGACGGCCGTTTCCATCGTGTGGCTGCCGCCGTTGATGATCGGCACGGAAACATGCTTTCTGGCCTCCTTGCAGACGTAGGACGTCACGGAGTCACCGTAGTAAACGGTCGGGTAGATGAGATCCAGGTGCTCGTAGCTCGCCACGTCCACGTCGAACGCGTCCACGCCGGCCTTCTCCAGAATGCCCAGCAGCGGCACGCTGTCCTCAAGCGTGCGGCCGCCGTTGAAGCGGTGATCGAGGGAGATGCGGAACAGGATCGGGAACTTCGGGCCGACGACTTTGCGGATCGTCTGCACGATCTCGCAGGCGTAGCGGGCGCGGTTTTCAAAGCTGCCGCCGTATTCGTCCGTGCGGCGGTTCCAGATGGGGGACATGAACTGGTCGATGATGTAGCCGGCGTGTGCGTGCACTTCGATGGCGTCAAAGCCGGAGCGCACGGCGATGTCCGCGTCAATGGCCCAGTCCTTGAGCGACTCTTTGATCTCCTCGATCGTCAGCGCGTGGCAGATGATGCTCGGATCGAAGAAGTTCGGGTTGTCGGACGCGGAGAACATGTTCTCGGTCGCGCCGGTGTCGATGGCGCCGTTGCGGCCGCAGCCGCCGGACAGCTGCAGGCAGACCTTTGCGCCCCATCTGTGGCAGCGCTCGGTCAGCACGGTCGTGCTGGGGATGGAGTGGTAGTCCCACACGGCGATGCCGGGGCTGCCCTGCGCCAGCTGCTTGTTGACGAACATGGCGCCCGTCATAATCAGGCCGACGCCGCCCTTGGCACGCTCTTCATAGTAGCGCATGCCCTCTTCGGTGTCCGTGCCGTCGAGGCGGGGGGTGTATGTACCCATCGGGGACAGGGAGATGCGGTTGCGGAGCTTCATACCGTTGATCTGGATCGGCTCCCAGAGCTTTGTATAATTATAAGGATAAGGCATAGTGGTTCCTCCTGATGTATCTTTGCGGTTCTCGTTTCGGGCTTAGTGGCAGGTCCAGCCGCCGTCGACGGGGAGAATGGCGCCCGTGACGTAAGAAGCCTCGTCGGAGGCCAGGAACACGGCCGCGCCTTCCAGCTCACCGACCTTATCAAGCTCGGACGGCAGGCCCGGACGATCCATTGGGGTGTTGACGCGGATGAAGCTGTCCATCGCTTCCATCTCGGCCGGGCCGTTGGCTTCGGACGGGAAGAAGCCCGGGCAGATCGCGTTGACGGTGACGCCGGTGGTGGCCAGCTCCGTGGCCGCGCAGCGGGTCAGGTTCACGACGCCGCCCTTCGCGGACTGATAGCCGGCGACCGGAACGCCGTTTTCACCGACAAGGCCGAGGATCGAGGCGATGTTGATGATGCGGCCGTGGCCCTGCTTGACCATGACCTTGCCGAACTCGCGCAGGCACTTGAACAGGCCCAGCAGATCGGTGTTGATGTCCTTGAAGTATGCCTCGTCGGTCATCTCCAGGATCGGCATCGACGTGCCGCCGCCGGCGTTGTTGATGAGGATGTCGACCTTGCCGAACTCGGCGAGAACGGTATCCAGAGCGGCCTTGACCTCTTCCAGATCATTCACATCGCACTTGACCGGCAGGCACTTGACGCCGAGGGAGCGAACTTCTTCCGCGACCTGATCGAGCTTTTCCTTGCGTCTGGCAAGAATCGCGACGTCTGCGCCCTGACGGGCCATGGCAAATGCAAAACCTCTTCCGAGACCGACAGATGCGCCGGTGACAACGGCAACTTTACCGTGAAGATCAAACATAATGAAACCTCCTGAATTTTTCGTGATGGAAATGTGTTGGAATGATATGTCTGTGTGCAGTGCAGTCCGTTGTGCGCGGTACGGTCTTCCTGCAGTAAAAACCGAAACCGGCAGAGCAGAGCTGCTCGCCTTGCATGGCAAAATAGTAGCAGGGAAAAAGATTGTTTGTCAATTCACGAACTATGTGGACTCCGCGGATTTCATACCCCACATTTTTCACGGATTTCACACATGAAAAACGGCACTCGGAGCCGGTTTTGTTAATTGACACAATTTCGACGCTCGGTTTTGTAACAATTGCACAACAAATGTTCTGCGCATAACAGATGCGTGGAAACCGGAACGCCATCTTTTCCACGAAAATGACATTCTGCGACAAAAATGATGAAAAACGACATTTGACAAATTATTAACGGTACAATATAATGGACACTGTTTTAGAGAAACTTTCGGAAAAGGGGAGACCGGCATGCAAACGGAAGCGAAAATCGATGTGGTTCGGCGGCTGTGTATCGATGCGATCTTGTATCACCAGGATGCGACGACGCTGCTCAATGCTGTTTATGCAAAGATCCAGATCCCGCTGATCGCCTTTGATGAGACCATTGCGCTGATCGCGTATGCCTTTCCGCGCCCGTTTTATTTCGAGGACTGGGAAGAGATCGCGGAATACGGCACCTGTCCGAAGAAGAAGGTCCTGCAGAATCTGCGCGACTATCAGGAAGTGATCTACCGCAATCGCGCGCCGACGGTGATCTCGTGGGGCACCTGCGCCGAGCTGCCCCAGATCTGCTGCCCGATCATCTGCCGCGATTTCCTCTACGGCTATATCGGCATGGCGCCGCAGGCCGGCAGCGACATGGAGGAGATGTCTGTGATCGAGGCGATGCTGGCCAAGACGCTCGGGCGGATTCTCAATGACGAGCAGCGCACGGATGTGCTCGCGCCGGAGCAGTATGTGAGCCATCTGCTGATGCGGGACAAGCCGGATTACAAGGTGCTCGACGCCTACGGGAAGCACTTTTCCCCGCCGTATCTGTTCGTGATGCTCATGAGCCCGGTTGTGAATGAGGCGGAGCTGCAGTATGTTCTGGGCCATATTTGCCGCACACAGCCGCAGGTCATCGGCTGCGCCAGCGAGTCGCGCTATCTGTATTTGCTGGTTGCCGGAATGGACAGTGACACGGCGCGGGTGATGATCAATCGGCATCTGCGCGCCGTCGCGCTGCAGACGGACTATTACGTCAGCTTTTCCGATGTGTTTTATGACATCCGCACGCTGCCGCAGCACAAGCTGCAGGCAACGCTTACGCAGACGGTCAACACCGCGCTCGGCCGCAGTGAGCACGTTTCCTCCTTTGTGGAAAACTACCCGGATATCATCGGCTATTACTCGATCGAGCATTACGGCAAGGCTGCCGTTTTGCCGTATGTGCTGCAGAAGCTGGCAAAGCTGGACGCGCAGGAGGGGAAGGACTATATTCCCACGCTCTCATGCTATCTCGGCAACTCCATGCATCTGTCCCCAACGTCACACGCGCTCAACCTGCACCCCAATACGGTCCGCAGCCGACTCGAGCGCATCGGCAGCATCACCGGACTGGATCTGGAGGATTATGACACGCTGATCCAGCTGCGCACCGGCCTGCATATCTATGACCTGCTGCGCACGGAGGATGCAAAAACGGATACGCACAATCGGGAGGAACGCCTATGAACACCACAGCGACCTGCATCGACTTTGAGAAGATTCTGTTTGATGATCTTACGGCGGAAAAGCCGCTGCGTCAGATCCTGGAGCATGTGCGCCTGCGTACAGGGCTGAATGTGTTTGTCCTCTCCTGCGATTACCGGCCGCTGCTGTATTCGGCCGATCAGCTGCTGACGGCGTATTTTCCGCATCTGTATGAGAGCGGTGAGGATGTGATCTGCTACATGGGTGACGAGGCGGAGCAGACCGCCCTGCGCGAGATCTTCCATCGGCAGACGGCGGTGATCTGGAGGCCGAGCGCGGACGATCCGTTTTTCACGGTTTTCTATCCAACCGGAAAAGAAGGGCAGCCGATGTGGCTGCTGGCGATCAAATGCAGCACGGAGGCGCAGCTGGCGCTGGCCGAGCAGGCCGCGCCGCTGCTTGCGAGCCTCTGCGCGAGCCAGCTGGCGGATGAGAGCAGCGGCGCGGCGGCGCTCGACGGCGGCGTGGAGACGACGGTCGCGCGCGAGCTGATCGTGTTCGATTCTCCGGCGTCCGGCAGCATGTCACTGGCGCAGTTCAAGCTGCAGTATGGCGCGCTGCTGAGCGGCGAGACGATGAGCCGGTTTTGCCCGCCGTTTTCCATCTGCGCATTTCGCAGCCGCGATCCGCAGCAGACGGAGGGGGACTATACGCAGGCACTCGCGGAAATGAAGGAGCATTTTCCGGACAGCTTTTCCATCGTCAGCCGCGGCACCCTGTATGCGTTCTTCTATGCCTGTGACCGCAGCTGCTTCAGTGAGCTGGAGAATTTCTCCTATCAGTTTCAGCTCCGCGCCGGCCTGTCCGACCGGTTTGATACGCTCGAAGAGCGGCACTATTTTAAAAAGCAGGCGCGGGAGCTGCTGAAGATCGGCGAACACACGGCCAGCTCCAAGTACGTGTTTCCGTTTTTTGAAAACTACACGCAGCTTTTGCTGTGCAACGCGGCGGACCGCTTCGGCGCGCAGGCGTTTGTGTTGTCGGACGTGGAGCGTCTGCGGGAACTCGACGCGGAAAGCGGGAATAACAACATGCTGCAAACGCTCTGGCAATATAGCCGGTGCTTCAATACGCCGACGGCGGCCGCAAAGGCGCTGTATGTCGACCGCAGCACGCTGCATTACCGCCTCAAGAAGATCTCGGAGCTCATGGAAACGGACCTGGACGTGCCGGCCAGTGCGCAGGCGCTCTCGGCGTCGATCTGGCTGCGTGAGATCTATCGCTTTTCCGACGGCGCGGATAAGCAAAATTAAATACGCCGCTCGCAGGCCGCACGATCGCTCTCGCAGACGAGGATCGTGCGGCCTGCCTGCGTCAGGCGCAGGTGCACGTGTGCGTCGCAGCTCTCGCGGATGGTCTCGGTCATGCTGCCGGTGAACGCCCCGCCGAGAAACGGGATGTGCGCGATGGAGAGCATCAGCGCGCACGGCGGGGTGAAATCGTTGCACTGCAGCCACAGATAGGACTTCGGAAACGAGCGGCCGGAGTCCTTTTCCGCGTAGCCGCTCTCGCCGCCAAAGACATGCGTCTGCCCGTCCACGGTCACGCGGCCGTGTACCGTGTGCCCCATGCTCACCACGCCGTGACGGCACTGCATCGGCAGGTGGGCAAACGGCCCCATGATGTCCGAGCGCAGCGGCGTCCGGCCGTCATAGCGCAGGTCACCGGTCACGCCGGGCAGCCGGATGTGCAGCCCCGTGGGGGAGAACACGCACCCGCCGGTGCGCACCGTGTCGCCCCGGACGTGAAAGTCCGGCATGGCGAAGCGCCGCGTGCCGTTCGAGTCGATCATCTGCACAAACGGGCCGTCGGCGGCGCGGCCGGGGATGAACGCGAGCATATAGTCGCCGGTGCGCTGCTTGTAGTACCACCCCTGAAACCGTCCGTCAGACATGGGCGTCCCTCATGGCGGGGTTGTCGATGAGTTCCCCGTCCTGGCCGAAGCGCGAGCCGTGGCATGGGCAGTCCCAGCTGTGCTCGGCAGCGTTCCAGCGCAGCGCGCAGCCGAGGTGCGGGCAGCGCTTCGCGGTCGGGATCACGAAGTCTGCGAGCGTCGCGCCGAGGTTGCAAAACAGCTGCGGGTGCAGCATGCTCCGGTCGGGCGCGAACACCGGCGCGCAGGGGTGCTCCTGCCCCATGACGGCGTCGCACAGGATGTTGGCTGCTGCCATGGACGTTGTCATGCCCCAGTGGTTGAACCCGGTCGCCACATATACGTCCGGCATCGCGGGGCTGTAGCGGCCGATATAGGGGATGCCGTCGAGCGACATGCAGTCCTGATTCGACCAGCGGTACCGCTCGTGCACGCCCGGAAACCAGGTGCGCGCAAAGGCCTCTGCGGCCGCATACCCCTCACCGCTGCGGCCCGTGCGATGGTCGCCGCCGCCGATGAGCAGCAGGTCGCCGCAATTGCGGAAGTAGCAGCCGCTGCCCGCATCCTCGGCCGTGCAGCCGACCTGCGGCGCGTTGTCGTAGGCGATGACGTAGGAGCGCTTCTGGTAGAGCTTCAGGAAATACCCGCCGTGCCGGTTGAGAAACGGGAAGTGCGTGGCGACGATGACCTTCTTCGCGTGTACGCGGCCGTGCGCGGTGACGGCCGTCGTGCCGTCGAGCGCCGTGACGAACGTGTGCTCGTACATACGCAGCCCTTTGGCCGCCGTGTTGAGAAACCGCAGCGGGTGAAACTGCGCCATGTCCGGGTAGATCACGGCGTCCGCGACCGGCAGCGGCAGCTGTGGGTCGGTCGTGTACACGGCGTCAAAGCCGAGTTCGTGCAGCAGCTCGGCCTCCTCCCGCAGATGATCCTGCCCGGTCAGCGAGTACATGACCGAGGGGCGCGTCTCGAGCGCGCAGTCGATGTGCTGCGCCAGCGCGCGAAACTGTGCCAGCGCGTCCAGATTCGCGCGCAGGTACTGCTGCGCACGCTCTATGCCGTATAGGTTGGCAATGTCGCGGTACAGGGTGTCGTGCTGCGCGGTCAGCACGGCGGTCGTGCCCTTCGTGATGCCCTCGCCGATCTGCCGCGCCTCGAGCAGCACGTTGTCGATGCCCCGCGCGGTCAGCTGCGCCGCGCACAGCACACCTGCCATGCCGCCGCCGATCACGCACACCTCGGTGTGCACATCCTCCCGCAGCGGCTCGCCCGGCGTGTGCGTTGTGCCGTCGGTCCAAAGGAAGTCCATAGGCTCCGGCTCCTTTTTCATTTTTCCTTAGGATTTGCCGTTTTGGGCGGGATATGTGTGCACAGACGCAAAAATGCCGCAGGCGGCTGCCTGCGGCATTTGCAATTGCTATTTGGAATGTTACAGCATGTTTTCGCCGGTCTCGAGGCCGATGACCTCGTCTACTGGCAGCGAGAGGATGATGCCGTGCGCGTCCGTGCGCAGGCCGCAGGCGTCGCTGATCGCGTTCATGACGGCGGCCTTCTTTTCGCGCGGCGTGACGATGACGACGAACTCCTCTTCCTCCTGCATGGAGATGCCGAGCTTCTGGCTGATGCGCTCGGAGTTCTGCCGCCGGCCCTTGAGAATCGTTCCGCCCATGGCACCGGCGCTTCTGGCCGCGTCGATCGCGTCGCTGCTGTAGCCGTTGCTGAGCGCGACCCAGATGGCGGCGTAACCTGCGCTGGTCTGCATATCGGACATATCGCTATCCACCCTTTCTTCGATCTTCTGTTCTATCGTCTCGCGCACCTGGTCGTTCAGGAGCTGGAGCATCGGCCGCTGCAACCCCGTGACCGGGATCGTCAGCACGATGCCGCCGCCGCGTTTGTGCAGCGGGATGCGCTGCTGCAGTGCGTCGAGCAGGTCGCGCACGAGAAATTTCGGCAGCAGCCCAATCGTGAGCAGGCGGCCGCTGCCGCTCAGGCCGAAGATGTCGAGCATCTCCGACGGCGCGGTGCCGTGCCCCTGGCACTGGTAATAGATCGGGATGCGGAAGTTTTGAAACGTCTGCTCGAGCTTGCGGCGGTATTCATGGTTGGTAATGATGAGCACCATGCGCGGTGCGAGTCGGTTTTCGGCATGTATCATATCTCTTCGTCCTCCAGGTCGATGACGCCGTCATCGGACAGCAGGTCAGCTTTGTTTTGCGCCACGGCTTTGGATCTATGTACGTAAAGGACGCCCATGATCTGGATCGCCACCGGCGGGGCGAGCGCGACGAGCGCCACGACGCCGAAAGCGTCCGTGACGACGTTGCCGCCGAGCGCGGTGCACGCGCCCATGGCCAGCGGCAGCAGGAAGGTAGAGGTCATGGGCCCGCTCGCAACGCCGCCGGAGTCGAAGGCAATGCCCACGAACACGGACGGCACGAACCGCGCGAGGATGAGCGCGAGCGCGTAGCCGGGCACGAGGAGCCAGTAGATGCTGATGCCGGTCAGCACGCGCACCATGGACAGCATCACCGCGCAGGCGACGCCGATGGACAGCGCCGTGTTCATCATGCTCTGCGACACGGTGCCGCCGGTGACGTCCTCGACCTGCTTGTTGAGCACCTGCACGGCGGGCTCCGCCTTGACGATGTAGTAGCCGATGAGCGCACCGATTGGGATGAGCACCCAGCGGTATGCGCTGCCGGCCAGACCCGAACCGAGCAGATTGCCCACGGGCGTGAAGCCGACGTTCACACCGGTCAGAAACAGGATCAGGCCGATGACCGTATACAGAAAGCCGACACCCGTGCGCAGCAGCTGCCGCCGCCGGTAGTAGTGCGTCAGCAGCTGGAACAGCACGAACACCGCCGCGATCGGCAGGATGCTCAGCAGCACTTCCTCGGCATAGCCCGGGAAGCCGAGCGCGAACTGCTGCGCCACATCACGCGTCGTGATGACCGGTGCGATCTCCACGGCGGAGTAGGCCGCGTCCGTCGGGTGGTAGAAGATGCCGAGCAGCAGCACCATCAAAATCGGCCCGACGCTGCACAGCGCGACGAGACCGAAGCTGTCGTCATCGTGCCCCTGCGTGCTGCGGATGGCCGACACGCCGACACCCAGCGCCATGATAAACGGCACAGTGATGGGCCCGGTCGTGACGCCGCCGGCGTCGAACGCGACGGCGAGAAACTCCTTTGGGGAAAACAGCGTCAGCACAAACAGCAGCGCATAGGCTACCAGCAGGCACTTTGCCAGCGAGACGCGGAACAAAATGCGCAGCACGGCCAGCGCCAGAAAGACGCCCACGCCGACGGCGACCGTCCAGATCAGAACGCTGTTCGGGATCGACGCGACCTGGTTTGCCAGCACCTGCAGATCTGGCTCCGCGATGGTGATGATCGTCCCGAGCGCGAACGCCACGAGCACAACCAGAATGACCTTCTCGCGCTTGGCCAGCGTCCTGCCGACGCCCTCGCCGAGCGGGGTCATGGACATTTCGGCGCCAAGCTGGAAAAATCCCATGCCGACGATCAGCAGCACGGCGCCGGTCAGAAACAGCGCCAGCGTGCCGATCTCCATCGGGACGAGCGTGACGCTCAGCACCAGCACGATCAGAGTGATGGGCAGCACGCTCGAGAGAGATTCCTTGACTTTTTCTTTCAGTTTTTCATTCATACGGTTGCGGTGGTCCTCCTTTCGCGTGGGGATTCAGGATCGCTGCACGACCGCATCGCAGCCCGTCAGGCGCGGTCAAGAATGGCCATGAACGCTTCGCCGGTGATGGTCTCCTTTTCATAAAGGTACTTGGCCAGCTCGTCGAGCTTGGCGCGGTTTTCCGTGAGGATGCCGACGGCCTTGGCGTGCTCCTTTTTCACGAGCGCGACGACCTGATGGTCGATCTGCGTCTGCGTTTCGGCCGAGCAGGCGAGGGAGGCATCGCCGCCGAGGTACTGGTTCGTGACCGTCTCGAGCGCGACCATGTCGAACTCCTCGCTCATGCCGTAGCGCGTGATCATGCCGCGGGCGAGCTTCGTCGCCTGCTCGATGTCGTTGGACGCGCCGGTGGAGATGACACCGAAGCGCACCTCTTCGGCCGCGCGGCCGCCGGTGAGCGTGGCGATCTTGTTTTCCAGCTCCTCCTTCGTCATGAGGTAGTGGTTGCCCTCTTCGACCTGCATGGTGTAGCCCAGCGCGCCGGACGTGCGGGGGATGATGGTAATCTTCTGCACGGGGGCGGAGTGCGTCTGCAGCGCGGCGACGAGCGCGTGGCCGATCTCGTGATAGGCGACCGTCCACTTCTCATGATCGGTGAGGATGGCGTTTTTCTTCTGATAGCCTGCGATGACGACCTCGATGCTCTCCTCGAGGTCGGACTGCGTGGCGAAGCGGCGGCCGTCGCGCACGGCACGCAGCGCGGCCTCGTTGACGATGTTCGCAAGCTCTGCGCCCGATGCACCGGAGGCCATGCGCGCGATCTTGTTGTAGTCCACGTCCTCGGCGACCTTGATCTTGCGGGCGTGCACCTTGAGTATTTCTTCGCGGCCCTTGAGATCGGGCAGCTCCACGGGCACGCGCCGGTCAAAGCGGCCGGGGCGCGTCAGCGCCGGGTCGAGCGATTCGGGCCGGTTCGTGGCGGCAAGGATGATGACGCCGTTGTTGCCCTCGAAGCCGTCCATCTCCGTCAGCAGCTGGTTGAGCGTCTGCTCGCGCTCGTCGTTGCCGCCGACCTGCCCGTCGCGCTTTTTGCCGATGGCGTCGATCTCATCGATGAACACGATGCACGGCGCCTTCTCCTTGGCCTGGCGGAACAGGTCACGCACCTTGCTCGCGCCCATGCCGACAAACATCTCCACGAATTCCGAACCGGAGATGGAGAAAAACGGCACGTTTGCCTCACCCGCAACGGCTTTGGCCAGCATCGTCTTGCCGGTTCCCGGAGGGCCGACGAGCAGGATGCCCTTGGGCATGGACGCGCCGATGTCCTGATATTTCGCCGGGTCGTGCAGATAGTTGACGATCTCGGTCAGGTTTTCCTTGGCCTCGTCCTCACCGGCGACATCGGAGAACTTGATGCCCTCGGCGGACTTGACATAGACCTTTGCGTTCGAGCCGCCGAGCCCGAACATCATGGAGTTCGGCCCGCCGGCGCGGTTGGTCATGCGCTTGAGCATGAACTGGCCGAGGGCGACAAAACCAACGATCGGCAGCAGCCATGTCAGCAGAAACGACAGAAACGGCGACATCTGCTCGACGATCTCGCTCGAGAACTCCGCGCCGGAGTCCTTCAGACGGTAGATCAGGTCAGGATCGTCCATCAGGCCGGTCTTATAGACCTGCGTGTCGTCTTTGTTCGTGAAGAGGATCTGGTTATTTTGCACCTCCACACGGCCGATCTCCTGATTTTCCGTCATGGTCATAAACGTGCCGTAGTCGACCTCCTTGACCTGCCGCTGGCTCAGCCAGGGCACCGCCAGAAAGTTGAGCGCCAGAATCACGAGAATGACGATGGCGTAATAATACATCATCGGCTTTTTCGGGTTTTTCACTTCATTCATGGGAACGCTTCCTTAATCTCCGTAAAATGTGTGCACTTTTGGGACTCGTGTAACGTAACTTGAGTTTACCACAACAGGAAAGAACTGTCCAGTGAATAAACTATGTACACCGTGTACAAAAATTGCCCAAAGCGCCGGAAAAGAGACAAGGAAACCGCTTTCTGTGCAGCAAAGGTTACAGAAGAAAGGCCCTCGCGCCTGTATGATAGATTAATAACAATTTGACGGAGGGCCTCGTGATGGAGATGCTTCTTTACCAGAGCACGCAGTTTCGCGACGTGAAAAAGATCCTGGACCGCGCCCATGGCTTTGCAGGGCTTCTGACGGCCGGCGGCATCGAGGCCTCGCGGCTGGATGTGCCCTTCGTCTGCGACCAGAAGGTGCTCTCGCGTTATGACGATGCGTGCGCCGATATCCGCCGCATCCTGACCATGCAGCTGGGGCTTGCGCTGCCAAAGGGCTTTTCCATTCCGTTGGAGGCCGAGGATCTGGCAGTCTTTTTTTCGCAGCAGTGCGGCATGCAGCAGATGCAGGACTACCTGACACAAAAGCGAGAGCGCACGCGGGCGGACATTCAGACCTGGCTGCGCGACCGCCCGTGGGACACCCACCCCGTGACGGCGGCGCAGGCGGCGGCGCAGAATTTTGTCTTTGACGCGGAGACCGGCCGCATCGGCACGGACGGCTGCTTCAACGCCGGCACGGTGCTCGAGCTGCCGTCGTCGGTCGATGGGGTGCGCGTGCGCGCTCTGGCGTCCTACGCCATGGTCTCCTATACGTATCTGGACACGCTCCTCCTCCCGGACAGCATCGAGACGGTCGAGCCCTATGCATTTTATGATAAGGTGCACCTGCGCAGTACCAATCTGCCGCGCGGTCTCGCCGTCATCCCGGAGGGCATGTTCTCGCGCTGCATCGGCCTGACGGGCATCGTCATCCCGGACAGCGTGCGCGAGATTCACGACGAGGCGTTTTACCAGTGCAGCAATCTGGACACGGTCGTCATCCCCGACAGCGTGGCGCGCATCGGCCGCTGCGCGTTTTTGAATGTGCGGCGCGTGATCTACCACGGCGGCGCCAAGGGCTTTCCCTGGGGCGCGACGCGGGGCAACTGAGAAAGGCGGGACGGAAACATGAACACTGCAAAGACGGAGACCGTCGTCTGTGGCGGCAGCAATCTGAAAGCACCGATGAAGCTCGACTTCCTGCGCTCGCTCTGCGCGCAGGACCGCCATGCGTGGCCGGAGGTCGTGCTCTGCCGCGTCGAGGGCGAGCCGCTGCCTGTGTGCTGCCTGTCCGAGGCGGCGGCGGGCGACCCGTTTGCGCGCGCCGGTATCGTGTCCGCGCCGTCGGAGGCGCTCACGGCCCTGCTGCGCACGGCGCCCGTGCGGGCGCGGGT
>OLFV01000074.1_pt1 | contig 113445 bp, 87 predicted proteins | sample 1605551 | NCBI WGS metagenome assembly OLFV01 (sample SAMEA3888922, study PRJEB22519) | human gut metagenome | biome: human gut; feature: human-associated habitat; material: faeces | place: Denmark | collected 2011
GGGCTCGAACCCATGACCCCAACATTAAAAGTGTTGTGCTCTACCAGCTGAGCTAACAGGTCTCCTTGTGGTGTATGCTTTCCTCGTCCTCGTGCTCCTTCTGTCGATTGTTCGCCTTCAGAGAGCCGTTGTCCGATTTTGCGGGTGCAAAGGTACGGCTTTTTATTGAACAAAACAAAAAAATGCCGATATTTTTTCTTCCTCCTCTTTTTCGGGTGCTTGTCCGAAGTAGGGGAGTGGTAGCTTTCTTTCTTTTCTCATGTCTTCTTCGTGACGTTGCAAGGTGTATTGTTTGCCGCTTTTTACCACCCCTAAAAGGTTCAATGAATGCAAAAAGCAGAAAAAAGGCGAGCAAAGGCCTTATTAAATGGGGGAATATTTAAAAATTACTTAATTTATTTTGGCGTTTCGCCATTTTCTCCTACATTTGCAACCGTTATGGGAACACTCTATCTCGTACCCACTCCTGTGGGCAACTTGGAAGATATGACCTTTCGTGCCATTCGCATCTTGCGCGAGGCCGATATGGTGCTCTGCGAGGACACACGCACGTCGTCTGTCCTGCTGAAGCATTTTGAGGTTCAGAATCGCCTGGTCGCCCACCATAAGTTCAACGAGCATGGCACGGCTGCCGGCCTCGTCGAGCGACTGAAGGCTGGAGCGGTCATTGCCTTGGTCAGCGATGCGGGCACGCCGGGCATCAGCGATCCCGGTTTCCTCTTGGCCCGCGAGGCCATAGCCGCCGGCGTTACGGTCCAGACCCTTCCGGGAGCCACGGCCTTTGTTCCGGCCTTGGTGTCGAGTGGACTGCCCTGCGACCGCTTCTGCTTTGAGGGTTTCCTGCCGCAGAAGAAGGGACGCCAGACGATTCTGGAGCATCTCAAGACCGAGGAACGGACGATGATTTTCTATGAGTCGCCCTACCGTGTGCTCAAGACGCTGGAGCAGTTTGCCGAGGTCTTTGGTGAGGAGCGACGCGTGAGTTGCTGCCGCGAGATCTCCAAGGTCTATGAGGAGAGTGTCCGGGGCAGCCTGCGCGAGGTCATCGACCACTTCCACGAGGTGGAACCGAAGGGCGAGTTTGTCATCGTCCTGGCGGGAGCGCCCAAGGTGAAGGAACATAAACGTGATCGAAAGAGAAAAGAAGAGACTAATAATCAAAATAGTACGAATTAAGCCAAAACAATTATGAAAAAGCTATTTTTTATTGCCGCCTGCGTGTTGTCGTTGGCCGCTTGCAATCAGGACAAGAAACCTGCTATTAGCCCGGAGCAGATCCAGAACGACTCGCTGCGTGCGATTATCACGGCTCGTGATAATGAGATCAATGATATGATGGGTACGCTGAACGAGATTCAGCAGGGCTTTGCCGAGATCAACGAGGCCGAAAACCGTGTGACGGTTGCGAAGGATGGCGAAGGTCGTGACAAGACGGCCGTGATCAAGGAGAACATCCAGTTTATCGCCCAGCGTATGCAGGAGAACCGCGAGCTGATCAAGAAGTTGCAGGAGCAGCTCCGCACGACGGGCTTCAAGGGTGAGCAGATGCAGAAGGCCATCGAGTCCCTCAACGCTCAGCTCGTCGAGAAGGACAAGGAGCTTCGCGCGCTGCGTGCCGAACTGGAGAAGAAGAACATCCATATCAAGGAGCTCGACCAGACCATCTCTGGCTTGAATAGCGATGTGGCTGCTCTCCAGACCGACAAGCAGAACCTCCAGACCGACAAGCAGAACCTGCAGACAGAGAAGCAGAACTTGCAGAACGAGAGCAACAGAAAGACCGAGACCATCAATACGCAGGACAAGCAGCTCAATACCGCTTGGTTCGCCTTCGGTACGAAGAAGGAGCTAAAGCGTCAGAACGTCCTCGTCAAGGGCAAGGTCCTTCAGGGATCATTCAACAAGAACTATTTCACCAAGATCGACATCCGCGAGACGCGCGAGCTTAAGCTCTACTCCAAGAACGCTAAGATTCTGACCTCTCATCCTACGTCCAGCTATAGCCTGACGAAGGACGCCTCTGGTCAGTATGTCCTCCGCATCAGCGATCCGGCTACGTTCTGGAGCACCAGCAAGTATCTGGTTGTCCAGGTGAAGTAGTAGTCCTCGGACTTCTACCTGCGGCCCTCGGAAAGGGCTTCGTCTCAGACGAGCGTTGGTCGTAGCTTACGGCCAACGCCCGTTGTAGCTTATGTTAGATGCCGGACGTTACTTATATCTGTCGTTGGTCATAAGTTAAGGCAAATTCGGGGCGTTGCTTAGCCCTACTTCCCGAACGCATCCCGAAGGCATCCCGAAGGAGTGCGAACGGTAACGAGGCCGTCAGTTTGATTTTTTGGAATGTATTTTATACTTATTGTCATAGGAGTGCGGAACGTTTCGTGCTCCTATGGATTTTTATTGTAAGGATCTTATGCTGATAGTCCTTGTTGTCATAGTCTATTTCCTTGTCCTTTTGTTGTTTAGCCGGCTCACGGCAGGTAAGTCGGACAATGAGACTTTCTTTCGTGCGAATCGCCGTTCACCTTGGTATATGGTAGCCTTTGGCATGGTCGGGGCTTCGATTTCGGGCATTTCCTTTGTCTCTGTCCCGGGTATGTCGCTCCAGTCGGGCATGACCTATTTGCAGATGTGCCTTGGTTTCATCTTTGGTTATTTTGCCATTGCCTTTGTCCTCCTTCCGGTCTATTACCGTTTGCATCTCACCACCATCTATACCTATCTGCGCGATCGGCTGGGCCAACGATCCTACAAGACGGGAGCCTCTTTCTTCCTTCTTTCCAAGATGACGGGTGCTGCCGTCCGTTTCTATGTGGTCTGTATCATCTTGCAGCGATTTGTTTTCGATGCCTATTCCATCCCGTTTCCTCTCACGGTAGTGGTCATGGTCGGACTGATCTGGCTCTACACGCGCAAGGGGGGCATCAAGACGTTGGTTTGGACTGATACCTTCCAGACGTTCTGCCTCCTCTCGGCCTTGGTGCTCATTATCTATCAGGTCATGGGCCATCTCCACTTCTCGCTGACGGATGCTTTCCAGGCGATCGTTTCAGATGAGAGAAGTCGCGTCTTCGTCTTTGACGATGTAGCCAATCGTCAATATTTTTGGAAGCAGTTTTTGAGTGGTATCTTTGTGGCTGTTGTCATGACGGGCTTGGACCAAGATATGATGCAGAAGAACCTCACCTGTCGCACCCTGCGCGCGGCCCAAAAGGATATGTGTACTTATGGCTTCGCTTTCGTTCCTGTCAACCTTCTGTTTCTTTGTTTAGGTGTCTTGCTTGCACAACTTGCGCAGCGTCAGGGTGTTGTCCTGCCTGAGGCTACCGACGACCTCCTCCCGATGTATGCTGCCACAGGCCAGTTGGGTGTTTCCGTAGTGGTCTTTTTCACGATCGGAATTGTGGCAGCGAGCTTCTCCAGTGCCGATAGTGCCATGACGGCGCTCACTACCAGTTGGTGTGTGGATATCATGGAGCGGCCCAAGGATGAGCGGCTTCGCCATCGTTCTCATGCGGTGGTGGCTTTGCTTTTTGTCCTGTTTATTTTGCTCTTCCGTGTAGTCAATTCCACCAGCGTCATCGACGCCATCTACATCCTTTGTTCCTATACCTATGGTCCCTTGCTCGGCCTCTTTGCCTTTGGTTTATTTACAAAAAGAAAGACCAACGATCGCCTGGTTCCTTTCGTCGCCGTGGCAAGTCCGTTGGTCTGTTTCGTTGTCGATTATTGCTGTTCAAGCCTCTTCGACTATCATTTTGGCTATGAGCTATTGATGCTCAACGGTCTCCTCACCTTTTTTGGTCTTTGGCTCATCGGAGCTCGAAGCAAGGGGTAGGGGGGTCTGGTCTTCATGCTCTTTCGTCACGTATCTTTGCCAGTAGGCAATGATGAGGGTGGTGAGTGGCAGGGCGATAATCAGACCGAGAAATCCGAGGAGCGCACCCCATACCGATAGCGACAGGAGAAGGATTGCGGGGTTCAGTCCCATGGCCTTGCCCATCACCTTCGGCGTCACCACCATGTCGGTAATAATTTGCACGATGATGAAGACGGCGAGTGCGCTCAGGAAGATGGCCCAGAAGTTCTCGCCCGTATCTGCCGCTTTCAGTATGGCCAAGAAGACCGTGGGGATGAGGGCGAAGGAATGGAGGTAGGGTACAAGGTCGAGGATGCCGATAAGGATTCCCAAACCGATCGCCATCGGAAATCCAATGATCGTAAATCCTATGCAGAACATGATTCCCATGCAGAGTGCCACCAGTCCTTGGCCGCGGATGTAGTTGTTGAGTTCCCGCTCCACGTCGGTAGCCAATTCGTGCCAAAAGGGGCGCACCTTCTTGGGGAAGATCCTGATCCAGTTCTCCGTAAGAAACTCATAGTCAAGGAGTATGAAGAACATATAGAGCAGCGTAATACAGCTCGCCACGATACTGATCACGATGCTGGCCGTTTGTCCCAACATGCTGAAAACCTTTGGCATCGTGGTCTTTACGGTCTCTGTGAAGTCCTTGCTACGGAAGAATGAGGCGATCGATTCCTTGTTTTGTGCTATCCAGTCGCGCACCATCTCGCCAATATTGTTGGTATGGGCTGTCTGCTGGATGTAGCGCGTGAAGATACTTCCTAGTTTGTCAAACTGCTCGATCATGGGCGGGATGATCAGATAGGTCACGCCGCCGATAATCGCTGTGACGAAGATAAGTGTGACGATGATGCTCAGCGCGCGGGTAGGCACATGCAACTTATATTGCACAAATTTTACGATAGGGTAGAGCAGGTAGGCCAAAAACCAGGCGATGAAGAAGGGCAGCAGTACGCTGCTCAGTTCTTTCACAAACCAAAAGACAGCCAGTATGGCTGCAGCTACGAGTGCCCCGCGGATAAACCGGTCGAAAGTGATTTCTTTTCTCATTTGTTTTCCTCCTTTTCTTCTTCTTTTGCTTTTCGATAACATTCACGGCAAAGCGGCTCATATTCAGACTGTTCCCCCAGCAGAACCCGCTCGCTATTGTGAGTCAAGCGATGGCTCAAGTAGGCCAATGCCCCACATCTCACACAGATGGCATGAACCTTGGTCACTTCGTCTGCTATGGCACAGAGGTCTGGTATCGGTCCGAATGGTACGCCGAGGTAGTCCATGTCGAGACCCGCCACGATCACACGGATGCCTTGGTTTGCCAGTTGGTCGCAGACCTTCGTAAGGCCCTTGTCGAAAAACTGAGCTTCGTCTATTCCTACCACGTCGAAATTCTGGGCGAGTTTTAGGATACTCTTCGGAGAACTGACGGGAGTAGAGGAGATGGAGTTGTGGTCATGACTCACCACGTCGGCTTCCGAGTAGCGGGTGTCAATCGAGGGTTTAAATATCACCACCTTTTGTTTGGCAAAGATGGCACGTTTCAGTCTGCGGATGAGTTCTTCCGTTTTACCGGAAAACATACTGCCGCAAACCACCTCAATCCTGCCTTGCTTTTTTCTTTCTCCTGTCGTATGGTATGTTGATGCCATGTTTTAAATGCCTGTTTTTGGAGCTTGCTTTTTTGCCCGCTCTTTTTGCCGTTATGCAAAGGTACAAAGATTGTGTGAACGAGCAAAAGGAAATGCCTGCTTTTATTCCCTTTCTTGCGAGTATGTATATAATGTACGCGCGTACATTTAATTATAGGCTACTCAAGTTTCGTATGTAAGCTCTTCACGCCCTGAAAGGGCAGAAGCTCCTAGCCCAGGGCATCGCCCTGGGTTATTACGGACGCAAACCTGTCGCCCTGTAAGGGCAAAAGCGTTAAAAATCCAGGCAATATATAAGGCTTTTGCCCTTACAGGGCGCCTTGCTGATTGCTATTTTACCCAGGGCGATGCCCTGGGCTAGGAGCTTTTGGGCCTTCAGCCCGTTCTTGGACCACTTTCGAAACTTCAGTAAGCTATTTGAAATACCGTTATCTCCTTCCTTTTCCTCGTTCTTCTTTGTTTTCCTTCCTTTCCTTGTTCTTCTTTGTTTTTCTTCCTTTTCCACCTTGCTCATATTTTGCGAATTTGCGCCCAATCGTCCAGCTGCTCGCAAATTCGCAAATTATGGAGCCTTTAAAATCCCACTTTCTGTCCTTGCGCAAACCTTTGTGCTTATTTTTTGGCTTTGTATTCTTCTGCTCTCTATTGTTCCACCTTCACTTGTCGGTTGCTCGGACAGATCCCAGCGTCTTTTCCAGCCTCGTTTCCTTGTTCTCAGTTGAGCACATTTCTTAGATAAGTTTAGCCAAAATCTCACCTCGAAATGTTAAAAATGGCCTAAGTTTGTCCGTATATTTGACTTTTTTAGGTGTGTCAGTTAATTTTTTTATTTCTTTCGTTCCAAATTCGGGATATAATGGCTATCTTTGTACTTGTGTATTGAAGTAATTCAAATTAATAACTAATATTTGGGGTTTATATGGGTAAAAGACTAGGCTTTGTTTTGGTCTGCTTGCTGTTCTCCATAGGAATAGCCGTAGCTCAGAACACTGTATCCGGAACCGTCTTGGGTGACGATGGTCTTCCAGTTATCGGTGCCACCGTTATGGTGAAAGGCACGAAGACTGGAACTGCCACCGACATTGACGGTAATTTTAGTATCAGTACAACGGAGGCTCATCCTCAGTTGGTCGTCTCCTACGTAGGTATGAAGACCTTGACCGTGAAAGGTGCCTCTAACATGAAAATCACTTTGGAAGCCGACGTTGACAGTCACCAGTTGGGTGAGGTCGTCGTTACCGGTATGCAGAAGATGGACAAGCGTCTGTTTACTGGTGCCGCGACGAAAGTCGACGCAGAGAAGGCTAAGCTCGACGGTGTCGCCGACATCTCTCGTTCGTTGGAGGGTCGTGCAGCTGGTGTGAGTGTGCAGAACGTCTCTGGTACCTTTGGTACGGCACCGAAGATTCGTGTCCGTGGTGCTACTTCTATTTATGGTTCTTCCAAGCCGCTTTGGGTGGTCGATGGTGTCATCATGGAGGATGTGACTGAGGTCGATGCTGACGCTCTTTCCTCTGGTGATGCCGCTACGGTCATTTCCAATGCTATCGCTGGTCTCAACGCCGACGATATCGCCAGCTTCGATATCTTGAAGGACGGTTCGGCCACCTCTATCTACGGTGCCCGCGCTATGGCTGGTGTGATTGTCGTTACCACGAAGCGTGGTAAGGCTGGTAGCGCTCGTATCTCTTATACGGGTGAGTTCACCATGCGCTTGAAGCCGAACTACAACCAGTTCAACATCATGAACTCACAGGAGCAGATGTCTGTCTATCGTGAGATGATGAAGGGTGGTTTCTTCTCTTTCATGAACTCTTATCGCGCCAGCGCAAGCGGTGTCTTCGGTAAGATGTATCACCTTATGAATGAGTACGATGAGACCAATGGTCGCTTCGGTCTTGCCAACACGCAGGAGGCTATGAATGCTTACCTCCGTGAGGCTGAGTATCGCAATACGGACTGGTTCGATGAGTTGTTCTCCAACTCCATTCAGATGAACCACTCTATCAGTATGAGCTCTGGTACGGATAAGGCTCAGTACTATACTTCTTTCTCTTTCCTGGATGACCCGGGATGGACGAAGCGTAGCAACGTGCAGCGTTACACCGCCAACATCAATGCCAACTACAACATTAGCAAGAAGGTGTCTTTGAACATGATTGCTAATGCCAGCTACCGTAAGCAGCAGGCTCCGGGTACCGGCAACCAGTCAACCAACGCCGTGACGGGTGCTGTGTCTCGTGACTTCGATATCAACCCGTATTCTTACGCGTTGAACTCTTCTCGTACGCTCGATCCTAACGAGTACTATGTTCGCAACTACGCTCCGTTCAACATCAAGAACGAGCTCGACAACAACTACATGGACTACGACATCGTCGACTTGAAGTATCAGGCCGAGTTGAAGTACAAGCCCATCTCCAAGGTGGAAATCAGCGTGTTGGGTGCTTACAAGTTCTCTACCACGACGATGGATCACCGTATCAAGGAGAACTCTAACCAGGCTATGGCTTATCGTGCCATGGACGACGCTACCATGCGTGACGCCAACTCTTGGTTGTACCGCGACCCGGATGTGCCCAACGGCCTCCGTCAGACGGTTCTCCCCCGTGGTGGTTTCTTCCGCGAGACCAAGTACAAGATGAACAGCTGGGACTTCCGTGCCACTGCTTCTTATAACGATGTTTACAACGATCGCCACATCCTCAACCTCTATGGTGGTATGGAGGTCAACAATGTTGACCGTAGCTCTACCTACTTCAATGGTGTAGGTATGCAGTATGGCATGGGTATGCTCGGTAGCTACGACTACAAGTACTTCAAGCAGGCTTCTGAGGAGAACTCTATGTACTACTCTTTGAGCAATGGCTATAGCCGCGAGGCTTCCTTCTTCGCTACCGCTACTTACTCTTGGAAGGGTCGTTATACCTTCAACGTCACTGGTCGTTACGAGGGTAGCAACCGTCTGGGTAAGGCCCGCAGCGCTCGCTGGTTGCCGACCTGGAACGTTTCAGGTGCTTGGAACATCCATGAGGAGCCTTGGTTCGAAAAGCTTCGTCCCGCTCTCTCTCACGCTACGTTCAAGACTTCTTACTCTTTGACGGGTGATAAGCCTGCCATCACGAACGCAGAGTCTATCTTCCAGAGCTTCAACCCGTGGCGTCCGTTCAGCGCAGACAAGGAGTCTGGTATCGAGGTTTACTCTTTAGCCAACCCTGATCTGACTTATGAGAAGAAGCACGAGTTCAACCTCGGTCTCGACCTCGGTTTCCTCGACAACCGCTTGAATGTGGAGCTGGCTTACTATCTCCGTAACAACTACGACTTGATTGGTCCGAAGATCACCACGGGTGAGGGCGGTACCATCATGAAGTACGCCAACGTTGCCTCTATGCGCTCTTATGGTGAGGAGGTCACGATTTCTTCTCGCAATATCGTCACCAAGGACTTCCAGTGGAGCACCGACTTCATCTTCTCTCACACCAAGTCTAAGGTTACGGATCTGCAGTCTCAGAACCGCCTGATCAACATGATCGCTGGCTCTGGTTTCACCTCTAAGGGCTATCCCTACCGTGCGCTCTTCTCTATGGACTTCCAGGGTCTTAACAACCATGGTATTCCTACGTTCATCAACCAGGATGGCAAACTCGTCACGAGCGATATCGACTTCCAGTCGTACAACCTCGACCACCTCATCTACGAGGGTCCGACGGATCCGACGTTCTCTGGTTCTTTGGGCAACACCTTCTCTTATAAAGGTCTGCACCTGAATGTGTTCATCACCTACGCTGCTGGTAACAAGGTCCGCCTCGACCCGGCTTTCAGCACTGGCTACTCTGACCTCACCGCTATGCCGAAGGAGTTCCAGAACCGTTGGGTTGTGCCTGGTGATGAGAAGCACACCGACATCCCGGCTATCGCCGACTACCGTCAGCTCCAGGGCGACGCTTACCTCGGCTATGCCTACACGGCTTATAACTATTCTCACAACCGTATCGCAAAGGGTGACTTCATCCGTATGAAGGAGATCTCCATTGCTTACGACGTTCCTCTGAGCTTGATCAAGCACATTGGTCTCTCTTCCATGAGCTTGAAGTTGCAGGGTACCAACCTCTTCCTTATCTACTCTGATAAGAAGTTGAACGGTCAGGATCCTGAGTTCATGAACTCTGGTGGTGTTGCCGTACCGATGGCACGTCAGTTCACCTTCACGGTTCGTCTTGGAATTTAAACATATCAGCAATCAAGAATATGAAGACAAAATATTTATTTTTAGGTCTTGCCGCTCTGTCGTTGGCATCTTGCGATGATTATCTTGACAAGTTGCCAGATGATCGTGCAACGCTCGACACGAAGGAGAAGATTACTCAGCTGCTCACCTCTGCCTATCCGGCTAACCACATAGCGCTCATGGCTGAGATCAGTTCTGATAATGTCGGCAATAACGGTAACTCTTATGGAGTGGCCCAGCTAGTTGACGAGCTCTATCAGTTCAAGGATGTAAAATCTACGGCTGGTAATGACTGCCCGAACAGTGTTTGGAACGGTTATTATAGTTCTGTAGCTACGGCCAACGAGGCTATCAAGGCGATCAAGGAGTATGGCGATTCTGCCGCATTGGCTCCACAGTTGGCTGAGGCCAAGCTCTGCCGTGCCTACAGTATGATGCAGCTTGCCAGCGTCTTCTGTATGGCTTGGAACCCGGAGAAGGCCGACGAGTACCTCGGTTTGGCTTATCCGCTGGAACCGGAGAAGAGCGTCAACGATACCTATAAGCGTGGTACGCTTCGTCAGCTCTATGCCAACATCAACCGTGATATCGAGGAGGCTCTCCCTGCTGTCGATGATGCTATCTACTCTGTGCCTAAGTATCACTGGAACACTAAGGCTGCATACGCTTTCGCTGCTCGTTTCAACTTGTATTATATGAACTACGACAAGGCGATCAACTATGCTTCCCGTGCTTTGGGAACCGATGTGGCTTCACAGCTCTTTGACTTCCCCTCTATCATGCAATCTGGTGCTCAGGATATCTCCAACACCGTGATTCGTAGTGAGTTGAAGTCCAACTTCATGTTGATTACGGCCTACTCTTCTGGTGCCCGTTTCCTCAACACGGGTCTTAGCTCTCGCTACGCTCACAACACTACGGTGGCTACTTATGACACGTATTGGGCACCAGCTCCGTGGGGTCAGGGATCTTCTGACAATACGCTGTACTATTCTACGAAGATCTATGGTACTTCTGCTTGCGCTGCTTTCCCGACGATGTGGGAGCACTTCGAGGTGACGGACCGTATCAACCAGACGGGTTTTGCTCATATCGTGGACCACGCGTTCACGGGTGATGAGACGCTCTTGGTTCGTGCCGAGGCTTATGCCCTGAAGAACGATACTGCCAACGCGCTGAAGGATATGAACATGTGGATGGTCAGCCACTGCAAAGAGAAGGAAGGTTCCACGATCCGTCCTACTCTGACGACGGCCGTGGTCGATACGTTCTTCACTAACAGGGACTACCAGCCCGCAGTTCTCGATGGTCCTCGTGACTATTCTATCCGTAAGCAGTTGCACCCGCAGGGCTTCACCCTTCAGCAGCCTTACACCACTTCTTATGGTGTCGAGGTCAACACGCAGGAGAACCTGATTCTTCTCATTCTCCACATGCGTCGTCTGGATACGCTCTTCCAGGGTCTCCGCTTCTACGATCTGAAGCGCTATGGTATGGAATATACGCATGAGATCTCCGGAGGTGAAGGTATTACGTTCAAGGCCGGTGACTTGAGAGGTGCTATCCAGTTGCCTCAGGATGTCATTAGCGCTGGTCAGACAGCTAACCCCCGTTGAATTTAAATAGCATCTATCAATGAAAAGAATACATTTATTCGCCTCTCTCCTGCTTTGCAGCATGGGCTTCGTGCTCACTGGTTGCAGCGACGATGACTTGAGCTCTACGTCAGTTTTCGCAGGTGATACTATCAAGGCCAATGGTGAGTTTGACAAGTGGCTTACCAAGAACTATCTGGAGACGTACAACATCGATTTCCAGTATCGTTACAACGATAAGCTCACGGATCAGGTCTATAACGTCATTCCGGCCGATGTTGAAAAGTCCAAGGCACTGGCTATCCTCGTGAAGCACATGTGGCTCGACGCTTATTCTGAAGTCTTCGACTCCATCTATAAGCGCGAGGATCCCGCTACCTATTATGAGGGCAAGGGTCGCAACTTCCTTAAGAAGTACTGCCCGCGTCAGATGCAGCTCATCGGTTCCAACGAGTATAGTGCCAACCAATCTATCATTTTGGGTACTGCTGAGGGTGGTTTGAAGATTATGCTCTACGGTGTCAACCGTTTGGATATCGATAACCCCAGTATCAATGTTGAGAATCCTTATGCTGATCGTAGTGAGGTGCCCATCGACATGAACTACTGGTTCTTCCACACGATGCACCATGAGTTCTGCCACATCTTGACCCAGCAGAAGAACTACAGCACCGACTACCAGACCATCACCGGTGGATCTTACCACTCTCAGGACTGGGCCAACCTCAAGGATACGGCGGTGGCTAAGGAAGGTTTCGTAACCGCCTATGCTTCTTCTGAGTACAATGAGGACTTCGCCGAGATGTATGCCACGTATGTTACGATGACCCCGGCTGCATGGGATATGATTCTTGCGAAGGCTGGTCCCGAGGGTTCCGCCCTCCTGCAGACCAAGCTCGCAGCCGTTCGTGCTTACTTCAGCGAAAGCTGGAATATCGACATCGATGAGATGCGTGCTGTTTTGCTGCGCCGCTCTTCGGAGGCAATTCGCTTGAATCTTCGTGATTTAAATCAGAATTAAAAGCAACGCTTAAGGTTATTTAGAAATGAGAAAGATTAGTTATTTATTCGCACTGCTGGTTTCATTCATAGCGTTCAACGCTTGTACCAGCGACGTGGACAATTATTTTCCTGAGAGTGCCCCTGAGCGTGCTTCTAAGACCGTAGCCGAGGTCAAGAAGACCCTCCAGGAAGCATCCAACGGATGGCGCATGGAGTACTATGGTGATCTCACCTATGGTGGCTACAATGTGCTCTGCAAGTTCCAGGGTGACTCGGTTCTGATTGCTTCTGAGAAGGCTGGTAAGAACCATGAGGCTGGTCTCGATGCTTCTGGCAACTTGATTACGGAGTCTTCATTGGCTCACTTCACTGTCAACCAGTCTATGGGTGTCGTTGTCTCTTTCGATACTTATAACAAGTTGCTCCACTACTTTGCTGATCCGAAGAATGACGACTACGGTGAGGCTGGTACTGGTTTCGGTGGCGACTTCGAGTTCCGCGTACTCAAGTGTACTTCCGACACGATCGTTCTTCAGGGTCTGAAGCATGGTGATCGCATCTACATGCTCCCGATGAAGGCTGATAAGGACTGGGCTACCTACCTTCAGGAGGTAGAGGATGTGAAGAAATTCATGGCTTCCAGCTCTTACACACTTCTCGCTGGAAATGATACCCTGGCTGAGGGTGCTCAGTATGGCGACTACCACAGTTTGATCTTCCAGTATTCCGATTCTACGGGTGAGGTGAAGCGCTTTGCTTACCCGTACATCGTTACTCCGGAGGGCTATAAGTTCTATCAGGAGGCTGAGATCGGTGGCAAGAAGTTCACCAATTTCTCCAAGGATTTCAACGATCCTACTGATGAGCGTTTCTACCCGCAGGGTGATACCAGCATCTGCCTTGAGACGGTTGTACCTCCTGTTGTCGATGCCTTCAAGAAGGGCCAGTGGTTCTTCGATGGCAGCAAGGTTGGTCCCTACGCTGAGGGTGCTTGGAACGATTTCATGGAGGCTATCAAGACGGCTGCCAATGGTAAGGAAGCTATTCTCTACCAGGCTATGATTGGTACCTATAACAACAAGTTCGGTTTCCACGCATGGTTGAGCAGTGACTACCTCTACGTCGAGCTCACGGTTCGTGATCCGAATGAGGCAGGTGACGAGATGGCTTTGCAGTACAACCGTAACTCACCCACCAATAAGGCCGCTCAGGTATTCATGAAGAGCTACAAGCTCACACCGGTCCTGAAGACCTTCTCCGCTCTGAACAACAAGCTCCGTCTCAAGATGGAGACAGACAACCCGCGTAAGCCGACTTATATGAAGCTGATCCAGGTTGATCATCCTGAGAATGTTCTGGAGCTCACCGCTACTCAGGTGATGTATCCATTCGGCGGTTCACAGCAACAATAAACTCTTTTCTCTCCCCCTGCCTTTCTTCGGGCAGGGGGGAGATATACTTATTGATCATTATTTTTTTAATTAATTAAAAAGTTTTCAAAACAATGAAGAAGTTTTTACTTGTAACTTGCGCTTTCGCAGCTTGCATGGGTGCTTCTGCGCAGCATCTCCAGAAGGCTCCGTTCGCAAATCAGACAATGAAGTTGAGCGGTCTCAATGGAGTTAAGTTTGAGGGTGTCGCCAAGAAGGCTCCCGCTAAAAAGGTTGACACGAAGAAATTCATCGGTATCTTCGTTAATAATGCCTGGGATGAGGAGAAGGAGATTAACTTCTCTACCACCGATACGTTGTACACTGCTAATGTCACGGATGACGAGGGCAACACGCTCAATGTGAAGTGGAATATCTATGGCAACGCCCTTGGTCATGTGTATGGCAAGTTTGACGAGGCTACCAATACTTTCACCGTGCCTATGCGTCAGTACTTTGGTGATGGTGCTCCCATCGAAATCGGTAATGAGCAGTCACCTATTGTCTTCTTCGGCGTTAGCACCAACGACTATTTCTGCGATTTCGTTTGCAAATATGATCCCGCCACGGGTCTTCTTACTCCGAATGATACGATCCAGGGTTACTACGCTATCGTTGCTGAAGGTACCTATCAGAACGCTTATGTGATGCGCAATATTGGTCCGACGATTGGTCACGCCAATGCTATTCATACTGGTTCTTATACTGTGAAGTCTGATTGGGCTGATTTTGAGCAGCCTGTATGGATTGACTATAGTGCCGCTGCTGATGGTGTTGTTGACGTCTATAACCATTTCTTGACTGGTACTGGTGCTGGTTGCAAGCTTTCCATCGATGTTGATGGTGAGAATGCTACCATGGCTACTGGTCAGCCTCTCCTTTATATTTCCAATGAGCAAGATCAAGCGGCCTACGGCAAGTACATTTTGCTCCGTGGTGTTGCTATCAGGGAAGATAAAGATGGTAAATCAATCATTACTCCCGACTTTGATATGCCAACTATTGAGGGCGGTACTTACAACAATGGTGAGGTTGCCTTCCCCGAGGTTTACTATCGTGGATTCTCTAAAGTTGTTAACAATCAGGGCTATGCTACCCCGTTCTATTTCAACTCACACTTCACTCCGCTTGCCACTGGTATCGCTGGTGTAACTGTTAAGTCAGAGAAGCCCGCTGACAACCGCATCTTCAACCTCGCTGGCCAGCAGGTTGGCAAGGATTACAAGGGTATTGTCATCCAGAATGGTGTGAAGAAGCTTCAGAAGTAATTTTTACTTTTAGATACACACTTTCTTTTTTGAGAGGTGCGGCCTGTGTAGGTCGCACCTCTTTCAATTTCAGCAATAATTTAACTAAAAATTCTTTGACATTATCTCTCAACCTGTTCATCTATCTTCCCCGCTCCGTTGCCCTTTTTCTTTTCAACTTACCTCTTTTCCTTTTTTTCGGTCCAAAAGGCTCTTTTCTCTTCTTTTGCCTTTAATTCCCCTCTTTTTATGAAGTTAACTTCAATGCCCTACGAAGTTAACTTCATCGGCCTACGAAGTTAACTTCATCGACCTACGAAGTTAACTTCATCCACGAACGCACTTAATATGCCTTATTTAACCTTTTCTGTGTCCTTCTTGCTTGTGTCTTCGTCTCTATTTTCAACCCCTAAGCATTTTCTAAAGAGCCTTTAACATTAATTGTTTCTCTCATTCTTTGTTGGCAATATTTTTTTTACTAACTTTGTCGCCATAAATAATCAATTGGAAAATATTTTTTGACGAATGAAAAAAGCTTGCTTACTTTCTCTCTCGTTGTTGGCCATGTCGTTGGGTGCACATGCTGTTCCTGCCAAGCGTATGGTTTACACGATGAAGCAAAGTGATGGTACGACCATCCAGGTCTATAAGCATGGCGAAAGCTATTGTGCTTATTACACCACCCTCGACGGGAAGGTGCTGTATTCTAACCCCGATATCAACTACGATTTGTGCTACGCCACGGTCGTTGATGGTAAGTTTGTCCCGACCAGCATCGTCGCTCACGATATTGCTGAGCGTACACAGGTAGAGATCGAATACCTTTCTACCTGCACCATTAACGCCGCTTCTCCTGAGGTTCTCGATTTGAGAGAAGGCAATGAGGGTCCCCGCCGCGTCCACTATGCCTCTACCGCTGATGGTATAGGTAAGTATGGTACGAGTGCCTTGGGTGCTGTCAAAAGTATTGGTAATACCAAGATCCCTGTGATCTTGGTCAACTATGCAGATGTCAAACTCCAGGAAAAATCCACTATTGAGCTCTACCAGCGCATCATGACCGAGGAAGGTTATTCGGACCTGTATGGTAGTGTTGGCTCGGTCCGCGACTATTTCGTCCAGAATAGCTACGGTATGTTCAACCCTGACTTCCAGGTCGTCGCAGCCGTCAATTTGAGCAAGGATCGTTCTTACTACGGTGCTAACCTTGGTGGCAGCAACGGTGGCGACATCCGTGCCGAGGATATGGTGATCGAGGCTGTGGAGCTCGCTGCTAAGCAGGGTGTCGATTTCTCTAAGTTTACCAATGCGGAAGGCAAGGTAGAGAACGTCATCGTGATTTATGCTGGTCAGGGCGAAGCCTCTGGTGGTGAGCCTGAGACTATTTGGCCGCATGAGTACGACTTTGAGAAGACCATCAATGGAATCCAGTTCAATTCCTATTTCGTCGGTAACGAGATCAACTCTCAGGGCCGTACCGATGGTATCGGTACCCTCGTCCACGAGTTCAGCCACGCTTTGGGTCTCCCCGACCTCTATGTGACCAACTATAGCTATAGCGGCGACAATGCCTTCGGTATGTACTCTATCATGGATAGCGGTCCCTACGCTGGCAATGGCTATCGTCCCGTGGGCTACACCGCCTATGAGAAGAGTTATTTGGGCTGGCTGGAAATACCGACTATCAGTGACGAACAGGCTGTCACGCTGACCGATCCGAACACCTCTTCTACTGGCTTCGCCGTCCGTATCAACAATCCGTATAGCGTCTCAGAGTATTTCATCATTGAAAACCGCCAGCCAGGCAATTGGTTCCTTACCAACAACCCCGGTGGTGTGATGGAAAGCCACATCGCTTACAACCGTAACCAGTGGCAATTCAATACCCTCAACAATGAGAAGAAAAAGAAGCGCTGCCACTGTGTCACTGCCGATCAAAGCGAGATCAACTATAGCGTCAACTCTTCGCAGCTTTACGGCAACAATGTGAATAACATCACGCGCTTCCCGCTCTACTCTGGCGTCAACCTTGATGACAGCGAGATCTATCGCGTGCTCTTGCACGAGGACGGTACTGCGACCTTCAACTTCCGCCAGCGCACCATCGATGGCGAGTATAAGCCCACCACAGGTCAGTACTACTCTCTCGTTCGTTCGATCGATGAGTTGGCGACGGGTGACTCCGTGATTGTCGTCAATGGCAACAATACGCTCTCTGTAGGTACGACCTTCCGTGATGGCCTTGGCAAGGTGGCTGCCGTCAACGTTGCCCAGGACGGATTGGTTATCGCCAATGGTGACGTCCAGGCTTTCACCGTTCGTAAGAACACCACAAGCTGGGCCCTCAAGGTTGGCAATAGTTATCTGGCTATCAGCCGTGATGGTCTGACCACGACCTCTTCGCTCACCAACGGTCGTTTTGATCTGGCTATCAACAATGGCGAGGCTTCTATCAGCTTCACCGCCAACTATGCCAACCATCTCTTGAGCATCGACGATCAGAACTACCTCACCTCTGTTGTGAGCAGCAACCCCAGTGCGCTCCGTATCTATAAGTTGAATACTGCAGCTGGTATCGAAGGCACTACGGTGGCTCCGGAGCAGCAGTCTGCTGAGAAGGTGGTCTATAACCTCCAGGGACAGCGTGTCAACAGCAATGGTAAGCTCCCGAAGGGTATCTATATCATCAACGGCAAGAAGACGGTTGTGAGATAATCACTCGTCCCTCGCTATATACTATCAAGGCGGAATCCCATGAGGGTTCCGCCTTGATGCTTCTTAACCGTTTCTACGCTTTCCTTGTGTCTATTTCCGCTTCCGTTTGAAGAAGTCTTGCATGACCGCCTTGCAGTCGTTCTCCAGCACACCTGCAGTGATGGTGGCCCTGGGATGCAGCGCTTGGGGCGCAAAGCGCGAGAAGCCCCGTTTCTCTTCTCCACAGCCATAGACGATGCGTGAGAGCTGTGCCCAGCCGATGGCCCCCGCACACATCACGCAGGGCTCTACAGTGACATAGAGGGTGCATCCCGAGAGATATTTGCCGCCCAGCTGGTTGGCTGCGGCCGTAATGGCGAGCATCTCCGCATGCGCTGTCACGTCGTGGAGCGTCTCCGTCTGGTTGTGCGCCCGCGCTATCACTTTCCCATTGGCTACGATGACTGCTCCGATGGGGATTTCATTCTCTGATAGTGCCATCTCGGCCTCTTTCAGCGCCAGCCGCATGAAGTATTCGTCCGTCTTTTCCATATCTTTTTCTCCTTATTATATAAGTCCTCATCCATCCGGGTAATTTGCTCCACCACATTTTGTTTCTTGAGATGGATGCCGCCCTCTGAAGCGGTTCACCGTAGAGTCATACACTCGTGAATATAGGACAAAAACAAAGGCGTGCAGCCGAATTACTTCGTTACACGCCTTGATTGAAATGATGATGTTTGAGCCTCTTGTCGGATTCGAACCAACGACCCCGAGATTACAAATCACGTGCTCTGGCCAACTGAGCTAAAGAGGCGGGGTGGGCAAGCGGTTCATATCGCGCTGCTACAACCTACTACCCTTGCTACGTTCCCGTCCTGGGGGATTCGAAGGGAGCTAGCCGTATGAGACTTGCCCGTGTTGACTTCCTTTCGAAAGCGGTTGCAAAGGTACTTGAAATTTCTCGATTGGGCAAAGAAAAAAGGAGGAACTTGTCCTCCTTTTAGTCTTTTTTAGGATTTTATTCCTCCAGCAACTTTTGGATTCTCTCTTCGATAATCGCTACACCACCGAAGGTGTTGGACTCGATGTTGAGTACCATGACAGGATCGTGGAGGGAGAGGCGAAGCAAGAACCATCCCTGCTCAAACTCTCCCGTGCAACTGACGCGTACGCCCTCGTAGTTGGGCTCAACGATGTGCCAGTCGGGTTGCTCTGCCACCTTGCTGCGGAGGCGCTCCAGTTTCTCCTTGCCTTCCTCCACGAAGCGCTCTGGATCGAGTTTGATGCGTTTCTCCTTGCTTTCTGCCGGTTTCTTGAGGTCGTGGATCAGGTCGGAGAGTTCCTTGCCCTCGTGCTTCATGCGTGCAGCCTCTGTGATGAGCTTTGCCACAAGGTACGCACCATCGTCGAGGAAGTAGTTCTCGCGCAGGGCAGCATGTCCTGATGTCTCGATGGCAAGCCAGCACTCCTCGCCTTCGTTGTTGAGTCGTATGGCCTCGTCGATGACGTTTCTGTAGCCACGCTTGAAGCGATGGTGTTTGCCGCCATGCGCCTTGATAAACTCAGCCAGTCCCTCGGAGGTCACGGAGTCGGTGACGATGGTCGTGCCCGGGTGCTCCCTGAGTATTACCGCAGCGATGAGTGCGATGAGCGAGTTGCGGTTGATGGGGGCACCATAGTGGTCCACGATGGCCGAACGGTCCACGTCGGTGTCGAAGATGATACCCAGGTCGGCATGGTGACGGGTGACGGCCCGGCAGATTGCCATCATGGCATCCGTGCTCTCGGGGTTGGGAGCATGGTTGGGGAAGTGTCCGTCCGGATTCAGATAGATACCACCCGAGGTGTCAGCCCCCAGGGGCTTCAGTACCTTCTCGGGGAAGAAACCACCCGATCCGTTGCCCGCATCCACCACGATGTCGAGGCCCGCCAGCGGCTGGTCCCCCTTGTTCACCTCCCCCTTGATGTAGTCGCGGAGCAGCTGGCAGTACTTCTCCATGAAGTCCCACTTGGCCGCCTCGCCCGAGAGGTTCTCTTTTTCATACTCGCCCTGCTCAGCCATGAGGAGCAGTTCCTTGATGTCTTTTTTGCCAAGGCCGCCTTGTGGAGTGAAGAACTTCAGTCCGTTGCGGTTCCAGGGCAGGTGACTTGCTGTCACCATGATGGCACCATCAACCGGAGTCTCGTTGTCGATGGTCGTCATGAACATCGCTGGCGTCGAAGCCAATTCGCAGTCGAAGGCCTTCGCACCGCTGGCTTCCAACCCCTCGATGACGGCATCCTTGACCTGCGTGCTTGAGAGTCGCGGGTCGTGTCCTACGCTGACGCTGATGTGTTGTTTGTTGTTGCGCTTCGAGAGCCATGCTACGAAGCATCGTCCCAGAATGCCCGCCACCTCACTGGTGAGGTTGACGTCTTCTCCCTCGACACCTGCGAGCGCTACGCCACGGATGTCAGAGCCGTTTTGGAGTTTCTTCCAATCTGTCATATTGCCAAAGGTCTTTAATTTTGTTACGTTATATTATGGATGCGAAGATACAACAAGTTTTTGGATTGCTCAAACGATTTGAGTAGTTTTTTCCTTTCTGCCTGTTGTGTCCGCAAACATTTTGCATAGTGTCGGCAGTCTGCTGTCCCTATGAGAAAAGTCAAGGGCTGCGACGGACGGCTTGTCAGCCATGGTCCGTGCAGCCCCTCGTGCCTTTTCTCACTTATTTATCCTTCTTGCCGAAGATAGAGAAGTGGACGTATCGTTTCGGATGCGCCTTGAGGTTGACAAGCAGGCTGTCGGCATCGCGCATCGTCTGATTCATGTTGTTATAGAGCGAGGGATCGTTGAGGAACAGACCCAGTGAACCCTCACCTGAGTTGAGTTTCGCCGTCAGTTGGTTTACATGTTCGAGTGCGGTGTTCACCCGTGCCATGGTCCCTTCGACATCCACCCCTTCGAGTTTGCCGTTGAGGTTTGTCATCAGGCCATTGGCATTGCCGAGCGTCATGGACAGTCCCGACCGGGCATCGCAGACGAGCTGGTCGCTATGGGTAAGCAATGCCCCCGCCTTGCCCGTCAAGGCCGGCAGGTCACGGTTGAGCGAGGCTAAGAGTTGGTTCAATTCGCGCGTAGAAGTCGTTAGGTCCGACGAGATCTGGTTTACATTGTGCAGCGTTCCCGCAATAGCCGGGTCTGCCAGCAGCACGTTGAGGTTGTGGGCGATGGAGTCCAGTTTTGGGAGCAGGGCCTGCACCTGCGGTACCATCCCCTTGACCGCCTCCATAGCACCGTTGGAGGAATGGCCCGGGATCACGCCATTGGTGGGTAGGTATTGGCTCGAAGTGCCGAGGACGAGGTTCACCTGGATGTTGCCCATCAGATCGCTGACAATCTCCGCCTCCGTTCCCTCGGGAATCTTCATGTCCTTCTCGATGTCGGCCACGACGGTGATGTCGCCCGGTTGGGTGTAGTTGTAGGCGATGCTGTGTACCGTTCCCACCTTGTAGCCGTTGGCATAGATCGGAGAGGAAGCCGACAATCCGTTGATGTTGTCAAACTTCATCAAATAGGCGTTGGAGGAAGAGAATAGGTTCATTCCCTTGAGAAACTGCATCCCGAAGAAGAGGATGACGATTCCCAGGACGGCCACAAGGGCTATTTTCACTTCGTTGCTAAAATACTTTTTTTCCATGTGTTCTGATTTTCTTTGAGAAGGCTATCTGTGTCGCACTGCCGAGCGGTCGTTGTCAGCGTACTTACTTTTTCTTCGCATTTTGGAGGAAGGCCGCTATGGCCAGCGAGGTGTTCATCCGCTTGTCACCATCGAAGGCAATGATGAAGCAGTTGGGGAAGTCTGCGGCCAGCTTTTTCTTCAGTTTGATGATGTCGTTGTAGTTGGTGCTGGCGCCGATGGTGTACTTGTAGAGGCCGTCCTCTACGAAACTGTCCACCTCTTTGTGGCCTTTGAACTGCTCGCTGTCGTGGTGCAGCTGCCGGTTGATGGCGAAGACCTGAACCTTGAAGACGGGCACCACCCCCTTGATGGCCGCCTGTGCCTCGGGAGGAAGTTGTGGTTGTGGGGCCGGAGCGGCCTGTTTGTCTGGTGCTTGCTCCTTGGTCGTCTCCTTCGGCTTCTGCGGAGCGGGGACGACGGGTACCGCCACGGGCTGCACCTTCTTCGGTTGTGCGCCGATGGCTGGCTTCTTGGTCACGGCGGGCGCTATGCTGATCGGCTTCGTCTCGCGAGTGGGAACCGTCCATTGTGGCTCATACTTCTTTCTGTATTTGACGAAAGCCTTATAGAACGCCTCCGCCATGCTGGTCTGTCCCTCCTCCGTATTAAGGAAGTTCTCTTCCTCCGGCGTGGTGATGAATCCCAGTTCGATCAGGCAACTCGGCATGGACGTCTCGCGGAGCACGAGGAATCCCGCCTGGTGTACCCCCTTGTCATTGCGTCCTACGTTCGAGCACACACTGCGCTGGATAAACCGTGCCAGCTCGATGCTGCGCTCCATATTCGCGCTTTGGATAAACTCAAACATGATGTAGCTCTCCGACGACTTCGGGTCAAAGCCCTGGTAAGTCTGCTCATAGTCCTTCTCTAATGAGATGACGGAGTTCTCGCGCATAGCCACGTCGAGGTTGTCCTTGGCTCGGTGCATACCCAGGGTATAGACCTGGAAACCCTGCACGGTGTGGCCGCGGGCCACGGCGTTGGTGTGGACGGAGATGAAGAGGTCGGCTTTGTTGCGGTTGGCAATGGCGGCCCGCTCATGCAGTGTGACGAAGCGGTCGTCCTTGCGTGTATAGATGACCTTCACGTCGGGACAGTTGCTTTCTATCAACTTGCCGAAACGCAAGGCCACACTGAGGTTGATGTCTTTTTCCTGTGAGAAAACGCCACGGGCGCCCGTGTCATGGCCGCCGTGTCCTGCGTCGATGACGAGTGTGAAACGCTTGGGCGTAGCCGCCATGAGCGACCACCCCACACACAGCAGGACCATAAGGAGGGAAAGCTTCTTTACCATACCAGGTGCAAAATTACGGATAAAATCGCAAAACTCATTCACCGCAAGCGGTTTTTATCGTTTATTAAATGTATTTCCACACCCGCTCCGTCGCAGTCAGCCCCCATGGGCGGATTGCGCTTGATGATACGGAGGTCGATGGACGTGATCTCGGGCCATTCCTCCAGTAGGGCCTGGGCCACATTGCCCGCTGCCTTTTCTATCAAGGCGACCGGGCGAGCCAGCACCTCTCGTGTGCGCTGATAGACCGCCGCATAGTTGAGCGTGTCGCCAACGTCGTCCGAGGTCATCGCGCGGGTGAAGTCGTAGCCTATCCGTAGGTTGATGCAAAAGTCGTTGCCTATCACCTGTTCCTGCTCCATCACCCCGATGGGACAGTGGAGCTGCAGGTTGTTGATGAGAACAAAGGTTTCCATAGGGCAATTCATCCACATCGGCTTGCGCCACAGTTAGTACACAGTAGGCATCCCTCCTGATAGACCAGCGTCTCCTGTCCACAGACGGGACAGACCTGGCCATTGGCCTTCGTGCCATCGCTGACATATTTCTTCAGCGCGCGTTCCACGCCCACCTTCCATGTGTTGATATGCTCGCTCTTGAGCTGGAGCGACCCGACGAGTTTGATCACATGGCTGATCGGCATTCTATAGCGCAGCACACCCGAGATGAGCTTCGCATAGTTCCAGTATTCCGGGTTGAACTTCTCCGACAGTCCTTCGACGGTCGTCTTGTATCCACGCCGGTTCTTGAACTGGAAATCGTAGCGGTGGGTGCCATCGGGGTTGGTCTGCTTGATGATCTTGCCCTTCGTGACCGTCTTGGGCAATACGATGCCCTCCTCGTCATCCTGCAGTCCGGTGAAGATCTCGTAGGGTCGTCCATCTACCAGTCCGACGAAGGCCACCCATTTCTCCTTGTTGTTCTGGAAGCGCACCACGTCGCAGTCCAGTTCCTTCGGTCTCGTTTCGAGCACGGGTGGCTGCTGGAAGACCGGTTTTCTGATCTCCGTAGCCTGTCGCAAGTCCTTGGCTTCGCTGTCCTGCGCATCCTCCTTGCTCTTCTTTGATACCGAGAGCATCACCCCCGACCGGCTACCGTCGCGGTAGATGGTGCACCCTTTGCAGCCACTCTGCCAAGCCTCCATATAGAGTTGGTTGACCAATGCCTCATCGACGCCACTGGGCAGGTTGACCGTCACGGAGATGCTATGGTCCACCCATTTCTGGATAGCCCCCTGCATCCGTACTTTCATCAACCAATCGACGTCGTTGGCCGTGGCCTTGTAGTAAGGAGAACGAGCCACCAGGGCGTCGAGTTCCTCCTGCGAATAGGGGAGGGTAGGATCGATCCCTTCTATGGTCATCCACTTCTGAAACTTCTGGTGATAGACGATATACTCCTCAAATGCGTCACCGACCTCGTCAACATAATCCACACGCACGTCGGCGTCGTTGGGATTGACCTTGCGCCGACGCTTATAGACAGGCATGAAGACCGGTTCTATGCCACTCGTGGTCTGTGTCATCAGCGATGTGGTGCCCGTGGGAGCAATGGTCAAGCACGCGATGTTGCGTCGGCCGAAGCGCACCATGTCGTCGTAGAGGGCCCCGTCGGCCTCCTTGATGCGCTGGATGAATGGGTTGCCCGTCTCGCGCTGGGCGTCGTAGATGGCAAAAGCGCCTCGTTCCTGCGCCATCGTCACCGACGCACGGTAGGCGTTCAGGGCCAGCGTGCGCTGCACCTTGACAGCAAAGTCGGTGGCCTCCTGCGTGCCATAGCGCAGTCCCAAGGCGGCCAGCATGTCGCCCTCGGCAGTGATGCCCACGCCCGTGCGTCGTCCCATAGCCGTCTTTTCCTTGATCTTCTCCCAGAGGCGACGCTCGGCATACTTCACGTCCTCTGCCTGTGGGTCGCTGTCGATCTTGGCAATGATACCATCGATCTTCTCCAGTTCCAAATCTACGATGTCATCCATGATGCGCTGGGCCATCTGAGCATGTCGGCTGAAGGTGTCGAAGTCGAAAAGCGCCTCGGAAGTGAAGGGGTTGAGGACGTAGGAGTAGAGGTTGAGTGCGAGCAGACGGCAACTGTCGTAGGGACAGAGTGGTATCTCGCCGCAGGGGTTGGTGCTGGTCGTCCGGAATCCCAGGTCCGCATAGCAGTCGGGGATGCTCTCCCGGATGATCGTGTCCCAGAACAGTACACCGGGCTCCGCGCTCTTCCAGGCGTTGTGGACGATTTTCTCCCATAGTTTGCGTGCCGATATTTCCTTGCGGACCCATGGGTGGTCGCTGTCGACAGGAAACTGCTGTGTGAAGTAACCATTCTCTGCGGCTGCCCGCATAAACTCGTCGCTGATCCTGACGCTGACATTGGCCCCCGTCACCTTGCCCTCCTCCATCTTGGCATCGATGAAAGCCCCCGCGTCGGGGTGCTTGATGGAGACCGAGAGCATCAGCGCGCCCCGTCTTCCGTCCTGCGCCACCTCCCTCGTGGAATTGCTGAAGCGTTCCATGAACGGCACCAGTCCCGTCGAGGTGAGGGCGGAGTTGTTGACAGGAGTGCCCTTGGGACGGATCTGGCTCAAGTCGTGGCCTACGCCTCCGCGCCGCTTCATGAGTTGCACCTGCTCCTCGTCGAGTCGCATGATGGCCCCGTAGGAGTCGGCGTCGCCGTCGATACCGATGACGAAACAGTTGGAGAGCGAGGCAATCTGATGGTCGTTGCCGATGCCCGTCATCGGGCTGCCCGCGGGAATGATGTATCGGAAGTGGTCGAGAAGGGCGAATACCTCCTCGGCCGTGAGGGGGTGAGGGTAGTTGGTCTCTATTCTGGCTATCTCGTGGGCGATGCGCCAGTGCATGTCGGTGGGAGTCTGCTCATAGATATGACCCATCCCGTCCTTCATGGCGTACTTGCTCACCCAGACGCGGGCAGCGAGTGCGTCGCCGTCGAAATAGTTCAAGGTGGCCTCGTAAGCCTCCTCAAAGGTATATGTCTTTTTTTCTTGCATACAGTCAAGTTCTTCAATCAGATTGCGAAATTACAAATTCTTTTCCGATTATGGAAGAAAACGCGCCGTTTCTTTGCTCGCTGGTACGGTAAGGACGGACAGAGCGGCACTATCGAAGGATGTCAACCACCTCGTCTTGCGGCACCACGGGCCACCTCCTTCCCTCAATTTGCTATAGAACCAGGAAAAAAGCACCTTGGGATGGCCGAAGATTCGGATTTAATTCGTAAATTTGTGCGATGATTAGCGAACAAACGAATAGGATAGGGTATGGCTGCGCACAATGAGTTGGGACGTTGGGGCGAAGAATTGGCTGCCCGCCACTTGGAGCGTCAAGGCTTCAAGATACTCTTTCGCGACTGGCGTTGTGGACATCGCGACCTTGACCTCATCGCCCAAAAGGAGGACGAAGACCTCCTGGTGATCGTGGAGGTGAAGACGCGGCGCAACGAACGCTTTGGCGATGCCTCGCTGGCCGTCACGCCACAGAAGATACGGTCGATCATCATTGCCACCAATGCTTTTGTGAAAACCTATCAGGTCCATTCCCGCATACGCTTCGACATCATCACCATCGTCGGAACCCATGCAGAGACGGCGCAAGTCAGACATGTCGAGGATGTCCCATTGATGTAGTCATGTGGGCCTCACAGATGTAAACGAACACAACAACATGAAAATCTTTTCACGAATCAAAGCCCAACTGGGCCGCAAGCCGATGGAGAAGCCCGTGACCGTGGTACGCCTCGGCGAGGTCGATAGCACGAACAACTACCTCAGGACCTACCAACCCGCTGCAGAAGACGAGGATATGGTGGTCGTCACCGCTGATCATCAGACGGCGGGAAGGGGGCAGGGGACGAACCGGTGGGAGTCTGCCGAAGGAATGAACCTGCTCTTCAGCGTCCTCATCCATCCCTCATGGATCCCCGTGGGGCGGCAGTTTCTCCTCTCCGAGGCAGGGGCCTTGGCTATCAAGGAGGTGCTCGATGGCTATACGGAGGGGATCACCCTGAAGTGGCCAAACGACATCTATTGGCACGACCGCAAGTTGAGTGGTACGCTGATCGAGACGGCGGTCAGTTCGCAAGGTCTCAAAAAATGCGTCTATGGCATCGGACTGAATGTCAATCAGACCGCTTTCTCCGACGACTTGCCCAATCCCGTGTCACTCAAACAGATTGTGGGCCACGACGTAGATCGCGAGCAACTGCTGCAAGAACTCATCGTCTCGTTCAAGAAATACTATGAACTGACCCGTGAGGGAGCCTATGGAGACATCTCTGAACTCTATTTTATGAACCTTTACCACCGCGACGGCTATTATCGCTTCCGGGACAAGGAGGGTGAGTTTGAGGGACGCATCTTCGGTGTGGAAGACGATGGACGCCTGTTGCTCCACGACCGGCAGGGCTGCATCCGCGAATACAGCTTCAAAGAAGTGGAGTTTATGATCCCCGCAGCTCAATAGAGAAGAATTGCAACTTATTATAAAAGTAGAAATTTATCAATATAATCAGCAATGGCAAGATTTAAGAGAATACTGCTCAAGCTCTCTGGAGAGAGCCTGATGGGCAAGCAGGGGTATGGTATTGACCCCGAGCGTTTGGCGGACTATGCGCGCCAGATTAAAGAAGTGCAGGAGATGGGTGTCCAGATCGGTATCGTCATCGGTGGTGGCAATATCTTCCGCGGCCTGTCGGGTTCGCAGAAGGGCTTCGACCGCGTGAAGGGCGACCAAATGGGTATGTGTGCCACCGTCATCAACTCGCTCGCCTTGAGTTCTGCTCTCGGTGCATTGGGTGTCAAAAACAAGGTGCTAACGGCCATTCGTATGGAGCCTATCGGCGAGTTGTATAGCAAGTGGAAGGCCATCGAGGCCATGGAGGCTGGCTATGTCTGCATCTTCGGTGCAGGAACGGGTTGCCCCTACTTCTCCACCGATACGGGCTCGTCGCTCCGTGGTATCGAGATCGAGGCAGATGTGATGCTGAAAGGTACACGCGTGGATGGCATCTATACCGCCGACCCCGAGAAAGACCCGACAGCCACGAAGTTTGACGACATCACCTACGACGAGATCTATACCCGCGGCCTGAAGGTCATGGACCTCACGGCCACCACGATGTGTAAGGAGAACCATCTTCCCATCTATGTCTTCAACATGGATGTCTATGGCAATCTCGCCAAGGTGATGGCGGGAGAGGCTATCGGTACGCTCGTCCATAACTGATCAGATTCTGGAGAACGTTGGTAGAACGATTTCTGCAAATCGGCCACGCTATGTATAAATGGTAGAGGCCGCCGAAAAAGAAAACGGGGTTGGCAAGTGCGAATTAAATCGCTTGCCAACCCCGTTTTGAAATACTGTCCTCTTTGAAATCCCGCCCTTTCGGGGGATTCAAAGAGGCAATGTCGTCGGGTCCTTAGCAGACTTTGTGGGAACCTTCGCTGATGACGACAGGATAGACCTCGGGGGCATGGCCATACTTCGCAGCGAAGCGTTTGGTCACTTCCTCGACGAAGTGGTCGTAGCGCTCTTCCTTGACGAGGTTGATGGTACAACCGCCGAAGCCACCGCCCATGATGCGGGATCCCGTGACGCCACACTCGCGGGCTACGTCATTGAGGAAGTCGAGCTCTTCGCAGCTCACGTCATACTCGTTGCTCAGACCGTCATGGGTCTCATACATCTTCTGGCCTACGGTCTCGTAGTCGCCCTGGTTGAGTGCATCGCAGACAGCCAGTACGCGGGCCTTCTCGCCCAACACATAGTGAGCACGGCTATAGTCCTCCTCGCTCACCTTGTTGCGGACGGCCTCCAGGTCGGTCCATTCAGCGTCGCGGAGCGTCTCGAAGTGGCGGTCGGGGAACTGGGCGGCGATGGCCGCGACCACATTCTCGCAACTTCTGCGGCGGTCGTTGTACGGGCTTCCAACCAGTTCGTGCTTCACCTTGGAATTGACCAATACGAGCTGGTATCCCTTCGGGTCGAAGGGGAAGTACTCGAACTCGCGGCTACGGCAGTCGAGACGCATCAGCTTGCCAGCCTGTCCGAAGACGCTGGCAAACTGGTCCATGATGCCGCAGTTGACCCCGATGTACTTATGCTCTGTGGCCTGTCCCGCCAAGGCGATGTCCCATTTCGACACCTTGTTGTCGGCAAAGAGGTCGTTGAGGGCGCAGCCGATGCAGCTCTCCAGGGCTGCCGAACTGCTCATGCCCGCTCCGAGAGGCACGTCGCCCGCGAAGGCGATATTGAACCCCTTCACCTCCACGCCGAGCTTGCGAAACTCCTGCACCATGCCGTAGATGAAGCGTGCCCACGTGGCGCGCGGACCCTCAGGATCGTCCACCTTGAACTCCACGCGATCCTTCAAGTCGATGGAGTAGCACATGATGGTGTTGAGGCCATTGGGGCGCACCTCGGCCATAATGCCCTTGTCCACGGCGCCAGGGAAAACGAAGCCCCCGTTGTAGTCCGTGTGCTCGCCGATGAGGTTGATGCGACCCGGCGAGAAGTATATGTTGCCTGTCTTACCATCGAAATGCTTGATAAAACGGCTTCTCACAAATTCTATGTCCATATCTTTTGCTTGTGTAATTTATTGGTTTTAATGACGATATTTCTTCTCATTACTCCACAGGAATGTCGGTATTGACATTCTTGGAGCCCCAGAGGGCGTAGTAGAAGATGTAGGCTGCGGCGAGGAGGACGACGACAAAGCTACCGATGTAGTTGTGTGTAAGGTCGATAACGAATCCCTGAAGGCCGATGACAACAGCAAAGCCAGCCACCATCATCATGAATGCGCCCGAAGCCTTGGCCGTGTATTTGCCCAGTCCCTCTGTAGCGAGGTTGAAGATGCCACCCCACATCACGGAGGCGCAGAAGCCGATGAGCATGAAGGCGAAGATGCCTACGGGAATCTCACCCCAGATGAGGCACATCTTGACGTAGTCGATGCCCGGGAACTGAATGGTCTGCTCCACGGGAAGCAACATGCCTACGGCCACGAGGACCATGGCCACGAAACTCACGGTAGTGATCATTGCCTTGGGTGATACCTTGCCACCCACCATGCCGCCGATGAAACGGCCGATGAGCATGAAGATGAAATAGACCGCGCTGAGCGTGCCCACATAGCCAGCGTCCATGCCAAGACCTGGGTTGACGGCGTCCTTGGCAGAGGTCAGGTAGGCGAGAATGTAGGTCGGCGGGCATACCTCGACGGCACCATAGACGGCAATGGCAAGCATGCCGAGTTTGAAGTGGCGGAAGGAGTAGCAGCTGTACTGGTCGTGGGTAGCTTCATGCTTCGGTTGTTGCGGCTCCTGGATCTTGGTGAAGAAAATGACCACAAGAGCGAAGATGAAGATGGCGAGGGCAATCATCAGAGCCGGCGTGGCTGCGGAGACTTTGGCCTTGCTGGCATCGCCGATGAGGGCTCCCATGAGAATATAGACACAGACGGCAGCGGCGGAGTTGAATACTCCACCGATCTGTACAAGCTGGTTGCCACGGTTGCCACCTCCGCCGAGGAGGTTGAGCATCGGATTGACCACGGTGTTGAGCATGCACATGCAGAGGCCGGAAATGAAGGCGCCGATGAGATAGACCACGAAGCCGGCAGACCCACTGACCCACTGGAGAAGCAGACCGACAATGCCGACGATAAGGGCCATCAAGGCCGTCTTCTTGTAGCCGAATTTTGTGATGAGCAGACCTGCGGGGACACCCATGACTAAGTAGGCGCCAAAGTTGCCATAGTTGCCCACCTGCGAGAGAAACTCGGAGACGTTGAAGTTGTTTTTGAGAATGACGGCCATGGGCGAGCAGAGGTTGGTCACGAAGGCAATCATGGCGAACAGGAAGACCATCGCCAGGATGGCGATGATATTTCCTTGTTTTTTAGAGGAATTTTCCATTTCGGTGTTGTTGTTTTGTATTCTTTCTTTGGTAGATGGATGGGCCGCGGTATCACGGCCGTTTGGGATGGGGTGGCTCCTGGGTGGCTGTGGGGAATGCTTTACTTCTCTACGCCAAACTGGTAGATGGTCTTCTGGGTGTATTCCTCACCCGGGTTGAGCACTACCGATGGGAAGTAGGGATGGTTGGGACTGTCGGGGAAGTGCTGGCACTCCAGGCAGATGGCGCTTCGACGCGGGAAGGTGGCTCCGTGCTGTCCCTGATAGCCGTCGGCCCAGTTGTCCGTATAGAGTTGTACGCCCGGCTCGGTGGTATAGACGGTCATGGTACGTCCGCTGGTCGGCTCTTTCACGCGGGCGGCAAGCGTCAGCTCACCCTCCTCGTGCTTGTTGAGGACAAAGCAATGGTCGTAGCCCGCTCCATGGCGCAGCTGCTCGTCGTCAGCCTCGATGTCCTGTGCCACAGGCTTCATCGTGCGGAAGTCGAAGGGCGTGCCTTCCACCCGGCGTATCTCGCCCGTGGGGATGGAAGTGTCATCGATGGGCAGATAGTGGTCGGCGTTGACCTCCAAAAGGACGTTGTCGATCGTGGGGGTAGGATTGGCGATGCCAGCGAGGGAGAAGAAACCATGGTGAGTGAGGTTGATGACGGTCTTCTTGTTGGTCGTGGCGCGGTATTTGATAACCAGTTCGTCGGCGTCGGTGAGGGTGAAGGCCACCCAGACGACCACCTCACCCGAGAAGCCCTCCTCGCCATAGGGACTGGTGTATTTCATGACCACGGCGTGAGGATTCACCTGCGTGGCGTCCCATACCTTGGCGTTGAATCCCTGCTTGCCGCCGTGGAGGCAGTTGGGACCGTTGTTGATAGCGAGACTATACTCCTTGCCGTGGAGCTGGAAGCGTCCGCGCGCGATGCGGTTGGCGTAGCGTCCCACGAGGGTAGAGAGATAAGGCTCGGGAGACTCCATGACTCCCTTGATGCTGTCGTGTCCCTGAATAATGTTGGCGTGCTTGCCCTCTTTGTCCGGCATCATGATGGCTACTACGGCGCCTCCGTAGTTGGTGAGTGCCACCTCGTTGCCCTGACTGTTGCGGAGCACATATAAATCGGTCTTCTTGCCGTCAATGGTGGTCTGAAAGTCCTCGCGCTTCAGACCACAAAGCAGTTGTGTCTCTTCCATAATTCCTGTAAGTTAGTTATTATTCCTTTGATTTGCAAAGTAACAAAAAAAAGCCGAATTGCGCAAATATATGGCAAGGAAAAATGACGAAGCCCGCCAAAAGTTTCTTTTCGGCGGGCTTGTGAGGTTCGGATAAGTGACGAGGGAGCTTCTGGCCTCTTGCTAATCGACAAAGTACCACTTGATGATAAAGCGGCGTGCACCATCTTCCTGCTCATATATTTCAAGGTGGACCGCATCGTCTGGCAGGAAGAATTCCACGATATCCGGCCATTCGATGAAGCAGGTGTGCCCGCTGTCAAAATATTGCTCTACGCCTATGTCAAAGACCTCCGCTATCTTCTTGATGCGGTAGAAGTCGAAGTGATAGACCGGCTCACCCTTGCCATCGGTATATTCGTTGACCAATGAGAAGGTGGGGGAGGTGATGACATCCTTGACGCCCAGTTCCTCGCAGACGGCTTTGATGAAGGTGGTCTTACCTACCCCCATGTCTCCGTCGATGGCAAAGATGTTGGCGTCGCCCACGGCGTTGAGGAAGTAGCGGGCGGCCTCGTGGATCTTGTCGAGGCTTTCGAGTTCAAAATACACTTTCTTCATATTGCTTTTCCTTTCTTTGTTTTTGTCTATTATCGTTTTCGTGGCGTCAGGGTGATGAGGGGCACGATCATCTCCTCCATCGAGATGCCGCCATGCTGGAATGTGTCCTTATAATAAGACACGTAGTAGTTGTAATTGTTGGGGTAGGCAAAGAAGGCGTCGCCCGTGGCAAACACATAGGCCGTGCTGAGGTTGGGGGCGGGGAGCTGAGCCTGGTGTGGATTCTTGATGACGAAGAGGTCCTTGCCGTGGTAGCTCAGGTTCTTGCCCAACTTGTAGCGCAGGTTGGTGTTGGTGTTGCGGTCGCCGACGATCTTCACGGGCTTCGTGGTGCGGATGCTGCCATGGTCGGTGGTGATGATGACCTTGTAGTCGCTCTGCGAGAGCAGGCGCAGGAGGTCGGTCAGTACCGAGTGGCGGAACCAGGAGCGGGTGATACTGCGGTAGGCGCTCTCGTTGTTGGCCAATTCGCGTATCATCTTCATCTCCGTGCGTGCATGGGAGAGAATGTCGATGAAGTTGATGACCAGTACGTTGAAGTCGTTCTGGTAGAGGTTGTTGAACTGGGAGAGATACTTGTCCGAATCGGCCGAGTCGTTGATCTTGTGGTAAGAGAACTTGTCGTGGCGGCGGTAGCGGTCGATCTGCGTCTGGATGAGCGGTTTCTCGTTGAGGTTCTTACCCTCCTCCTCGTCCTCATCGACCCACAGCTCTGGAAACATCTCGGCTATCTGTTGAGGCATCAACCCGCTAAAGATGGCGTTGCGGGCATACTGCGTGGCGGTGGGAAGGATGCTGAGATAGACTTGCTCGTCGATGTCGAAGAGGTCGGCCACCTCGCTGGAGAGCACGCGCCACTGGTCGAAGCGGAAGTTGTCGATGACGATCAGGAAGACCTTCTCGCCACGGTCGATGCTTGGAAAGACAAACTGCTTGAAAAGGTCGGGACTCATCGTGGGGCGCGACACACCCGGCTTCTCCTCCTTGCGGCCATGCAGTTGAAACCGGTCGGTGCGGGCTGGCTGCTGAGGGGCTACCCAGTCAAGGTAGTTTTGCTGGATGTATTTGGCAAACCCGATATTGGCCTCCTCCTTTTGCATCTTCAGCATGTCCGTCATATTGCTCTCCGTGCTGCTCAGTTCCAGTTCCCAGCGCACCAGCCGCTTATAGACCTCGGCCCAGTCGGCAAAGGAACGACTGTCGCTGATCTGCATGGAGATCTGCTGGTAGTCTTGCTGATAGCCCGTCTGCGTCACCTCGGTGACGATCTCCTTTCTGTGGATGTTCTTCTTGAGCGTCAGAAGAATCTGACTGGGATTGACGGGCTTGATGAGGTAGTCGGCGATCTTCGATCCTATCGCCTGCTCCATGATGTTCTCCTCCTCGCTCTTCGTCACCATGACGATGGGCGTGGCTGGTTGTATCTCCTTGATGCGCTGGAGCGTCTCGAGACCTGACAGACCCGGCATCTGCTCGTCGAGGAGCACCAGGTCGAAGGTCTGCGCGCGGCATTGGTCGATGGCGTCGGCTCCGTTGCTGACGGTCACGACCTCGTAGCCTTTCTTTTCGAGGAAGATGATGTAGGCCTTCAGCAGCTCTATCTCGTCATCGACCCATAAAAGCAATCCGTTATTATTGTTCATTGTCTTTTCTCCTATCATTTTTTTTGTTCCTCACCATGGGGGCTTGTACTGTTAGGACACTCCTTGTCATGAAGTGTTGCTTGGTCTTCGGACCCTCGTGGCGAAGTCCTGGGGGTGAACTCAGTAGTAGTCGGGTGGATACTTAGAAACCATCCAACTCGTAATACTCGTCGTCGAGGCCATCGTCGAGTGTCTCCTTGTCCTCGCTATTCGTCGGACTGGATGGCGTGTCGCCCTCGAAGAAGAACTCGGGTTCATCCTCGTCGTCTTCCTTGCCTTGCGGCTGGTCCTGCACGGGCTTCTGCGGTTGTGTGGCAGGCCGATCCTGCTGAGGCTTCTCGGTCTTCGGCGTGGAGAAACTTGGTGGCTGAACCGCAGGAGCGGGAGGTGTCTCTGGCTCGTCGGGGATGACGATGGTGCCCTCCTCCGGCTGCTGGGTGGCTGGCTTGGCCGGTTCGTCCTCGGGGTCGATCTCTATCAGGTCGCCCTGGTTGTCGGTCTCTTCCGGTTGGTCGCCCGTCGGATCCACGGCAATGGTCGTGCCCTCGTTGTCCTCTTGTTGAGGCTCCTTAGGCTGCTCCTTGGAGGCTGCCGAAGGCTGATCCTTCGCAGGTTCCTTAGGTTGATCCTTGGGTTGCTCCGTGGGTTTACCCTCGGGGACGTTTATATCTTTGGCGTCTTCCTGGGGCGTCTCCTTGGCTGGTTCCTTGGGTTCACCCTCATTCCTACTGCCGCCCTCGTTCCCGCCTTGCGGGGCAGTCTCGGGCTGTGGCTCCGTGGGAGCGTCCTTAGCCTCTGGTTCCTTCTGAGGCGCATCGGCTTGCGGCTCGTCCTCCTTGGCAGGCTCTGTGGTCGTGGTGTCCGTCACCACTTGCGACGGTTCCTCGATGGGGATGAACTGCGTGTCGTCCTCCACCTCCAGAGTCTCCTCGTTTTCGCCCGCCTCGCTGGTCACGGGCTGGTTGTCCACCTCGGGAATGCCGATGGGTTGAACCTTCTCCGGCTCTCGCGGTTCGTTGAGGTCCGCAGGCTCAAAGAGCGTATTGCGCTTCGGCAGTTCCACCTTGTTGAAGTTCTGGGCATAGAAGTCCTCGTAGTCCTTATAGCTGAACGGCTTGCCGATCAACTCCTCGTTTTTCGTACTAATGATGATCGGTACCGCCTTGCCGTTGGTCTGTCGTACGACGGCCTGGTTGGCGAAGAGCTGACGCGCATACTCGTAGGCCTCCTCGAAGTTGAGGAATCCTGTGAGGCGCATCTGTCTCATGCCCCCCACTTCCTCAATCTGAATTTCAAAATTGCGCACGAGGAAGTTGGTGAAGTTGAACCGCGCCATCTCGAAGAGCAGTTTGTTCTCATTGAGAGAGTCGGGGCTATAGACAAGCATGAAGACGAAGTCGATGTCGCGATCGGGCGTGAACTTCACCTGCTTGATGCTGTCGCTATCGTTGAGCACGATGGCCCGTCGCGTCCAGATGTCGCCTAAGTCGAACTTGCCGCCGTGGAGCTGCTTGCCCTGGTTGACGCCATTGACGATCATACCCGCCATCTCGCTGATGCGGCTGCGCGGGTATTTCTCCACGACCTGCTTCATATTGCTGACACATCCCTCGGCGTCGCCGTCGTTGAGGCGGCTCAGTCCGCTGATGAACAGGAATTTGTCGCGGTTTGCACCCAATGGGAATCGCGTCTCGCTGACGCTGGCGTTGGCAGCCACTTCGTCGAAGCGATCCTTCTTGAACGCCTCGTAGGTGGCCGCATAGAGTGAGTCTTCGATATGCTTGCCAAACTTTGCGTTCTCCACAAAGTATGGGTCTGTGAGCAGCGTCGTCCATTGACTGTCGGGGAACCGCGCCTTGAGGCTATCGACATAGTTTTCGGCCGTGGCAGGCTGCTTGAGCCGGGAGTAGAGCAGGAAGAGATGATAATACGTCTCGTCGATATGCTCGTAGTCGCGGTAGTGGTCCGTCAGTCTGCGCAGGTGCTTCTCGGCCAAGGGCAGGTTGTCCAACTCGTCCTTGAAGATGACGCCAGCGTGGTGCAGACCGTCCTCCAGCAGCAGGTTGCTGGCGGCAAGCTGTTCGGGCGTGAAGGGTATCTGTGCCAGGTAGTACTCCCGCTTGTGTGGGTCGTTCTGGGCGCTGTCGGCCACTTGCTGCAGCGAGTCCTGGGCCAGTTCTGCCGCCTCGATGGAGTCGCGCTGCTCGTCGGTCAGTTCCTCCTCGTCGATACCCGAGCCAATGCTGCCGACGACGGTCTTGTTGTTGCGCTGCCAGTCGTCGGCATTCTCGCGCTTGCCCCAGAGTCGTTCAAACTGTGATTTACCCTGGGAGACCGCCTGTACATTATAGAAATACCAGACGGCATCGCGGTTGTTGTCCTGTGCAGGGTTGGGCATGCGACCACGGTTGGTCTCCATGTTCTGACCCTCACCCTGTCGCTGGGCTGCCTCTTGCTCTGCCAATCGGTCTCTCTCCTCCTTCTCCTTCTTCTTCAGAGCGTCGATCACGCGGTCGATGGCCGCATTGCGCTCCGCCTCCGGACATTGGGCAAGATACTGCAAGGAGTCCTGGAGGTGGATGGCGTCTGTATAAGGCACCAATTTGTCGAGCACCTTCGAACGCTCCGAAAGCGCCTCGTAGTCTTTGCGGTCTTTGTCGAGCAGGCCGATGGCCTCGCCATAGCAGCGACGGGCGTCGCTATACTTCTGCATCTCCCAGTAGAGGTCGCCGAGGTGGAGCAGCAGCACTCCCTTCTCCACGCCACTACGCGTGGCCTTGGTGTTGCCCTTCTCGTAGGCGTCGATGGCCTTCATGGTGTCTTGCTGTGCCAGGTAGATATTGCCCATGGCGTAATATACCTGGTCGAGGTATTCCTTGTTCTTGTCCGAGGCAGCCATGCGGCGCAGTTTGCCGATCATCTGCTTCGCCTTTCCCTTCGCCATCACCTCCGTCATGGCGATGCGGGCGTTGAATTCCAACTCGTAGGGAGGGTTCTGGGCGACGACCTTGCGAAACGCCTTGTACGCTTCGGTATGATGGCCCAAGGCCGCCTGGATCTGTCCCATCAGATACCATTCGCGCGCTTTCTGCTTCTTTCTCATCTCGTGCTTGATGACCTTGCGCAGGTAGGGGACGGCCTTCTCCAGTTCGCCCGTGTGGATATAGTAGTCAGCAAAGGTATAGTCCCACTCCTTGGCGGCCCTCCAGTCGATGCTGTCGCGCTGCATGTTGCGGATCACGTCCTCGGCATCATAGAGCCAGTCCTGCTCGATGTAGCATTTGGCAAGCCATGCCCGCGCCTTGCCGTAGATAGCGGGTTGCGTCTTGTAGATTCTCGACATGTAGGCGAAGGTCGCCGCGGCCTCGTCGAACGATCCCTTGTGGAACTGGGAGCGGCCCATGAGCATCCATGCTTTCCAAAGGAAGGGGTTGTACTCTTTGCGGCTGAGCCACTCGATGTCCTTCTCCGTCTTGCGTCTCGACTTGTTCCATTCGGGCTTGCGCTTGATGCTGTTGCGCGCGATGGCCTTCTTCGACTTTTCTATCGCCCGGTCGTAGTTGCCCTTGCCCAGTTCGCGGCTGCCTTTGTTGCCCACCGTGTAGAGCGGGAGCATCTCCGTGAAGTTGTCCTTGTTGCCTTTCTCCTTTTCCAGGCAGGCATCGATGTAGGCCAGTTTGCCATTATAATAGGTATTATAGCGTGCATTGAACGCCCGCCACCAACGGGTCTTGGCGGTGTTCTTCTGGGTCGAGCAGCCACTAAGGACCAAGACGATGATGGCCAGTAGTGCGCCGATACTATATAGCGTATAATTCTTCTTCACGCTTAATAAACTCTTTTACGGGTCGTTTTATTGCCTTTTTCTTGCGATATTTCATCCTTCGATGAGCGCAAAGAGGTCGTCCTTGAGCGCGTCGGGCAGGTTGATCTCGCGCAGGCTGAGGCTCCGTGCCCATCCTCTCGCGTCTTCGGGACGCAAGGAGAAGAGCACGTCGGCGAAGTGTTGTACCTCGTCGTCGTTGTAACTATCGGACGGGCGCCCCTTGTACTGGTCGAGCTCCTCGTCGTCATAATACTCGATGTCGCGGGTAGCGGCCTCCATATAGCACACCTGTTCGCAACGGTCGTCCTCGCCGCTACAGGTGGAACAGTCGCCATGGGTCGGCTGGACGGCATCGTTGCTGCCCTTGGTGAGTTTGGAGACGAGGGCGGCGACGAGGGCCAGGAGGGCCAGCGATCCGAGGGTGATGAGTAGTAGGTTCATGATAGACAGGTGTTTAGGATGGCTGGGCGGGGGTGATGGTGAAACCGGCCCGCTCCAGCTCGTCCCAATAGCTGGGGTAGGACTTCGACACTACCTCGGGATGGTGGATGCGAAGTCCCGGGAAGCGGATGGCCAAGGGGGCGAAGGCCATGGCCATGCGGTGGTCCTTGTGGGTGTCGATGACGGGGAAGGCGTCGGGCTGGCATTGTGCGCCGTTCCATATCAGCGCGTCCTCGTCGGTCGCCTGGAGGTCGTAGCCGAGCTTCCGCATCTCGCTGACGATGGCTGCGAGACGGTCGGTCTCCTTGATGCGGAGCGTCGAAAGGCCCGTGAAACGGAAGTGGGTGCCCAAAGCCACGCAGGTAGCCACCACGGACTGTGCCAGGTCGGGCTGACCTGTGAAGTCGTATTCGAAGAGAGGCAGTCGCATCCTGCGGTAATGCAGGTCTGCCGTCTCCAGTCTTCCCTCCTTCTCCTTGGAGAGGGTGGTGCGGATGCCCAGCAGGCTGAAGATGTACTTGACTGCCGCGTCGCCCTGTGGAGAATGGGCGAGGAGTCCGTTGAGTCGCACGGAAGTGTCGCCTCGGCCAAAGAGAGCCATCAGTTCATACCAATAGGAGGCCGAGGTCCAATCGTTCTCTACCGTATATTCCGTGGGCTGGTAGGGGCGTGGGCGTACCGTGATGGCACTTTGGTCCATCCACTCCACGTCCGCGCCATAGCTTCGCATCACCTGGAGCGTCATGTCGATATAGGGACGGGAGATGATGCGGCCCTGCAGATGGAGGGTAAGCCCCTTCTCCATGACAGGGGCGATGAGCAGCAGGGCCGTGACGAACTGTGAACTGATGTCGCCCGCCATCTCTATCTTGCCACCCATGATGGGCTTGCCGGTAATCCTCAGCGGGGGGAAGCCCTCCTCGCCCTCATAGGCGATCTCGGCACCAAGCAGCCGGAGCGCATCAACCAGTTGCCCAATGGGGCGCTGGCGCATCCGCTCCGAACCAGTGAGGGTGTGTTCTCCGGGCGTGATGGCCAGGTAGGCGGTGAGGAAGCGCATTGCCGTGCCTGCCGGTCCAATATCGATGTGGGAGGGGAGGAGGCGCAAGGCGTCCTTGAGCACCCGGGTGTCATCGCAGTCGGACAGATTGAACGGTGTCGGCGCGCCAGGCGTCAGTGCCTGGATGATGAGGGCGCGGTTGCTGATACTCTTCGAAGCGGGCAAGTTGACATCCGCTTGGAGAACATGGGGAGGATCTATGATGTAATGCATTTTAAGCCTTGTTTGGGTCCTTACTCACCCGCAAAGGTACTATTTTTAGGGCGAAACGGCAAAAAAAGCCCGAAAAGTTTTGCTGGTTTCAAAAATCTTAGTACTTTTGCACCCGCTAAACAGAAAACGGGATGTAGTTCAGTAGGTTTAGAATGCCGGTCTGGGGGACCGGTGGTCGCTGGTTCGAGTCCAGTCATCCCGACTTCTTTATAAGTTTCGAGCGACTCCTTGTTGGGTCGCTTTTTTGTGCCTATTCCTTCGGGATGCTTTCGGGATCGCTTCGGGATGCGAAGGATCCCATGCTTGATGGAAATCCGAGTTTTTTCTGAGAAGTCTGCGCGTTGGGGCGTCTTGCGCTTTTGGGGATCGCCCTTTCAAAGAACAGACCGAGACTCTTTCTGAGAATCATCAGAAAAAGTCCCGGTCCATGCATTATACCTTATATATATAGTATATCAGATGATGCTCGTCTTGCGCGTCCACTCCAGGATTTCGGGGATGTAGCCGAAGGCGATGCCCGTCACGGTATCGGCGCAACCGTAATAGACCGCCACGCGTCCTGTGGCAGGGTCGTGGAGTTCGGCACAGGGGAAGCAGACGTTGGGCACGTCGCCCACACACTCGTAGAGTTTCTGCGGCGAGATGAGGTAGGGACCACTTCGGTAGATAGGCTTCCAGGGCTCGTCGCGGTCGAGGAGCGCCGTGCCGAAACTATAGACGTAGCCATTGCAGCTATGGAGCACGCCATGGTACAACAGCAGCCATCCCTCGCTCGTCTCGATGGGGATGGGACCTGCACCAATCTTCATGCATTGCCATGCGCTCTTCTCGAAGGCTGCGGGAGCCATCACGTGGCGGTGACGACCCCAAAACTCCATGTCGGGCGACTCGCTATAGAAGATGTCGCCAAAAAGCGTGTGTCCCGTGTCGGACGGGCGGGAGAGCATCGCAAAGCGACCGTTGATCTTTCGGGGGAAGAGCACGCCGTTGCGGTTGTAGGGCAGGAAGGCGTTCTCCAGTTGGTGGAACGTCTTGAAGTCCTTCGTCCACGCCACGCCGATGGTCGGGCCATGATAGCCGTTGCACCAGGTGACGTAGTAGCGGTCTTCGATGAAGGTGACGCGCGGGTCGTAGCCATAGACCCACTCGCCTATCTCTTTGTCCTCACACTCGAAGCGGAGCGGGTTGGGGTCGATGTCCCAATGGAGGCCGTCGTCGGAGAAGCCCACGTGGAGCACCATGCGGCGGTTGGTGTCGTCGCAACGGAACACGCCCGCGAAGCGATTGCCGAAAGGTACGACGGCAGAATTGAAGATACTATTGCTCGTGGGGAGCAAGTCGCGCGGGATGATCGGGTTCTCCGAGTAGCGCCACATGGGGGCGTTGCTGTCGGCAGGGCGGTCTTGCCACGGCATATTGGGGAGGGCGTTGCCCTCGATGATGAGTTTGCTCATATTCTTCTTGTTTGTTATTGGTCAGTTGTTGTTGGCGACTATGAGAGGTGGGCGCGCCCGTTGTCCAAAGGGAGGATGGCGCACCCACGCTTTCCCTCTTATTTCTTGGGCTCAGGATAGGTGAACGGCACGAACCAGGTGATGAGGAGTGCGGGGATGGCGCACAGGAGCACCACGAGGAAGAAGGTGCGGTAGCCCAGGGCGTCGCTGAGGTAGCCGCTGAGCATGCCTGGAAGCATGACGCCCAGGTTCATGATGCCCGAGGCAAAGGCGTAGTGGCTCATCTGGTGCTTGCCCGGCGCTATCTGCTGCATCATGAAGAGCGTCAGTCCGACAAAGCCGAATCCATAGCCGAAGTACTCCAGCGTGATGGCCGACCCAATAAGCACGACGCTCGTCGGCTGGTAGATGGCGAGGAAGGTGTAGGCCACGAAGGGCAGGTTGAACACCAGGGCGAGTTGGAAGAGACTCTTCTGCAGTCCGCGGTGGGCGATATAGTAGCCTGCCAGGATGCTTCCGATGACGAAGGCTGCCGCTCCGAACGTGCCGTAGCAGAGGCCGATCTCCTGCTCGCTCAGTCCCAGGCCCTGCTCCGTGCGTGGTGCCTTGAGGAAGAGGGGCACGATCTTCATCACGAATCCCTCGCAGAAGCGATAGAGGATGATGAAGAACAGGTAATAGACGATGTGCTTCTTCTTGAAGAAGTCGGCAAAGACGTTCCACAGCTCGCGCAGGGCCTCCCCGAGGTTTTTGTCCTCCGCACTTGCTGCATTGGACGTGGCGGGGAGGATGAAGATGTGGTAGAGGCCCAGGGCGCACATGATAACGGCGATGATGAGCATGATCACCATCCAGGCGGTAGTCACCCCGAAGTGCTTGATGAAGACGCCCGCCAGATAGACGAGGCCACCCGTGGCGGCAATCTTGGCGATATTGTAGAACGCTCCCTGCCAGCCGATCCATTTGGCCTGCTCCTCCTTGGAGAGGACGCTCATGTAGGTGCCGTCGGCGGCGATGTCGTGAGTAGCCCCGCTTAGTGCTATGACCGCCAGGATGGCGATCGTGATGGCGAAGAAGTCGGGCAGGTGGAGCGCGAAGGCCACCAGGGCGAAGCCGATGCCGGAGACCAGCTGGGTCAGGACAACGAAGAACTTCTTCGTCTTGTACATCTCCAGGAACGGACTCCACAGGGGTTTCAGTGTCCACGGCAGCATGATGAGCGAGGTCCAGAAGGCTATCTGCGCGTCGCTCACTCCCATGCCTTTGTACATGAGCGTGCAGACCATGTTCAGAACCACAAAGGGCATGCCCATGGCGAAGTAGAGGGTGGGCACCCAGGCTACGGGGCTCACCTTCCTACTTGGTATGTTTCTCTCGTCGGTCATGGTCTGTCCTTCTTAGCTGTTCCAAACTTCGAGGGGTTCGGACCCATGGTGAACTCCAGGGTGCCGCCGCCCATGATGTCCTTATATAATAGGTAGGACTTCGTGTAGGGCTTGCCGTTCCAGCGCACGCTCTGCACATACACGTTCTCGGGCGAGTTGTCGAGCGCCTTTACCGTGAAGGTCTTGCCCTCGGGGAGCTGCACGGTCGCCTCGTCGAAGAGCGGCGACCCGAAGACAAACTTGCCTCCGGCCGGCTCCACCTGGTAGAGGCCAAGCGTAGAGGTGACGTACCAGGCCGACATCTGGCCTACGTCCTCATTGCCCGAGAGTCCGTCCTCGGCATTCTTGTACATCTCGTCGAAGACCTGGCGGATGAGCTTTTGTCCCTTCCAGGGCTCACCCGCATAGTTGTACATATAGAGGACGTGGTGGCTCGGCTCGTTGCCGTGGGCATACTGGCCGATGAGGCCCGAAATGTCGGGGGAAGCCTCCGCACCCATGTCGCCCGTGACGAAGAAGAGCGAGTCGAGTTTGGTGACGAAGGGCTTCTCGCCGCCAAAGCAGTCGATCAGTCCGTGCACGTCGTGGGGCACGAGCCATGTATATTGCCAAGCGTTGCCCTCGGTATAGTCGTCCATGCGATGGACAGCATGGAAGGGATTGAACGGCTCGCGCCAGTTGCCCTTCGAGTCGCGGCCGCGCATGAAGCCCACCCGCTTGTCGAAGACGTTGCGGTACGACTGGCTGCGATGGAGGAAGTACTGGTAGTCCTTTTTCTCGCCCAGCGACTTTGCCACCTGGGCGATACAAGCGTCGGCAAGCGCATATTCGAGCGTCTTGGCTACCGTCTCGTTCTCCGGGTCCTCGTCGAAGGCGACGTAGTTGTTGCGCTTCAGCGACGCCATTCCACGCTCGTCGAGCATGGCCGAGGCCTTCATCGCCTCGTAGGCCCCTCGCTTGTCAGCAATAAAGCCCTTGAGAACAAGGTCGGCGAGCACGGGCACGCCAGGGTTGCCAATCATGCAGTTGGTCTCATTGCCCATGAGGTGCCACACGGGGAGCTTGCCTTGCTGCTGGTAGATGTTGACGAAGGTCTCGCCTATGTCGGCAAGCATCTCGGGATGCAGGATGGTCATCAAGGGATGGGCAGCCCGGTAGGTGTCCCAAAGCGAGAAGGTCGTATAGTTGGTGAATTGGCCCTCGTGTACCTGCAGGTCGGCGCCACGGTACTGGCCGTTGACGTCGCAGAAGACGGACGGGGCGGTCATCGTATGGTAGAGCGCGGTATAGAATATCGTGCGCGCATCCTCGTCGTCAGTCTTGATCTGCACGCGGGAGAGCTGTTCCTCCCAAGCCTCGTCGGCCTGGCGAACGACAGCATTGAAGTCCCAGCCCGGTATCTCCTTGTGGAGGTTCTCGCGGGCGTTGTCCTCGCTCACGGCCGAGAGACCCGTCTTGATGAGCAATGGCGTGCTGTCGGGCTCATAGGTGAAGACGACGATCGAGTCTTGGTCGCGCTTCAGTTTGATGGGCTTGTTGAACTCCGCATAGAAGAACGTGTATTGGTGGCGCGCCCATCCAGACGATTCCCGGTAGCCACAGACCGTGCGGTCATCGACCTGGCGATACTTGGCCTTCGACATCTTGTCCCATCCGATGCCCTGGTGAAGGTCGAGGCGCACCATGCCCCGTCGCACGTTGGCTCCCGTGGTGTAGCGTTGGAATCCCGCCCGTTGCGTGGCGGTCAGTTCCACCAGCACGTTGGGGTCTTTGAGTTTCACGCTATAGTAGCCCGGGGCGACATTCTCGCTCTCGTGGGCAAACTTCACCTCGGTCTGCTTGCAGCAGCTCACGGGCAGGAAGGCCACGTCGCCCAGTTCGCCGATACCCGTGCCCGAGAGGTGCTGGTGGCCGAAGCCGACGATGATGGTGTCGCTGGCATGGTAGCCGGAGCACCAGTCCCATCCCCGCGTGGGCTCGGTCGGGCCCAACTGCACATAGCCGAAGGGAACATTGGCACCCAGAAACACATGGCCGTGGCCGCCCGTGCCTATCAGCGGATTGACATACTGCGTGTATCGCTGCCCCATGGCGACCAGGGAGCAGGTAGCACAAAGCCAGAATACTGCTAATCGTAGAAGTTTCATATTTGTGTAAGTAATTGTTTACTGTTTGCAAAAGTACGAAAAAGATATTCAAATACCTACTGTAATAAGGAGAAAATGCGCATGGGAGACGATTTGGGGACCAGGGAGGAGGAAACTGGTCCCGTGGCTGCGACTGCCTCAGTATGGATCGTGGAACGTCTGGTGAGGCCCTTCTGTCCGCCCTTGATCGCCCCTATATCCCTTTTGGATTGCAAAAATAAGGGGAATTAAACATATTTTAGCGCATTATTTGGTGGTCTAAATAATTTTTAGTACATTTGCAGCGTTATATAGGTGTTGAAGAAAGGAAATTGCATTGTCTAAGAAAATAGTTTATATAATGATGTCGCTGCTCGTAGCGTGTGTCGGGTGTCAGTTTAAGCTGATGCCCGAGGACTCTGCTGCTACGCAACCCTTGGTGAGCATCGCGCGCTACGACCAGTTGGAGTATCGCTACCTCACCACGGGCGACTTCTCGGCATTGCAGGAGATGAACACGGAGTATCCTATCGAGACGCGCACGCTCATCGAGGATGTCGTGAAGGTGGGCGACGCCACCGACCCCAGCATCAATTCAAAGCTGCTCAAGTTCTACCAGGACACGATCCTGCAGAGTATCATTGCCGACGTGGAGGCCGAGTATGCCGACATCGACGATTTGAATACGGGTTTCAGCCACGCTTTCACGCGACTCAAGAAGGCATTCCCTGATATCCGTGTGCCCCGCATCTATACGCAGATCTCTGCTTTGGACCAAAGCGTGGTTGTGGGCAACGGCATGATCGGTATCTCGCTCGACAAGTATCTGGGTGAGAACTACCCGGTCTATAAGCGCTACTACTCGGAGCAGCAACGCCGCCAGATGAACCGCCAGAACATCCTGCCAGACTGCCTCACCTTCTTCTTGCTGAGCGAGTTTCAGATCGACAAGTTTGAGATGCGCCCGCAGATCGAGCGCGACCTCCACATGGCCAAGCTCCAATGGGTGGTCAACCAGCTGATGGGCACCCGCTTCTACAAGACGAAGTATGTCTGCGCCATCGAGCACTATATGCGCCATCATCCCCATTCGTCCTATTTGGAGCTGATCGAAATGACTGATTTCAGTCAGTTTAAGGTCGGCAAATAGTCGTTTCTCCCTCTTTTGACGAGCTTTCGACCCATGATACATGGTTTGGGCTCAAGGTGTGCTCGTTACCAAATAGCGGCTTGCGCTAATATTTCCTAAATATTTTGCAAGTTTAGATAATTATCCCTACCTTTGCGGAAAATAACTAAAGGCCCCGCTTTGTCGGGAACTGGTGGCAAAACGAAACCCATCACGGGAAAGAAAATATGAACAAGTGGTAGGCTGGAAAGCCTCCACCCAAACTCGAACAGATTTAAAGAACAAGATGAAAAGCATTTTTATCGCGTGTGCTCTCTTGCTCTCGACAGCAGTACAGGTGCTTGCCGGGGAGCCTCTTTCGTTGAAAGATGTCACGGGCTGGAAGTACGTCGCCAAGAGAATCTCTGGCGTGCGTCCAATCAAGGGTACTTCCGAGTATGCACAAATCTCTGCCGACCGCAAGAAGGTGGTGAGGTACTCTTTCGTCACAGGTCAGGAGACGGGTGTGCTCTTCGATCTCGACGATACGAAGGGCGAACAGATCAAGAGCTTTGACGGCTACCAGATGGCCGACGACGGACAGCATCTGCTCATCGAGACCAACTACCGGGCTATCTACCGTCGCTCCTATACTGCCGACTTCTATGTCTATGACATCCAAAGCAAGGAGCTTCGCAAACTCTCGAAGAACGGAGCCCAGCAGATCCCGACCTTCTCGCCTGATGGTAAGAAAATCGCCTTCGTGAGAAAGAACAACATCTTCATTACCGATGGCACGACGGAGCGCCAGGTCACGACCGATGGCAAGTTCAACGAGGTCATCAACGGTATCCCCGACTGGGTGAACGAGGAGGAGTTTGGATTCAACAACGCCATCGCATGGAGCGCAGACAGCCGCACGCTGAGCTGGATCCGCTACGACGAGAGTGGCGTGAAGACCTATTCGCTCCAGATATTTGCCGGCATGTATCCGACCAACGAGCAGTATAAGGTCTATCCGGGCGAGTATAGCTATAAGTATCCGAAGCCGGGCGAGGACAACTCCAAGGTCACGGCTTGGGTCTATAACCTCGACAATGGTAGCACGAAGCAGTACAACCTGCCGCTGGATGCTGATGGATACATCCCCCGCATCAAGACGACGGCTGATGCAGGCCGCATCATCCTCTACACGATGAACCGCCACCAGGACTGCCTCCGACTCTACAACGCCAACACCACGACAGGCGAGACGAGCCTCTTGCTGGAGGAGAGCGTGGAGAAGTATGTCAAGAGCGAGGCCATGGGCGACATCGCCATCATGAAGGACTACATCCTCGTGCCTTCCGACCGCGACGGCCATCTGCACCTCTACCTATATAATAAGGAGGGAAAACTCCTGCGCCAGATCGAGAAGGGCGACTATGACGTGACGGCCATCTATGGTTATGATGCCGCCACGGGCAACACTTACTTCCAGGCTGCTCGCCGCTCGCCCATGCAGCGCGAGATCTACGTGGCCGACAAGAAGGGCCGCGTGACCGCCCTCGCGGGCACGGAAGGATGGAACGACGCCACCTTCTCGGGCGACTACCGCTACTTCCTCAACTGCTGGAGCGACGCCAACCACCCCTATGTCTATACGATCATGGACCGCAAGGGCAAGGTGGTACGCGAGGTGCTCAACAACGACAAGCTCACGCAGGATTTGGCCCAGTTTGAGCCGACCAAGAAGGAGTTCTTCACCTTCACTACTTCCGAGGGTGTCTCCCTCAACGGCTGGATGATCAAGCCAGCCAACTTCGATCCTACCAAGAAATACCCGGTCATCATGCACCAGTATAGCGGTCCCGGCAGCCAGCAGGTGACGGACAGCTGGAGCATTGGTTCGATGGGCAATGGTGGTCTCTTCGACTACTACCTCACCCAGAAGGGTTACATCATCGTGAGTGTTGATGGTCGCGGAACGGGCGGACGTGGTGCCGAGTTTGAGAAGTGCACCTACCTGAACATCGGCGACCTGGAGTCCAAGGACCAGGTGGAGGCAGCCATCTGGCTTGGCAAGCAGGACTACATCGACGCCTCGCGTATCGGCATCTGGGGATGGAGCTATGGTGGCTTCTGCACCCTGATGAGCATGAGCGAGGGCCGTCCGGTCTTCAAGGCTGGCGTGTCGATCGCTCCGCCCACCAACTGGCGCTTCTACGATAGCATCTATACCGAGCGTTTCATGAGAACGCCGCAGGAGAACCCCACGGGCTATGCGCTCAATCCGTTGGTACGCGCCAAGAACCTCCACGGCCGTCTGCTTCTCTGCCACGGCTTGGCCGACGACAACGTTCATCCGCAGAATGTCTTCGAGTATTCCGAGGCACTTGTGCAGGCGGACAAGGACTTCAAGGAGAACATTTATACCAACCGCAATCACAGCATCTATGGTGGCAATACCCGCAATCATTTGCTGCGCCAGGTAGCAGAGTGGTTCTGCGAGAATCTTTAAACGAGTGAATATAGATTAGGAGAAGCCAGGCTCCGCAAGCGGGCCGACCTTCTCCTAATTTAGTAAGGAACAGAATTAAATATTTATAAAAACCGAAATCAGATGAAAAAACTACTTTTAGGCGACGAGGCTATCGCCCAAGGAGCATTGGATGCCGGACTGAGTGGTGTCTATGCCTACCCAGGCACTCCCTCTACCGAGATCACAGAGTACATCCAGAATTCTCAGCTTGCGAAGGACCGCAACGTCCATCGTCGTTGGGCAACCAACGAGAAGACGGCTATGGAGCAGGCTCTGGGTATGTCTTATATGGGCAAGCGTGCGTTGGTCTGCATGAAGCATGTGGGTTTGAACGTGGCTGCCGACCCGTTTGTCAACTCCGCCATCACAGGCGCCAATGGTGGTATCGTCATCTTGGTGGCCGACGACCCCTCTATGCACTCCTCACAGGACGAGCAGGACACGCGCTTCTATGGCAAGTTTGCCATGATCCCGACTTTCGAGCCGAGCAACCAGCAGGAGGCTTACGACATGATGGCCGTGGCCTACGACTATTCGGAGAAGATGCACCTGCCCGTGCTGATGCGCGTCACCACGCGTATGGCCCACTCACGTGCCGTGGTCAATATCACGGAGACGCCGCGTGAGCAGAACTCCCTGAACTATGAGGCCAAGGCCAGCGACTGGGTGTTGCTTCCCGCCTTTGCCCGCAAGCGCAACGTGGTTGTCACAGGCCAGCAGGCTCAGTTGGAGCAGGATGCCGTGGAGAGCCCGTTCAATAAGTATATCGACGGCAAGGACCACTCGCTGGGTATCATCACGAGCGGTATTGCTTTCAACTACCTCAACGAGTGCTATCCCGATGGCGTGCCTTATCCCGTCCTGAAGGTCTCTCAGTATCCGTTGCCGAAGGAGTTGGTGCGCCGCATGACTGCCGAGTGCGACTCCGTCCTGATCGTCGAGGAGGGCCAGCCCTTCATCGAGGAGCAGGTGCGTGGTGTCATGGATGGCAATGCCGTCATCAAGGGTCGCCTCACGGGCGAGCTGCCGCGCACGGGTGAGTTGTCTCCCGACGAGCTGAAGCAGGCCCTCGGTCTGCCCTCTGGCGAGGAGTATGAGCCGTGCCCCGACTTGGCCAGCCGCCCGCCGCAGTTCTGCAAGGGTTGCGGTCATCGTGACGTCTATACCGCCCTCAACGAGGTCTTGAGGGAGTATCCTAACGCCCGCGTCTTTGGCGATATCGGCTGCTACACGCTCGGCTTCCTTCCCCCGTTCAAGGCCATCCACTCTTGCGTGGACATGGGTGCCTCTATCGGCATGGCCAAGGGTGCTGCCGACGCTGGCCAATGGCCGGCCGTGGCTGTTATCGGCGACTCTACGTTCACCCATAGCGGCATGACGGGCTTGCTCGACGCGGTCAACGAGAACTCCGACATCGTCGTGATCCTCTCCGACAACCTCACGACCGCCATGACGGGTGGTCAGGATAGTGCCGGTACCAACAAGTTTGAGGCTATCTGCCGTGGTCTGGGCGTGAGCGAGGACCACCTGAAGGTCGTCACTCCGCTTCCGAAGAACATGCCGGAGATCACTAAGACCATCCGCGAGGAAATCGAGTATCACGGCACTTCCGTTATCATCCCGCGCCGCGAGTGCATGAACACGTTGCAGCGTCACCTCAAGCAGAAGAAGGCTGCCGAGGCCAAGAAGGCCGCCGAACAGAAGTAAGCGAGGAGGAAGAACAGGTTTTATGGGGTGTCGCGGACGCCTGAGAGTGTCCCGCGACCCCTTCTGACAAACAACAACCAAATAGCATTCAAAACCAATGAAGACAGATATTATCCTTTGTGGCGTGGGTGGACAAGGTATCCTCTCCATCGCCACGGTCATCGGCCAGGCGGCCATGAACGAGAACCTTTATATCAAGCAGGCAGAGGTGCACGGTATGTCCCAGCGTGGTGGCGACGTGCAGAGCAATCTCCGTCTCAGCTCCGACCCCATCAATAGCGACCGTATCGCCAAGGGTCAGGCCGACGTCATCATCTCCATGGAGCCGATGGAGGCCCTCCGCTACCTGCCCTATCTGAAGAAGGGCGGCTGGATCATCACCTCCAGCACGCCTTTCGTCAATATCCCCAACTATCCCGACATGGCCGTCATCGATGCCGACTATGCCAAGTTGGACAACGTCATCCGCATCAACATCGAAGAGGTGGCCAAGGAGAACAACATTCCCCGTTCGGCCAATATGATCCTGCTCGGAGCTGCCCAGAAGGCTTTGGGTATCGAGTTTGACAAGCTGAAGGACGCCATCCGCGTCATCTTCGGCCGCAAGGGTGAGCGCGTCATCGAGGATAACTTCAAGGCCCTTGAGCTGGGAAAGGAGGCGCAGAAATGAGACCGACACCCATCAACAAGGAGTTGATTGACAACACCATCCGCGAGCATGGCATACAGGACTTCGCCAAGGCGACGATCCGCGAGGTGAAGGGTGTGGCAGCCCATGCCGAGAAGGAGAGTGGTGTCGAGTTCATCAAGATGGAGATGGGCATTCCCGGTCTTCCCGCCGCCCAGGTAGGCGTGGACGCGCAGATCAAGTCGCTGCAGGACGGTATCGCCCACAGCTATCCCGACATCCAGGGTCTCCCCGCTCTGAAGGAGGCTGCCTCGGAGTTTGTCAAGGCCTTCATCGGCGTCGATATCAATCCCGAGGGCTGCGTGCCTGTCTGCGGTTCCATGCAGGGCACGTTCGCTTCCTTCCTCACCTGCTCTCAGGCCGACAAGAAGAAGGATACCGTCCTCTTCATCGACCCGGGATTCCCCGTGCAGAAGATGCAGCTCCAGGTGCAGGGTACGAAGTATGAGACCTTTGATGTCTATAACTTCCGTGGCGAGAAGCTCGGTCCGAAACTGGAGAGCTACCTTACCAATGGCAACATCTGCGCCATCGTCTATTCCAACCCCAACAACCCCTCGTGGATTTGCATGACGGACGACGAGTTGCGCACGATCGGCTCTTTGGCCACGAAGTACGACTGCATCATCATGGAGGACCTGGCCTATTTCGCCATGGACTTCCGTCGTGACATCCGTCCTTTCCAGAAGCCCTACCAGCCGTCGGTAGCCAACTATACGGACAACTACATCCTGCTCATTAGCGGATCCAAGGCGTTCAGCTATGCTGGCGAGCGTATTGGCGTGACGTGCATTAGCGACAAGCTCTTCCATCGCCACTACCACGACCTGGCCGAGCGCTACGAGGGACTGCCTTTCGGCCCCGTCTTCTCTACGCGTATGCTCTATGCGCTCTCCTCTGGTACGAGCCATAGTGCCCAGTATGCCATGGCCGCCATGCTGAAGGCTGCTGCCGAGGGCAAGTTCGACTTCCGTAGCGAGATCAAGATCTATGGCGACCGTGCTCACAAGTTGAAGGAGATTTTCACGCGTCATAACTTCTATATCGTCTATGACAAGGATCTCGACCAGCCTATTGCCGACGGATTCTACTTCACGATCGGCTATCCGGGCATGACGAGTGGCGAGTTGGCACACGAGCTCATGTATTATGGAGTCTCTGCCATCTGCCTTGTCACTACTGGTAGCGAACAGGAGGGCCTTCGCGTCTGCACGTCCTTCATCCGCGACGAGCAGTATGCTGCCCTCGAGGAGCGTATGGCCATCTTTGCGGAGAACAATCCCGTGAAGTAGCGACCGAACAACCATCCCGTTCCCCTTTTGCGGGAACGACAAGCATAAGCCCTTGTGCCTCCCTTTTTATTAAGGAGTGTGCAAGGGCTTGTCTTTTTTGTATAACGTGTGTGGGGGGAAGCGGTCGGTCTAAGAAGGGAGGCTTAGTCTATTGCCTTGTGTTCCTCCTGTTGAGGCTCTGCCTGTTGTGGTTTTTCTGCTTGTTGTTGTTTTGCAGCCTGTTGCTTTTTATTCTGTTGAGGTCTTTCCTCCTGTTGCGGTTCTTCCTGTTGCGGTTGTGATTCGCCTACGGGAGGTTGTGGTTCTGTTTGTGGAAGATGAGGCTTGATGATAGAAACGGTAGATAATGTGTCGGCCTCGGTCTTGAGATAGTTGGTAGGCGACACAGGCTGGGGTAGGGAGAAGGTCTTTGGCAGGGGCTTGAGGACGATCTCGGGCCGCAAGCCTCGCATCATGTGTGCCATCTGCTGGCGTCTCGCTTCCAGGTCGGGAGAGTTGCGAAACGTGGCGTAGTAGTATTCGGCTACGAGGAAGCAACCCTGGGCCAAGGCCGGCTGCTGGAGAAAGTAATAGCAGAAGCCGATCCGAAACCAACTGTCGCCCTTGTCTCGGTCGTGGCAAAGGGCGAGCGCAGACTGGAAGAGGAGGATCGCCTGGTCGTAGTGGCCCAACTGGAAGTGGCTTTCCCCGTCCGCATAATAGTAGAGCGCCCGCTCCTCGGGAGCCAGCATGCTGAGTTTGGGTAGGAAGGTATCGAAATATTCTGTCGCCTTTTTGTAGTCCCAGTCGTAGTAGTAGCACAGTCCGATATACGCTTTGTAGCGTGCGTTGAGCTTATACGACTGGTCAAGTCGTTGGAAGATGAGGAGTGCCTCGTGGTATTTCTGCGACTGGAAATACTCCAGGGCACGCCCCAAAGCCTCCGTGTCGGCCTCCTTGCCTTGTGGGAAGACCGACACGGAAACGAAGCATAATAGGATAAGGAGAAGCCTCCTTAGTCTCATTCTGTATAGAAATTGATCAGTCGGGTGAGCGCCTGCTGGCATACCGGACAGAATACCGGATGCTCATTCGTGCGCATACGGCAGTCCTTGCATCCGCGCCACACACCCTTCAGCGAGTAGCCAGCACCCTCGTAGAGGCCGACGCCCTCCTCTTTGCCGATGAGGTTCTCCCACTTGTTGTGGAAGTTGACCTGTGTGGTGATGTTCGGTTCCCACGGCTCGATATCGTGCGGGTACATCGGAATCTGCTCCGCCTCATAGGCATACTCGTCGGCAAGGCCGGCAAACGAGTGGCCAAACTCATGGACGACCACGGGCTTGAAGGCCTTGTGGTGGGCCATGGCGAGGTTGTAGCTATTGAGGATGCCGCCACCACCATAGTTTTCCGTGTTCACCAACACGATGATGTGCTCGTAGGGCGTGCCCGCAAGGCAGTCGTGGAGCGCCTTCAGGTGGAGCGTTGTCAGGTAGCGGTCGCTATAGAACGTGTCGAAATGGCTTCTCAGAGGCGTGTCCTTCCACACACCCTTGCCCGGCTCCGAGGTGCCGCTCTCCTGGGAGGGAGCCTCTACGGCCACGACATTGAAGCGGTCGCGCATCGACTTGAACGGTTCGTGAGCGAAGAGGGCCTCGGTAGCCGTCCGGCAGTCTGCCTCGAAGGTAGCCATCTCCTCCTGCTTGTAGCCCTCGGCCAGGAAGGCGATATGGATGCAACGGGAGGTGTCGCGCGCCTGCTGGAGCGTGACATAAGGCGTGACGCTACTCTCGCCAATATGGCGGATGAGAATGTCGGTAGGCACGACCGTATGCGTCATGGAGGCCGTCACCTCGCGTCGGTTGTTCTTCAGTTCTACCGTCACATCGACCGTATCCTTCGGATAGGGGATGAGGAATACGTTCTCAAAGGATCGTGTCGTCGTCTCGGCCTCCGGATAGGAGAGCCACTCCTGAAAGAGCGTGGAGAAGGAGTTGCGATAGACGATCGTGCCCGAGCGATGGTCGCGGACGGTAATTTGGCCATTGCCCTCCACGGGGAGTTCGGCCAGGTGCTGGCGCTTGCCATACCAACGCGGGATGCGGTTGAGTTGGTCGAGTGCGATCCATTGCTGCTTGGAGTTGCCCGCAAAGATGTAGTCGATGCGAAGCGTGGCATCCGTAAAATAGCTGTCAAATTGCTGTGCGAAGACAGACGAGCAGCAAAGCAGAAGGAAAACGAATGATAGGATTTTCTTCATGTTGATTGTATTGCTAACTGTTTGGATTTTACTTCTGTTTGTTTGTTGCTTTTGTTTGTTTATATTACTTCTGTTTGTTTTTGTTGCTAACTGTTGGGCGTCTGCGCTTGTTTGCCCGTATTGCTAAGAGCTTGTTTTTGCCCCTGTTGCACTTCTTTGATCCATACCACCTCCTTGACGGTCCTCCCGTCATATTCCGCCACGTCGAGATCGATGATCACGTGGCCCTGCTGGTGGTTCTCATGACTGTCGCCCATCTCGCGCTCGATGGCCTTGAGCGCCTCCTGCAGATGCTCGAGCGAAAGCGGGGTGTCGGCATAGGCCAGGAGGTTGAGAAAACGGTCGGACTGGATGCCGATGGGCGTCGTCCAAACCGCTTCTCCAAAGACGATTCCGGGCAGCAGATGGCGCAGCCGCGACTGGGCTTCGTCGATGTTCTTCTGCTGTAGAATATTGGATCCAATGGCGAGTGTAATCTTCATGTGTGCAAAAGTAATGAAAAAAAATGAGACCAACCCGTCCGCAAATAGAAAGAATTTAGTAAATTTGCGGGCAAAATACTTTTCGGGCTATATGAAACGACTCTCACTATTCACGCTTCTCTTGCTGATAGGATTCTGTTTGCCCCTCCAGGCTCAGATCAGATGGAACCAAAGATGGCAAGACTACATCGACCGATACAAGGACATCGCCATCGTCGAGATGCACAAATACGGCATCCCTGCCAGCATCACCCTGGCCCAAGGGCTGCTGGAGAGCGGAGCCGGCACGAGCGAGCTTGCCACGAAGGGCAACAACCACTTTGGTATCAAGAGCCACGGCTGGGGAGGCCGGACCATGCGCCATGACGACGACCGCAGGGGCGAGTTGTTCCGCGTCTATGATTCTCCCCTGGAGAGCTACGAGGACCATAGCAAGTTTCTTGCCAACCGGGCCCACTACAAGAGCCTCTTCACTTTGGACAAGACCGACTACAAGGGATGGGCCCACGGACTGAAGCGTGCGGGCTATGCCACCAATCCCAAGTATGCCTACCGGCTGATCGACATCATCGAAGCCTACCGCCTCTACGAGCACGACAAGGCCAGCCCTATCGTCCGCCACGATCCCAACCGCGACTTGGCCGTGACGCAGGGCACCCCCATCAACAAGCCTGACTTTAGCCAGGTCAATGTCCATCGCATCCTGAAGTATAACGACAACTTCTATGTCGTGGCCCGCGAGGGCGACACCTACGCCTCTATCGGCAAAGAGATGGATATCCGCGCGCGCCATCTGGCGAAGTTCAACGACCGCGAGGTGAAAGCGAAGTTGAAGGCTGGCGAGGTGGTCTGGCTCTCCAAGAAGCAGAAGCGCGCTCCGAAGTCGCGCTACAAGAAGCAGCCGTACTACCAAGTCAAGGACGGCACCAGTTTCTATCAGGTCTCTCAGATGTTTGGCATCCAGCTCAAGCGACTGAAACGGATGAATCCGCAACTTGCCTCGCGCGACTACAAAGTGCGTGTGGGCGACCGGGTACGCATTTACTAAGTCAAAAGCGGCTTGCCCCCGTCGGCAGATGCGACCGGGTCCGCAATCAAAACAACTGAAGACAACTGAAGACAACAGAAGGCAATAGAAGTCAAAGAAGACAACAGAAGTAAACGAAGAAAATGAAACAAGAAGAAGATATCAGAAATGCAGTAGAATGTATGCGCAAGGGTGGGGTGATCCTCTATCCGACCGACACGGTATGGGGTATCGGCTGCGACGCCACCAATGCCGAGGCCGTGGCCCGCGTCTATCGTATCAAGCAGAGAGACGACGCCAAGGCCCTCATTTGTCTGGTCGATAGCGACGACCGCCTCCAGCGCTATGTACGCCAAGTGCCTGCCGTGGCCTGGGACTTGATAGACGCCACGACCGACCGTCCGACTACCTTGGTCCTCGACCATGCCGTCAACCTCGCCCCCAACCTTATCTCCGAGGACGGGTCTGTGGGCATCCGCATCACCAACGAGGCCTTCTCCAAGGCCCTTTGCTACCGCATGCAGAAGGCTATCGTGAGTACCTCGGCCAACATTAGCGGGATGCCGACGGCACAAAACTACCGCGACATCGACCCCGCCATCCTTGAGGCCGTCGATTACGTCTGCGAGACCAGACGCCAGGAGCACAAGCCCCACAAGCCCTCGAGCATCATCAAGCTGACGGCCGATGGCCTAGTGACGGTCATCAGAAAATAAGCAAGCATAGGATAAGCAAGCATAGGAATAAGTAAGCATAGAAAGCAAGCATAGGAAATAAGCAAGTCAATGGACATCCTCAAAGGACCGAACAAGACGGTCAAGGAAACCCAATCCCTCATATTGCGCATCGACCGATGGCGGAGCAAGCACGTCTCCGACCGCCAGTTTCTGTTGCTGCTCGCCTTTGTCATAGGATTCTTGGCGGCAGTATCAGCCTGGGTGCTCCACTTCATCATCCATCAGATCAAACTGCTGATCACCTCGGGCTTCAGCATCACGGGCATCAACTGGCTCTACCTGGTCTATCCGATCATTGGCGTCTGGCTGACCTCTCTCTTCATCAAATATGTCGTGAGAGACAACATCTCCCACGGCATCACGCGTGTGCTCTATGCCATCGCGACGAAGAAGAGCCACCTCAAGCCCCACAATACCTGGTCGTCGGTCGTGGCCTCGGCCATCACCATCGGCTTTGGTGGATCCGTGGGAGCCGAGGCCCCGATCGTCCTGACGGGATCGGCCATTGGCTCCAACCTCGGCCAGCTCTTCCATTTGGAGCGCAAGCGGCTGATGCTCCTCGTGGGCTGTGGCGCCTCGGCAGCCGTGGCAGGCATTTTCAAGGCCCCGATAGCGGGACTGGTCTTCACGATCGAGATCCTGATGGTCGATCTGACCATGGCCTCGCTCCTGCCCATCCTCATCTCCTCGGTCACGGCCACCTGCTTCTCCTACCTCTTCACGGGCGAGGCCTCGATGTTCAATTTCCATACCGACGACATCTTCCAGCTCGACCGTCTGCCAGCCACCATCCTCCTGGGTGTGGGCTGTGGCTTCGTCTCCATCTACTTCATGCGCACGATGTCGTGGTGTGAGGACGGCTATGCGCGACTGGCCAAGCGACCCTACGTCAAGCTCCTCATGGGAGGTCTCACCCTGAGCACGCTCATCTTCCTCTTTCCGTCGCTCTATGGCGAGGGCTACGACACCCTGGCCGTCTTCATCGAGGGCAAGACCGAGACCGACTGGGATACCGTCATGCAGGAGTCGCTCTTCGCGGGCAAGGGCGAGTATCTCGTCCTCTATGTGGCCCTGGTGGTCATCACGAAGGTCTTCGCCACGAGTGCCACCAATGGCGCGGGCGGTTGTGGTGGTACCTTTGCCCCCTCGCTCTTCATCGGCGGATCCTTTGGCTTCCTCTTCGCGCGCCTGTGGAATCAGTATGAGCTCGGCGTCTATGTGCCCGAGAAGAACTTCACGCTCTATGGCATGGCGGGTGTGATGGCGGCTGTCATGCACGCCCCCCTGACGGGTATCTTCCTCATCGCCGAACTGACGGGTGGCTATAGCCTCTTCATCCCGCTCATCGTCGTGGCCGTGAGTGCCTACCTCACGATTTCCATCTTCGTGAGCCATAGCATCTATGCGCTCCGACTGGCCCGCGAGGGCAAACTGCTCACCCACCATACGGACCACTCGGTCCTGACCTTGATGAGCATGGATAGCATCATCGAGCGCGACTATACCTCCGTGCGCCCCGATATGGAGATGAGCAAACTGGTGCTCGCCATCAGTAGCAATCGCCACAACTACCTGCCCGTGACCGACGACAACGACAATCTCCTGGGAGAGATCGACCTGACGAAGGTGCGCAACGTCATCTTCCGTACCGAACTCTACCATCGCTTCACGGTACGCCAGCTCATGACCCTGCCGCCTGCCACGCTTGCCGCTACCGACTCCATGGAGCGCGTCATGCGCACGTTTGACAAGACGGGCGCCGACTACCTGCCCGTGCTGAGCGTGGAGGGCCATCTGGTCGGCTACATCTCCCGCACGCGCATGTACACTATGTATCGGCAGGTCATCCGCGACTATAGCACGGAGTAAGCTTGGCTGCGCCCGCGGGTCGTAAGGCTTTGGCCGCCCCCGTCCAACGAAAAGAAAAAGGAATCATAAGAAATGGAAAAGAAAGACTTAAAGATTATATTCATGGGAACGCCCGAGTTTGCCGTGGCTTCCCTTCGTGCTTTGGTAGAGAATGGCTATCAGGTCGTGGCCGTGGTCACGCAGCCCGACAAACCCGTGGGGCGCCATCAGGACCGCCTCCAGCCGCCTGCCGTCAAGGTCTATGCCCAGGAGCACAACATCCCCGTCCTCCAGCCCGTGAAGATGAAGGACCCCGAATTTGTGGAGGCGCTTCGGGCCTATGAGGCCGACCTCCAGGTGGTCGTGGCCTTCCGTCTCCTGCCCGAGATCATCTGGGATATGCCTCGCTTTGGCACGTTCAACGTCCATGCGGCCCTCCTTCCCCAGTATCGTGGCGCAGCCCCCATCAACTGGGCCGTCATCAATGGCGAGACCGAGACGGGCGTGACAACCTTCTTCCTCGACAAGGATGTCGATACGGGCCGCATTATCCTCCAGAAGCCGTTCCCCATCCCGGCCGATGCCGACGTGGAGTATGTCTATGACGGACTGATGAACCTCGGGGCTGGACTGGCCCTGGAGACCATCGACCTGATGCTGGCCCATGACGGCAATATCCCGAGCAAGGACCAGCAGCAGATCATTGATGAGGCTCAGTTGGGCGATCTCAAGCCGGCCCCCAAGATCTTCAAGGAGACTTGCGAGATCCAATGGCAGCAGACGGCCAAGCAGCTCCACGACTTCGTCCGCGGGCTGAGTCCCGTGCCCGGATCGTGGACTACCGTCTCCGTGGATGGCAAGCCGACCACTACGCTCAAGATCTACAAGGCCGCTCCTACCGCCCGTCCGGCTACCGGCGTCCCTGGCACCTTCGTTCTCGAAAAGGGCCACATCTATGCCAACGCTACCGACCTCCAGCTCGAACTCCTCGAGGTGCAACTCTCGGGCAAGAAGCGCATGGATGCCCGATCATTCGTCAATGGCGTGCGGACCGTGGAGCGATAGGGTAGTTTGTGTCGTTTCAATACAGACTGCTGAATAGGGAAAACAACCAATACAACTTTTACAACAAGTTACAACCTTTCGCTTGAGCTGTCTTGCTGCAAGGTAAACAACAAAACACAACGCTTTCGATAAGCCATGTGCAGAACCGAGCTCGAGTTATGCCATGGCGAGAAAGGGTACCATGAAATGGAACGCTTCGCCTTGGACTTTCCTGCTGATTGTCCTGGCGAAGCGTTTCATTTTATATCACGTTTTCTCGCCATCCTATATATATAGGGGAGAGAACGTCTGAGGTTATATCACTTTTATTCTGTTTATTCCGTTGCCTTCTTGCGCGGGCTACGACGAGCGGTCTTGGGAGCAGCCTTCGGCTTCGTCTCCTTGGAGGCCTTTGTGCTCTCCTTGCAAGCGCCCTTGGTAGCACCCTTGCGCGAACCTTTGGCCGTCTCCTTGGCAGGGTTCTTGACTTCTTCCTCCAGCTGGTCGATCTGGTCGTGGAGCTTACTGTTCTCCGACTCGAGTTTTTCGACGCGAGCCTGCAGGCGCGAAGCCTCTTTGCCCTTCAGTTCGATTTCGTCGCTTTGGTTGCGGATGGTCGTGAGGAGGGAGTTGAGCTCGTCGTCCTCGATCGACTCCGGGTAGAGCTGGCGCACGCGACTGAGGAAGTCGCCCAGGATGTTCATATAGTTGGAGAAGGCGTCGAAGGGCGAGGAGAAGATGCCCCTTTCCACGCCCACGTTCGACTGCTTGGTGGACATCATGCGGAAGTTGTTGGACGCCTGTAGATACATCCAGTCGAGGTTGAGGGCCGGGTCGTCGATGATGCGTACGCGCTCTGCCACGCTATAGAGTTTGTTGACCGCCTCCTGCTGCATGGGGTTGCCGAGCCATGTGCTGACGTCTCGCTCCTCGTCCATCCACGAGAGCGCCACGGGCACGTTGAGTTCGCCCATGCTCTTGAGTTTCATGCAGACCTCCGTGGGCGTGGAGAACGTGATGCCCCGCTTGCGGGCACACTCGGGGAGGGCGCGCAGAAACTCCAGGATGCCGCTGGAGAGCGGTTGCGAGATGCCGATGGCCGATAGGTTCATGAAGATATTGACCAGTTGCTCCTCCTCGGGCAGTTTGGCGATCTTGTCGATATAGTTGTCGGCAAAGAGCGGATACTCCTCCCAGTCGGAGTTGCTGAATCGGAGGGCAATGTCGTCGGAGAGCGTGTAGTCCCTCAGGAGCAACTTGAGGTTGGGGTTGAGCGCGCAATGGTAGAGATAGTGCGGGCTCTTCCATCCCAGCACGTGCTGCGCACCCTCCGTGAGCAGTCCCTTGAATCCCATGTCGGCCACGACCTCTCCGATCTCGTCCTTGTAGATGAGGCCCGAGTTGCGGAAGATCTTCGGTTCCTGTCCGAAATACTCCTTGATCTTCTCCGCCTGCAACTTCACCTCGTCGCGGAAGACCTGCTCGTCCTTGAGCGAGGAGAGACCGTGGGAGTAGGGCTCGGCCAGAAACTCCACGCAGCCCGTCTGGTCGAGCTCCTGCAGTTTGTCGAGCACCTTTGGCGCATGGAGCTCCAGTTGCTCCATACCCACGCCCGAGAGCGAGAACGCCACCTTGAAGTAGTCGCCATGCTCCTTGATCATCTCCCCGATCGTGTTGAGCGCGGGCATGTAGCTTCGGTCCACGATGTCGGCTATGCTTCGCTCGTTCTCGTAGTCGTCATAGTAGTAGTGGTCGGCTCCGATGTCGAAGAAGCGGTAGCGCTTGAGGTGTACGATCTGATGTATCTCGAAATATAAGCAAATAGTTTTCATCTCTGATTTTTATTTATTTTGTTTGATTGGTATGAGGTCCCCCCTGCTGTCGATGGCCCCCTGTTGTCGATGGCCCCCTGTTGTCGATGGCCTCCTGCTGTCGAGGGTCTTCTGCTGTCGATGGCTTCTGTGGATGAGGGCTCCTCCTTCTGTCAAGGCGTTTCCCCCATTCGCGGTCTCCGCCTTATTGCCAGCCGAGCGTCTGCCTATAGAGTTGGCGTATCCATGCGCCCACTTTCTCCCATGTGATTTGATCCACCTCGCGCTTGCCCTCCTTGGAGAGATAGTCGAAGAGGCTGTCGTTGTTGCAAATGCTATAGATGGCGTCTGCCAGGGCCTGCGTGTCCCAGTAGTCCACCTTGATACAGTTGGTCAGTATCTCGGCGCATCCGCTTTGGTAGGAGATGATCGATGGCGTGCCACATTGCATGGCCTCCAGGGGCGATATGCCAAAGGGTTCCGATACCGATGGCATGACATAGACGTCCGAGTCCTTGAGACACTCATAGACCTGGTTTCCGCGCATGAATCCCGGGAAATGGAATCGGTCCGAGATGCCCCGTTCTGCCGCGAGATAGATCATTTGGTTCATCATGTCTCCCGATCCTGCCATGCAGAATCGGATGTCGCTCGTGCGATGGAGCACCAGGCTGGCCGCCTCGACGAAATATTCCGGTCCCTTCTGCATGGTGATGCGTCCGAGAAACGTTACGATTTTCTCCTTGCCCCGATGGTCGGGCCTTGGCAGGGCCGCCACCTCTGGCTTGAGCGGATAGACCGCGTTGTGGACCGTGAAGACCTTGCGCGGGTCCTGGTGATACTGGTTGATGACCGTCTGCCGCGTCAGTTCGCTCACGCACATGATGCAGTCGGCGTTGTCCATGCCGTCCTTCTCTATCGCATAGACCGTGGGGTTGACCTGTCCGCGCGACCGGTCGAAGTCGGTGGCGTGGACGTGGATGCAGAGCGGCTTTCCGCTCACCTGCTTGGCGTGGATGCCAGCCGGGAAGGTGAGCCAGTCGTGGGCGTGGATGATGTCGAAGTCCTCGGTCCTTGCCACCACTCCCGCTATGATGGAGTAGTTGTTGATCTCCTCGTGGAGGTTGGCCGGGTATCCGCCTGCAAACTCCATGGCTCCCAGTTCGTTGACGTTCATGTGGCCGAAGTCGGCATAGATATGGTCGCGCAGCCGATAGTAGTAGTCGGGCGTCATCAGTCCGCCGAGCCTCTGCTCCACGAAGCCATAGTCCACGTCGCGCCACACGATCGGCACGCGGTTCATGGCCACGATCCGGCAGTAGGACTGGTCCTCGTCGCCAAAGGGATGCGGCAGGCAGAGCGTGATATCGACGTCGCCCTGCGCGTGGAGTCCCTCCGTGATGCCGAAGTTGGCCGTCGCCAGTCCGCCATAGATGTGGGGAGGATACTCCCATCCAAACATTAATACCTTCATATTCTTATATTAGAGCCTTCCTTGTTTCTTACTTAGCGTACTTATACTTTTCGAGCAATTCGTTGGCGCGCAGCACCTCTCCCACGTTCATGGCGAAGGAGATGCCCCCTCGTCCCTTGAAGGGCGGGTTGCCGTCGAAGAGTTCGGGTAGCGTGCCCACGCAATGTTGGAGCACCTGGTCCTCGTAGCCCGCCATCTGTCGCTCCACGAAGCTGATTCGCGACCGCTTGTAGAGTTTCAGACAGGCCTCGATGTAGAATCCCGCCAGCCAGGGCCATGCCGTGCCCTGATGGTAGGCGTAGTCCCTCTGCGTCTGCGGTCCGACATACATCGGGTTGTATCCCCCGCTTTTGGGCGAGAGCGTCCGCAGTCCCTTGGGCGTGAGCAGTTCGCGCGTGCAGATATCGACGATGCCCTTCTTCTGTCGCTCGTCGAGGGGCGAGTAGTCGAAGGCCGCGGCAAAGATCATGTTCGGCCTCACGCTCCAGTCCGTCATGGCCCCATCGACATAGTCGTAGAGATAGCCATACTCGTTGAGGAAGGTCTCGACAAAGGCCCCCTTCGTCTGGTCTGCCAACTGGTCCAGTCGGTCGGCCTCGCCGGCGTCGCCAAACTCCCGTTTCATCGAGGCCACGAACCGCAGGGCGTTGTACCATAGGGCGTTGATCTCGACGATATAGCCCGTGCGTGGCACGACGGGCTGGCCGTTGGCCGTGGAGTTCATCCAGGTGATCGGCTCCTCGCGCCCCTCGGCATAGAGGAGTCCGTTGTCGTCAAGGCGCAGGTTGGGGTGGCCTCCCCGGATGACGTAGTCCACCAGTTCGCCCGCCAGGCTTCCGTAGAGTTTGTGGGCTCGCTCGCGTCCCACGGCCTTGGCATACTGCTGGATGGTCCATACGGCCCAGAGTCCCACGTCGGGCTTCTCCATCTCGCAGATGCTGACCGTCATCGGCTGGCCCGTCATGAGCTGGCGCAGCCCCTTGGCCGCCGTCTTCATCACCTCCTCAAATCTTGTGCGCTCGCCGCCTGGGAGCGTCAGTCCGGGCAGGGCGATAAAGGTGTCGCGTCCGCGGCATTTGAACCACGGGTATCCCGCCAGGATATAGTTCTCGCCTTCCTTCGAGCGGTTGAGAAACTGGTGGGCTGCGTTGTAGAGGCAATGTACGAAGTTGTCTCTCGGTATGCGCTTCTCGCGCTCCTCCTCGAAGATGGGTGCGAGGGTGGCAGTATCGCTTTTCGAGGTCGATGCGGCAAAGATGATGCTCTCTCCCTTCTTGATCGGCAGTTCGAAGTAGCCCGGCACGTAGAGGTCCTCTCGCGAGGCGTATCCGCGCTCCTGCTCCTTGGGATATTCCAGGTCGCGATACCAGTCGGGGTGGAAGACAAACGTGGGCTTCTTCGAGAATTGCATATATAAGTAAGGATAGCCCGCGTACATCCTCGTGCGTATGCCGTTTTCGATCTCCTCGTATTCGCGGCTGGCAGTCGGGTTCTCGTGCGTAAACTGCTTCACGCTCCTGAAGGCCAGGAAGGGCCTGAAGCGCAGTTTCGTCTCGGAGTGGGCATCGACGAGGGTGTAGCGGATGAGCACGCGGTCGTCGTAGTGCTGGAAGACCAGTTCCTTGCGCAGCTTCACGCCTCCCACGCGGTAGAGCGTGGTGGGCACCTTCTCGCAGTCGAATTCTCGGATGTATTTATGTCCGTTGGGGCTGAAGGCCTCGCCTTTGTATTTGTGCAGCCCGAGTTGGAATTCCACGCCATGCTGGATGACGGACGGGTCGAAGGAGCTGAGAAGCACGTGGTTGTCATCGTCGAGTTCGGGTATCGGTACTACGAGCAGCCCGTGATACTTGCGTGTGTTGCAATCGACGATAGTCGAGCAGGCGTAGGCTCCCGACCGGTTGGTGCGTAGCACCTCCCTCGGCAGCGACTCTTGCAAGTTGGTCATCAGCGCTTTCTCGAATCTTAAATAACTCATATCGTTTAGTTTATTATGTGTTTGCGGCAGCTTTTGGCAAGTCGGCTCGTTCCAGCCTTAACGCTTTTTGCTTTCCGTGCCTCAAAATTACACATTTTCTTTCGGTTCACAAAGAAAAAGTGAGAGTTTTTTTTGAGGTTCATCCGATATTTGGAGTGACACATTGAATTCTGTCGTTGCATGACATGATAACACTTGGAAAGGTTTGAACAATAATGAATGACTCCCTTAATCAAGTAAAAGATAATATTCTGCCACAAAGTTCGTTATACATGAAGAATACTAACAAGGGTTACACCACATGATAGATGTCAAAGTATTGAAAGACCACATGTATGACGTGATATCGGCCATACATGAGGTGCATCGCGAGCTCGGATCGGGCATCAATGAGTTTTGCTACCAAGAGGGCTTGGAGTTGGAACTACAAGAAAGGAACATCGCGTATTCGCGTGAGGCTCCGTTTCACCCCACCTATCATGGCAGGGCCATGCAGGCGAGCTTTCGTGTGGATTTTATCTGTAAGCAAGACATTGTAGTGGAATGCAAGGCTGTCCTTGAGTTGACCAATGAACATAGGGCGCAGCTATTCAACTATATGCGGTTGTTGGGCTTGCCGTGCGGCATTCTTGTGAACTTCTCTCCATGCTTTATGCAGATAGAGAGGTACTTTTATGATTCTGAGTTAAAGAAGGTTGTTACAACAAAAGGTACAGCCTTTACCTTCTAATCCACGTGCAGGACATGTTTCCTGCCGACGCACGTGGACACATGGGAAAACAACTCGAACAACTTTTACAACAAGTAACAACGCTTCGCGGGTACATCGCCTGCCGACAATACGTGGACACATAAAAAACAACTCGAACAACTTTTACAACAAGTAACAACGCTTCGCCAGGAAATCGCCTCTTCGAGGCCCATGCAAACCAAGGGTTGTTGCAAGGGAAACAACTATGAACAACGCTTCGCCTTGGACACGTTTCCTGCTGGTTGTCCTGGCGAAGCGTTGTATCATGTTGTTTACCTTGCAGCAAGATTGTAATACACGCGAAGCGTGTAGGTTGTTACTTGTTGTAAAGGTTGTATTTGTTGTTTTTCCTTACTCAGCAGGAATTATGTCCCCACGAAGGTTCCATTCCGTGGCACCCTTTCTCGCCATGGCATAACTCGAGCGAGCTCGGTTCTGCTCATGGCTTATCGAAAAAGTTGTATTTTGTTGTTTACCTTGCAGCAAGATTGAAATACACGCAAAGCGCGTAGGTTGTTACTAGTTGTAAAAGTTGTATTTGTTGTTTTCCCTAATTCAGCAGGATTTTTTGTCCCCGCGAAGCGTTGTTACTTGTTGCAGATGTAGTTTTTTCTTATCATCAGAGTGGGGCGAAACCGAAAAGTAGGTGAAAAAATCGGATTTTCCATACATTCTTGGAATTATATTGGTAACTTTGCCCCGCATTAGCGTTGTGGAAGTTGTGCGGAAATGGCATGGAAGTTGCATGGAAGCGTTGTGGAAGTTGTGCGGAAGCGCAATCGATTCTGTGGGCTGGCGTCTCAAGACCCGATAGAAACAAACGCTATGGCCCGATAGAAAACACCATAGATAAGGAGAGAATGATGGAAGAGAGGGATGAGAAGAAAGGAAGGAAAGAGATGGAAGAGGGGAATGAGAAAGAGATGGAAGAGAAAAATGACGGGCAACGGAAGAAGGCCATTGACCGCGTGACGATAGGCGGCAGCATGGTCAATGGCGTGCTGCTGGTCTTCAAGTTTGTGGCAGGCGTGCTGGGCGGTTCCGCCGCGATGATAGCCGATGCCGTCCATTCGCTGAGCGACTTCGTGACCGACCTTGTCGTGCTGGTCTTCATCCGGTTGAGCGGTAAGCCGCAGGACAAGGGCCACGACTACGGCCACGGGAAGTATGAGACCCTCGCCACGGCCCTGATTGGCGGCATGCTGCTGGCCGTGGGCGTGATGATCTGTGTGGAAGGCGTGAGCAAGATCTGGGACGCGCTCCATGGCGTGGTGCTGCCGCAGCCCGGGTGGATAGCCCTCGTGGCCGCCCTGCTGAGCGTGGTCTCCAAGGAGTGGTGCTACCGCTTCACGGTCCGTGTGGGCCGACGCTATCAGTCGTCGGTAGTCGTGGCCAATGCCTGGCACCATCGTTCCGACGCCCTTTCCTCCGTGGGCACGAGCGTGGGTATCGGCGGCGCCATCCTCCTGGGCGACCAATGGACTATCCTCGACCCCCTGACGGCCGTGGCCGTGAGTGGCTTCATCGTCTGGGAGGCCGTGAGGCTCATCCGCGAGTCGGTCGGCGACCTGCTGGAGGCCAGCCTGCCCGACGAGGTGGAGCAGCAGATCTCGCGCCTCGTCTGCGAGGAACCGGGCGTGAGCGGACTCCACAACCTCCGCACGCGCCGCATTGGCGACCACTACGCCATCGAAATGCACGTCCGCATGCCCGGCGCCATGACGCTCTACGAGGCCCATCGCCACGCCACGGCCATCGAACAGAATATCAAGCACGCCTTCGGATCCTCCACCCACGTCATCGTCCACCTCGAACCGCTCAAGGAAAATGGAGCGTATGTGGAGCCGTGATGCGTCGGGCGGGAGACTGACGTTTGTGGAGCCGTGAGTGTCAGGCGAGAGACTGACGTATATGAATCCGTGAGTGTTGGACGGGAGACTGCCGTTTGTGCCCCCGTGACGCCAGCAATCGGCCCTCAACGAACTGTAGAACCGAAAAAACTCAGAGGCGTGCAATATTTTTCTGCCTCGTCCGTTCTTCCTATTAGGACAGTACGTTTGGCGGCATTGAAACTGCACGTGTCGCAGCCTATTGAGGCTGGCCGTGTGACGGCTTATGGAGACCGTGCGCAAGGCAGCAGAAGGGACGGCCTCAGTCGCAAGTAGCGACCGACGGCCTGCCTAAGATAGGAGAGACGCCAGTCGCAAGTAGCGACCGACGGCCTCTCGTAGAAATGATGAAACGACTGCCCCCATGCAAGACCCGCGGGCCGAGGGGCAGCCATCACAAAACAGACGACGAATGAAATCAGACAATATGGGAAACCGCCGCTTCAAGGACCTCCTGGAGGCATCCATGAAGTCGAAGGACACGGAGGAATGGCTCGACGTCCATTTCACGCGCCCCGTCGGCCTCTTCTTCGCCCTCATCTGGGAGCGACTGGGCGTCCATCCCAACACCATCACCATCATCTCCATCTTTCTCGGCCTGGCCGCGGGATGGATGTTCCACTACACGGACACGGTCCACAACCTCATGGGCGTCGTGCTGCTGATGCTGGCCAACTTCTGCGACTCCACGGACGGCCAGTTGGCGCGCCTGACGGGTCAGAAGACCATGATCGGCCGATGCCTCGACGGATTTGCGGGCGACGTGTGGTTTTTCGCTATCTATCTGGCCCTCGTCTTCCGCCTTTGGCCGCAACCCCTTCCCGGTCTCGAGACCCGTTGGGGCGTCTGTGCCCTGGCCGCCTGTGCCGTGGCGGGCCTCTTGAGCCACTCCCCCCAGAGTTCCCTCGCCGACTACTACCGCCAGGTCCATCTCTTCTTCCTCAAGGGTCGCGAGGGGTCGGAGCTCGACAGTAGCCTCCACGAGAGCCAGGAACTTGCCCGGTTGCCCCGTCGTGGCGCTTTTTGGGCCCGCGCCTTCCACTACAACTACCGCAACTACTGCCGCAGCCAGGAGCGCCGCACGCCCCAGTTTCAGGCCCTCATGGACCGTCTCCGCACCACCTACGGCTCGCCCGCCTTGGCCCCGCAGCCTTGGAAGGACGCCTTCCTCCAGGGGAGCCGCCCGCTCATGTGGATGACCAACTTCCTGACCTTCAACTCGCGCGCCATCCTCATCTACGCCACCTGCCTGCTCGACTGCCCGTGGGTCTATCTCTTCATGGAGATCGTGGTCTATAACCTCATCTATGTCTCCATGCACACGCGCCACGAGAACCTCTGCGCCCACATGGCCGCCTGCCTCGAAACGGCTGCTCCCACGACTGCCCGTCCGGGCTTCTGCGAGACCGACGACGACCTCGTGGACCACGAGGCTGCTTCCTGCGACACCCGGGCCGACATCGAACCGTAGGGCGTGGAGAGAAAAAAAACTGCCAGAGGGGACCGAGTCCGCTTCCTGCGAGTCACAAGCGCCCTGAACTTTATCAGACACCAAGAGGAGGGGCATTCGTGCGCTGAAACATTGAAACAATTGAAACGTTTGATACGATTAGGACGACAGGAGCAATTTGGACGACTGGAACGATTGGAACGACAGGAGCGATTAGGACGACTGGAATGATTGGAACAACTGGAACACTTGGAACAACTGGAACGGAAGTCCTCCAAGCCTCCATGTAGCTTATAGCTATTTGGAATATTGGAATATTGGAATATTGGAATACAGGAAATATAGAAATATAGGAAGATGACAGGAGAGATCAAGGGATACCTGCTCGACTATGGCGGCACGCTCGACACGGCTGGCTGCCATTGGGGCAAATTCATCTGGCATGGCTACGAGCGATGTCATGTAGGCGTGGCGTGGGACGACTTTCGCGAGGCCTACGTCCATACGGAGCGTGCCCTGGGCCAGGGCGGGATCATCCTCCCGACCATGACCTTTCGCGAGACCCTTGCCACGAAGATCGGGATGCAGATCGGTCGTCTGCGGGAGCGCGAGGCCCTGTCCTCGGATAGCGACACGCGGGCATTGGAGGAACGCCTCCTGCTCGACCTCTATGGCGAGGTGTTGCGACAGATGGAGGCCAACCGCCCCGTGCTGGCCCAGCTGGCCGACCGCGCGCCCCTGGCCCTCGTGAGCAACTTCTATGGCAACCTGCCTACCGTGGTGGAGGAGATGGGCATAGGCTCCTATTTCCAGACCGTGGTGGAGAGTGCCGCCGAGGGCATACGCAAGCCCGACGCCCGCCTCTTCGAGATCGCCCTCGATCGGCTCGGGCTCCAGCCCCAGGAGACCATGGTCGTGGGCGACAGTCTGAAGAACGACATCCTGCCCGCCCACTCCCTGGGTTGCGCCACGGCCTGGCTCCAGGGCGAGGGATGGAACAACGACCAGCACGAGCCGCCTGCCGAGACCCACGCGATCACGTCGCTCGCCCAGCTGCTCCAGCTCCCGTGAATCGAAGCGAGGAAAGTGCTCCCGATCCCGTGAATCGAAGCGAGGAAAGGTTGGGGACCCCCGAGACCCAAGGGAAGCGCAATCCATTTCGAACTGTACGCTTGAAGCGGGCTGAAAGCCCAGAAGCTCCTAGCCCAGGGCATCGCCCTGGGTATAATAGCAATCAACAAGACGCCCTGTAAGGGCAAAAGAATTGTTTATAGTCTGCTTCTTTAAAGCTTTTGCCCTTACAGGGCGACAGATTGGCGTTCATAATTACCCAGGGCGATGCCCTGGGCTAGGAACTTCTGCCCCTTCAGGGCGTATTGGGTAATTTCGACCGTACAGGTCGATCCATTTCCCAGTCGCGAGGGAAACCTCAAGTGAAAGGGTAGGGAAACCTCAAGGGAGAAATCCTCAGGGAGACCTCAAGGGAGAAATCCTCAGAGAGACCTCACGAGAAAAATCCTCAGAGAAACCTCAGAGAAACCTCAGGGAGACCTCACGAGAGAAATCCTCAGAGAGACCTCAAGGGAAAAATCCTCAGGGAGACCTCAAGGGAAACCTCAAGGGAGAAATCCTCAGAGAGACCACAAGGGAGAAATCCTCAGAGAGACCTCAAGGGAGAAAAATCCCCGTTGGAGCCCCAAAAAAAATGAAGAGAAAACAACAACAAACAAATAAAAGAACTAACATAAAAGAGTAGTAATGAAACAAGAAGTGAAACCCGCCGAGGGCAAACTCGGCATCATGGTTGTAGGTTGCGGCGCCGTCGCCACGACCTTTATGACGGGAGTGCTGATGGTTCGCAAGGGCCTCTCCAAGCCTGTGGGATCCATGACCCAGTACGACAAGATCCGTGTCGGACGTGGCGCGGAGAAGAAGTACCTGCACTATGGCGATATCGTGCCGCTGGCCAAGCTCGACGACATCGTCTTCGGCACGTGGGACGCCTATCCCCAGAACGCCTACCAGGCTGCCGTCTATGCCGAGGTGCTCAAGGCCAAGGACATCGAGCCCGTGCGCGACGAGCTGGAGAAGATCGTGCCCATGAAGGCCGCCTTCGACCCCAACTACGCCAAGCGCATCACGGGCGACAACGTCAAGCAGGGACTCACGCGATGGGAGATGGTGGAGGCCCTGCGTCAGGACATCCGCGACTTCAAGCAGCAGAACGACTGCGCCCGCGTCGTCGTGATCTGGGCCGCTTCGACCGAGATCTACGTGCCCTATGACGAGGCCCACCACGCCACGCTTGCCAGCCTGGAGCAGGCCATGAAGGCCGACGACCGCGACCATGTCGCTCCCTCCATGTGCTACGCCTACGCGGCCCTGGCCGAGGGTGCTCCCTTCATCATGGGTGCCCCCAACACGACGGTAGATATCCCCGCCATGTGGGAGATGGCCGAGAAGACGAAGATGCCGATCGCGGGCAAGGACTTCAAGACCGGACAGACTCTCGTCAAGAGCGGATTCGCCCCGATCCTCAAGGTGCGCAACCTCGGGCTCGCCGGCTGGTTCTCCACCAACATCCTGGGCAACCGCGACGGCCTCGTGCTCGACGAGCCCGCCAACTTCCACACCAAGGAGGTCAGCAAGCTCTCCACGCTCGAGACCATCTGCCGTGCCGAGGACCAGCCCGACCTCTATGGCAACATCTACCACAAGGTGCGCATCAACTACTATCCGCCGCGCAACGACAACAAGGAGGGATGGGACAACATCGACATCTTCGGATGGATGGGCTATCCGATGCAGATCAAGATCAACTTCCTCTGCCGCGACTCCATCCTCGCCGCCCCCTTGCTGCTCGACCTGACGCTCCTGAGCGACCTCGCCGCACGTGCCGGCCGCTACGGCATCCAGCGCTTCCTGAGCTTCTTCCTCAAGGCGCCTATGCACGACTTCACCAAGGGCGAGCAGGCCGTCAACAACCTCTTCGACCAGTATGTCATGCTGAAGAACGCCATCCGCGAAATGGGTGGCTACGAAGCCGATGAGGAGATCGACTAAGACCTTCGCGCTCACGCTCACGATGCTCTGGACGACGGCCCTCGCGGCCCTCGCCCAGAGCGTCCGTGGCGTGGTGGTGGATGCCGTCACGCTCGACACCCTCGCCCATGCCACGCTCCAGTATGCCGACCAGCCGACGCCCTTCTCGGCCGACGCCCAGGGCCGCTTCTCCCTGCCCAGGCGCGAGGGCCACGTGCTGCGCGTCTCCTCCGTCGGCTACCGCACGGAGCGCGTCCGCATCACGAGCCGCACTTCTTCGCGAGACCTCATCATCCGCCTCACGCCCTCCGACACCCAGCTGGCCGAGGTCTCCGTCAAGGCCAAGCGCAAGAAGGGCTACAAGCGCAAGGGCAACCCCGCCGTGGAGCTCATGCGCCGCGTCATAGCCGCCAAGGAGCGCACCAACCTCGAGCGCCACGACTTCTACCAGTACGACAAGTACCAGAAGATCACCATGGCCATCAACAACATCACGCCCGAGGAACTGCAGGGGAGCCTCTTCGCCTCCTCGCCCTGGCTGCTCGGACAGGTGGAGGTCTCGGAGTACAACAACCAGTTTGTCCTCCCCATCTCGGTCGATGAGACGGCCTCGACCCATCTCTACCGTCGCCACCCCGCCACCACGCGCGACCTCGTGCGCGGACAGACCACGCGGGGTATCTCCAAACTCATACAGACGGGCGACGTCTTCAACACCATGGCCAAGGACATCTTCTGCGACATCGACCTCTACGACGACCAGGTCACGTTCCTCCAGAAGCGATTCCCCTCGCCCATAGGATCTACAGCCATCAGTTTCTACCATTTCTATATCGAGGATACCGTGGCCGTGGCGGGCGACAGTTGCATCCGCCTCCAGTTTATGCCGGCCAACAACCAGGACTTCGGCTTCCGCGGCGAGCTCTACGTCCTCAACGACTCCTCGCTCCACGTCCGCCGATGCGTCATGCAGATGCCCCACGGCACGGGCGTCAACTTCGTCCAGTCCATCCGCTTCGAGCAGGAGTTTGAGCGGCTGCCCAATGGCGACTGGGCCCTGACCACGGACAACATGGTGGCCGAGCTCCAGCTGACGAGCCTGATCCAGCGCGCCATGGTCGTGCGCACCACGCGTCTCGACAACTATGCCTTCGACCCCATCGACGACCGCCTCTTCCGCGGCCATACCACGACCGTCTATGAGCCGCAGGCCAAGACGCGCGACGAGGCCTTCTGGGCCGAAAACCGACGCGCGCCCCTGACGCATGGCGAGGCCAACATGGAGCAGTTTATCCAGCAGATGCGCAAGACGAGCCGGTTCAAGTGGGTCATGGTCGGCGTCAAGGCCGTGGCCGAAAACTTCATCGAGACGGCCTCGGAGGGACGCAGCAAAATCGACATCGGACCGATCAACACCCTCATCTCGCGCAACTTCGTCGATGGCATCCGCCTCAGGGCCTCGGCCCGCTCCACGGCCCAGCTCTCCCCCCATTGGTTTGGCGAGGGCTACTACGCCTATGGCACGAAGTCGGGCCACCACTACTATGACGGCAAACTGACCTACTCGTTCAACAAGCCGAAATACCAGCCCAACGAGTTTCCCGTGCGCACGATCAGCCTCGAATCGACCAAGGACGTGGAGTCGCCCTCTGACCGCTACCTGGAGCACAACAAGGACAATATCTTCATGTCCGTGAAGCCGCAGAAGGCCGAGCAGATGTATTTCTTCAACCGCCAGGCGCTCAACTTCACGTGGGAGACGGACTACGGACTGGCCTCCTCCCTCCAGCTCAAGACCGAGGCCGACCGCCCCACGGGCACGCTCTCCTTCCTCGCCCTCGACGGCACGCCCGTCTCCCGCATCCGCACCACGGAGATCATGGCCTCGCTCGACTACCGCCCGGGCCAGAGCTACGTCAACACGAAGCAGCATCGCATCGAGGTCAACCTCGACGCGCCCCAGTTCACGCTCCGCCACACCATGGGCCTGCAGGGATTCCTGGGCGGGCAGTATCGCTACAACACCACGGAGTTCAAGGCCTACAAGCGCCTGTGGCTCGCCTCGTGGGGACATTTCGACATGCGCCTCATGGCGGGGGCGGCCTGGAACCGCGCGCCCTACTTCATGCTCTGTCTGCCGGCCGTCAACACGTCGCTCTTCGAGCACCAGGGGTCGTTCAACCTCATGGAGGACATGGAGTTCATCAACGACCGCTACCTCCAGTTCAACCTCGCCTGGGACCTGGCGGGCAAACTCTTCAACCGCGTCCCGCTCCTGCGCCGACTGAAGCTCCGCGAGTATGTGGCCTTCAAGGGCCTCTGGGGCCACCTGACGTCGAAGAACAACCCCACGCTCCCTGAAAACCGTCTCCGCACGGACCTGTGGCAGTTGCCCGAGGGGTCGCACATCATGACCAACGAGCCCTACCTCGAACTGGTCGTGGGCATCCACAACATCTTCCAAATGTTTGAGATCGACTACGTCCGCCGCCTCACCTACACGGCCTATCCGGGCATCTCCAAGGGGGGCATCCGCCTCGGCTTCAACCTCGTCTTCTGACGCGGGGCACAATTCCTGCTGAGTAAGGGAAAACAACAAATACAACCTTTACAACAAGTAACAACGCTTTCGGTAAGCCATGAGCAAAACCGAGCTCGCTCGAGTTTTGCCATGGCGAGAAAGGGTGCCATAAAATGGAACAGCTTCGCCAGGACAACCAGCAGGAAACGGGTCCAAGGCGAAGCGTTGTTCATAGTTGTTTCCCTTGCAGCAACCCTTGGTTTGCATGGGCCTCGAAGAGGCGATATCCTGGCGAAGCGTTGTTTATTGTTGTAAAGGTTGTTCAAGTTGTTTTTCTTTATGTCCACGTATTGTCGGCAGGCGATGTCCCCGCGAAGCGTTGTTCGTTGTTGTAAAAGTTGTTCAAGTTGTTTTTTTCTATATCTCCCCTTGATGCGCTTTTAGTGCTTCAAGCAGCCGATGGGGACGACATAGACGCCATCCTTTCGCTGGTAGGCATAGTCGCCCACGGCCGTGAGCACCATGAGAAAGGATGGGGCCTTCATCTTTGTGGTGTCGATCTTGGAGGCGAGTTCCGTCAGCGTCCCCACGCCCTTCTCTATGGCCTGGTCCCCACCCAGCTTGATCTCCACCAGCCCGTACGACCCGTTGCGCAGGTGGACGACGGCATCACACTCCAGCCCCTGCTTGTCGCGGTAGTGATAGACGCTTCCGTCTATGGCGTCGGCATAGACGCGGAGGTCGCGGACGCACATCGTCTCGAAGAGCAGGCCGAAAGTCTCGAGGTCGTTCATCAGGTCGTCGGGACCCAGTCCGAGGGCAGCCGCGGCGATCGAGGGATCGACGAAATAGCGGGTCTCGGCAGACCGGATGGCCGTCTTGCTTCGGAGGTTGGGGTTCCAGGCTGGCATATCCTCGACGACGAATATCTTCTTTAGCGCACTAATATAGTTTTGTATCGTCTTGTCGGAGAGCGTGTCGTCGTCGTTCACCTTCATGTCCTGTCGGATGGCGTTGATGCTCACCTGGCCGCCTTGCGAGCGGGCGTAGGACCGCAGTAGGAGTTTGGTGCGCTCGCTACTCCTTACCGTCTCATCGACCCTCGAGACGTCCGACCTCACCACGGCGTCATAGTAGTTGTAGGCCAAATGGAGGGCCGCGCGCTCCGACTTGCCTATGGCGCTGGGCCAGCCCCCGCGACACACGAGGAAGGCCACGTCGGCCAGTTGCAGACGGTTGCGGCCCACCACCTCCTTGCAGCCCTTGAAGAGCTGCTCCAGGCTCACCTCTCCCGTAGATTCTTCCGACTCCCATAGCGACATCGGGCGCATCGTCACCCAGGCAAAACGTCCCGTGCCCGTGTGGTGGATCTTGTCGGTCGAGGCGGGCACGGCCGACCCCGTGAGGATAAACTGCCCCTCCTCGCCTCTGTGGTCCACCTCGAAGCGGATGGCGTCCCATACCTGCGGGATGATCTGCCACTCGTCTATCAGCCGTGGCGCCTCGCCCTTGAGGAGCATCTTGACCTGCAGGTCGGCCATCTCCCGATACATGCCCTGCTTCTCGGGGTCGGCCACGTAGAGCACGCTCTTGGCCTGCTGCTCGGCCGTCGTGGTCTTGCCACACCATTTGGGCCCTTCTATCAAGACGGCTCCTGTCTCTTCCAGCCTGTCCCTCAATAGGATATCTGCTATCCTGTGCTTGTATTGCTTCATCTTTTCAGTCTTTGATTCTGCCGCAAAGATACAAAGAAAATCTCGAACTACCTAATTTGGCCCTATTTTATTACCTAATTTGGCCATAATCCGCTTCCTCATTTGGCCCTGATTCGTTTCCTCATTTGGACATAAACCGTTTCCTCATTTGGCCATAATTCGTTTCCTCATTTGGCCAACCATTTCTCTTGCGAATTTTAAGAAAACAACAAATACAACTTTTACAACAATTTACAACCTACACGCTTTGCGTGTATTACAATCTTGCTGCAAGGAAACTACAAAATACAAGGCTTCGCAGGGGTATAATTCCTGCTAAGATAGGGAAAACAACAAATATAACTTTTACAACAATTTTACAACTTTACAAGCTTTGCGTGTATTACAATCCTGCTGCAAGGTAAACAGCATGATACAACTTTTTCGGTAAGCCATGAGCAGAACTGAGCTTGCTCAAGTTATGCCATGGCGAAGCGTTGTATTTTGTTGTTTCCCTACAAGCAGCCCTTGGTCTGCATGGGCCTCGAAGAGGCAATATCCTGGCGAAGCGTTGTTCATAGTTGTAAAAGTTGTTCAAGTTGTTTTCCCATGTGTCCACGTTTTGTTAAAAGGACGTGTTGTTACTTGTTGTAAAATGTGTTCAAGTTGTTTTCCTTCGTGTCCACGTATTGACGTCAGGCGAATGTCCCGCGAAGCCTTTGACATGAAAAAGCCCGCCAATAGCGGGGTATTGACGGGCTTCCGATAGAGGAGGGGATGGGCCGAGGGTGGCCCACGTGGATGAGGCTGGGGTGAGGGCCGCGCCTGCACTATGGTGGTGTGAGTGGACCAGCACGGTAGCGGTTGGACCTCGCGGGTAGGCTGGACCTCGTGGTGAGGGGGGCAGCCGTGGGGTGGTTGAGCCTCGTTGGGTGGTTGACACTCGTCGGGAGGGTGGGGCGCTCAGAGGGCTGCGATGCAACTCGTGACGCCCAGGCTGGTGGCGATGGCCGTGAGGATGGCGATGGCCGTCTGGATGATAAACTTCCAGGTCTCTTTCTTGTTTGCTGACATGATAGGGGATGATTTTTTGAATCGTTGATGAAAATGATGAATAGTAGTTATGCGCCGCTTGTGGCGGGAGGAGAGAGATCCCCCGGGCCTGCTTTCGTGAGGCCGTAGGCCCGGGGGAGGGAGGTTAGTCGCCGAGGGTTCCGCCTCCGCCTTGGTCGGTATTTCCGCCCTGCTCGGTGCCTCCGCCCGTGCTGGCCGTCTTGAAGGAGGCCGTGAGCGAGAGGTCGGCGTTGACGGTCAGGGTGCGTACGGACTGCGTGTTGCCATCGCTCCACTTGTCGAAGGCGAAACCCGTCTTCGGCGTGGCGCGGATCGTGGCGTTGGCGCCCTCGTCGTAGGTGCCGCCGCCCGAGACCGTGCCCTGCTCGGGGTTGGCCGAGGTGAGGGTGATGGTGTGGCGCCGCTTCGTGCCTCCGGCCGAGGAGCCTCCGTCGTCCTGGGTGGGCGGGGCCTGGAATTCGTCGCCGTGCGGCAGACGGATCACGTTGTCCTCGCCCATGTACTTGTGGAGCACCTGGTTGATGTTGGAGAGGCCCATCTGTCGCTTCATGCGCTGCACCAACTGGTAGTCTGCCGTGCCCTTCTCGCCCGTGGTCTCCGAGGGGCGGTTGGCGTTGAGCCAGGCCGTGCTGACCACCTGGCGTGCGGCAAACTTCGCCTGCTGGGCCTTCTGCTTCTCCGTGGGCGGTCCCTGGTAGGGGTTGGTGATCTTGGCCAGGTGGATCTGGTTGCTCGAACGGTTGGTGGCGAAGTAGTCGCTCGACTTGTTGCCATACTTGCCGCTGATGCCCTTGATGACATCGATAGGAATGATTTTTGCCATAGTTTCTTCTTCTGATTTTAATGGTGATACATGTGCTTCCGCCTGGGTTCTGTCGTCGGCCCGTCGGCCTTCGCCCGTTGACCTTCGTCCCGTCGGCCTTTGCTCGTCAGCCGTCCCGGCCCTTGTTCCCTCCCGCTTCGCCTTGGCCTTCGGCGATGGTTGGAGGGGTGTGGATGGTGTGGCCTTGGCTTCGCTCGGCCTTCGGGACGGCTTCGGGTTTGCTTTGGGATGCGCGCCCTCCCGCTGCTCGTCCTTGTCGGCTGGGATTCTTGGTCTCACGCCTGGCGGTAAGCGTTTCCGAGTGCAAAGTTATGGCTTTTCTCCTCCCTCGTTGTGCGATGGGATGCGCTGCCGTGCGAACCCGTGCGATAATGTGCGATGAAATGTAATGGGGGTGGAAAAGCGGCCTGCTGAGAAGGGAAAACAACTTGAACAACCTTTACAACTATGAACAACCTACACGCTTTGCGTGTATTACAATCTTGCTGCAAGGTAAACAACAAAATACAACTTTTTCGATAAGCCATGAGCAGAACCGAGCTCGGGTTATGCCATGGCGAGAAAGGGTGCCATGAAATGGAACAGCTTCGCTAGGACAAATCAGCTGGAAATGTTTCCAAGGCGAAGCGTTGTTACTTGTTGTTTCCCTTGCAGCAGCCCTTGGTTTGCATGGGCCTCGAAGAGGCAATATCCTGGAGCGTTGTTTATTGTTGTAAAAGTTGTTTTAGTTGTTTTTCTTTATGTCCACGTATTGTCGGCAGACGAATGTTCCCGCGAAGCATTGTTTATTGTTGTAAAGGTTGTTTGAGTTGTTTTTCTTCATGTCCGCGTGGAGTCTATAGACTTTTCGCGCGAGGCGGAGCAAGCGCTCCGCGGTAGTTTTACGGGTCGCCGAGGTAGTGGACGATGAGGCGGACCTCGTGGGGCGTGAACCATTTGGAGGTCTTGCGGTAGCCCGCCTCCTGGAGCGCCTGGCTCAGCGGTTGGCAACGGTCGATCCACGCGCGGAGGCGGTTGACGGCCGAGCGAGGGGCAATGTCGGGGAAGTAGGTCTGGGCCAGTTCCTGTTTGCTGTAGGCCCGGATGGGAGTTTCGTTCATGATGACTTTTCGATCTTGTTGATGGAGAGATAATAGTCGGAGAAGTCCTTGCAGCCCGGGGGCAGATGGTGGTGGACGAGGCTCGGCAGCAGGTCGCGCAGCTGCAGGAAGAGGCGCTCGCCCGGGGCGTCGGCGTCGGGACACATGTGGAAGGGCGTGGAGAGGCGATCGTGGAGGTCGAGGAGCAGTCGCACCTCGGCGTCGTGGAGCGTCGTGGCCGAGGGGATGGCGACAGCCTTGCGCCCCGAGGAGAGCATGGCCCAGCAGTCGGAGCAGCCCTCCGTGATCCAGAGCGGTTCGCCAGGGCGAAGGCGCAGCAGCACGGGCTGGTTGTAGAGACCGCATCGCGACCCTTGCGGAAATCGGAAGCGCGGCTGGGCCATGGGCTCGGACGAGGAGGCCGTTCTCGAACTCGTCCGATCGTCCGTCTGAGAGACCATTCCCGAGGTTGCCCGAGAGGTCGTCTGAGCCTCCGCGGGCGCACTTTTCTTGTAGTCGAGGTTGCGGTTCTGCAGTCCCACGAGCCGCATCTGCGGGTCGTAGTAGGGCGTCTGCAGCCAATGGGTGCCGTGGCGGTCGGTCCACGAGGTGAGGCGGCACCAGGCGACGACCCTTGGGTCCAGCCGTCGCTCCTGGAAGAGAAACTGGCGGGCGGGGTCGCTGAGCCACGGGTGCTCGAAGAAGCGGGCGTAGCGGGCCGCGTCGAAGGGTTTGTAAGCTTCCTCCCTGGGCCGTGGGCGCGAGAGGGGCAGCGGGTCGATCCTCACGCCTCCGTCTAGCCATCGGCAGGCCTCGGGAAAGGACATCCCCAGCCGCCGCATCACGAGGTCGATGGGTCCGCCCTGCGCCCCGCAGGAGAAGCAACGGAAGGTGTTGCTGCGCGCGTGGAACGTCAGGCTCGGGCGGTGGTCGTCGTGGAAGGGGCAGAGGCTCTTGTGGCGCTCGACGTGGAGCCCCACCCGCTCCGCCACCTGCTCTATGGGCAGGTCGCGGAGCCGCTGGAGGGTCAGTCGGTCGAGCATGGGCGGCGGTTTTTGCATGAGGCGGGCATGCCCGTCAGATACTCCTGCGTTTTGGTGTAAAGCCCCGTCTGGGCCGAGTAGGTGACGAAGCGGCGCGTTTTCCAAACACGAAGTTGGCGATTCGTGCCGTCTTTGTCCTTGCCCACGCTCAAGCGCAGGGCTTCCAGCTGCTGCTCGCTGAAGGTCTCGGGCAAGTCCTCCAGCATATTCTTCACGCCGCCCTGTCGCTCCTGCTCCGTGGGCATTCCGCCCTGTCCGAACATGTCGCCGAAGACTTTCACTTTGGACCACAGGTCGTAGTAGCAAAACCACTCCACCATCTCGCCGATAGACTTCGTCCAGGACTGGTCGTTGAGCACCCATAGTACGGCCCCCTTCTTCCAGGCCGAGAAGATGCTGCGGTGGGAGAGGTCCCAGAGCATGTCGTCGTCGGTCATGTCGCCCAACTTGGCCATGTCCTCGGCCAGCTGGTCGGCCAACTTGTTGAGCGGTCGGATCGTGAAGGACCCCTTGCAGTTGGTCAGCCTGAGCAGGCAGGCGTCGAGCTTCGTGAGAAACTCGTCGCTATAGGATCCTTGGCGCGGGATGCGTCCGCTGCGCTCGCCCCGCTCCTTGTAGGCGAAGGGAATGCGTCCGAAGAATCCGTTGGTCAGGTCCTTCTTGTAGAACTGGCGTGCCACCTCGGGCGTCGAGGTGAAGGTGATGTTGACGCGTAGCACGGGGTTGCCCGTCACGCCCTCTGCCGTGGCACGCAGCGCTCCCGCCCGCTGCTGGTCGTAGATGTTGCGCACCATTTGGCTCACCTGTCTGTGGCCTCCGAACATGCGGTCGGCCATCTCCACCTCGGGCAGGTTGACAAACTGCGTGCGCCCGCCCAGTTTCTCCAGCGCCATGGAGTTTTGGATGAAGGCCGCGTTGGTCATGTCGGCCGGCGGATACCAGAAGGCTACGTCGGGGCGCTCGGGCTTCTCCTTGTTGGCCCCCTTGGTCTTCATCTGTCGTTGCCAATCGACGAGCTTCTGAAACTCCGTCTCATCGTGCTGGCGAAAGCTGCGCATCACGGCCTCTACGAGACGTGTGAATTGTGCCTTGCCGATGCCCGAGGGGCCTATCAGGTGGCCCATCTGCCCACAAGGCTCATAGAAGTGGTTGTCAGAGTACTTGAACCTAACGCCAGTTATCAGCGAGGCCATGACGGGAAGGATCATCGCGGCAATAGGTTCGCGCATCTCTGCTGACGTCTGCGACAGGGCCAAAGTGAGCGTATGCGTCCCCTTGCCCAGTTTGGGCATCTTGGGGGCCGTGGGGCTGAAAATGTTATAACTCATTGATTCTTAATATTTTTTTGTTGTTCTATTCTTGTTGCTTCTTTCTCGTTGTTTCAGTGTTTCAATGTTTCAGTGGAAAAAACGAGGGGGGCTGTTTTTCGCGCCTCTCTTTTCTTTCTCTTATATCTTATTGATTATTAATTAGTTATATAGATATATATAGAGAGTGAGAGAGGATAGGGGTATCATTTTTTGCATTGAAACATTGAAACATTGAAACATTGAAGCGCTGCGAAGCCCATGTTTTCTCTTGGCGATACGCATGGACCTTGGCAGGCGGAGGGGGAGAGAGGTTGCCTCAGGGGCTTCCGGCCGCCCTCCGTTTGTCTGGGGCTTACTCCTCCCCGAAGTCCTCCTCCTTTCCAAGGCCTCTGCCCGAGGCGAAGACACTCTTTCCTCCGAAGTCCTCCTCCTCTCCAAGGCCTCTGTCCGTGGCGAAGAGCTCGCTGAGGTCGAAGCCTTCAACCTCCGCCAGGGCCATTGCCGCCTCGTGCTTGCTCGCTACCATCAGTAGCTCGCAGGTCGTATTGACGGCATAGTCGCCAAGTTTCCCGGCCCCGATGCCCTTCGTCCGTTTGAAGGTCGGATAGACCGTGCCGTCGGCTCTGCGCTTGACGTTGATCCATTGGCCCATGTAGATGCTTGGGTTGCGGCGCTCGGCTTTTCTCTGCTCCGTGTCATTCTCCACGAAGGTGAAGTGGTCCTCGCCGTCGCGGGTAATCATCCCGTCGAGATACTCGCCCAGCTCCATGCGCCCCTGCTCCTGCGTGACCAGTTTTAGGTCCACGTCCAGCTCCGTGTTGGGGTAGAGGCCCGTCCACGCCCTTCCAGCGCCTGCGCTTTCCGTGCCAGCCTGGCCCGTCCATGCCCTGCCCGAGCGGTGGCGGCGGGCCCGTGCGAAGGGCGTCTGTCCGTTGAAGAGGTCGTTGATGATGTCATTCATGAGCCGAGGCTCCTGAGTCCGTACCGTCTGCTGCTTGACGCGCAGAATTCTTTTTTGTCTCATGTTTTAAATGAAATAAGAAAACACCTCTCTGGTACGAATGGCAGTCGGAGAGGTATCCGTGCCACCTGCTTTAGTACCATCATTCCCCGCCCCCTGCTTTCGAACGCAAGAGGGTGGGTAGTCGCGGGAGATCCCGAACGACGAGTGCAAAATTACGGCCTTTCTTTGGAGGGGCATTAGGTGCATAATATTTTACACGAATTATTCACACGTGTTTATTCACCCAGAATACACGCAAAGCATTGTCTGTGTTAGGGTTTCGTGGTATGTAAAAAAATGCAGGTGAAAAATTCGTTGCTGAATTATTCACCTGCAGATGGGTAGGTTTAGGTTAAACTACTCTAGAAAAATCAGATAACATTTTCTTTTACGCGCACGCAAATGCCTCGCTTACCTTGCGATATTGCTTGATATCGTAATTCTTGTTTTTTATCCACTCGTTCATTCTGTTGCCATACGCCTTCTCTGATACTTTGGTTTTGAACTTACATTCCTCAGTAAGAAATCTGAACACGCAAGCGCCCGGTATTGACTCCTCGGTAAAGAATCCCTTTTCGCGCCACAAGATCATAAAGCACGTAATGATCCGATTCAGATAGTCCTTCACTCCGCAAGTCAGTTGTCTTGCGGCAATCTTGAGCTTGAGTAAGAAATTGATAAACCGCTCCTTCTCGCGCTCGTACGTCTCCACGTCTATGAAGGCCTCCCGAATGTTACGTTTGCGGCGTCCCCGTGCTTTTCGGCGTCCTTGTGTTGCGACAACCGCGGTGGCCTTGCCGCCAGCCTCCCCCTGTGGCGACGCAACGTTGGCGCTTTGGGGGCATTCGCCTTGAGAAGAAGTGCCTTCCTGCGCGGGGATGGTGACCTTGAGCCCGACCGTCTCCGCTCCGATGAACCCCTCTTCTTTTAGCAAACCGATGATCTCCTTTATCAGTTCATTGCACCGCCTTTCAAGCTCCTTCATCTTTCGGTAGTCCATCTTTGGCGGGTAGGATCGGTCGCTGAGCGCATGGTAGAGCTTGCAAATCTCCCACACCTTTGACTTTATCTCTTTCCGAAACAGAAACATTTTCACCCCATTCCTGTCTTTGAATTCTATTTGTTTGTGTGCGCCGAGTTGGAAAAAAATCTTGCTTCTCTCATCAGCCCGATCGTCCTTCCATGGGCAAGGCGGCGCACCCTCATTGTCTCTCCAGCCAAAAGGCGTGGATGGTTCGTTCATCTGAGGGTTGAGTAGATCATCAAGGAAAGTTTCAACTGGAGGGCATGGATTTTCCTCAACCTTGATACTAATGCTACTTTTGATTGCAAAGAGAGTATTCTGTACAAGAGGGTTCTCGCTCAACTCATACAGTCTCTGTCGCACTAATTCTTCAATCTTTCCTGAAAATTTTATTAGTCTGTGTTTGTCGTGGTTTCGCTCTTCGTCCACATGACACAATTTGTCCAGGGAACTTGAATTGTGTTGTCCCCCGGTCCCTGTAAACAGGTCTACTGCTGTTGGCTGACAATTGTCAGTCCGCTTGTTGTTCTTTTCCATTTTTTTTAAAAATGGGTTGACGACTCCTCCCGCGTGGAGGTTTATCAATGGTCAAAGGTACAAACTTTAGTTAAAGGCCGCAAGAAAAAAGTGGGAAAATGCTAGTTAAAAACAATTAATATATTGATTGTGAGATTCTTAAAAGACATTTTGTGTTATTTATGTATCTGTGTTATTTTGCCACTAATTATATCTCTTTAACGGTGTGTTTAACGGGAACTTAAGATGTGATCTTTCTCAAATCTGTCTTTCAGTTAGTTGATCTCTATTTTAGTAGTCATATTTATTGACCAATCACTTGCGGTTTTCTTTGGGGATTGCATATATAATGGTATATTGCAAACAAACAGTTTGCCCCGCTTGTCGGGGCGGGGTGGGGCAGCCTGCGAAATGGGGGCTTGTGCCACCCGTGGAGCGGAGGCGGAAACTCGCATTTTTCTTAGGTCGTATGGATGGGAATGCTTACCTTTGCGCCCGGAGGTCCATAAGCCATCCGCTTGCGCCAAGCCCACTCGGATAGGAGGGGCAAGGGAAAGGGCAAGGCCGAAGGACTATATAAATAAGGAGCAAGAGGAATGGGAAGGGACTGTTAAGCGATGGAAGCAAAAAATATGGAAGCAAAAGACATGAATCGGAAGGACAAAGAAGTAAAGGACATGAGACAAGTCCATCTGACTCCCTTGTCGGCAGTAGTCGATGAGGTGTGGGGCGAAAAGGGAAGTCCTCATCGCGACGCTATGGAGAGGCGGCTGCGGGCCGAGACGGGTAAACGGATGACGTAACCACGCGGCCCCCTGTCTCCAAAAACTTGTCACGAGTCTCCCGCTCCTCCGTCGCTCCAACGCTCGGCCTGCGGCCAGTTGCGCCCGTTGATATTCCCCCCAAAAACTGCTCTTGCGCGATTTTTCTTGGGGAAAAGTTTGGAAAGCCAAAGATTATTCTTACCTTTGCATCGTCAGTCCTCGCCAAGCCTCTTCACAATGCTCAAATCGTGCGAGGCGTTTTTTGTTTATGCCCCTTTGCGCACGGACGGTCCTACGGCCTTTGCCAAACGGCATGGATTCCTCAGAACATAGGCATCCTCGGAAAATCAGAAAAAGCCTGTCAGCTGAGGAAGAAGGTCTTGACCAGCGAGCGCAGTTGCTCGTCGGTCAAGCGGTCCACGCCCACTTTGTCGATCAAAGCATACTCCTCTTTCTTGCTGGTGATCACGTATTTTCGTTCTCTTCCGTCCACTTTGCACAGCAGGTGGTAGTTGCCTTTGTAGGTCTTCTCCACGCGTATTTTTTAAAAAGCGTCCCGCCCGTTTTGATCGTTGTCGTCTTGCGTCGCTCCGCCAGTCCCCAGTCGGTCAGATGATGGTTGAGGGTGGACTCGACGGCGCCAGTCCAGCGCGGGCTCACCTCGCATTCCTCGGCAAAGTCCCTGAACCGTCGGATGGCGGCAGCCACCTCGCCTATGATACCCTCCGCTCTTTTGATCCCGTTCTCCTTGCCCAGGGCCAGCGCGTCTTCGATCGTTTGCCCCTGGAGCTTGCCCCGCATCATCAGGCAATGCATCCTCTCGGGCAGGAAGCCCCCGATGTTGAAGATATAGGTCAGGTCGTAGGCCGGGGCCAGTCGCCAATGGCCCTTCTCGTCCATCAGAAACGAGAAGTTCTTGTTGTGGTCGTCCGTGTTGTTGGCAAGGATATTGAACACCATTCTGCGGAAGACCTCCTCCTGGTCGCTCTCAGGCAGTCGCATCTTGCGACAGACCGCCAGCAGCTGTTCGTAGCTGTCGGCATCGGGAGATAGCGCCGCCAACGTCTGCATGTGCAGTTTGCGGCCCTCCTCGCGGTCGAAGCGACGGGTGACGAAATGCTTCCGCCCCTCCACCTCCAGGGTCTCGCACGCCATCATGCTTATGCCTGCCGCCTTGGCCATTTTGTGGTAGGCCATCTCCAGTTCGGCCGACGATCGCTCGGGGTCGCCAAACTTCAGTATGCAGTACGCCAAGCCCTGGCGGCCCGCCACCTGCCCGCTTCTGATTTCCCCGGTCTCGGGATCGATGGCTATGATGGCCTTGGGTTGGCGCCCGCCAGCCGAGGTGCCCACGGCTATGAGCGACTGCATGGTCAGCGACTCCTCGGGCGCCACTCTTGCGTTCTCGCGCTCGAGGTATATTCTCTGGGCCAAGTCGGTCAATGCCCTCATGTTCAGCTTGTCGGAACTGCTGATGCCGGAGGATTCGGGCACAAACTCCAGGGCTCCCATCCCTCGCCTGCCTATGAACGAAAGAATGTCGAGCGGGGTGATCTCCTGAGGGCGAAGGCCGCTCTGTATGCGCCAGCACTCAAACAACTGGTTGCCCCAGGCGTCGGGCAGCGAGTCGGCGAGAAAAGGAGGCAGCTTGCGGTAGATCTTCGTTTCCCTGTCGCCCATGATGGGGCGATGGCTGGCTGCCGACTTGACGGAGGCCATGAGTGGGAACGGGTCGAGGCTTCCGCGAAGGAAAGAGGGGTTGTACTCGAAAAACGAAATGCCTCTCCTTGTGTCCCAGAACAAGCGGCCGACCTCCTTGTCCCAGAGCATGATCTTGAGTGTACTTGTCGTCATGGCTTCTTATGTCTTATGCGTTGCACTTTCTTTTCCTTCCTGATCAGGTAGGGTGAGGGCGGCAGCTCCGGCAGCAGGTCGTCCAGGGCCTCGATCTCTCCTATCGCCTTCAGCAGCAGGAGAAACGTGGCGAGCGAGATGTTGTCCGCGGCGCCGCTCTCAAACTTGTGGATGGTCGTGGTCGTGAGGCCCGATTGTTCCGAGACCTCCTTCTGCGTCATGTTGCTGCGCAGGCGGTAGTCCTTGAAGCGGGCGCCAAGGAGCTTCACCAGTTGGGGGATCGCATACTCGTAATAGTCCGTCATGAGGCTTTTTTTAATTTATATTGCGCTATAAGTTATGCCCGATTTTTGACCCTATCTTATATTCTGCTTATATTTATCTCGCATGCAAAAATACGCGTTTTTTCCCGCCTCTCCAAACATTCCTGGCGAAAATCCTTCTCCCGCCCGCTTTTTTTAGCTTTTCGGCCGAGGGGGCGTGTCGGCTTTCTTGCAGACGAAGCGCGGACGTAAAGGAAAGAATGCCCTTTCGGGGGCGCGCTATTTACAAAAAAAGAGGTCTTAGCGTAAAATATACGCAATAAAATTTGCAAGAGAAAAATAAAATGTTTACCTTTGCGGCGTGAAATGGAACGCTTTCGATAAGCCATGCGCAGAACAGAGCTCGCTCAAGTTATGCCATGGCGAGAAAGGGTTTCATGAAGTGAAACTATTTAGTATAGACGATATGAAATTCAACGAAATAACCAAGAAATGGGAATCTCCCTTCTGGCATCCTGCGGTGACCACAGATGCCGTGGTGTTCGGATTCGACAAAGAAGACCGATCGCTCCAGGTGCTCCTGATCAGGAGGGGTAATGCCAAGCCTGGCGAGGCGCCTGCTTTCGAAGGTTATTGGGCTCTCCCAGGCGGTTTTCTCCAAAAGGAGGAAACGACTGATGAATGCGTTCACAGAGAGTTGTTTGAAGAGTCGTCCATGAAATTGTTCAATAACGAAAGCGGCATTAGGCCGGAGTTTATAGAACAACTGAAAACATATTCCGCACGCGGAAGAGATCCCCGTGAATTCGTCATCACCGTCGCCTACTACGCACTTGTAAAAAAAGAAAAGTACGAAATCAAAGGAGGTGATGATGCCGTCGAAGCCAGATGGTTCCCGGTCGATGTTCTACCTGAACTGAAGATAGCATTCGACCATGCTCAGATCATACAAGATGCAGTAGAAATGCTGCGTGAAAGGATCCACTTCGAACCAATCGGATTCCACCTGCTCGACAAGGAATTCACCATGCCTCAATTGCAGAATATATATATTGCGATATTGGATCCTTCCGAGGAAGACAAAAACTTGCGAGACAGAAGGAATTTCCCCAAGAAAATGCTGAAGCTCGGCTATATCAGGGAAACAGGCAAAAAGCTGACAGGCAACCCCTATCGTTCGCCCAAGTTATATACTTTTGACGAAGAGGCGTATGCTGCCGCAAAAAAGATTGGCATGAGACTGGAATTCTAATCATAGATCTGCGTGGACCTCTCTTATCCGGAGAGGTTTAAAAGGCACCAGTTTTTAATGTGTACCCGTTACGCATTGGCTCTCGTAAAACAGAGTCATTTCTGTTGCCTATAACCAAAATTTCATTGCGTAAAACTCACGATAAGTAATTAACAATTTTAAAAAAGCAATTATGGAAAGATTTGATGACATTTGTCCGGAAAATGAGTTCGAGGACAAGAATTACAACGAGGAGTACGATCGGGAATACTCTTTCGATCAAGGCTACGAGTGGACCGAAGAAGATGCTTGGGATGCTCTGACTGACGGCATGTATGGTGATATGCCAAGCAATCCGTTGGAATACGATGCAATGATGGATGCCATGGGCTTTTAACATAATCCGTTCGAATATGAAAAAGACTATCACAAAATCAAAGCATAAGACTGCTCCAAAGGCCAACCATGTCCAGCGCGTTTTCAATCTGATCATTCTCGACGAGAGTGGATCGATGTCAAATATTGCAAAACAGGCAATAAGCGGACTCAACGAAGTCTTCCAGACCATCGGAAAGGCTCAAAAAGAACATCCGGGACAGCAGCATTTTATCTCGTTCGTGACTTTCAACAGCACAAAGATCAGAACAGTCTTTGATCGCCAAGCGGTAAGATCCGACAAGGAAATCATGTGGACTGACTATATGCCGAACAGTTGCACCCCGTTGTATGATGCGATGGGAGAATCTCTGAACAAACTGAAAAAGCACGTTGGTGATGATGATGTCGTTTTGGTGACAATCATTACTGATGGCTACGAGAATGCTTCAAGAGAATATAGCGGGCATGATATCAAGAGACTTGTAGCAGAGCTGAAAGAGAAAGGTTGGGTCTTCGCTTATATCGGCACTAATCAGGACGTGGATGCGGTTGCTGACGACATGGGGATTGGTAGCAGAATGCGTTACCAATATTCCCCCGAAGGTGCAGCCAGGATGTTTGCACAAGAGCGCGTTAGTAGGAGAAGGTTCTTTGACAGGCTGGCAACTCATGGTAAAAGTATTATAAAGGATAAGCGCTTTGACTATTTTGAGTCGGAAGAAGAGTCTGAGAAAGAGCCTGAAACTGCTCGGGACAAGATTGGCGATACTTCTTCTCCCAGCGATAGCCTGGAAGCGGAAGGCAAGGAATGGCAGGAGGCTGGCCAGGAGCAAGTTTCTTCAGAAGACAACGAAGCGGCAGAAGGCCCCGAAAAGTCAAAGACTTTTTTGGGGAAAATGATGAATGGTATTTGGAGTAGAATATGTCCTAAAAAATGATTTTTTAAAAAGTATGGAAAAGGTAAAAATGTTAGGCGCTACGCCATGTGCCATAGCAGCCTGTATGTGTCCCATTCCTGGAGATATAGCAAAACGTTGCTGCTCTCTCTTGACAGAGAATCTCAGGGATGTCAAGGATAGATGGTGTAAGTTAATAGAAGTGAGAATCGTGTAAATTGTGAGAATCATGAATATTTGGATAATCGTTGCACTTTACTGGATAGTATGTTGCGTTTTGGTATATGTGCTTGCACATATAAACGGACAAGTGGCTTATCGCAAAATGATGAAACAAAAGACTACCTTTTGGGAGCATCTGCTCATCGTCCTATTTAGCCCATTGGCAGCTCCTATAATGCTATTTGCCTTAGCGTATCATGGCTGCATCAATCTGTATTATAGGAACCGTCCAAGACCGTTGCCCAAAAAGATGAAAAAGTATATGAAGAAAGATTGCGTGTTGGACGAGAACAATCAGATCGTCTCATTGGCGGAGTACAACTACAGGCATAACACGGACTATACCTTGGATGATGTCTATGGCAAGGGTTATGTTGAATCGTTGACCGAAAAAGAGCGGGCTAGTATCGCCACAGAATTCAAGGAGCATGACGAACCGGAGGAGGTTCATGAGAGCATACCAGACTTACCAGATGTAGGAGAAAGATGGTTGTGAGAAGATTTGCCCTTTGGGTACTTTCGTGGATTTTGAAAATCTTCCCGACTCAAATGCTGAGCATGCAGAGAGATTCTGATACGCAATGGCAAAGAGACCTCCTATGAAGAGAAAGAAAAGATGATCATATTCAAGTATCATAGTGGCAGATATTTCCGAAACAGGTTGTAAATGTAGGCCCCAGGGCATTGCTTTGGGGCCTATACTTATAGGTTCCATTATTATTGTACCCTTTTCCCGCCATTATTATTGTACCCTTTCCCGCCATGGCATAACTCGATCGAGTTCGGTTCTGCGCATGACTATCGAATGCGTTCCAATATTTCCAGTATCCCAGTATTTCAATATCCCCAAATCCCAATATTCCAATATTCCAGTATTCCAAAATCCCAATATTCCAGTATTTCAAAATCCCCAAATCCCCAAATCCCCAAATCCCAACATTCCAATATTCCAATAGGCCGATAGGGTCTTCTCATGCCTCGCCCCTCCTCGCCCTGGGGGGCAAGAGAAAAGCGATATGGGAGACTTCTTGGGAAGGTCCTATATCGCTCGGGGGGGTGATCATTTACAGATAGGGGAATATAGATTGGGGGTCTATATGGGGCAGGGACGGTTAGTCGCGATCGTGCTTGTCGTGCTTGTGATGCTTGCCGTGCTTGTCGTGCTTGTCGTGGCGACCATGGTGCTTGTCGTGCTTGCCCGGTCGGCCATAGCCTCGGTCGTGCTTGTGGTGCTTGCCCGGACGTCCATAGCCTCGGTCGTGCTTGCCCGGACGGCCATGATGCTTGTCGAAGCGCGGGCGATGGTGGCCGTGGCCTCGGTCGTAGCGCGGGCGATGGTGGTAGCCCGGTCGGCAGGTGGGGTATTTCCTATATATATGGTGGACGTAGGCGCGGTTCTGCCAGCCGATGGGGCGGTAGAAGTAGTATGTGTTGCAGTATTTGCGCCATTGTCCGGGCGAGAGGTAGCGGCGTATCTCGCGGTTGCGACGCTCCCATCCGTAGGAGTCGATGTCGCGATAGCTATTGATGCTGTTGAGGTAGGCGAGGTTGATGTTGAGGATGCTGTTGCGGTAGCCCGGTCCGATACCCAGTTCGGATATCATCTTGTCGGTAATGATGGTGGCTTCCTCTCGCACGTCGGCCAGTCGCTGGGCCGAGGCGGAGACGGTCATGACGAGGGCGGCTACGGTTGCTAAAAAAATACGTTTCATAATCCAGACTTTCTTTTGAGGGTTATTACTCGTTTTCTGCTGCAAAAGTACGATTCCCCACGCATGCGGCCAAAGGAAAACCCATAAACCCGCATATAGTTTTCCCTTTGCCTTGAGAGGAAATCCCGAGGACATAAATGAAAACAACTTGAACAACCTTTACAACAATGAACAACGCTTCGCCAGGATATCGCCTCTTCGAGGCCCATGCAGACCAAGGGTTGCTGCAAGGGAAACAACATGTAACAACGCTTCGCCTCGGACGCGTTTCCTGCTGAATCTACGTGGACACATGGGAAAACAACTTGAACAACTTTTACAACAAGTAACAACGCTTCGCCAGGACATCGCCTCTTCGAGGCCCATTCAGACCTAGGGTTGCTGCAAGGGAAACAACAAAGAACAACGCTTCGCCTTGGACACGTTTCCTGCTGAATCTACGTGGACAAAAAGAATTCGCACCCAAGGCGAAGCGTCCTTGTTGTTTCCCCTCGTCAGCAGGCAGTTATGGTTTCTCCTGGAGGCTGGCAAGGAGGTCGGCCACGACATAGCTGGAGCCACCCACGAAGATGAAGTCGTCGGGGGCGGCTTCGGCCAGGGCCGCGCGGTAGGCTTCGGCGACGGAGGGATGGAGTGTGCCGTGGAGACCGTGGGCCCGTCCGCATTCCGCCACTTTCTCGGCAGGGAAGGCCCTGTGGGTGGAGGGCTGCGTCCAATAGTAGGTGGCGTCGCGGGGCAGGAGCTCCATGACGTGGGTGAGGTCCTTGTCGTCCACCATGCCGAAGACGAGGCGGCGCTTGCGGGCCGGCTGCGCCATGATCTGGGGAGCCAGCATCTGCCATCCCGCCACGTTGTGGCCCGTGTCGCAGACGGCATGGGGATGGCCCGGGAGCGGTTGCCAGCGGCCCATCAGTCCCGTGCGTCGGCAGACCGAGCGGAAGCCCTCGCGGATGCTCTCGGGGTGGCGGATGACGCCACGCGAGAGGAGCTGGGAGACGGACGCGAGGATGGTGTTGGCGTTGCGTGTCTGGTAGTCGCCACGCAGGTCGCCCAGGAGTGTGCCAAAGGACCGCGTCTGATACTCGCGACCCTCGGGCGTGTCGTGGGCAGAAAGGACCTCGGGACGGTCCTCGGCAAAGATGATCGGGCTCCCGCACGCGTGCGCCTTCGCCTCGAAGACGGGGCGCGTCTCGGCCAGGGCCTCGCCCACGACGACTGGCACGTGGGGCTTGATGATGCCCGCCTTCTCGTGGGCTATCTCGGGGAGCGTGTGGCCGAGAAACTGCGTGTGGTCCACGGAGATATTCGTGATGATGGAGAGCTGGGGCGTGATGATATTCGTGCAGTCGAGGCGTCCGCCCAGTCCGACCTCGACGACCGCGATGTCCACCTCCTGCTCGGCAAAATACTTGAAGGCCAGGGCCGTGGTGAGTTCGAAGAACGAGGGGTGGAGCGGCTCGAAGAAACTACGCTCCTCCCGCACGAAATCGACCACATACTCCTCGGGCATCATCACGCCGTTGACGCGGATGCGCTCGCGGAAGTCCACGAGGTGAGGACTCGTGTAGAGGCCCACCCTGTGGCCGTCGGCCTGGAGGATGGAGGCGAGGGTGTGGGAAGAGGACCCCTTGCCGTTGGTGCCCGCCACGTGGATGGTCTGGTAGCGCGTGTGAGGATGGCCGAAATGGGCGTCGAGGGCATGGGAGTTGTCCAGGCCGTCCTTGTAGGCCGTGGCGCCCACGTGCTCGAAGACGGGGGTGCTGTTGAAAAGATATTCTACTGTCTCCTTGTAGTTCATTGTTGCGTGCTTATGCGAAGAACGTTGTTGGTTGATGTGCGCTTGTCCGAAGCAATACTTATGAAAACTTGTCGAACTGTACGGTTGAAACGGGCTGAAAGCCCAACAGTCCTTAGCCCAGGGCATCGCCCTGGGTATAATGGCAATCAACAAGACGCCCTGTAAGGGCAAAAGATTTGTTTATAGCCTGTTCTTTAAAGCTTTTGCCCTTACAGGGCGACAGATTGGCGTTCATAATTACCCAGGGCGATGCCCTGGGCTATGCGCTTCTGCCCTTTTAGGGCGTATTGGGTAATTTCAACCGTACAGGTCAAAATTTGTCCAAAGCAATTCTTGTAAAAACTTCTTCAAAGCGCTATTTGAAAAAACGAAGCGCCCCGTGAGAAAGACACGAGGCGCCTCTTGAATGGTTTCGGACTTATCCGAAGAGTTTCTTGAAATGTTCGAAGATCGACCGCTTGGTATGAGTGTCGCCCGTGAAGTTTTCGCTCTCGCGGAAGCTCTCCATGGCCTTGCGCTCCCCCTTGTTGAGGGTCTTGGGGATGAAGACGCTCACCTGGATGATGAGGTCTCCCGAGCCGCTGCCATAGCCCTGGACGGCCGGCAGACCCTTGCCGCGGAGGCGGAGCGTCTTGCCTGGCTGCGTGCCCGGCTCGATCTTGATTTTCACGCTCGACCCGTCGATGGTCGGTATGTCCACCTCGCCTCCGAGCGTGGCCGTGGGGATGTCGAGCAGGAGATTGTAAACCACGTCCTGGCCGTCGCGCACGAAGGTGTCGTTGGGCTCCTCCTCGATATAGACCTGTATGTCGCCCGCGATGCCGTTGTGCTTGCCCATGTTGCCCTTGCCTGGCACGTTGACGACCATGCCCTCGGCCACACCCGCGGGGATGTGGATCTCGACGACCTCCTCGCCTTTGACGACACCCGATCCGTCACACTCCTTGCACTTGTTCTTGATGACCTTGCCCTCGCCGCCACAGACGTGGCACGTGGTCTGGGTCTGCATCATGCCGAAGATGCTCTGCTGGGTGCGGATCTCCATGCCGCTGCCGTGGCAGTTGGGGCAGGTCTCGGGAGCGCTGCCGCCCTCGGCACCCGTGCCGTGGCAATGGGGGCAGACCACGTCCTTGCGGAGCTTGAACTTCTTGGTCACGCCCGTGGCCACCTCCTGGAGCGACAGGCGCACCTTCAGCCGCAGGTCCGATCCACGATAGCGCGGGGCCTGGCGTCCGCCACCACGGCCTCCGAAGCCTCCGAAGCCGCCATGGCCGCCGAAGACGTCGCCAAACATGGAGAAGATGTCGTCCATCGAGAAGCCGCCCGCGCCGCCAAACGGACTGCCGCCGCCGAAGCCGCCAGGGGCGTCGAAGCCAAACTGGTCGTACTGCTGGCGCTTCTGCGGGTCGTGGAGCACGTCGTAGGCCTCGGCGGCCTCCTTGAATTTCTCCTCGGCCGTCGTGTCGCCCGGGTTGCGGTCGGGATGATACTTGATGGCGAGCTTGCGGTAGGCCTTCTTGATGTCGGCCTCCGTGGCGTCCTTGGTGAGGCCCAGTACCTCGTAGTAGTCTCTCTTTGCTGCCATATTGTCGCTATATTATTGTCCTACGGCCACCTTGGCGTGGCGGATCACTTTGTCGTTGAGCGTATAGCCCGTCTGCACGCAGTCGATGACCTTGCCCTTCTGGTCGTCGCCGGCAGGCACCATGGCGATGGCCTCGTGGAAATCGACGTCGAAGTCCTTGTCCTTGGTGTCGATGGGGCGCACGCCAAGGCCCTCGAGGATCTTCTCCAGTTTCTTCATGATGAGCTGGAAGCCCTCGCGTACGGCCGTGGCGTCCTCGCCCTTGTCGGCCAGGGCGCGCTCGAAGTCGTCGAGCACGGGCAGCAGGGCCGTAATCGTCTTCTCGCCACCATTGAGGATCAGTTCGGCCTTCTCCTTCATGGTACGCTTCTTGTAGTTGTCAAACTCGGCGAAGAGGCGGATGTACTTGTCCTTCCACTCCACGGCCTCGGCCTTCGCCTTCTCCTCGGGAGTGAGCTCGGGCTCGTTGGCCTTCTCAGCCGTTTCGGCCTCTTCGGCCTGTTCAGCCTGAGCGCCTTCCTGTGCGCCATCCTGTGCGCCTTCGGCCACACGCACGTCTTCTGCCTCGTTGTGGCTGGTCTCGGGGGTCTCGCCCTCGACCTTTATGTTCTTCTCTTTACTCATTTTGTTCTTAGCTTTTTTAAAAAGACGCATAGCAAATATTGTGCCAAGGCAGGGGCGCCCGCCCTTTTGGCCGGGCGGGTGTGTGCTTCGGGTTGCGAAGTCCACCCGGGCGCGCGACGGGTCTCCTGTCCTTACTTATACATGTCGGCCTGATGCTCCTTTTTGCTTACACATCCCGGCCTGATGCTCCTTACTTATACATCTCGACGCGATGCTCGCGGATCTGCTCGTTGTGGATATACTCGTCGTAGGTCGTGAGCTTGTCGATCGTGCCACGGGGCGTGAGCTCGATGACGCGGCCGGCCACGGTACCGATAAACTCCAGGTCGTGGGAACTGAAAAGGATGTTGCCCTTGAACTGCACGAGGTTGTTGTTGAAGGCCTGGATGCTCTCGAGGTCGAGGTGGTTGGTCGGCGTGTCGAGGATCAGGCAGTTGGCGTTCTGCAGCTGCATGCGCGCGATCATGCAACGCATCTTCTCGCCTCCCGAGAGCACGTTGACCTTCTTCTCCACCTCCTCCTGTCGGAAGAGCATGCGTCCGAGGTAGGCCTTCATCGCCACCTCGTTGCCCGGGCCGTACTGCGAGAGCCAGTCGACGAGGTTCTTGTCGCTCTCGAAGAACTTCGTGTTGTCCAGGGGCAGGTAGGCCGTGGTGATGGTGACGCCCCACTTGTAGGTGCCGCCATCCGGCTCGCGGTTGCCGTTGATGATCTCGAAGAGGGCCGTCATGGCCTTGGGGTTGTGGGAGATGAAGACCACCTTCTGTCCCTTCTCGATATTGAAGCTGACGTGGTCGAAGAGGACCGTGCCGTCGGTATCGACCGCCTTGAGGTCTTCGACCATGAGGATCTGGTTGCCCGGCTCGCGCTCCATCTGGAAGATGATGCCCGGATACTTGCGGCTGGAGGGGCGGATCTCCTCGACGTTGAGCTTCTCGAGCATTTTTTTGCGCGAGGTGGTCTGCTTGCTCTTGGCCACGTTGGCCGAGAAGCGACGGATAAACTCCTCCAGCTGCTTGCGCTTCTCGTCGGCCTTCATGCGCTGGTTCTGCTGCTGGCGCAGGGCGAGCTGGCTCGACTCGTACCAGAAGGAGTAGTTGCCGGCGAAGACCGTCACCTTGCCAAAGTCGATGTCGATGGTCTGGGTGCTCACGGCGTCGAGGAAGTGGCGGTCGTGGCTGACGACGAGGACGGTCTGATTCTCGTCGATCTCGCCCAGGTAGTCCTCCAGCCACTCCACGGTCTCGAGGTCGAGGTCGTTGGTGGGCTCGTCGAGCAGCAGGTTGTCGGGCTTGCCGAAGAGGGCCTTGGCGAGCATCACGCGCACCTTCTCGTTGTTGCTGAGCTCGCCCGTCAGCTTCTCGTGCAGGCTCTCGGCGATACCCAGGTGCTGCAGCAGCTGGGCAGCCTCGCTCTCGGCCTCCCAGCCGTTCATCTCGGCAAACTTCAGCTCCAGGTCGGCAGCACGGTTGCCGTCCTCCTCCGTCATCTCGGGCTTGGCATAGAGGGCCTCGCGCTCCTTCATGTTCTCCCAGAGCGGGGCGTGGCCCATGAGGACCGTGTCGAGCACGCGATAGGCGTCATACTTGAAGTGGTCCTGCTCCAGGACCGACAGGCGCTCGCCAGGACCCAGCTCCACGGTACCCTTGTTGGGCTCCAGGTCGCCGGAGATGGCGCGAAGAAGGGTGGACTTGCCGGCTCCGTTGGCGCCAATGACGCCATAGATGTTGCCGCGCGTGAACTTGATGTTTACGTCTTTGTAAAGTACTCGCTTGCCAAACTGTATGGCAAGATTGTTGAGCGTTATCATATTATGTCTTAAACCTTATTTTGTTCTTTCTCTGAATCTTCGTTTTGCTACAAGGGTGCAAAGTTACGCAATTTTCTTGATATGACCAAGTTGGCCCGCGCGAAAAGGCTCCTTAGACCATGAAGTCCATGTAGTTGTCGGGGGTGACGACATGGAAGGTCGTCTCAGGATAGGTTGTGGCGAAGGCTGAAGGCATCTTGGCTTTCGTCTTGCCGTTCCATTTCATCTCGAAGGCCGTGAGCCTGCCGTCACACTCCTCGACGAGGTCTATCTCGTTTTGCGTGTGCGTGCGCCAAAAATACAGTTTCGCGTAGTCTGCCGCATAGCTATGGAGCTTGCGTCGCTCGCTGATGATGAAGTTTTCCCAAAGCATCCCCATGTCCAGTCGCATCTCGGGACTGGAGAAGTTGGCTATCACGGCATTGCGGATGCCGTTGTCCCAGAAATAGACCTTTTTCCCCTTCTTGATTTCGTTTCTCAGATTTCTGCTGTAGGAGTCCACGCGGAAGACGACGTAGCACTTCTCTAGCAGTCCGATATAGTTTTCTACCGTCGCCTTGTCGATGCCCAGCAGGTTGGACAACTCGTTGTAGGACACTTCGCTCCCCACCTGCAAGGCCAGGGCCCGCAGCAACTTCTGGAGTATTTCCGGTTTCTTCACCCCTTTGTACATCAGAAGGTCCTTGTAGAGGTAAGAGTCGGCGAGCGACATGAGGCGGCGCTTGGCGTCGGCAGGATGAGTCACCACCTCGGGATAGAGCCCATAGACGAGCCGCTGGTTGAGCAGCCGGGCCTCCTCGCGGGCGGAGGTGTGGCCGACCAGTTCGCCCACGCTCAGGGGAAAGAGCTCGTAGTTGATGCATCGGCCCGTGGCAGGCTCGTAGATGCCTTCGGCCAATTCCAGCGACGACGATCCCGTGACGATCACTTGTGGCTTCTCCATCCTCAGGTCCACCATCATCTTGATGGTCAGTCCGATATTGGCCACCCGTTGTGCCTCGTCGATCACCACGAGGTCGTATCCTGCTATCAGGTTCTGCAGTTCTGTGGAGGTCTTGTTCTCCAGGTTCATGCGGTCATCGACGTTGTCGCAGTTGAGCGCCAGCACGCGTCCAGAATCCTTGGCAACAGCCTCCACCAGGGTGGTCTTGCCCACTTGGCGCGCCCCGATCAGGACTATGGCCTTGCGACTATCGAAGTCGTCTCTGATGTTGCTTTCTATCTCTCTATTTATCATTATCTTGCGATCCTTTTGGTCATGCTGCAAAGGTACTATTATTTTTCCAATTCCCCAAATTTACTATGAATTTGGGGATTGTAATCGCCAATTTTGTATATAATTTGGGGATTGTAATCGCTAATTTCACTATGAATTTGGGGATTTGGCTCGTTTAGAGGACCGAAAAACGTGGCTGAATGCTTGGAAATATCATGGATGTTAGTTCTACGTGGACACATGGGAAAACAACTCGATCAACCTTTACAACAAGTAACAACGCTCGGTAAATCATGAGCAGAACTGAGCTTGTTCAAGTTATGCCATGATGAGAAAGGATACCATGATATGGAACCGTTTCGCCAGGACAGCAAGGATGCACGCTCAAGGCGAAGCGTTGTATTTTGTTGTTTACCTTGCAGCAAGATTGTAAACACGCGTAGCGTGTAGGTTGTACATTGTTGTAAAGGTTGTATTTGTTGTTTTCCCTCTTGCCCTGACGTTATTGTCTTGATGATTTGCCCAGCCGATTTGTCCCAAGAAGTTGTGTTCCCTCAAGCGTCAGGGAGTTTGTATTCTGTTGATGACCCAGGCGAAGCCTTTGGCCGTTCGCAGGCCGTTGTCCTGGAAGTGGTTGCCCTCGTTCCATTCGAGCGTGGAGGGAGTGGAGGAGGCGATCAGGAGGTTGTGTTGGCGACGGATGCATTGGCTGACGGTCGTCATGATGGGGGTGCGGGATCGGTCCTCGCGGTCGCCCAGGCTGAGGTAGAAGGCTGCGGACAAGGGAGTGTGGAGGGCCGCATAGTCGAGCCATTTGGGATACCAGATGGAGGGGGAGGCCGCCACGATACCGTCAAAGGGATGCTGGTAGCCCGCCCAAAGCGCGAAGAGGCCCGCCAGGGAGTAGCCCCCGAGGATCGTGCGGCAGTCGGGAGAGGAGACGAGGCCCGAGGAGCGCAGATGGTCGATGATATCAAGGATAGACTGGAGCGTGGCCGGAGCCCCATGGCCGAAGGACCGTTTGCCGAAGACGGGAGGAGCGTCCCAGGGCGGCAGCTCGTCGAACCAACGGGCGATATGGACCGCCACAAGGACGAAGCGCGCACCCGTGGCCTGGGCGATGGCCTCTACCTCCTGGTCCATCTCCCGGAGGTCGTTGGCGTCGGCAGGTTGGATCAGCAGAAAGGCGGGCCGCTCCTGGGCGTAGATCGTGCAGGTGTGGCCAGCTATCTCTCGTGTCGTCTTCTGATGGAGCGGCAGGGAGGAAGCCCATTCGGAATCTTCGGCAGTTCGGTTCATGAAAAGAAAAGATGAGTCATGATCTAAAAAAGCTCGGGCCATGATGGGAAAGACAGGCGCATGAGAAACCGGCTCGTGATCGGGACGCTTGCCACATGGCCTCGGGACGAGGACGGCTACTGGTAGTCGATATATTCCCCCTCGTTGTCCTTGATGACCTTCTTGGCGCGTTGCTCCTCGCTTCGGGAGTCGACGATCGTGTTGCCGTCGGCCTGGCGCGAGGTGCGGGCCGAGGACTGCTGGTCCTGGAAGCCCTGCTGGCCCTGGAAGTCGTTGTCCTCGGGCTGGAACCTGCGTACCACGCGATGCAGCTGCTTGTAGAACTTGTAGGCTATCAGGGCGATGGCCGCCAAGGCGAGGACGAAGAGTAGGAATATGAATTTGATGAAAATCATAATGTGCGGATGGAGTTAATGATTCTGTGGCGCAGGCTTCTTGGCCACCATGGCCGAGAGCAGCACATACCAGGCAATGATGACGGCGATGCCCGAGATGCGCAGCAGGGCGAGGATGGGGATGCAGGAGAGGACGAAGAGATACTTCACCTCGTTGCCCTTCCAGCCCCATTGCTTGAACTTGAGGGCAAACATCGGTATCTCGCTCACGAGCAGGTAGCTGCTCACCAGCACGCCCACGACCATGGCCACGGCCCAAAGGGGCGAGGACTCGAAATGGGGAGCCACACCCACCATCAACGAGCCCCAGAAGAGCGCATTGGCCGGGGTGGGCAGTCCGATGAAGCCCAGGGACTGGCGCTCGTCGAGATTGAACTTGGCCAGGCGAAGGGCTGAAAAGGCCGCCATGACGAAGGCCACGAAGGGCAGCACCTCGCGCAGAGGCTCCAGGACCGAGGGATAGGCCACCACGCCCAGTTCGGCAAAGAGCATGGCCGAGGGAGCCAGTCCGAAGGTGATGTCGTCGGCCAGCGAGTCGAGCTCCTTGCCGATAGGCGAACTGACATGGAGCAGGCGGGCCGTCATGCCGTCGAAGAAGTCGAAGACGGCTCCTATGACCATCCACGCCAGGGCCCATTCGAAGTCGTGGCGGAAGGCAAAATAGGTAGCGATGCAACCCGAGATGAGGTTGCAGCAGGTGATGCTGTTGGGGATATGTTTCTTGATCATAAGCAGTAAAGCTTCATCATATCATTTAGCTCATAGAGCAGAAAAAATCCTACTCCTATCTTATATAGGAGAAAAGTTTTATCCTACTCCTATTCCTATGGCAGGAAAGTTTTTTCCAATCCTATAGCAGAAAAGCTTCGTCCTATTCCTATAGCAGGCCGGCTTTATCCTATCCTATAGCAGGAAGGCTTCGTCCTAAGCCAACGCCTCAGGTATCTGGAGGCCAGACGCCAAGGGTGGGCCGCCCCAGGGGTGGGGGAGAGGACTACGTTTTCCCTACGGACTACGCTTTCTCCACGGGCTTGAGGCGCGCGATGATGGTCTGGTCGCCCGTAGTCGCCTGTCCCATCTTCACACAGACCTCGGAGTCGATAGGCAGATAGACGTCCACGCGGCTGCCGAGCTTGATGAAGCCCAGGTGCTCGTCGATGTAGCAGTCCTCGCCATCCTTGGCATAGGTGACGATACGACGCGCCACGGCACCCGCGATCTGGCGGCAGAGCACGTCGCGGCCGTCGGGGATGGTGATCATCACGTCGGCATGCTCGTTCTCCTCGCTGGCCTTGGGGAGCCAAGCCTTGTGGAAGTTGCCATTGAAGTGCTTGACAAACTTCACCACGCCGTCCACGGGAAACCAGTTGGCGTGGACGTTGAAGAGGCTCATAAAGATGCTGATCATCAGGCGGCGGTCGTGGAAGTACTCATTCTCCTCCACCTCTTCGATGACGACGATCTTGCCGTCGGCAGGCGCCACCACGATATGCTCCGTGTCCTCGATGTTGAGGTAGCGGATCGGGCAGCGATAGAAGTTGAGCACGATACAATAGACGGGGACCATGATGACGAGGAACGCCCAGAAAGGAATCTTGGTCGTCAGGGCAAACCACAGAATGGCGGCCACCAGGGCAATGCCGATTCCACCATACAACAACTGGTCCGTGCCCTCACGATGAAGACGGATTTTCTTGAGTTTCTTTATTCTCTTTCCCATGTCGGAAGGTTTACATATTCATGAATAATGTGCAAAGTTATATACTTTTTGTCAGTTATGCAAATTAACACTTCAACTTTTCGGCCCAAGAGGCCGTGATTCCATTTTTTTTATCTACATTTGCACGTGAAATACGAAAACTGATGGAAGACTTCATACATTTGCACGTCCATACGCACTACTCCATCCTTGACGGCCAGTCGAAGGTAGCCAACCTCGTGAAGAAGGCCGTCGGGGACGGCATGAGGGGCATGGCCATCACCGACCATGGCGTGATGTATGGCGTGAAGGAGCTGGCCGACTGCTGCGCCAAGGTCAACAAGGAGCGCAAGGCGGAGGGCCTCGAACCCTTCAAGCCCATCTTCGGATGTGAGATGTATGTCGCACGACGCACCAAGGAGGACAAGGACAAGGCCATGGGAGACAATAGTGGCTACCACCTCGTCGTCCTGGCCAAAAACTACAAGGGATACAAAAACCTTATTAAATTGGTATCGCGCGCGTGGGTGGACGGCTACTACTACAAGCCGCGCACGGACCGGGCCGACCTGGAGCGCTACCACGAGGGACTGATCGTCTGCTCGGCCTGTATAGCGGGCGAGGTGCCACGCAAGATCCTCGACGGAGACCTGGAGGGCGCGCGAGAAGCCGCACAATGGTATCACGACCTCTTCGGCGACGACTACTATCTGGAGCTCCAGCGCCACGAGGTGAAGGACCCCTCGGTCGTGGCCAACCGCGAGACCTTCCCCCTGCAGCAACGCGCCAACCGCGAACTCATACGGCTGGCCAAGGAACTGGGCATCAAGCTCGTCTGCACCAACGACTGTCACTTCGAAAACCGCGAGACGGCCGAGGCCCACGACCACCTGCTCTGTCTCTCCACCCAGGAGGACCTCGACGACCCCAACCGCATGCGCTACTCGAAGCAGGAGTGGTTTAAGACGCGGGAGGAGATGAACGAGGTCTTTGCCGACGTGCCCGAGGCCCTCGCCAACACGATCGAGGTGCTCGACAAGGTGGAGATCTACGACATCGACCACGGACCCATCATGCCCTTCTTCCCCATCCCCGAGGAATTCGGAACGGAGGAGGAGTGGCGACAGAAATATTCCGAGCAGGACCTCTACAACGAGTTCACCTCCGACGAAAAGGGACAGAACCAGCTCTCGCCCGAGGAGGGACAGAAGGTCATCGACCGACTCGGAGGCTACGACAAGATCTACCGCATCAAGTTTGAGGCCGACTACCTGGCGAAGCTGGCCTACGAGGGCGCCCGCCGCCTCTATGGCGACCCCCTGGAGGAGCGCGTCTGCGAGCATATCAACTTCGAGCTCCACGTGATGAAGACGATGGGTTTCCCGGGCTACTTCCTCATCGTCCAGGACTTCATCAACGCGGCCCGTACCGAACTGGGCGTGATGGTGGGGCCGGGACGTGGATCGGCAGCAGGATCCGTGGTGGCCTACTGTCTGGGCATCACCCAGATAGACCCTCTGAAATACGACCTCCTGTTTGAGCGATTCCTCAACCCCGACCGCGTCAACCTGCCTGATATCGATACCGACTTCGACGACGACGGCCGCGGAAGAGTCCTGAGATGGGTGATGGACAAGTATGGCGAGGACAACTGCGCCCATATCATCACCTATGCCACCATGGCCACGAAAAACTCCCTCAAGGACGTGGCCCGCGTGGAGAAGTTGCCTTTGGATCGCTCCAACGCCCTCTGCAAGGCCATCCCCGACCGACTGCCCGACGGGATGAAGATGAACCTCGCCAACGCCATCAAGTGTACGCCCGAGCTCCAGGATGCCGAGGTCAGCGAGGACCCGCGCGAGCGCAACACCATCAAGTATGCGAAGATGCTGGAGGGTACCGTCCGCGGCACGGGCCTCCACGCCTGCGGATTCATCATCTGTCGCGACAGGATCGACGACTGGGTGCCGGTATCGACGGCCACGGACCCCGACTTCCCCGAGATGAAGTGTAACGTCACGCAGTATGACGGCCACGTCATCGAGACCACGGGTCTGATCAAGATGGACTTCCTCGGCCTCAAGACGCTCTCGGAGCTCAAGGAGGCCTGCAAGGTCGTCAAGCAGACCACGGGCCACGTCATCGACCTGGAGAAAATACCTATCGACGACGAACTCACCTACCAGCTCTACCAGCAGGGACGCACCATCGGCACGTTCCAGTTTGAGTCGGCAGGCATGCAGAAATACTTGCGCGAGCTGAAGCCCACGGTCTTCGAGGACCTCATCGCCATGAACGCCCTCTACCGGCCGGGACCGATGGACTACATCCCCTCCTTCATCGCCCGCAAGAACGGACGCGAGAAGATCAGCTACGACATCCCCTGCATGGAGAAGTATCTCAAGGATACCTACGGCATCACGGTCTATCAGGAGCAGGTGATGCTCCTCTCCCGACAGTTGGCCAACTTCACCCGAGGCGAGAGCGACGCCCTCCGCAAGGCGATGGGAAAGAAGAAGAAGGCCATCGTCGACCAGATGAAGCCGAAGTTTATCAAGCAGGGCACGGAGAACGGCCACGACCCGAAGGTGCTGGAGAAGATCTGGGGCGACTGGGAGAAGTTTGCGAGCTACGCCTTCAACAAGTCCCACGCCACGTGCTACTCCTGGGTGGCCTATCAGACGGCCTACGTCAAGGCCCACTACCCGGCCGAGTTTATGGCGGCCCTGATGACGCGGCGATTCAGCCAGATCACGGAAATCACGAAACTCATGGAGGAGTGTAAGGCGCTCAAGATCTCCACCCTCGGCCCGGACGTCAACGAGAGCCAGATCGGCTTTGGTGTCAACAAGAAGGGCGAGATACGCTTCGGACTGAGCGCCATCAAGGGCATGGGCACGCCTGCTGCCGAGGCCATCGTCAGCGAGCGCGAGAAGAACGGTCCCTACAAGGACATCTTCGACTTTGCCGAGCGCGTCAACCTGGCCAACGTCAACCGAAAGGCTTTCGAGAGTCTGGCCTATAGTGGCGGCTTCGATGGTTTCGGGGTCATGCGCGAGCAGTTCTTCACCCCCAACGCCAAGGGAGAACTCTTCATCGACCTGCTCGTGCGCTACGGCCAGAAATACCAGATGGACAAGGCCAATGCCGGACTGAGCCTCTTCGGGAGCGACGACGTGACCGTGGTCCATCCGCCCCTGCCCAAGACGGAAAGATGGGCGGCCATCGAGAAACTCAACAAGGAGCGCGAGCTCGTGGGCATCTATCTCTCGGCCCATCCGCTCGACGAGTATGCCGTCGTGCTGGAGAACATGTGCAACACCCATTGCTCGGAGATCCACAGGGACGCCGATCTCAAGGCGCTGGAGAAGCGGGGAGAGGTGACGTTTGGTGGCATGGTGACGGCCGTCAACGAGCGATTCTCCCAACGCACGGGACAGCCCTTCGGCATCGTGACGATCGAGGACTTTGCGGGCATGGGCGAACTGACGCTCTTCGGCCAAGACTGGTTGAGGTGGAAGGCGCAGCTGGGACAGGACTTTGCCGTCTTCGTCCAGGCGAAGTGTGTGCAGCGCTTCCGCAATAGCGACGCCCTGGCCTTCCGCGTGGAGAGCGTCTCCCAGCTCTATGACGTCAAGCGCGACCGCCTCAAGAAAATCACGGTCTCGCTACCCATCGATCGCGTGGACGACAAGATGGTGGCGGAGCTCCAGACCATCATCGAGGACCATCCGGGCGACACCACTCTCATGGTCCGCCTGGCCCTGCCCGACCGCACGGCCCTCTCGCTACAGAGCCGGACCAAGACCGTCGATGTGGACCGGAGACTACTGACGGAATTGCAGTCGATGGACTTGGAGTACCACATCAACTGACATTTTGTCATTGGCATGATATTTGTGTATTAACAAACATATTCACCAAATCTAAACGAAAAGAAACAATGGAAGTAGAAATCACAAAGGACAACTTTGAGACTCTGAGAAATGGCGACCTGCCATTGGTAGTAGATCTGTGGGCCACCTGGTGCGGCCCCTGCAAGGCAATCTCTCCGCTTGTGTCAAAACTCGCTGAGGAGTACGACGGCAAGTTGGTCGTCGGCAAGTGCGACGTCGAGCAGAACGAGGACATCACCATGGAGTATGCCGTGCGCAACATCCCGACGCTCCTCTTCTTCAAGGACGGCAAGCTCGTCAACAAGCACGTGGGTGCCCCCAACGAGTCTAAGATGAGAGCCCTCTTCGACAAGCTGCTGTAAGCTGCCAACGTCTATGTCCGGGGCTGTCCCAAGGCCTTCCCTAAAGGGAAAGACGGCAGGATGGCGCGGACCAAAATCATAGGTCTGGCTTTCCCCCTCGGGGAAAGGCCAGGCCTTTTTTCATGCCGATTTCTCCTTATATTCCATAATATAATAGGAAAAAAGTCAGAAAAACCATTAAACTTTCAAGTCAAAGGAAAATAGTCGGCTTTTTATTTTGCCCAATCCTTTTTTTTCACTATTTTTGCATCAAACAATTTTTACGACCAAACAATGAACGACAAGAAGTTAATGAATCGCGCAGCCGACAACATCCGCATCCTGGCTGCCTCGATGGTAGAGAAGGCGAAGTCCGGACACCCTGGAGGTGCGATGGGCGGTGCCGATTTTATCAATGTTTTGTTCTCCGAATTTTTGGTTTACGACCCTGATCAGCCCGCATGGTCCGGTCGAGACCGCTTCTTCCTTGACCCGGGTCACATGTCGCCGATGCTCTATTCGGCCCTGGCCCTTCAGGGAAAATTTACCATTGAAGACATCAAGCAGTTCCGCCAGTGGGGCAGCATCACTCCGGGACACCCCGAGCGCGACATCGAGCACGGAGTGGAGAACTCGTCCGGACCGCTGGGACAGGGACATGCCTTTGCGGCTGGTGCGGCCGTGGCAGAGAAGTTCCTTGAGGCTCGCCTCGGCCATACGCCCATGCAGCACAAGATATATGCCTACATCAGCGATGGTGGAGTGCAGGAGGAGATCAGCCAGGGCGTGGGCCGCATTGCCGGCACGCTGGGCCTGAACAACCTCATCATGTTCTACGACTCCAACGAGATCCAGCTCTCTACCGAGTGCAACGTCGTCGATACCGAGGACGTGGCCATGAAGTATAAGGCTTGGGGATGGAGTGTCATCGAGATCGACGGCAATGATGCCGACGAGATCCGCAAGGCCCTTACCGTGGCCCAGAAGGAGAAGGAGCGTCCGGTCCTCATCATTGGCCATACGGTCATGGCCAAGGGCGCGCTCCAGGCCGACGGATCCAGCTACGAGCACAACGTCAAGACCCATGGTGCACCCCTTGGTGGCGACGCTTTCGCCAACACAATCAAGCACCTGGGTGGCGATCCCGAGAATTCTTTCGTCATCTTCCCCGAGGTAGAGAAGCTTTATAGCGACCGTCGTGAGGAGTTGCGCAAGATCGTGGCCAAGCGCCATGAGGAGGAGCGCAAATGGGCCGAGGAGCATGCCGACAAGGCTGCCCTGCTCAAGGAGTGGTTCTCAGGCAAGGCTCCCGAGGTCGATTGGAGCGGACTGGAGCAGAAGCGCGATTCTGCCACCCGTGCAGCTTCCTCAGCTTGCCTCTCAGTACTGGCCGAGCAGGTGCCCAACATGATCTGCGCCTCTGCCGACCTGAGCAACTCCGACAAGACGGACGGCTTCCTCAAGAAGACCCACAACATCGTGCGTGGCGACTTTAGCGGCGCCTTCTTCCAGGCAGGTGTCTCCGAGCTGACGATGGCCTGCATGTGTATCGGTATGATGCTCCATGGTGGCGTCATCACGGCCATGGGTACGTTCTTCGTCTTCTCAGACTATATGAAACCGGCTATCCGCATGGCTGCCTTGATGCGCACGCCTGTGAAGTTCATCTATAGCCACGACGCCTTCCGCGTGGGCGAGGATGGACCGACCCACCAGCCCGTGGAGCACGAGGCTCAGTTGCGCCTCATGGAGAAGTTGCAGAACCACATGGGCGAGGATTCCGTGCGCGTCTTCCGTGCTGCCGATGCCGACGAGATGACGGTCTGCTGGCAGATGGCCATGGAGAACATGGACACGCCGACGGCCCTGATCCTCTCTCGTCAGAACATCAAGAGCCTCCCCGAGGGCAACGACTATCAGAAGGCCCGCAAGGGTGCCTATGTCGTGGCCGGATCCGACGAGCAGTATGACATCATTCTGCTGGCCAGCGGATCAGAGGTCTCCACGCTCGTCGAGGGTGCCGAGTTGCTCCGCAAGGATGGCGTTCGTTGCCGTGTCGTGAGCGTCCCGTCTGAGGGTCTCTTCCGTCGCCAGCCGGTCGGCTATCAGCTGCTCGTCCTGCCGTCTGAGGCCAAGGTCTTCGGACTGACCGCAGGTCTGCCCGTCACCCTCCAGGGTCTCGTCGGCTGCCACGGTCGTGTCTTCGGCATGAACTCCTTCGGCTTCTCAGCTCCCTACAAGGTGCTCGACGAGAAGCTCGGTTTCACGCCCGAGAATGTTTACAAGCAAGTAAAAGAGTTTTTAGCATAATATTCTATCACCTAAGCAGGCTCCGCCAAAGGCCCAGACAGGGCACCAGGCGGGGTCTCTATTAAAACTGAAACGCTTATGGAAATCAAGACAGTAGGTGTTGCTTGCGATCACGCAGGCTATCCGTTGAAGCAGTATGTCATCCAGTATTTGGAGGAGCATAAGTACGCATATAAGGACTTTGGATGCAACAGCGACCTCAGTTGCGACTATCCTGACTATGCCCACCCCCTGGCAGAAGCCGTCGAGAGTGGCGAGGTCTATCCGGGCATCGCTATCTGTGGTAGCGGAGAGGGCATGGCCATCACGCTCAACAAGCACCAGGGTGTGCGCGCGGGATTGGCTTGGAACAAGGATGTGGCCGAGCTGATTCGCCAGCACAACGATGCCAACGTGCTCGTATTGCCGGGTCGATTCATCGACAACAATACGGCAGGCAAGATCATGGATGCTTTCTTCAAGGCCAACTTTGAGGGCGGTCGCCATGAGCGCAGGGTGAACAAGATTCCTGTAGAGGCAAAGTAAGAGGGCTCCCCTGCCTTCATAGCCAACAACACAACGGCACGAGTGTCGGCTGATTTCAGTCGGGCGCAAGTGCCGTTTTTTGTGTGGAAACAAGCAAATATCAAAAATAATGAGAAAAACACTTCTTTTCTTCTGCCTTCTCCTGGCGCTTGGCGCACAGGCGCAGGGGGGCGGACATTTCCTGCAGAACGACCAGTATCGGCAGAAGGTGATGCAGGCCTTCGACGCGCGCATGAAACTCATGGGCAAGGATTGCTTCAACGTCAAGGGCCTGGGAGCCAATGGCGTGGAGACCGAGGCTTTGCAGTTTCTCTATGCCTACATGCCGATGGCCGACGAGACGGATTATTCGACCGACTTCTTCCTTGCCAACGTGCGCAAGTCGCTCCAGGCGCGCCAGGAGATGGTATGGGGTAGCCAGGTGCCGGAGCGCGAGTTTCGCCATTTCGTCCTCCCCGTTCGTGTCAACAACGAGAACCTGGACAGCTTCCGTATCGTCTATTATGACGAACTGAAGAACCGCGTCAAGGGGCTGGGCATGAAGGAAGCCATCCTCGAGGTCAACCATTGGTGCCATGAGCATGTGACCTATCAGCCGGCCGACGCCCGCACGTCCGCTCCTATGGCTACCATGCGTACCACCACGGGCCGTTGTGGCGAGGAGAGCACCTTTGCCGTGGCTGCCTTGCGTGCCATCGGCATTCCTGCCCGCCAGGTCTATACGCCTCGTTGGGCCCATACCGACGACAACCATGCGTGGGTGGAGGCTTGGGCCGACGGACAATGGTACTTCCTGGGAGCTTGCGAGCCCGAGGCCGTGCTCAACCTGGGATGGTTCAACGCGCCTGCCTCACGGGCCCTGCTGATGCACACCCGTGCCTTTGGCGACTATGACGGACCGGAGGAGACCGTGCTGCGCACGTCCAACTATACGGAGATCAACCTCATCAGCAATTATGCCAAGGTGAGCCGGGCCGACTTCAAGGTGGTGGACACTCAGGGCAATCCTGTGGCCGACGCCCGTGTGGATTTCAAGATCTACAACTATGCCGAGTTCTTCACGGCCGTGACGAAATATACGGATGCGAAGGGTGCCACCTTCCTGACGGCTGGTCTGGGCGACATGATCGTCTGGGCTTCCAAGAACGGGAAGTATGGCTACAAGAAGGTGACCTTTGGCAAGGACCGCGAGGTGACGATCGCCCTCGACCGCGACAATGATGCGGTCTCGAGTGTGGATATGGCGATTGTGCCGCCCAAGGAGTCGCCCAACGTGCCCGAGGTGTCGGCCGAGCAGGCTGCGACCAACAAGGCGCGTTTTGCTGCCGAGGACGAGATACGCCATGAGACCATCCGTCGCACGCATTACCCGAAGGACGGCACGTCGAAGTATGCTCCCTATTTCCTTCGTGCGAAGGGCAACTGGCGCACCATCGAGGCTTTCCTCAACCGTCATAGCGACAACGAGGCACGTGCCCTGAATATCCTCAATACGCTGAGCGACAAGGACCTTCGCGACATCCTGCCGCAGATCCTGGAGGACTGCTTCGCCAACAAGAGCGACCAGGTCAGTCCGCGCGTGGAGGACGAGATGCTGATCACGCCCTTCAAGTGCTTCTTCGAGAACTATTTTGACCGCAAGACGGTCGAGAAGTTCCGTGCCAATCCGATGGAGATCGCCAACTGGATCAAGAAGAACATCCGTCTCAACCCCGATACGAAGGCGTTGCAGATAGCCCAGACGCCAGTAGGTGCCGTGAAGTTCAAGATCACGGACGAGCGCTCGCGCAAGGTGCTCTTCGTCGATATCGCTCGCAGCCTCAATATCGAAGCCAAGCGCGACACGGTCACGGGTGCCTTGCTGTATCGCAAGGATGGCAACTGGACGACAGTCGATTTCGAGGCCAAGGGCACGGTCACGCCCCATCAGGGCACGCTCGTGCTGACCTATCAGCCTGCTGTCCATCTGGACAACCCGCTCTACTACAACCACTTCTCCCTGAGTCGTCTGGAGAATGGCACGGCTACGCTCCTCAACTACGACGAGGGTGGCGATGGCGGACAGACCAGCTGGATGAACACCTTCAAGGACGGATGCCCCCTGGAGGCGGGTACCTATCTGCTGACCACGGGCACGCGCCTGGCCAACGGTAGCGTCTTGTCTCATAGCGAGTTCTTCGTCATCAAGGAGGGACAGACCACGACCGTACCTCTCATCATGCGCGAGAGCAAGGACGAGGTACAGGTGATCGGTTCGTTCAACTCCGAGAGCAAGTTTGATATGGATGGCAACCAGGTGAGCCTGCTCTCGCAGACGGGTCGTGGCTACTATATCATCGGTCTCATTGGCGTCGGCCAGGAGCCTACCAACCATGCGCTCGTGGACATTGCCAAGGAGGCTGACGCCTTCGACCGTTGGGGCCGTCCGATGGTCCTGCTCTTCGAGAATGCCGAGGAGGCCAAGAAGTTTGATGCTTCGCTCTACGGTCGTCTGCCGAAGAACATCATCTATGGTATCGATACCGATGGTGCCATCCGTCAGCAGATGGTGGAGAACCTGAAATTGTCGAGCAAGACGCAGTTGCCGATCTTCTTCATTGCCGATACGTTCAATCGTGTCGTCTTCTCTTCTCAGGGCTATACGATCGGACTGGGTGAGCAGTTGAAGAACACCTTCAACCGTCTTTGATTCTCCCGAGGGACCGCGCGTCTGTGGTCCCGAAAGATAAATAAAAACAAGGGATGGCAGTCTGTCTGTCATCCCTTGTTAGTTATAGGTGCGCTTGTTGCTATGGCCTATGGGCGCAAGTGGTTGCGGAACCAATCGACGACATAGTCTATGACGGGCTGCTGGAACCAATGGTCGTCGCCATGGTCTGCCTTGTCAAGCACGACATACTCCACCTCCGTCCCATTCTCGCAGAGGGCCTCGTAGAGATGGTCGCTCTGTCGTTGCGACACCATGTGGTCGTTGTTGCCGTGCATGATGAGGAAGGGGGGGAGTCCGGGATGGATGTGGCCCAACGGACTGGCGGCACGCGCCTTGTCGGGTATCTCCTCCAAGAGGTGGCCCGGATCGCGCCCATAGACCACGCCATTGACGAGCAGGGCCTCGCTGGCAGCCCGCGAGTCGTGGTAGGCTTGCACCTCGGTAGGGAAGCCCTCGTCGATGGTCTCCAGGTCGGACGGACCGAAGATGGTGCAGCAGGCCTGCACGTCGGAGCTCTCGTCCAGATACTGTCCTTGGTCGAAGCGCGGTTCGTTCATCGTCGTCGCAATCATCGACGACAGGTAGCCGCCAGCGCTATTGCCCATCACGCCAAAGCGCGTCTTGTCAATACCAAACTTCTCGGCATTGGCCTTGAGGAAGCGGATGGCTTGCTTGCCGTCCTCCAGGAGGGCAGGGAAGGCGTTGGGGATCGTACGATATTGCACGGCAGCCACGACAAAGCCTGCACGCGCCAGTCCCATGCGACATTCGATAAACTTGCTGTAGTCGCTCGTCGTGAAACCGCCACCAGGGAAATAGACCACACAGGGCTTCGGCTCATTGGTTCGTGGAATGATGAGCGTCATGTGGAGGGAGATCGTTCCCTTCTCGTAGTGTTGCGAGTAGATGATGTTATCGATCACTCGCAGGGACGTCCGCGTCACGGGGACATCCATCAGGATCTTCTTGCTTTTACTATTTTGATTGTCCATGTCTTCTCTCGTTATGGGTGTCTTGCTTGAAATGCTGGTGCAAAAGTAGAAAGAAAAATGCTAAAAATCACTATAAGCGACCAGGAAATAGCTAAAATCTATGTCAAGTGCTTGTCGGTTTCGCCCTAAAGGTGTATATTTGCAGACAGAAAGGTCTTTTGCCAGGAGTGACAGACTGTCAAGGATGGTCGCCATGGCATGGCTTTTGTACGATAGAAAACATACATATTAAATACGAAAATCGAAATGGATTTCAACAATTATTCAAACATTGTGGATGATCGCGCGCGGGAGCTGGAGCGGTCACGTGTCATGCCTTTCCTCATGCGGAAGGTCTATACCTGGATGGCTTTGGCCTTGACCATCACGGCTATCGTCGCCTATGGTATCGGCAACAGTCCGGGCCTCCTGATGAGTCTCTTCGGTTCCAAGATGCCCATGCTCGTGTTGTTTGCAGCCGAGATCGGACTGGTCATCTGGCTGTCGGCCCGCCTCAGCCGCATCTCGATCACCACGGCTACCGTGGGCTTCATCGCCTTCTCCATCCTCAACGGTATGACGATGAGCGTCTTCTTCGCCGTCTATACCACGGCTTCCATAGCCCTGACCTTCTTTGTCTCGGCAGGTATGTTTGGCGCCATGGCCTTGATTGGCTATACGACCAAGAAAGACTTGTCCTCGATAGGTGGTTTCCTGATCATGGCGCTTATCGGCCTGATCATTGCCGGACTGGTCAATATGTTCCTTCGCAGCACGATGTTCGACCTCGTCATTAGTGGTCTGGGCGTGATCCTCTTCTGTGGACTGACGGCTTGGGATATGCAATGGATCAAGCGGGCTCTCCTGGAGGCTCCCGATATGGGCGAGGCTTCCCAGAAGATAGCGCTCTTGGGTGCGCTCAACCTCTATCTCGACTTCATCAACCTTTTCCTCTATCTGCTCCGCTTCTTGGGCGACAGACGCAATTGATGTGGTTTTGACGAAGTGAATATTCTTAGATAATTATAGGAGTAAAATACGTATATCGGGGGAATATCTGAAAAGATATTTCCCCTTTTTCGTGTATGCTCGGCATGAGCTTATTCTAATGGGTGCAAGTCCCTAACAAGCCCTAATAGCGGGAATTGTATAGCCAATAGCAAGG
>OLFV01000076.1_pt1 | contig 112529 bp, 81 predicted proteins | sample 1605551 | NCBI WGS metagenome assembly OLFV01 (sample SAMEA3888922, study PRJEB22519) | human gut metagenome | biome: human gut; feature: human-associated habitat; material: faeces | place: Denmark | collected 2011
GCCATTATACCCAGGGCGCTGCCCTGGGCTAAGAGCTTCTGCCCCTTCAGGGCGTACTGCTTCTATGAGCTTTTGGGCCTTCAGTCCGTACATAAACCACTTGCGAAACTTGAGTTAACTCCTTTAACTCCTTGTGGAATCTCCTCAGCCACTAATTGTTAAAAAATAGTGTGAAAGATAATAAAAAAGTCTTCTTGTTTGGTGGTTTTTGATAAAAGTACTATCTTTGCAGTGATTTTTAACATTCCTAACACAATAAAAACAAATAGCCTATAGATTAAGATTTCTACTTGAAGAAACTAAAGAGGTTAGAAAAATGAGAAAACTCGAAGAAATGACCGATGAACAACTCGCCTTGGCTTATGTCGAGGGAGACAATCGGGCATTCGATTTGTTATTGTCTCGCAACGAGGTGAAACTGTTCGGCTACATCATGTTTGTGGTTCACGACCAGGAAAAGGCGAATGATGTCTTTCAGGAGACATTCGTCAAGGTGGTTACCAAACTGCAGCAGCGCCAGTATGTGCCCAATGGCAAGTTCCTGGCATGGTGCATGCGCATAGCCCACAATGTGATGATGGATATGTATCGCGACAACAGATTGCAGAACATCGTGGAGACTCCCGATGACAACGATATGTCGAAGATAAGAGACGAATACGTGGTCTTCGATAATGCGGAGAACACTATCGTGCGGGGACAGGTGATGTCGGATGTTAAGAAGATGGTCAACCTGCTGCCACCTACCCAGAGGGAAGTGGTGTATATGCGTTATTACCAGCAGTTGTCCTTCAAGGAAATCGCCGAACTTACGAATGTAAGCATCAACACCAGTCTTGGCAGAATGCGTTACGCACTCCTTAACCTACGTCGTATGGCTAAGGAGCACGATGTCTTCTCGAATATTACAATGTTTTAAGACCGTGGATGGTGGCAAGAGGGTCTTTGCTCTTGAACACATAACTGCCACTCACTAAGATATCGGCACCAGCCTCTATCAGGCGGGGAGCCGTTTCTGCCTGCACGCCACCATCGATCTCTATCAGTGCTTTCGAGCCGGATGACTTGATGAGTTGGCGCAGTCGTGCCAGCTTGCTTATGGTGTTCTCAATGAACTGCTGTCCGCCGAAGCCTGGATTCACACTCATCAGCAGCACCATGTCTACATCGCAGATGATGTCTTCGAGCACGCAGACAGGTGTGGATGGGTTCAGCGTTACACCCGCTTTCATTCCTGCATCGTGTATCTGCTGTATGGTACGGTGAAGGTGGGTGCATGCCTCGTAGTGCACATTCATCATCATTGCGCCCGCCTTGGCAGTCTGCTCTATGTACTGCTCTGGGTGGACAATCATGAAATGCACGTCGAGAGGCTTGGTGCATACCTTTGACACCGCCTCGATGACAGGAAATCCAAAAGAGATATTGGGCACGAAAACTCCGTCCATTACGTCGAGATGAAGCCAGTCGGCTTCGCTCTTGTTGATCATCTCTATGTCGCTTCTCAGGTCGATAAAGTTGGCTGACAACAGAGATGGGGATATGATTGGTTTCATTTTTTGTTCTTATTTTAGTTGAGGCAGAACGCCTCATAACGTCCATTCATTTTGATAGCGCGATAAGTGTAGGCTATCTGTTTGATCATATTGATAGTCTTTCTCGACGGTCTCATTTCATCAGAAGTAGAATATTGCTTCATAGGCGTTTTATTATATGTTAAATTCTTGCTTTTGTTAATATAACGACGCCTTTGCCACTTTATTATATTTTTGCAGAAGAATATTCTAAAAAAAATGCAAGCGGCTTCGATGCCCAACGCAATTGCTTTCATTGCTCATCGAAGCCGCTTTCATCTGCCATCGAAGCCGCTTGGCTTTGTTATCTGTCATGCTACCCTTCCTTGATAATCCAGTCGCCAATCGTTCTCTGATTGCTATCATAGTTGACACCAATTTTAAACAATCGCTTGCCATCTGCTGAATAAGGAATCAGATAGCCCTTGTTGTCAATCTGCTGGATGGCTTCCTCTGCCGAGCCGTCATATTTCAGTTCGAAGACATAAATGGCATCGGGCATGTGGACCACAGCATCGGCTCTGCCTATGGCACTGTCTTCCTCCACCAGGATGAGAGCCCCCATCAAGTTGAATATCAAATAAAACACCGTCTGGAAATCACGTTCATTCTTATTAGACAAACGATTGGAGATACTTGCGAGATAAGCTTTCAAGCGAACCATCGCCCCTTCCAAATCACTATCATAAAGCTTTTCTACAAAGTCTACCACCAAACTGTTGTTGTCTATTGACATTGGCGAAAGGTAGTTGGGAGCCAGACTCTTCAGCATACCGATTTTTACCTCTTGATTTGGATAACCCAACTGATAACTTTTAGTAAGAGGTCTATACTTCTTGATAGTCAGATAGCCACTCTGATAGAGCAATGGCAAAGGAGACGTCATCTGCTCAGGCGACACGTCGAAATCATCCACGCTGGCAGCCTTCTTCTCGATGTCCATCACGTTGACATGATATTTCTGTAGACTCTTGATGAGATAACTTGGAGTGCCTGATCCAAACCAATAGGTATCAATCTTCTGTCCATTCATGGCTCTTATCAGGCTGAAAGGATTAAATACATCCTCAGAATGCTCGCTAAAATGATAGCCATCATAATATTGGCGCAATTCGTCTAAGCATTCCTTATAGGTCAGTCCAAGAGCCTTCCCCAAGCACTCCACATCAGGCTTCAACGCAGTAGTAAGTTCGGTCTTGCTGATACCGCAAATGGCTGAATATTGGTCGAACATACTGATGTTGTCGAGATTGTTGAGCTCGCTGAAGATGCTGAGCTGGGAGAACTTCGTGATACCAGTGATAAATGTAAATTCCAAGTATGGGTCGAGTTTCTTGAGCGGGCTGTAGAAGTTTTGCATGATGAGTCGGAGGGCTTTCAAGTTATCCTTCTCATGTACCACATCAAGCGATGGGGCATCATACTCATCGATGATGACAACCACCTTCTCACCTGTCTGCTTATAGGCACGCTCCACAATTCCCATCAAACGTTTGTTGGGTGTATCCTCTCCTTCTCCCTTTCCATAGATTTCTTCGTATGGTCTGAGAATAAAGTCAAGATAGCCTTGCAAATTATTGGCATCAAAGTGCTTGGCTCCGCTCATATCGAAATGCAGAACCGGATATTTAACCCAATCCTTCTCATAGTCAGCAATGGCAAGACCTTCGAAGAGTTCCTTGCGTCCCTCAAAATAAGCTTGGAGCGTAGAGGCAAAGAGTGATTTCCCGAATCGTCTTGGACGACTAAGAAAGACATATTTCATTTTCTTCTTGCGAAAGTCGACGATGTATTGTGTCTTATCTACATACAGATACTTTTCCTCTCGAATGATTGAGAAAGTCTGTACTCCAACGGGATAACAATTTACCATTTCTGCCATAACCTTGCTTATTTTATGTTTTGCATTGCAAATATACGCTGAATATTCCTAATTGCCAAACTTTTTGGGAAAAACTTAGCCCACATTACAGCAGCCTTTGTCGATAAACTGCCTCAATTTACACAAAAAGTTGCTGATGAAATCGATTGTGCAAAATACCCTTCACCCTTCATCTATCCCTTGGAATCCCCTGCGTTTATCGGGGGGCAGGGGGTGAAGGGTTAATGCGTGTTCTATTTTTTTTATACGGAAACTACAAAAATGCCTACTTATGGCACAATTGTGCCCTACTTATGGCACTTTTGTGCCCAGCGAATAGCAATTCTACGGCATAGGGAAATAATATGGTAAACTGCGCTTTCGCAGTTGCTAAAGCGCAGTTTGTTATTAGCTCTGCACGTTATATTTATTAATCTTCCTTATGGAGAATCAACAGGAGCATAAAAAACATTCACAGACGAGCAAGGATGCTGCGTTTGTGAATGTCGTAAAGGTTGTTGTCCCCATGATAGGGGGAGGAAGAAGTCTTGTTTATTTACTTACCTTTTTAGTCTTTCCATCGGCATACTTGACGATGTAGATTTGTCCGCGTTGCATCTCCTTGCTGTTGATGCGACGGCCCAGACAGTCGTAAACTCCCATTACCTGAAGACCTTGTGTAGTAGGAGCAGAGATGCCTGTCGATGTAAACTGCAACTCAACACTATTGGATGGACTGCTTTCCCCAAAGCTTCCTGTGGCGCTTACCGCATAGGTGTTGGTACCATCCAATGGAGCAGGGTCTACATAGTCGGTCGCTGTGCTGGTGGCAATCTTGATGCCGTTTCTATACACGTTGTATCCAGTGATATTGTTGGAACTGCTGCCCAAGATTTCGAGGTTGTCAATCTGCCAGTAGTAGCTCAACCCCATGTTGTCTGTATCATAGCAGTGGAATCGGATTTGCATTTCTGCAGACTGATAATCCGAGAGGTCGAGGGTAACCTTGGTATATTTGCCCGCAAACGATGCGTCTTCGTCTGTACAAGCATTGAAAATAGGTGTCCATGACTTTCCGTTGTCCTTGCTTACCTCCACATTATAATATTGAGGGTTTCTGGGTGTCTTTCCCGCAGCTGTTGTACGAGAATAGAAGCTCAGTGTCTTGCCGTAAGCGAAGGTCTTAGATGTGAAATATTCATCTTGGTGAATATCCTCCCATGAGGAATACACAGTAGCAGCATAGCTTCCCTCGTATGGGCGGTATGTGCCCTTGTTTGGGTCGCCTTTCTTCCATCTCCAACCACGATCGCCCGAAGTGCTGACAATCCAGCCATTGGGATTCTCTGTGTTCTCAAAGTCATCGTAGAGAAGTGTCTCGCCAGCCGAAGCCGCAGTCCAAGACAAATGGATGCCGTCGTCTTGTACACTTCCTGTCAGTTGCGATGGAGCCGTTACGATGTTTGACAACTGGGTGATGGTCAGTGTTGCCTCCGTGCTGGCAGTCTTCACCATGATGGTAGCCGTTCTGTTTTGTGGCTCATTGTTCTCGCTGTTCGCAGTGAAGGTGACCTCTGCATTTCCTGTACCCTCGGTCTGGCTCACAGTGATCCATGCAGGAAGGTTCTCTAAAGTCCAAGTCTCGTCAGAGGAGATGGTTACTGTAGCCGAACTCTGTGCGCCTCCAGCCAAGGTAATCTCTTTCTTGTTTAGAGAAAGGTGGTTGGTAGATTCGTGGAGATAGAACGAGATGGTGCTTCCGCAAGTAGAAATGTTGCTGATGGCAAAAGGTGCCTCCTTGCCATTGCTATAGAAGGGCTTGGCTGTAGCCTCGCCACCAAAAGCAGTTCTTCCACTCTCGGCACTGAAGAAAGCCTTTGTGATATCACCATCCGATGTGATGGTTCCGTTAGGACGGAAGATGTACTGTTCGTCGAGTCGGGTAGTGCCATTATAGTTGACGTTGCCTCCAGTGTAGGCAGGGTTGATTCTGTAAATAAGCAGACCCGAACCAGGAAGACTCTTGTCGAAACCTTCCTTTTTGCGATATTCCACTACGAAGTATTCATCGCTTCCTACTGGTTTGATTTTATAAGCAATGTTTTCTTTGCTGCTGCCACCTATGGGATTCAAGGTGTAGGTACCAGCTTCGGAAATCTCTGGTATCTCGTCAATCCATTTACAGTAGCGATACTTGGTGTAGGCTGTCATGTTTTGTGCTACGAGCTGATTGTCTGACATCAAGTCCCATATTCCTACAGGGTTGAGGCTTCCTGAAGCATGATACAGATCGTAGGTACCCAATGAGTGAGACATCTCATGGCAAAGGACTCCGGTGTTGAGGGCGATGCCTTCGAAGTTTTCATAACCATTAGCCTCGTCGAAAACCATGATGTAGCCCACCAACTTCTTACCTTTTATATAGATAGCCTTTTCATCAGGCAAAGCCAAGTCCTTGCGTTGTGGCCAGAGGATGCCTCGCTTGTTGCTCAGTTCTGATTGTCCGCTGAAGATGATGCACAGGTTATCTATGTAGCCATCGTCGTTCTTGTCGATGTCGGTAGCGTCAGTCACGTCTTTCTCTATATAGTTGGCTATTTCTCTTACTAATGCCTGCATGCGTGCTTCACCCTCGGTGTCTGAGTTGTAGCCAGAGGGACGCAATGTGGCATCATACTTCTGGTAGTATGCTCTTTCGTAACGTGTCTTGTAAGACACAATCTTGGTGTCAGTAGTAACAGGATAGAAGGAACTCTTCCATTCCAACTGGTTGTAGGAAGCCTGACGGAAATAGTTGTATACCGAGTTGTCGGTAGTGTTGTTGCCGTTGAACAGGTTCAGATAGGTGTCTATCGTATGTTCAAAAATGCTGGCATCCTCATCGGCAAAGCGCACAAAGCACACCGTGTTGCCAACGGTTCCTGTGTTCTTGTTGAATGCTCCTGCCTGGAAGGCAAAGAGGAGGCAAAGAATGGTTAGTGCTAAAGACTTCTTCATAGTTGTACTTGTTGGATTGAAAAAAGTGCCATACCCCATGAGACGTTTCGCCCATGCGATGTGGCACTTTATGAAATAAAATTATTAGAGGGCTACCTTGATCGCCTTGCCGTTGATGCTGACGATGTACAGACCCTTTGCAGCCTGAACATGAGCATTGGCAGAGTTGGCGTGGAAGTTAGCTACCACAGCACCACCCAAGTTGGCTACTGTAACAGCGTCGCCCTGTGAAAGTCCAGAGATAGAAATCTCATTACCTGCTGTGCTTATCTTCACACCATGAGCTGTTACAGCATTGATGCCTGTAGAACCTTCTACCTTTGTGACGGTAGTCTTGTAGATGCTTGTGCCAGTAAACTTGCTATATAAAGCAGAACTCATGGTTACATATACAGCTTCCTGTGCCGTAAGGAATGTAATTTTACCGTCAGCAACCGTGTAGTCGGTGCCTTCTGTCAGAGCAGTTTTGTCTGACTTGTAAACAGCAAATTGGGTGTTCAAAGTGGCACTAGTCTGTGATGAGAGGTCGAGTACATCTCCTACCTTGTAAGATTCTGCTATGACATAGTCATTCTGTGGAGCATAAGTGAAACCTTTTGCCGCAGTAGTTGCGTCAGGGAGCGTAGCCAATGTGAAGTTATTCTTAGAGATGTTCAAAGTCTTCATTTGGGCACTTGGCAGTTTGATTTCTGTCAATTGGTTGCCTATCAGAAAAAGTATTGCATTTTTAGCATCATTTATTCCTGATGCATCAATGCTTGTCAGCTTGTTGTAGTTAAAACTGAAATAAGGTTTAGATGCAGTGTTATTACCAATCTTAACTGAGGTTAATTCATTTGTAAGAGCATATACTGATTTGATGGTTGGATTGGTGGATAAATCCAAGTCGCCAGTCAACTTGTTCTGTCCAATTCTTAGAGTCTGTAATGCCTGATTTTTGGTGATGTCTATTGCTGTCAAGAGATTATTGGTAATGTCCAAAGTTGTCAATTTGGTACACTTGCTGATATCAATGCTTGTCAACTGATTGTTGTTGATGGTCAGCTTCTCCAACTCAGTGTTCTTTGTCAGATCAATGGAAGCCAATTTGTTGGTATTGGCAGTCAAATCTTTCAAGGTTGTAGCCTTCGTTACATCCAAAGACAATACTTGGGCACCATCTACTCTTGATGAACATTCGAAATAAACGATGTTATCGCCATAGATTTTTACCTTTCCATCACCTGATACGGTACCAGAGACGTTCACCTGGTTCCAGCCATCGTAAGCAGGAATCACTTCAGATGTGACTTTCTCTCCGTTACCCCCCCAGTCTATCTGTACTGTTCCTTCAGTTGCCAGTCCAATGGTAAATGTTCTGGTGTTGCCATCTACCTCTGCTTGCAATTCAATAGCAGGTTCTGTCTGTGCGAAGGCTGTCATTGTACTGATGACAGCCAACAAAAGTGTAAAGAATTTCTTCATACTTGTAGTGTCTTATGTTGATAAATATAAAAGTTTGTGGTCATTTATTTAATGACCTTCTTGATGTTGTTACCCTGCTTGATAATGTACAAGCCCTGCTTCTGACCCTTCAAGGTGGTGCCTACCTTGACGCCATCAATAGTATATACCTCCTGTGCGGCTGTACCTTGTGTCTGTATGTTGGCAATGCCTGCAGTCTCCTGTTTAGGAGTGGTTACCTTGATGCCGTGGATGTAAACCTCATGTTTGGTTGTATTTTGGAAATAAACATAAACAGGCTTATCTGACTTGATGGTAATATTGTCTTTTCCATTTGTTTTTGTTTCCAGTCCATTTACAGACGTATTGCCTGCTCCTGCAATTTTTTTAAATGGTGCAAGATAAACTTGGCGTACACCATAATCTTTAAATGCAGTTTCAATTTTATCTGTACTCAAAAGGCGGCATGATACTTGATTATCGCATGAAATATTTATGCTGAATGTAGAGCAAGAAGGAAGGCAAAGTGCTATTCCACCACCATTGGTAGAACCCAGATCAGTTGCTGCAGGTAAGATGATAGCTCCTTTCTTGTAACCATCTGCACCCAACTCGCCGCCTTTTCCGAATCCAATCGCTTCTGGATCAACTGTAGTCGAAGGATATGTTGGCACTTGGTCTGCATAAACCATCTGGATGATTTTGCCTTCAGGGTCTACTTTGTAGTCTTCTTCATTGCAGACACCGACATACTGTTCAACGATCTCCTGGCTGTTGAACCATAACCAGCCATTTTCGTCGACTACTGAAGCAGGGAAAAGATTGTACTCCTGTGCTTGAACTCCGATTGCGCTGAGTAACAGCGCCCATGCTAAGTAAATTTTTCTCATAAAGATGATTTTTTTTGTTAAGGAATGTTCTTTCGTCAGCGTCTTGCTGACGAAAGAACTTTTATCCGTTGTTTGTATTGAGTGTTTTGTTGCTACTTCTGAATTTTCGTATGTACGGAAGTTATAGAAGTTAAAGAAGTTATCACTCCCTTCGGTCGTTAGAAGTTATAGCCAACAGCCTTTTTGTTTGAATATCTATTTGTAAAGCATATGGCTTTAACTTCTCTAACTTCTTTAAATTCTTTAACTTCCCCATTTTCGAAAGTTGAGTTCTTTATTGTTCTGTCCAGTCTGGGTTCTGGGCAATGCCGTGATACTTGATCTCGCTCCAAGGAATGGGCAGATAGTATTGTTTCTTGTCGAAGACTCTCACACGTTTAGGGAAACGGTTTACGTTGCTGATGGTGTACTTGGTGTTTACCACCTCGTTGTTTACCACAGTTACATCGACACGCATACCCTTCAGAGGATTGGTCTCGCCGTTCATCTTCTGCTCTGCCACACCCCATCTGAAGAGATCCCAGTAGGTGGTTTCCTCGAAAGCCATTTCCACACGACGCTCGTTCTTGATGTCGTCGAGTGTCGGATTCTCGATATCGGGCATGTGAACACGCTGACGGGTCTTGTTGACATACTCCTTTGCCAAGTCTGTATCTCCTAAGTCGTAGCAAACCTCTGCGTAGTCGAGCAGTGCCTCTGCAAATCGCCAGATGATGTAGTTCTGCTTGCTGGCATAAGTATCGTTGTTGTCGATAGTCTGGCTTGGATCAACAAACTTGCCCATGTAATAACCAGTCAAGGTTACGGCAGCCGACGTAGAAGTACCATAAGGTGTAAGGTCGACACCGGCAGTACGGTTTGTATAATGAATGTCCATCACGTGGTTGCGGTAGGTACATCCATCATACAGGATGTTGGCATAGAAACGATAGTCTCTGTTGTCGTATGGATGCTGTGCATCGTATGTCTTGCCAGGCTGCATGCCATACTCGTCCACATGGTTCTGGGTAGGAGTGTAGGCTGCTGTCGTACCTGTAAAGAAAGGAGAGGCCGCGTCTCTGTCGAGCTTATGACCAAACTTGTTGGCAAAGTCGCCATCATCAGAATGCTGTACCTCGAAGATAGACTCCTGTGAGTTCTTGGTGAGGAAGATCTTGCGATAAGCATCGCGAATATCGTCCTGTGTGGTGGCAGAGATAGGGATGAGGCTATACTGGTTCAGAGCGAAGAGGTCTTCGTAAGCCTTCTTGGCCTTCTCCAGCATGACGTGTGACTGGTCGTCGACAAAACCTAAGTAGGTTAGTTCCTCACCCTTGTTTTGGAATACCTTACTGGCAGCCCAGAGGTAAGTTTTCGCCTTGAGCATGATAGCTGCACCCTTGGTGGCACGTCCTGTTTCGGTAGTGGCGTGAGCCTGGGGAAGATACTTGGCAGCCTCGTCGGCTTCAGACACGATGAAGTCTACCATCTGCTGATAGCTTGCACGTGGGAACTTCTCTTCTTTGATGAGTGGATTATAAGTGTGGTCGATGAGGGTTACACCACCAAACATTCTCCACAACATATAATAGTAATAGCCTCGCATGAAGTGCGCCTCACCGATGATGCGGTTCTTCTGGTCGCCATTGCTGATATTACCTAAATTTTCCAGCAAGGTGTTGATAGACTGAATCTGAGTGAAGTAGTTGCTCCATACATTGGCAGCCCATTTGGTAATCTCCTGGCTGTTGCCTTTCAGTAAGTCGCCATAGCCGGCGTTGTAGTAAGAGCTTTTACCCACGCTAATCTGGTCGCCAAACCATGGCATATAATATCTTGACTTACTCTTCACCAATGAAATGCTGGGAACATAAGTGCTGAAGCCATTGCTCATGCATCTGTACCAAGAGTTCTCGTATTCGTCGAGAAGCTGAGGATTACTCCATACCGACTTCTCGGAAATCTTGTCGAGAGGAGCATCCCTGAACAGGCTGTCGCAACTCGTCAGCACACCGGTGGTGGCTGCGAGTGTAATGATGGTTATGATTCTATTGAATTGTATTTTCATACTTTCTGTGTTCTATATATAATATAATGTGGTCTCGTTAGAAACCTAAGTTGAGAGTTACACCGTAAGAGCGCTGGATAGGGTAGCCACGGAGTGACTCTGGGTCCATGCTCTTCAGACTGCTGATGGTGAAGAGGTTGCTTGCCTGCAAAGCGATGCTGAGCGAAGAGAGGCTCATCTTCTTGACGATGCTGCCTGGGAAGTTGTAACCGAGGTTCAGCAACTTGAGGCGCACGAAATTACAGTCCTCAATCCAGAATGTAGACTTCTTGCGGTTGTTGTCGTTGGATGTGGCAATCTTCACGCGTGGATATTTGCCAGAAGGATTGCTCTCTGACCAACTGTCGGTAAGGTGATACTTCTGATACTTAGGCAGGGTACCGTTCTCCAATGTATAGTAGTCGGTAATGTTCTGCTTGTATCCAGACTCGCCCTGGAAGATGGCATTGAGGAAGAAACCCTTGTATTGCATTCCGAAACGGAAGCTGAAGTCCATGTCGGGTTGTGAAGAGTTCTTGACGTAAATATAGTCATGAGAGTCGAGAACACCATCCTCGTTCTGGTCGATGTATTTGATGTCACCAGGAGCGATGGTTGCATTACCCTGTCCGTCCTGGTCGAGTGGCCAGTTGTCGATTTCTTCCTGACTCTGGAACAGACCTGCTGCCTGATACATCTGCCATACCATGCTGCTGGTTCCCTTACGGCGAAGGTTGGGCAACTGGCTGCTCTCGTCGCCGAAGTCGAGGTATTTGTCGTTGCTCTTTGACAGGTTGAGCGACATGTTGTACTTGAACTTGCCGATGGTGTTCTTGTGGCTGATGGTGAAGTCCCAGCCCCATGCCTTCAACTTGCTGAAGTTCTCAGAAGGATAAGCTCCGTCGGTACCTGTCGAAGGAGGGAAGAGATAATCGGGTGCTGATGTAATCTTGTCGGTCTCGTAACGTACGAAGTAATCGAAAGACACACCGATGCGTCCGTTCCAGAAGCCCATGTCCAAACCGAAGTTATAGTCGTGGGTCTTTCCCCATGACAGATCGGTGTTAGGATAACTCATGAGGGTGAATCCAGGACGGTAAACGCTTGAGGCAGACCCCTTGCTGCCGAAGCTGTAACCATAGTTGGCAGACTCGGTGTAGTTCTTCAGATATGAGTATGCACCCACCAAACCGTCATTACCCAACCATCCAGTAGAGGCTCTCAGCTTGAGGTTGGAGATAACGCTCTGCTTCCAGGCTTTGAAGAATTCCTCATTAGAGACAACCCATGAACCAGAGAATGATGGGAAGAAACCCCATCGGTTGGAGGGTGAGAAGTTGGTAGAACCGTCGACACGGAAACTGAACTCAGCAAAGTACTTGTTGGCGTAGCTGTAGTTGAGACGGCCGATAGTAGAGGCACGCTCGTTGATTGTCTCGTTACCAGAGAGAGTTGAGCTCTTGGCCACGCCCATGGTCTCGGGCACAGAAGTCTTGTCGAGGTTCTTGCCTATCATATACTGATTGTTGAGTCGCTGATAGTTCATGACCAGTGTGGCACCTACGGTATGCTTTGCCGCAAAGGTGTTGTTGTAGTTGATACCAGCCTCATAGAGCTGACTCTTATAGAAACGGTCAGTCTGCTCTAAGGTTGTCTTAGCCTTAGGATAAACCGTATTCTGGTCGATGGCAAATTCTTCTGTAGTGGCATCGTAGGTGTAGAGAGTTACAGGAGTGCTGTATCTCTTTTCTATACGATGGTTGTCATCGAAGGTTCCACGTACATAGGCATTCAGACCCTTTACCCAAGGAATATCCCATCGCAGGTTGACATTCACAGTACCCATTCTTGACAGATCTTTGATGTATCCGCCCAAGCCACGAAGGTTGATGAGTGGGTTGCTACCATCGATACTTGCCAACTCGCCATTGGTAAACTCATATACCTGAAGGGGAGAATAGCTGTATGCAGCATCGAGGGTTGTGTAGCTGCTGTTCTTGGCGTTAGAGTTGGCGCCTGTATAGTCGACAGACAAGACGAGACCCTTGGTGAGGGTGGCATCCAACTTCATGGAGTAGTTGATACGATCGCGGCCTACACCACTATAGAGACCCTTGGAGTTGGCATAGCCCAAAGAGAGATAATATCTTACGTAAGAGTTGCCGCCACTTGCCGAAACAGCATGAGTGGTAGAGTAGCCCGTCTTGTCGAGATAGTCTAAGAGGTTGCTGTCGCCATAGACGTTGGGGTTGGAGTGAGTGCGGATCTCTTCCAACTGCTCCTCTGTATAAGGAGCCAGGGTGCTTGAAGGTGAGTTGGCAATGGCCTGGTTGCGAAGCTTGGCAAACTCGTAGGCATCGAGGAACTCAGGCAGTTTGGTGGCTTCCTGGAGGTTGTACTGACCACGATAGTTGATGCGCAACTTCTGGTTGCCCTCAGCACGCTTGGTCTGTACGAGGATAACACCATTAGCGGCACGTGCACCATATACGGCAGCAGCGGCAGCATCTTTCAATACGGTGATACTCTCGATGTCATCGGGGTTGAGGTCGGAAAGACGAGTCTCGCCATCGGAAGTAGTCGTACCGAATCTTGGCACTCCATCGATAACGAGCAAAGGTGCTGAGTTGATACCACGGATATGAAGGGCAGCCTCCTTGGCAGTACTTGGGTCACCCGTAGAAGCCATGACCTGCAGACCAGCCACCTGTCCGGTAAGGGCATTGTCGAGGTTGGCGGTAGGCATCATGAGCAAGTCGTCAGCCTTGATGGTCTCAATAGAACCTGTGATAGACGATTTCTTCTGAAGACCATAACCTATTACGACAAACTCGTCGAGATGCTGGGCGTCTTCTTCCAGTTTCACTTCTATCTGTTTGCCAGACTGAGCGCTTACCTCCTTGGTCTTGTAGCCAAGGAAAGAAATGACCAACTTACCCTGATGGGCAGGGATGGAGAAGTTGCCATCCACATCGGTGCTGGCACCTATCTTGGTGTCTTTCCACCTTACATAGGCACCAGTGACAGGCTCACCAGCCTGGTCGATCACCTTACCCTTGACGAAGTCCTGGGCGTTTGCAAATTGACATACCCACATGAAAGTAAGCATGAGTGCCCACTTTATGTAGTAGTGCAGTGTTTTGTTCTCTCTCATAAAAATATTTATTTTCAAATATATAACTTGTTCTGGGGAGAATTCGGGAAGAATTCTTTTTGAGGAATTCGGGGAGTTAAAGGAGTTAAGGAGTTAAAGGAGTTAAGACGTATGTCTTGCTGTTTAAAAATTACGCTAAAAAGACTATTGTCTTAACTCCTCAGCGACCGTAGGGAGCGATAACTCCTTAACTCCTTTAAACTTCTGAACTTGCGAAAGTAGAGTTACTTATTGTTCAGCAACTTCTCCATGAGAAGAATCTGATAAGAGTAGAAGTCGCGGGTGTTGCCAGTAGCGGTAGCACGATAAGCACGATACTTGTTGAGTACACGCTGCAGGCTTCCTGTCATCAGGGCACCAGTCTCAGCATCGCTGAGCATGCTGCCACCATAATTGATACGTACGAAACTGTCGGTCATATCGTTGGCATTGCAAATCTGCTGCGACATCTCGAGGTCGTTCTGCCACAACTGGTCGTCGGTGAGACCCCTGGTCTTCTTGCCTGTCTCGGGCTGCAAGCCAGTGCGTTGCATCATCAGATTGATGGCATTAGACTGCAGAGCCTGCTCGGCATAAGAAAGTTTTCCACCCACAGGAGCCTTGAAGATCATGTTGGTCAGGTCGTTCATATAACCTTCGATGGTGTAGTTGGTGTTGGCATTTACCATTCCACCTTCCTTGATGCGATAGAGTGCTGTGGGGTTGAACAGTGAAGAAATGGTGCGCTTGCAGATGTTCTTGTTGACATCCAAACTCAGTTCCATCTTGTTCAGCAGGGCATGAGGTGTGAGCCAACTGTCGAAGCTGCGCATCTGTGCAAGCAGCCATGTGAAGGCTTCCTTCTGACGTGCTTTGTTGATGTAGTTCATGCTCTGAGCCTGACCGTCGCCCTGTCTGATCTCTGTATATTCGATGCCACCGATATAAGATGCCACATGGTTGATGTAGCGGGTGTACTGCTTGGTAACCTCACGATAGAGTTCCTCCAAGTCGTCGTATCTCTCGCCCTTCTCCATGGTCCAGTTCTCGAAGTTCTTCATCAGAATCTTCATGTTGCTGATACCATAGTTGCTGGCTTTGATATGGTCGTTTCCAAGGTCCTCGGTCAGGTCGGTTGGGTCTACGGTACCTAAAACCTGCTGAGCGCCAAACTGGAATTTCTTATCGTTGGCTTTTTCGGCAATCCATTTGTTAAGAGTAGCCACTTCCTCCTCTGGAGTATTGGCGCCCTTGATGATTCTGTAACCCCAGTTGATGGCATACTTGTCGTATACACCGATAACAGGAGGAGTAAGGCGCACGCCTTTCTCCAAATCGCCAGGCTGGGCGATGTAGTTGTTGCGGGCATAGTCCATGATACTTGGTGTGGTGCCATACTGCTGTGTGAACTTTGGATCTCTCAGCTGCTCTACGTCGAAAGCATAGCTGGCACCCATGTTGTGCATCAGACCCAGGGTATGGCCAATCTCGTGGGCTGCTGCATAACGGATAGACTCGCGCATCACATCATCATCGAAGATGTTCTTGCGGACTCGCTTGTCTACAGCTGCAGTCTGGATGAATCGCCAGTTGTGCAACAGGGATACGATGTTGTGATACCAGATGACATCGGCAGTGAGAATCTCGCCGGTACGAGGGTCTTTATGACTTGGACCCATGGCATTGGCGGTAGATGTAACTGCATACTTGAAGCAGTTGTAGCGCATATCGTCTGGATCGAAGTCTGGATCGTTCTTGGGATAGTCTTTAGCAATGATGGCATTCTTGAAACCAGCCTGCTCGAAAGCCTGGTTCCAGTCTTCTATACCCGTCTTGATGGTTTCTCTCCACTTCTCAGGGAAGGCAGAGTCGACATAGAACACGATAGGTTTCTGTGGCTCTACCAGTTCGCCGGCAAAGTACTTGTTCATATCCTCGGGCTTGGGTTGCAGGCGCCATCTGTTGATGTAGGTCTTGCTCTCCACCTTGTCCTTGGAAGAACTGTATATGTTCTTGTTGTTATTAAAGAAACCCACTCGGTTGTCCTGGTATCTCATAGGCATAGGATCCTCGGGCAGGACAAAGAGTGAACGGTGAACCTTCACAGAGTAAGGCTTCTTGATCATACCTGTGGTGTTGAACGACAGGGTGCTCTCTATCTCGATGTTCTTAGGGAAAGTCTTCACGAAGTCGATGCTGGAAGCATCGGCAGAGAAAGTACCCTTGATGGCATTGGCATCGCCGAAGAGTTTAGAAAAAACAGAAACTTCTTTCAGTGGAGAGATGTAAGCCTCGTTGGTACCAAAGAAAGAAGTCACGTCAATAACGACATTGCCATTATTGCGTGCAGCAATCTTGAAGCCCTTCATGCGGGGATTCAGAAAGTTTTTGTCGAAAGAAGCTGCGATAGGGTCGTTTTTGTCTACGACATTGTTGCTCTGTATGAGATTGATGTAAACATTGCGCTCATCTTTAGAAAATTGTATGAGCAAAGGAGTGTTGATCATCTGTCCAGCCACAAAATCCTGTGTGTCGCTGGTGGCTGCCATTCTGTTGGCTAAGATATACTGGTGGTGGAAGGCAGAGTCGGGCAACTCAAAGTAGAGTTTACCACTTTTGTTGTTGTAGATAACAGTAAACAAACCTGTATCTATCTTTCCGCCCTTGGTGACTTTAGCATAGTCTGTTTTAGTGGAATCAGACTTAGCAGTCAGCAAGTTAAGGCTCTTTTTCTTGCTCTTGGCTTGGGTGTTCAGTGATGGGGGGCAAAGCAGATGCTTGCAGCCAATACCAATGTAGATAATCTCATAATAATTTTTTTCTTGTCGTTTTATTCTATACGTTAATTTTTAATGGCGCAAAGTTACGTATAAAAAATGAAAAAACAACCATAATAAAGGAAAAAATATCGATTTGTAGCAGAATTAACAAAAAAAGTAAGCGAATTGATAGGATTTTTTTGATAAACCTTCTCTTATTGCCCTATTTGCGAAAGTTGAGTATATATAATAAGGTATAGGGACGGAAAGAGGGATGGATAAGAGCAGAAAGTGATAAAAAATAATCGAAATTGCAATTTTTATCGACAAAAAGTTTGTAGATTGAAAGAAAAAGTGTAAATTTGCAATCGAAACAATAACGAAACAATATTATTCATAAATAATAAGCAAATGACAACATTCGTATCTTCAACAGCATGGTGGTGGCGTATCTCAAGATTGAAACAGTCGTGAGTCGATAAGCCGTGTGTGGATATGAAAATCCTAAGAGAGATAGAAAAGGCCTGCCGTAACTTGCGACAGGTCTTTTTTCTTTAAGGTCTGTTACAGGTAGAAGGAGGGTTTGAACGAAGATAACAACAAAAAATATAGGAGACAAGACTTATGGAAATGAAGGACATTTTGAACAGAATGTTGAATCATGAGGAACTTTCCCGAGAGGAAACCAAGAACATCATCGTTGGCATCACAAAGAGTGAGTTCCCCGAAGAACAGATCACAGCCTTGCTTACAGGTTTGCAGATGCGTGGTGTGACCGTGGACGAGTTGTTGGGCTTTCGTGACGGTATCCTGGCGACAGGAGTTCCTGCCATCCTCGACTGCGACAGATATATAGACGTAGTAGGAACGGGAGGCGACCGTAAGAATACATTCAATATTTCTACCACCTCGTGCTTCGTCATAGCAGGAGCCGGATATAGGGTGGCCAAACATGGAAACTATGCTGCCACATCGGTGAGTGGAGCTTCCAATGTGATTCTGAATCATGGAGTACATTTCACTGACGATCTCGACAAACTCAACCGCTCCATCAATGAGGCTGGTATCGTGTACCTTCATGCACAGTTGTTTGCCAAGGCGATGAAGTTTGTCGGTCCTATTCGCAAGGCCTTGCAGTTTCCTACCGTCTTCAATCTCTTAGGTCCTTTGGTCAACCCCAGCCAGCCTTCGTGTCAGTTGCTCGGAGTTGCCAATCTCGACCAGATGCGCCTCTATAATCAGGTATATCAGAAGATTGGCATCGACTATGGCATCGTCAACAGTATAGATGGATATGATGAGATTTCGCTGACCAGTGACTTCAAGGTAACAACCAACGACTATGAGCGCATCTTCAAACCTCAAGACTTAGGTTTCGAGACAGCCAAACCGGAAGAGGTTAGAGGTGGAGCTACCGAAGAGGAGGCAAAGGACATCTTTGATGCCGTACTTGAAAACCGAGCACTTCCTGCCCAGAAGAATATCGTTTTGGCTAATGCAGCCTTTGGTATCCAGGTGATGGAGAAGGGCAAGAAGAGCATTGAGGAGTGTGTGGAAATAGCACGCGAGAGTATAGACTCGGGCAAGGCACTTGCCACCTTCAAGAAATTTGTGGAACTGAATAGTTAAAGGTAAAAAGGTAAAAAAGTAAAAAGGTAAAAAAGTAGAACATGGCTGATATATTAGAAGAAATCGTAGCTCATAAGCGAATAGAGATGGAGCAGCGCAAGCGCTTCATATCTCCACGCCAGATGGTAACGCTGACCGACAGGAAGATAAAGGCTGACGAGGGACTTACCCCAGGAGGCAGCATGCGTGACGCTTTGATGTCATCATCCACAGGTATTATTGCCGAGTTCAAGCGCAAGTCGCCCAGCAAGGGATGGATCAAGAAAGAAGGCAAGGCGAGCGTTATTCCTTTGGGCTATCAGCAGAATGGAGCTTCGGCATTGAGTATTCTTACCGATATCGACTATTTCGGAGGCTACGACGAGTATATACAGGAGGCCCGCCATGTGGGTGTTACCTTACCTATATTATATAAGAACTTCGTCGTAGAGGAATATCAGCTTTTGCAAGCCCGCTATTGTGGTGCTTCGGCTGTGCTTCTGATTGCTGCCTGTCTGTCAAAGCAGGAATGTAAAGATCTTCTGAATATGGCGCATCAGTTGGGACTGGAAGTCTTGTTAGAGATGCATAACGCCCAGGACTTCGAATATGCTGAGTTGGCCCCCGATATGTATGGCATCAACAACCGCAACCTCGGAACTTTCGTTACGGATGTGGAGAACAGTTTCCGCCTGGCAGAACAGTTGCCCAAGGATGTATGCAGAGTGAGCGAAAGCGGTATCTCCAATCCGGAAGTTGTCAGAAGACTTCGTGAGGAAGGCGGTTTCAGAGGCTTCCTGATGGGAGAGCAGTTTATGAAACAGGCCGACCCCGGCATAGCCTTGAATGAGTTTATAGCCAATTTGTAATTTTAAAAGTAGAACCGTCTTTAAAGCATTATGATTATAAAGGTATGTGGCATGCGCGATGCCGACAACATTCGCGATATTTCTGCATTAGGAGTCGACATGATAGGCCTGATTTTCTATCCTCCGTCACCCCGATATGTGCAGCAGTTCAGCAGTGGGGCTGGCATTATTCCCGACTATGCACCCGACATGGGAAAGACACCACTCAGGGTAGGTGTCTTTGTAGACGATATGCCTCAGAATATAGTGACAAGAGTCTATAATTACAAACTCGACTATATTCAGTTGCACGGCAACGAACCACGCGAGACATTGGAGAACCTGCGTGCCACTATCGACCCCGATATCAAACCCAAAGTCAAGATAATCAAGGCCATCAGTGTAAGTTCGGCCGAAGACATTAAAAAATATAAGGAATATGTAGGAGCTGCCGACCTCTTCCTCTTCGACACCGAATGTAAGACTGTGGGTGGAAGTGGTGAGCAGTTTGATTGGCAAGTCCTGCAGGCTTATGATGGCGATGTGCCATTCCTACTGAGTGGTGGCATCGGACCCGATGATGCAGAGCGTATCAAGAACTTTCATCATCCCAAGTGCATAGGCATCGACCTCAACTCGAAGTTCGAGATTGAGCCAGCACTCAAAGATGTAGAGAAACTCAAGCAATTCCTTGTAAAGGTAAAAAGGTAAAAAAGTAAAAAGGTAAAAAAGTAAAAAGAACCCTCTTGCTTTAGAAAGGTAAAAAAGTAAAAAGGTAAAAAAGTAAAAAGAGCCCTCTTGCTTTAGAAAAGGTAAAAAAGTAAAAAAAGCAAACAATGAACAAGATAAATCAACTATTTGAAAGTCGTAAAGACCGCAAGCTGCTGAGCTTGTATTTCTGTGCCGGTTGTCCCACTCTCGAAGGCACGGGCGATGTCATCAAGGCAATGGAACGTCATGGCATCGATATGATAGAGGTGGGCATACCTTTCAGTGATCCTTTGGCCGACGGACCAGTCATTCAGAGTGCTGGAACGCGGGCTCTGAAGAACGGTATGACCGTGAAGACTCTCTTCGGACAACTGAAAGCCATCAAGGGCGAAGTAAGCCTTCCTCTTGTGCTGATGGGCTATCTCAACCCAATCATGCACTTTGGCATCGAGGCTTTTTTCAAAGAATGTGTTGAGGCTGGAGTGAGTGGAACCATTATTCCCGACCTGCCTTTCGACGACTATCTCAAGGTGGTGAAACCTATAGCCGACAAGTATGACATTCGTGTCATCATGATGATAACTCCTGAAACCAGCGAGGAGCGAATCCGCTTTATCGACGAGCATACCGACGGTTTTATCTATATGGTCAGTTCGGCAAGTATCACTGGCGCTCAAAGCAGTTTCGGAGATGCCAAGCTCGCTTACTTCAACCATATCAACGGCATGAAACTTCGCAATCCCAGAATGATAGGTTTCGGTATCAGCAACAAACAGACTCTCACCAGTGCCCAGGACAATGCAGCGGGAGCCATCATTGGAAGCAAGTTTGTTACCTTGCTCAATGAGACACTCGATCCAGACAAGGCACTCGATGAACTCTTTGAGGCACTGAAAAAATAAGTGAAGAGTGAAGAACGAAGAGTGAAGAATTCATCTGTTTCGTTTGTGGCACAAGGGCGAAAGTCTAATTTAATATTTAACATTTAACTCACGATGTATCAAGTTGACGATAAAGGATTTTTTGGAAAATTCGGTGGCGCATACGTGCCAGAGATATTATATAAATGTGTGACAGAACTGCAGCAGGCCTACAAGCCTATCATTGAGAGCGAGGAGTTCAAGAAAGAATATCATCAGTTGCTCAGAGACTATGTTGGTCGTCCTTCACCTCTCTATTATGCCAAACGCATGAGCGAGAAATATGGTTGCCAGCTCTATCTGAAGCGTGAGGACCTGAACCATACAGGAGCACACAAGATCAACAATACCATCGGCCAGATTCTGATGGCAAAGAAGATGGGCAAGACCCGTATCATCGCAGAGACAGGAGCCGGTCAGCATGGTGTGGCAACAGCCACCGTCTGTGCCTTGATGGATATGAAGTGCGAAATCTTTATGGGTGCTACAGATGTGGAGCGTCAGCACACCAATGTGGAGCGTATGAAGATGTTGGGTGCCAAGGTGAATCCTGTGCGCACGGGCAACATGACCTTGAGTGATGCCTGTTCGGAGGCTATACGTGACTGGTGCTGTCATCCACAAGATACTTTCTATATCGTAGGAAGCACAATGGGTCCTCATCCTTATCCAGACATTGTGGCAAAGATGCAGAGTGTCATCTCCGAGGAACTGAAATGGCAGTTGCAGGAAAAGGTGGGTCGCGATTATCCCGATTACCTCATCGCCTGTGTGGGCGGAGGCAGCAATGCGGCAGGTACCATTTATCATTATATTGATGATGAGCGCGTTCAGATTTATCTTGCCGAGGCAGCAGGACATGGAATCGATACCAACTATACAGCAGCCACCATGCATTGCGGAACAGAAGGTATTATCCATGGAGCGAGAACACTCGTTATGCAGACCGAGGACGGACAGATAGAGGAAGCTTTTACCATCAGCGCAGGTCTTGACTATCCTGGAATCGGACCCATGCATGCCGACTTGGCAACCCGTGGCCGCAGTCATGTGCTTGCCATTAAGGACGACGAGGCTATCTATGCCGGTTATGAGTTGACACGTATGGAGGGAATCATCCCAGCCATAGAGAGTGCTCATGCTGTGGCAGCGCTGAAGAAAATGAAGTTCAAGAAAGACGATGTCGTTGTCCTGACAGTGAGCGGTCGAGGTGACAAGGATGTTGAAACTTATTTGTCTCATAAAGAAATGGCAGGAGAATATGGCAACTTTTAATTATACGACCCAAACACGTAAGATTCTTGCTGACCTCTATACACCGGTGGGAGTCTATATGCGATTACGAGATATTTATCCACAGTCGGCGTTGATGGAGAGTTCCGACTATCATGGTACAGAGAACTCGCGTTCCTTCATCGGTGTGCACCCCATAGCAAGCATTGCCGTAGGACATGGAGTGGTGACATCCACCTATCCCGACGGAAGAGTGGAGGAAAAAGAGTTGCCCGCCTTCGGTGAGGGCAAAGGAGAAAAATGCAAACTCGCCATCTCGAAAGCCTTCAATGACTTTATCCAGGCTTTCCATGTAGAGGGGGAGGGCAGTGAGTGTTGCGGTCTGTATGGTTTCACAACCTTTAATGCCGTGCGCTACTTCGAGAACATTCCCGTGAAGGATACGACGATGGAGAAGAACGATGCACCTGATATATATTATATTATGTATAAGAATATCATCGTCTTCGACCATTTCAACAACACCATGCAACTCATCACCCTCGGTGAGGAGGCAGAGCTCGATGCGCTCATGAAAGCCATCAACAAGGCCAATGTGAAACCTTACGATTTCCATCCTGTAGGCGAGACTACTTCCACCCTTACCGATGAGGAGCATAAGGTCAATATCCGCCGTTGCATACAGCATTGTCTGAGAGGCGATGTGTTCCAGATTGTGGTAAGCCGCAGGTTTGTGCAGAAATATGAGGGCGATGACTTCAAACTCTATCGAGCCCTTCGCAGCATTAATCCGTCGCCTTATCTTTTCTACTTCGACTTTGGCGGTTTCCGCATCTTCGGCTCATCGCCCGAGACCCACAACCGCATTGTCGGTGACAATGCTTTCATCGACCCAATAGCAGGAACCACCAAGCGTACAGGCAACATGGAGCAAGACCGCAAGGCTGCAGAGTTCCTGCGCAACGATCCCAAGGAAAATGCCGAGCATGTGATGTTGGTGGACTTGGCACGCAACGACTTGAGCCGCAACTGTCATGGAGTAAAGGTTGATTTCTATAAGGACATGCAGTTCTACAGCCATGTGATTCATTTGGTGAGCAGAGTGAGCGGCACGCTTGATGAGCAGGCCGATCATATCAAGGCTTTTATCGATACCTTCCCGGCAGGAACATTGAGTGGAGCGCCCAAGGTGAGAGCCATGCAGATTATCTCAGAGCTGGAGCCGCACAACCGAGGTGCCTATGGCGGTTGCATCGGTTTCATCGGACTCAATGGCGACTTGAACCAGGCTATTGTCATCAGAACCTTTATCAGCCGTAACGGTGAACTGTGGTTCCAGGCAGGAAGTGGTGTCGTGGCAAAGAGCAACGACCAGTATGAGTTGGAAGAATGCAACAACAAACTGGGAGCCTTGACCAAGGCAATTCATATTGCAGAAGAGCTATAGAAGAGTGAAGAATGAAGTATGAAGAATTCAAATGCTTCAAGTAAACACTACACACTACACATTAAACATTATAAAGATGAAAATAGTAATCATAGATAATTATGACTCCTTTACCTACAATCTTGCCCATCTGGTAAAGGAATTGGGAGCCGATGTAACCGTTTACCGCAACGACCAGTTTCAGTTGCGTGAGCTCGACCGGTTCGACAAGATCATATTGAGTCCTGGCCCTGGCATTCCTTCAGAGGCAGGCCTGCTGATGGATGTCATCAAGACCTATGCAGGCCGAAAGCCCATGCTGGGAGTATGCTTAGGGCATCAGGCTATAGGCGAGGCTTTTGGTGCCAAACTCACCAATCTGTCGGAGGTTTATCATGGTGTGGCAACACCTTGCACCCAGTTTGGCAACGACCCTATCTTTGCCGGTATGGAGAAGCGTATAGAGATAGGGCGTTATCACTCGTGGGTGGTTGACCGCAGCGGTTTCCCCGATTGTCTGGATGTCACAGCCGTGAGCGATGATGGCTGTATCATGGGATTATGCCACAAGAACTACGACATTCATGGCATCCAGTTCCATCCCGAGAGTGTATTGACACCCCAGGGAAAAACAATCGTCAAGAACTGGTTGGAAATGTAAATGCTTAGTGGAATGCCACCTATATAATAAGGGTGCCAAACGTGTTGATATATGACACGATCGGCACCCTTATTATGTTGTCTTTATAGCCTTTTCTTTTATTCCTTTTTGCTGATATTGACATTTTTGCAGATGGTGTTTTCTATTATATCTGCAGAAAATGCCATTTTCTTGTCGGTACAGGATATGTTTTCGAAGGTGAAGTGGGAGAGGCGATACTTGTCGCTTGTGCCCACATCGAAGAAGTTGTCGCAGTCCATGCGGATGTTCTTCATCGTGATGTTGTTGCATTGGCTCAGAGGCATGTCCTCTCTGTCGCCAGGCTTGAAGAACTGAGTCCATGGACGAATGGTAAGGAAACTTCCTGTGGTTCCGCTGATATTGTCGACTGTGACATACTCGTAATGTTGCGGTGTGTCGGGACGCAGTTTGAGCCATAACACGCGCTTGGCATTCTTTACGGTGATGTCACGAAGCACGATGTTGCGGTCGTTCACGCTCTCGCTTCCTAAAGTGAGGCATCCATGAACCTTGCCGTAGTTGCAACGTTGTATCAAGACATTGTACACCGGTCCATTCTCGGGTGATTGGTCTGCCCATGTGCCTTTTCCTCCCTTGATGGCAATAGCATCATCGTTGACACTCATGTAGCAGCCTTCCACCAGCACATCATGACAAACATCTATATCAATGGCATCGCTGCTGGGAGCCCTTAATCCCTGAGTAGAAGCGAAGATGTAGCAGTCGAGAAACCGCACATGGTCGCAGCGATAGATGTGATTGGTCCAGAAAGCGCTGTTCTGCAAATGCACGTCCTGAAGAGTCACGTTCGAGGAATTGCTGATGTATACGAGTCTTGGACGCTGTGCATCCTTGTTGGTGCAGCGACTGTTCCACTGACGTCGAATCCAGAACTCTTCCCAATAATGTTTGCCATTTCCGTCGATGGTTCCCTTTCCGGCAATGGTGAAGCCATCGCAGTGGTCGGCATTGATGAAGGCGGAGAAGTATTTGCAGGTCTCGCCTTCGATGCGTGTCGTGAGTATGGGGAAGTTGACGATGCGGTCGCTTGCCTTCAACTTGCCTCCTTCGGATAGGAGCAGATGAGTCTTGGGACGGAAGAAGAGGGCGCCACTGAGGAAAGTGCCTTCCGGTATGACGACGACGCCTCCTCCATTCTTTGAGGCGAGGTCGATGACTCCCTGTATGGCGCTGGTCTGCAACAAAGTACTGTCATTCTTAACTCCGTAATCGGTGACGACATACTGTTTGCCCAAGGTGTCTGTATTCACTTTTTGGGCCTGCAGGAACCAAGTGTCCATCTTCGTGCCGTCGGGCCAGAGCTCTGTCTTAGCCTTCCTTGCCTTCTTCTGCTTCTTGGAAGCATTGGCGCTCAGTGGCATGAGCGCCACCAAGCAAGCCAATACATATAGATATACTCTCATGTATTTTACCTTTCTATTTTTTACCTTTCTACTTTTCTACTTTTTTACTTTTTTACCTTTTTACTTTTTTACCTTTAAAAGTTTGTAGTATTCAGCAGCACCCAACAGGAGGCATCCTGTGCCGTAGTCCTCGAAATCGGGAACAGACGTATAGGTGACAGGCTGTCCAGCCGATGGGTCCTTGCCAGTGCCCTGGTTGTAACCGATGAAACCATCTTCATGAACCGATGCAGCCAGCGCCTTCCATGCCTTGTCCATAGCTTTCTGATAAGTGGCTGCAGGCAGAATGCCCTGTCTCACGCCCCATGCCATGCCGTAGAGGAAGAGACCTGTACCCGTCATTTCAGGGCCGCCATAGTTGGCAGGGCAAACGAGGCTTACATTCCAGTATCCATCCTCGCGCTGGCATTTCAGCAGAGTTTTGCTCATGTTGATGAAGTCTTTTTTCAGATATTGGTAGTTCTTGTCGTTGGCAGGCAATGTCTCCATCACGCGAACCAAGGCTGCGTAAACCCAGCCATTGCCACGGCTCCAGTAACAGTTGCTGCCGTCTTTCTCCTTGTAGGGAGGAACGTAGTCCTTGTCTCTCCACCACAAACCTTCCTTCTCGTTGAACAGTCCGCCTGCCAGTGTGTCGCGTGTCCACTTGTAGGAGTTCATGGCATAGTCGAGATACTTTTTCTCGCCGCTGACTTTTGCATATTTTGCATATATAGGCATAGCCATCTGTATGGCGTCGATCCATGTCCAGTAAGAAACACGGTTGGATGCAATCTGATGGTCGAGGTTTGCCTTCACATGACTTAAATCTTTCTTTCCTCCGCTCTGTACGTAGCGGTCGATGTAAACCTGCATGCAGCACTGGTTGTCTGCATTGTCGTTGGTCTCTCCGCTGCGAGCCTGCCACTTGTGATAGTCAGCCCAGCGATCTGTATAGTCGAGATATTTCTGCTGAGGGTCAATCTCGTAGAGTGCCATGAGTCCCTCGTAGTACACGGCGCGTGTCCACAGGTTGCTGGTACGTACTCGTTTGACAAAGGTATCGAGTGTAGGGTCGCTGTACTTTGCCATGAAATAGTTGTTGGTGCGATGAGCCACCTCCATGATTTCTTTTTGCAGGTTTGTTACGTTTCTATGAACTTTCTGGGCTGAGGCAAAGCTCATACCCATGAGTACACAGAGTGATGTTAAGATCAGTTTTTTCATTTGTTGAGTTGTTTATTTGTTTTGTTGTTGTTTATTGTTTCTATAATAAAGAAGTTATCTTATTGAACTTTAGCAAGTTCAGAAGTTATAGAAGTTAAAGAAGTTATCACTCCCTCCGGTCGTTAGAAGTTAAAGCCATCAGCCTTTTTGGTTGTATATTTAGCAGTAAAGCCAATAGCTTTTTGGTTGAATATTTAGCTGTAAAGTCAATAGCTTTTTTTGTATATTCAGCAGTAAAGCATATGTCTTAACTCCTTAACTTCTTAACTGAAGTTTCGCAAGTTTTGCCCCTTCAGGGCGTACTGCTTCTATGAGCTTTTGGACCTTCAGCCCGTACTTAAACCACTTGCGAAACTTAACTTCTTAATTTCTAAACTCCTTAGCAGGTTTATTTTACTTCCACCAGCTTGACAGTGCTGTTGAGTCCGCTTGGCACAGGTTCCCACTTGTCGTAGGTGGTTTTCTTGTAATTGATGTCTACGACGTTGATTTCCTTCATCTTGCGCCATTTCACACCTTCGCGGTCGAGTGCAGCAATGCGGTTGGCAGGCAGGTTGGTCACTTCTATGCGGATGGTGTTCTTGCCCTTCGACAGTGCATCCTTGCAGTGGAGAATGTAAGGCACAGCCCAGGCGCAGCCTATGTAATTGCCGTTGATGTAGACGCGGGCACTTTCGCGCACGTCGCCTAAGTCGATGCTCCATTGTTTCTTGGCTTGCTCTTTCGACAGCTTGAACGTTGTCTCGTAGACGCCAGTTCCCATCGTCACCAGGGCCTTGTCGCTGAGGCTCTCCCATGTCTTGAGTCCCTGCAGGCTGAAGGTTTCCTCTACCTTGGGTGCTTCCTCAGTGAAGGAGAGCTTCCAGGTGTTGGCGGTGAGGTCGATGTTTTCCCCCTTGTCTATGGTTTGAGGTTCGGTCTTTGCCAGGCGCAGTTTCTTGTCTTGCAACCAGGGTGCCGATTCTTTCTGTGCACTGAGGAGGATTCTGCTTTCGCCACTTTTGAGGTTGATATCCAGTTCTCCGTGTTCGTTTATCACAGCAGCATGGTAAGATTCGTTCATAGGATTGTACCACAGCGCAGCGTTCTCTCCTGTAGCAATAGGCACTTGGGCCTTGATATCGTGGTCGGTGAGGTTGGCGATGAAGTAGTGATGGCCGTACTTGTTGTTGCGTCGTATCAGCTTTAGTCCATATTGTTTTCTCATCATTTCAGGGTTGGCAGCCTTTGCCATCGCCTCAGTGTTGTCGCCCTTGATAATCTTGGCTCCTTGCGCCTTCAGCTGCGAGATGTGCTTTATCACGTCGCTTGGCATGATGTTGTTGCCGGGAATGACCAGCGCCTTATATCTTGTTCCGGCAGCAGTCTCTATCATGCCGTTCTTATAAGTACACGAGCGCAGGTATTGGTCGCTGATGTAGTCGCAGTCGAATCCGGCCTTGTCGATATCGAGGATGCACTTGATAAACTCGGGAGCCTTCTTCGCCATGCTGTGAATGTCGAACATCATGAGCCATTTCTTGGTATTGGTGCGCCACATGTCTCTTACGGGCAGATACACCAAGAAGTCGTTGTCGGGCTGTCCCCATTGCAGATAGGTTTGACAGTGGGTGATGTATTTCATCAGTTCGGGCGCATCGCGCCAGATGCTGTTGGTGGGGCTCATGTCAATGGAGGCATAGAATTTCCATCCTGGCCATGGATCGTTCTTTGGCGAATAGGCTGTGCCGTGGAAGAACATGTGGTTGACGCCGGCACAGAACATCAGGTCCATATCGGGTTTCATCTGACTCAGTGACGTGCGGAAGTGCTCGGTGAGCCAGGTGAAAGTCTCGCTTGATGTATATTTCTTGCCCGTGATGTGGGCTGCCGAAGGAGCATATTTCAGCATGCTCAGGTCGCTGAAGTTGGGACGAGTCTTCCCCGGATCCTTGCGCAGACCCTTGATGCCGAAGTCGGTCAGTCCGAAGCCTTCTATCTCAGGAATGTCGACAGCCGCATAGCAGTCAATGAGGTTGGCGGGTGAGCCGTGCGCCTGGTTGCGTGTGATGGCTCCGTGCTTGTGCGCCCATGCAGTCCATTGCTTGGTGAAATTGTGCAGCAGCATCTCTCCCAGGGTCTCGCGATAATCGCTCACAACGATTGCGTCGCCATCCAGGAACTCGGGGAACTTGTCCTGCAATTTGTAGCCGTGCATGTTTTCGAACTCAGTCAGCAGGGTAGGAGTCCAGTTGGCGCCATACACTTCGTAGCTGTCGTTGAAGAAAGTATGTGGAAAAGGTGTTCCCGAAGCCGTAAAGGCGCTGTCGATGTGTGCCAGATAATGGGCTACGGCAGTAGAGTCGAAGTGGTCGATGACGTAGCCTTCGCCTCCAGGCGCAGCACGCTTCACCATCTGTCGGGTGCGGCTTTCGTAGAGTGCGATGACGCGTTTCTTCTTGGTGGCTCCTGCCACAGGATAAGCCTTGATGACTTTCAGTTTGGCGAAGTTGCGCTCTTTCTCGGGCAGGGTGAAGTTGATGTCCATGAGTTTCTTCTTGACACCTACAATGGTGTCGACGAAAACAGCCTTGCAGGCAGCCTCGCTCAGTGGAACCCAAGGTCCGCCGAAAGGCCATCCTGTTCCGGTAGCCATATCGGTCTCAATGCCCAATTCCTTGTCTTTCTTTTCCACGAATCTGAGCATCTCCATCCATCGTGGCGAGAGGTAAGGTATGTCGTTCTTGTCGTTTCCCTGTACGCCATAGAGTGGAGTTATCTCCACTGCGCCTATGCTAGCCTTGGCATATTGGTCGAGATTCCATCCCAAGTTCTCCTTGTCGACGGCCGATCCCATCCACCACCATCTTATACCAGGTTTGGCTTCCTGTGTGGGGGAAGGCAAGAACTGAGCCTGTGCGCTGACTGCTGTGAGCAGTGCGCAGGTGAGGCATGTTGCAATAAGTCTTTTGCGTTGTTGTCTGATCATATCGATTATAATAGCCTTTAAGTTTTTATTTCTTTTGCAAAGATAGGTATAATTGTTCAATAAAGCATAAGAAATCGTCCATAAAGATGTAAAACCGTACAAAAGCGAGAGGTGTATGATTGTGCTGTCGGAAATTTTGCTTATCTTTGTACACACCTGCTTGGGATGCTTATATTAATAGGTACGCGAAACACAGGCAAGCCATGCGGTTTGGACGAGACAGAAAGTCGTAAATCCAACAGAAAAGAGACTTAACCAAGGCTTGAATAAAATATAAAACTTGAATAATAAGAAACCATCAACCAACATGAAACAAACTAAATTAAAAACTTTCGCAGTCGTATCGGCTTGTATGATGGGAATGTTGTCCTCGTCAGCGCAAGGAGTGATGCAGCGTACTGCCAACTACCACCCCGACGGTAGAGGTTTTAGCTGTGTGAATGGCAACAATCGTTATACACGCGCCCTCTATGGCAGTGTGGATGAATGGCGACTGGAAACCAGCGACCGTCCTATATTCGCTATCTTTAAGAAGAACAATCATCGCAACATCCGTTTCGTGATAAAATGCAACGGTCAGGCTTTTCAGCTCGACTCGGTAGAGTACTGCAAGGCAAGATATGAGGCTGGAAAGCGTGAGTATCTGATGAAGGACAAGCGATGGGGTAGCGGTGTGCTGAAGCTCTCTGTGTTGGCTTATCCGCAGACGGAAGGTGCTGTCTGGAAATTCGCTGCCGAGAATTTTGGCAAGGCGAAAATAGAGATAGTGGGTATGATATGCGAAACCAGGGTGAGCAAGTTTAAGAGAGCCGGCGACATCGGCAAGTTCGACGGTCCTGAGGCCTTCGATGCGCCTGCCCAGCCCAAGATGCTCTCTACCGTTGCAGGCATGATGCCTCAGAAGGGCGCTGCCGAACTGTATTTCTCGGTCGACAACACCGTCTTGTCGACAGGCAAGAACTCAGAGATGTGCAAGCGTTATCAGGCAGCAGAGCAGTGGCGTTCCGACTTGGCTTCTTCCGTCATCTTCAATACCCCCGATGCTTATCTGAATCCTGTAGGCGGAACCATGGTCATGGCTGCAGACGGAGCCTGGAACGGGCAAGTGTGGACGCATGGCGCTGTGGGCTGGAGAATGCCTCTGCCAGGCTGGCGTGCAGCCTATATGGGCGATTTCTTGGGTATGTTCGACCGCCAGCGCATTCATTTCGACGCCTATGCCAAGAGTCAGGTGACCGACATCCCTGTGACCCGTCCTCATGTGATGGACAAGGAGCACAATCTCTCGCGTGGCGCCTACGAATGGGGCACACCGATGTACAGCAATGGCTACATCTGCCGCAATCCAGAGAACAACAAGCAGTTCCACCATTACGACATGAACCTGGTGTATATCGACGAGCTGCTCTGGCATTTCCAGTTTGATGCCGATACAGCCTATATGCGCAAGATGTGGCCTGTCATCAAGAGTCATCTCGCCTGGGAGAAGAACACCTGGGATCCCGACAACGACGGACTCTACGATGCCTATTGCTGTATCTGGGCAAGCGATGCGCTGCAATACAACAGCGGTGGCGTAACCCATTCATCGGCCTATAACTACCGTGCCAACCTCTTGGCTGCCCGCATGGCAGAGATGATAGGCGAGAATCCAGCGCCTTATCGTGAGGAAGCCGACAGGATACTGAAAGCCATGAACAGCCGACTGTGGCTGAAAGATTTCGGACATTGGGCTGAATATCAGGACTTCATGGGACTGAAGCGAGTTCATAAGGACGCAGCGCTGTGGAGCATCTACACACCGATAGACTGTGGCGCAGGAACTGGCGAACAGAACTATCTGGCAACGAAGTATGTGGACAGGCACATCCCGCGCGTACCTTATATATATGATGGACAGGAATATCAGACGGTGAGCACATCCGACTGGTCGCCTTACGAATGGAGTATCAACAATGTGGCAATGGCTGAGGTGATGCATACCGTGCTGGCTTATTATCAGGCTGGAAGAGCGGAGGAGGCTTACCGACTGCTGAAAGCCAATGTGCTCGACTTCATGTATCTTGGCAGCAGTCCGGGCAACTTCGGACAGTTGTCGACGATGGACCGTGCCACAGGCGAGGGCTATCGCGACTTCTCTGATGTGACGGGCGTCTCGTCGCGTGCGTTTATCGAAGGTCTTTATGGCATCACGCCCAATGCTTTAGAGGGCAAGTGCATCATTCGTCCTGGTTTCCCCGCAGCATGGGACAGCGCGTCGGTGCATACGCCTTATTTGGACTACTCGTTCAGAAGAGTGGGCGACAAGGACATCTTCGACATTGAGCAGAACTTTGCCCGTCCGCTGCAGATTGTGATACGTCAGAATATGGGTGGAGGAAAATACAAAGACACCGAACTGACAGCCGACAAGCGCCAGCACGTGGAGCTGGCAACCATCAAGCCCGTAGACAATGATGAGGTTGAGGTAAAGAAAACTTACACTTTGGCTGATGCCGTTGCGGAACAGACGGCCGACCGATGGGGAACGATGACAGGTGTGGGCAATGACTTCGACAAGTTGAACGACGGAAAGCGAAGAATGGTGAACATGGATGCTGCCTTCAATTCGGAAGTGAGCGACATCTTCAAGAACCAATACCTCACACCCCGCTCGCCTTACACCACACTCTGTGTGCCTACGCAGGGAATGGGCGACTGGTGTTCAACGAAGAAACTCGCCAAGATAGACGACTCCAAGTTGCGCAGCATGGTGAAGGACGGATCTTTCGAAGCCTTGCCAGGCTTGTCGTTCCGCACACCAGCCGAGGGCAAGAATATTGCCTATACCAGTTTGTGGGACAATTATCCCGACAGCATCACTATTCCTTTGTCGGGCAAGGCTTCGCATGCCTATCTGCTGATGGCTGGCTCTACCAACCCCATGCAGTTTGCCATAGAGAATGCCGTGGTGAGAGTGGAATATACCGATGGTACGACAGACGAGCTGATGCTTGTTCCACCTGTCAACTGGTGTCCTATCGAGCAAGACTTCGTGGAGAACGCTGTGGCTTTTGCCATGCCTGCCGTTCGTCCTTACCGCATAGGTCTGAATACAGGTATTGTGAGCCGTCATCTTTTCCGCGACTCTCACTATCAGGAGGCAGCCACTGCCGGAGATCTTCCTAATATGAAGTTGGCGATGTGTGCCCTGCCTGGTGGCGCTGCCACGATGCTCGACATGCCTCTCAACGCCAAGAAGAAACTCCGTTCGCTGACTCTCCGCGCCTTGAGCAACGAGGTTGTTATAGGACTGATGGGAATCACGCTGCAGAAGTAAAAAACAGCTTTCGCAAATGGGGAAGTTAAGTTAAAGAAGTTAAAGCCATATGCTTTATGGCTAAGTATTCAACCAAAAAAGGCTGTGTCTTTGGGAAGAATCCCTTTGACACAGCCTTTCGTTTTTGTATGTAGTATTGTAGTAGAAGATTACTTAACCATGATCTTCTTGACAGAACCGTCGCTCATCTTCACGATGTTGAGTCCCTTGTTGAGCTGGGCGTTGCGAACACCGTTCACGCTGAAAATAGCTTCAGCCTTGGCTGATGAGTTGGCATTGATTTTGTCGATACCTGTTGGAGTGCTGTTGAGGTAAGTCTTGATTTCCTCGATGATATTGCTAAGAACCATTTGGTCTCCATTCTCGCCTTCGTAAGATGCATAGGTTGCCTTAGCTTTGTCAGAAAGAATTTTTTTCAACTTGGCAAGTAAAGTCACGTTTGCTTCCACTTTTTCGTTACTGGCATAATTTTTAGCTTCATTGTATTTTGCCTTGTAGTCGAGATATGCGTTTTTCTGAGCTTCAGAGATGAAAAGCCAGTCGTTGTTCTTGTTTTCCTCATTCTCTGCTACTACGTAAGATGTTCCTTCTACAGAAAAGTAGCGAGTTTGATACTTGGACCAAACTTTTTTTGTGTTTTTGAGTTTATACGCATAGCCTTTGTCTTCTGTAGTTGCATTTACCAAGGTAAAATAAGTATATGTTAAATCGCTGATGTCGCAAAACCACGCTACAACGTCATAGTTCAAAAATAGTTTCTTATTTCCACATGCAAATTTATAAGTGTCATTTTCGTTAGTGATAGTCCAGAGGTTGGCGTTGTTGATGTCCTTCTCTGATGCGCTACGATTATTTTTGATGAAAATTTCAGCGCCGACATTGTAGATATAGGCTTCTGTCAAGTCTGAAATCTGTTCTCCTTTCAACCATGCACTCTCAGATGCAGGAGAATAATCTGTCGAATTTGAGTTTTCTTCTTGAGCATTTACTGTAGTCAAAGCGCTTGCTGTCATTACAGCTGCGAGCATGATGCTTTTGGCGTATTTAGCCACTGTGTAAATCTTTTTCATTTTACTTATTCTTTTGTGATTCTTAATTAAATGTGATTCTTGATTTAAACTGATGTTCAATACAATCGAATGAGAGTGCCGGACGACTGTGATGTGTCATGTTATCTTGTTTACAATCCTGTCCGCACCTTTGTTTGGTTGTGCAAAGGTACGAAAAAACTATAAGAACGAGTGAGGTTTTGAGAAAAAAGTGCGGAATAAGAGGAAAAATTGATTTTCGTCATGTAAAAAAGTGCTTGAAATGTAGATTTCTGTCACGATTATGTAGCAATTATTTTTAAAACAATGCTTCATTTTCTTTAAAACAATGCAGCAGTTCTATCAAAACCAATGTGTCATTTGTCACGAAATACATATCTGTGATAAAAACGAGAATGCCTCCGAAATCACTTCGGAGGCATACTGTATGTTCCTGGAACGATAAACAAAAAAAGTCCAGGATTTTTGTAAAGATGATGCCAAATTATAAATCCCAACCCACAGCGCTTGCGCCGAGAACAGCTGCAGAGCTGCCGTCGAGAGTTGACACAAGGAACTTAGCCTTGCCCTTGAAGGTAGGAAATACGGTATTGTCGTATGACTCCTTGAGAGGTTTCATCAAGAGATCGCCAGCCTTGGTAAGACCGCCGAAGAAGACGAAAGCCTCAGGTGAAGCGAATGCTGCGAAGTCGGCACAAGCCTCACCGAGCATCTTGCCAGTGAAGTCGTACACGCGCTTAGCCAAGGCATCGCCCTTGCCGGCAGCAATACTTACATCGTAAGAGGTGATGTCCTCTGGCTTGATTTCGCGGAGCAATGAAGGCTCATCGCTCTTCTCGAGGAATTCGCGTGCAGTACGAGCCACACCTGTTGCAGAGCAGTAAGCTTCCAGACAGCCAGTTCTGCCGCAGCCGCATTTACGGCCTTCCTTGCCACGAACCATAATCACATGACCCAGCTCGCCTGCGAAACCATCGCAGCCATAAACCATCTTTCCATCAATCACGATGCCTGAGCCTACGCCAGTACCCAAAGTGATGTCGATGAAGTTCTTCAGTCCACGTGCTGCGCCATAAGTCATTTCGCCCAGTGCTGCCGCATTGGCATCATTGGTAAGCGCTACTGGGAGTCCGCCAAGAGCCTTGCTGAAGAGGTCTGCCAAAGGAACTACACAAGTGTGAGCCCAGGGCAGGTTGGGAGCGTACTCGATAGTACCCTTATAGAAGTTGCCATTAGGTGCTCCGATACCCATAGCCTTGATTTTCTCAATACCACCAACAGTTTCGATAATAGGTTGTAATGCTTCGACAGCTGCCTTTACGTAATCATTCACGTTGTCATAGCCTCCGGTCTTGATGGCTGTAGTAGCCTTGATTTCACCACGTGCGTCCACGATACCGAAAACAGAGTTGGTGCCGCCAAGGTCCAAGCCGATTACATACGGCTTCAATGCATTTTCTGTCATAATTGTTTATGTTTTTTAATAAGTTAGAATTTTTAAAATTTGATGGCAAAGATAAGAAAAAAAATGCATCGGACAAACTTTTAGACGGAAAATTTGCATTGTATGATTAAAAAATTGTATCTTTGCACCTCGTATGAATTCATTGTTTCCAATAGAGATAAACATCCTTGATTTTATTTTCAAGGGTATTGTCATAGGTATCATTGCCTCTGCTCCCATGGGTCCAGTAGGTATTTTGTGTATTCAGCGCACGTTGAACAAGGGGCGCTGGTATGGTTTTGTGACAGGCATCGGCGCTGCTTGCAGCGACATCGTGTATGCCATGTTCACGGGTTTGGGTATGAGTTTTGTGATGGATTTTGTCAACAATGCCCAGAACAAGTTCTATCTTCAGATTTCGGGCAGTCTGCTGCTGCTTGTCTTCGGAGTGTATTGTTTCATGAGCAACCCGATGAAGAATATGCACAAGAGCAGCAACAAGCAGGGCACATTGTTCCACAACGGCCTGACGGCCTTTCTCGTCACCCTCTCCAATCCGCTCATCGTGTTCCTCTTCATGGCCACATTTGCGCAGTTTGCCTTTGTGGTTCCCGACATGCCTATTGAGATGGGCGTGGGCTATCTCAGCATCGTGTTTGGCGCCTTGCTGTGGTGGTTTGGTCTTACCTGGCTCATCGACAAGATACGCGGCAAGTTTGATACCAATGGCATTCTTATTATTAATAAGGTGATAGGCAGTGTGGTGATCATCTTCTCGCTGATAGCGCTGATAGGCACGGTGTTCAACCTGTATCATCTGCCCGAGTTTTAGGCTGTCCTACGGGGCGTGTGCCCGGAAAGATTATATGAGAATATTATTTTCACAAAATATATGTTTGTAGCACAAGAGTTAAGAAAGAAAAGTATCGCCGAATACCTGTTGTATATGTGGCAGGTGGAGGACATTATCCGTGCCTATGGCTGTTCGCTGCCCGTTATCCGCAAGCAGTATATCGACCGTTTCGACTATACCGACGAGCAGAAAGCCGAGGAGCTGGACTGGTTTGGCAACCTCATCCGCATGATGAACGAGGAAGGAAAGCGCGAGTATGGACATCTCGATATCAACCGCGTGTTGCTCAAGGACGTCATCGACTTGCACGGAATGCTGCTGCAGAGCAGTAAGTTCCCCATCTATAATGCCGAATATTACAAGGTGTTGCCCTACATCGTAGAGCTGCGCAACAAGGGCGACAAGGATGTGAACGAGATAGAAACCTGCTTAGACGCACTCTATGGCGTGATGATGCTCCGCCTGCAGAAGAAGGAGATAACGCCCGAGACAGCCCGTGCCGTGACCGAGATCAGCACCTTCGTGGGCATGCTGAGCGATTATTACCTCAAGGACCGTACAGAGGGCTTGAAGTTTGACGACGACATGTAGTTTTTAATTTTTAGGATATACATATTTTATAATAATATACAGAACTTGAGAAAAGTTCAAAATATATATACAACGAGATGAAAGAGATTGAAAGAAGAAGAACGTTTGCCATTATTTCTCACCCTGATGCAGGTAAGACCACACTGACCGAGAAGTTCCTTCTCTTTGGTGGACAGATACAGGTGGCAGGTGCCGTAAAGAACAATAAGATACGCAAGACAGCCACTTCCGACTGGATGGATATAGAGAAACAGCGTGGTATTTCTGTTTCCACGTCGGTGATGGAGTTCGACTACTTGCCCGATGGCGAGCATGGCGATCCCTACAAGGTGAACATCCTCGATACTCCCGGTCACCAAGACTTTGCCGAGGACACTTACCGCACGCTGACAGCCGTTGATTCAGCCATCATCGTGGTCGACTCAGCCAAGGGTGTGGAGGCCCAGACCCGCAAGCTGATGGAAGTGTGCCGTATGCGCAATACGCCTGTTATCATCTTCATCAACAAGATGGACCGTGAGGGCCGCGATGCCTTCGACGTGCTCGACGAACTGGAGGAAGAACTCAAGATCAAGGTTCGCCCCCTGAGCTGGCCTATCGGACAAGGTGCCCGGTTCAAGGGCGTGTACAATATCTACGAGCAGCAACTCAACCTCTTTACTCCCAACAAGCAGCGCGTGACCGAGAAGGTGGAAGTGGACGTCAACTCCGAAGCGCTCGATCAGCATGTGGGTGAGCGCGAGGCTGCCCAGTTGCGTGAGGATCTGGAGTTGGTCAACGGCGTTTATCCAGCCTTCGATGTGGAGACTTACCGTTCGGCCGAGGTGGCACCGGTGTTCTTCGGTTCTGCGCTCAACAACTTCGGTGTGCAGGAACTTCTCGACTGCTTCGTCAAGATAGCACCGTCGCCCAAGCCCACTCAGGCCGAGGAGCGACTGGTAGAGCCAGAGGAAAGCAAGTTTACTGGCTTCATCTTCAAGATCACCGCCAATATCGACCCCAACCATCGTTCATGTATTGCCTTCTGCAAGATTTGTTCGGGCAAGTTTGTGCGCAATCAGCCTTACCTGCACGTACGATTGGGCAAGACCGTCCGTTTCTCTTCGCCTACACAGTTCATGGCGCAGCGCAAGAGCACCATCGACGAGGCTTATCCAGGCGACATTGTAGGTCTGCCCGACAACGGCATTTTCAAGATTGGCGACACGCTCACCGAGGGCGAGCAGCTGCACTTCCGTGGTTTGCCTTCGTTCTCGCCTCTGCTCTTCAAGTATATCGAGAACGACGACCCAATGAAGAGCAAGCAGTTCCAGAAGGGATTGGAGCAGTTGATGAACGAGGGTGTGGCACAGCTGTTTGTCAACCAGTTCAACGGCCGCCGCATCGTGGGAACCGTAGGACAGTTGCAGTTCGAGGTCATCCAGTATCGTTTGGAGAACGAGTACAACGCCAAGTGTCGCTGGGAACCTGTCCACCTGCATAAGGCTTGCTGGATAGAGGCCGACGATGCGCAGGAGCTGGAGAACTTCAAGAAGCGCAAGTATCAGTACATGGCCAAGGACATAGAGGGCAGAGACGTGTTCCTCGCCGACTCGGGCTATGTGCTCAGCATGGCACAGCAGGACTTCGAACATATCAGGTTCCATTTCACTTCGGAGTTTTAAGGAATGATGAGGCGCGGACAACACAGAGGCTGATGCCATATTCCTTGGTGAAAGCGTTGTGGCAGTCAGAAGATAAAATCCGTGTAATCCGCGTAATCTGTGCCAAGATAAAATAATAAAGGATAATATATATATTAATGGATGACGATATTTTAGAAGCAAGGAAAAGTTGGGTCGACAAGATGGTGGCCTGGCAGAAGGAACATATTTCCGACCGCCAGATGACACTCATCCTCGCCTTTGTCATCGGGGTGCTCGCCTCGGTGGCAGGCTATTTCCTGCATGGAATCGTGCACGAGATACAGATTCTGCTCACATCGGGATTTGTCAAGAACACGTATAACCTGCTCTTCCTGCTCTTCCCAATCGTGGGCATTTACCTCACGTCGCTCTTTATCAAGTATGTGGTGCGCGACAATATCTCGCATGGTATTACCCGCGTGCTCTACGCCATCTCTACCAAGAACTCCAAGCTGCGCGGCCACAACTGCTGGTCGTCGGTGGTGGCTTCTGGCATCACCATTGGCTTCGGTGGTTCTGTGGGAGCCGAGGCGCCTATTGTGCTTACCGGTTCGGCCATCGGTTCCAATCTGGGACAGATCTTCCGCATGGACAAGAAGACGATGATTCTGCTGGTGGGCTGCGGAGCCAGTGCCGCCATTGCCGGAATCTTCAAGGCACCTATAGCCGGACTGGTCTTCACGCTCGAGGTGCTGATGGTCGACTTGTCGATGGCTTCGCTTCTGCCCATCCTCATCTCGTGTGTCACAGCTACCTGTTTCACCTATATTCTGATGGGCTCTAAGTCGCTCTTCGACTTCACGCTCACCTCGCCCTGGGTGCTCGACCGTGCGCCGGTATGTATCCTGTTGGGTATCTTCTGCGGCTTTGTCAGCCTTTACTTCATGCGCACCATGTCGGCTTGCGAGGGCATGTTCGCCCGTCTGGGCAAGCATCCTTATGCCAAACTCCTCTTGGGCGGACTCATCCTGAGCAGCCTTATCTTCCTGTTCCCTTCGCTCTATGGCGAGGGCTACTCGGCTGTCAACATCCTGCTCAAGGGCAGGACAGAGGCAGAGTGGGGGCAGGTGATGAGCAACTCGCTCTTCTATGGCAACAGCCATCTGCTGCTCGTCTATATCGGACTCGTCACCCTCACCAAGGTGTTTGCCACATCGGCAACCAATGGCAGTGGCGGTTGTGGTGGAACCTTCGCACCTTCGCTCTTTATCGGCGGTTTTGCGGGTTTCTTCTTCTCCCGCTTCTGGAATGCCAACGAGATAGGTGTCTACGTGCCCGAGCAGAACTTCACGCTCATGGGTATGGCAGGCGTGATGACGGGTGTGATGCATGCGCCGCTTACGGGCATCTTCCTCATCGCCGAACTCACGGGAGGCTATCAGCTCTTCATGCCGCTCATGATCGTCTGCATCTCGTCATACCTCACCATCAGCATCTTCGAGAGCCACAGCATCTACGCCCTGCGACTGGCAAGAGAGGGCAAGCTGCTCACTCATCACATCGACCGTGCGGCCCTCACGCTGATGAGCATGCAGAGTGTCATCGAGAAAGACTATCATCCCATTCATGCCGATCTGCCTATGGGCAAACTCGTGGCTGAGATAAGCCGCAGCAACAACAACTTCCTGCCAGTGGTCGACAAGGGAGGTGTACTCTTGGGAGTGATAGATATTACCCGCATCCGTCACATCATCTTCAGGTCAGAGCTTTACAACCGTTTCACCGTGCGACAGCTCATGTTGCAGCCATCGGCTGTACTTTCCGATCACGAGCCGATGGACGAGGTGATGAAGAAGTTCGACCAGACCGATGCGGCCCAGCTGCCTGTGGTCGACACAGCCGGCGTGCTCGTAGGCTACATCAGCCGTACCAAGGTGTACTCGGTGTATCGCAAGATTGTGGCCGATATGTCGGCAGAATAACTTTAACCCAACTGTTATGGAGAAGAAAGATTTAAGAATCGTTTTTATGGGAACACCCGAGTTTGCGGTGGAATCCCTCAAGAGCCTCGTAGAAGGCGGATATAATGTGGTGGCTGTGGTAACTCAGCCCGACAAACCCGTAGGACGCCATCAGGACACGCTGCAGGCGCCTCCTGTCAAGCAGTATGCCTTGGAGCAGGGCTTGCCCGTGCTGCAGCCTGTCAAGATGAAAGATCCCGAGTTCGTGGAGCAGCTGCGTGGCTTCCGTGCCGACCTTCAGGTGGTGGTGGCTTTCCGCATGCTGCCCGAGGTGGTGTGGGCCATGCCCCGTTTCGGCACGTTCAATGTGCATGCCGCCCTGTTGCCTCAGTATCGTGGCGCAGCGCCTATCAACTGGGCTGTCATCAATGGTGAGACGCAGACTGGTGTCACCACCTTCTTCCTCGATCACGACATCGACACCGGACGCATCATCATGCAGGAGCCTTTCGCTATTCCCGACGATGCCGATGTGGAGTATGTCTACGACGGACTGATGCACCTCGGTGCCGGTATCGCGATCAAGACCATCGACAAGTTGATAGCTGCCGGAGGCAACATCGACTCCATCTCGCAGGACGAGTTGGTGGCAGAACAGCAGGAACTGCATCATGCACCCAAAATCTTCAAGGAGACCTGTCGCATCAGTTTCGGCCAGCCAGCCAAGAAGGTGTACGACTTCATCCGCGGTCTGTCGCCTTATCCTGGCGCATGGACCGAGATACAGAAGGAGGGCGGCAAGGCTCAGGTGCTGAAGGTTTTCAAGACTACGAAGACCGGTAAGGCACTGGCAGAAGGCGTCGCTGTGGGCTCGCTCCGTGTAGAGGGCAAGAGTCTGCTCGTGGCTTGTGCCGACGAGTGGCTGCAGCTCGACACCATTCAGATAAGCGGCAAGAAGCGCATGGAGGCACGTGACTTTCTCAACGGTATGCGCGACATCGAGCAGTATAAAACCATTTAGAAACATTATACATATTTATAATATCAGCATTATGACACAGCAAGAAGACATTAAGAATGCAGTGGAGTGCATGCGAAAGGGTGGAGTGATACTCTATCCCACAGATACGGTATGGGGCATCGGCTGCGATGCCACCAATGCCGAGGCAGTAGCAAAGGTTTATCAGATCAAGCGTCGTGACGATTCCAAGGCGCTCATCTGTCTTGTAGACAGCGCTGACCGTATGGCGCGTTATTTCCGCAATGTGCCTCAGGTGGCGTGGGACTTTATCGATGCAGCCATGCCTGTGAAGCCTACAACCGTCATCCTCGACGATGCTACGGGCGTGGCCAATAATCTGGTGGCAGAGGATGGCAGTCTGGCCATGCGTGTCACCTTCGAGCCTTTCAGCAAGGAGTTGTGTTACCGCTTCCAGAAGCCTTTGGTCAGCACAAGCGCCAATGTGAGTGGTGAGCCTGCGGCACAGAATTATCGTGATATTTCGCCCGAAATCCTGGAGGCTGTCGACTATGTTTGCTGGAGTCGCCGCCAGGAGCACAAGCCCCACACGCCTTCCAGCATTGTGAAACTGAGCAAGAATGGCGAGGTGAAGGTGATAAGATAATCGCTTCTTCATCTTCAGTTATTTCCCCATTTGCGAAAGCTGAGGTGGAATTTACTGTCAAGAATTAGAGAAACATCGCTCGATGGCCGTGGAAATGGCTTCTCTAATTCTCTAATTCTTGACTAAAATTATTCGACCTGTATGGTTGGCACGTCCTGAAAGGGCAGAAGCTCTTAGCCCAGGGCAACGCCCTGGGTTATTACGGACGCAAACCTGTCGCCCTGTAAGGGCAAAAGCTTTAAAACTCCAAACATAACATAAGGCTTTTGCCCTTACAGGTAGGGTGTTCAAAATCTATCAATTTTTCGACACGTTTTTTGCGTCGAAATACAAGTTAATTCGCACGAAATCAACGTGTTAAGAATTCAAAAATGTGACTTTTTTTAGTTCTGCGCAATATTCGTGTCGATAATTATTGAAATATCAGTTAGTTAAACCGATTATTCGACTAAAAAACGTGCCAAATTTTAAACGGATTTTGAACACCCTACCTTACAGGGCGCCTTGCTGATTGCTATTATACCCAGGGCGCTGCCCTGGGCTAGGAGCTTTTGGGCCTTCAGCCCGTACTTAAGCTACATGCGAAAGTTCAGTTTTTTGACAAATAAAATTATTGATGGGAAAATTGATTTGTCACGATTGCTTACTTTATTTTCTGCCTTTGAATCCTTTTTGTTTTTTTTGAGATGTATATTTATACATTTCACTTCTATCTGTAGTTTTACATATTTATGCATGTCAGTTTTTAGATGTGGTTAAATAAATATGCAAGTTGCTTCTCTTTAGAATCAGGTAATATGCAAAAATCTATGCAAAAATAGGATAAGGTGTTGACTTGATATTTTGGGGCTTTTATGCATAAAATCGCAACTCAGAATGATTTCCTTGTTATGTGTTGTACTCAATATTCTGTAAGTTGCAATATTGTAAAAATGTAATATAGTTTTACTGAATATTAGCTTATCTGAATCTTGTCATTTTTGTCAAAGTCATTTTTGTCATTTTCGATTTTGGAAATAGAAAAATAGTTCTATAAAGAATATATATAAATATATATTTATATATATTCTTTATAGAGCACAAAATGTGTTTTTTATTTTGAAAATGACAAAAATGACTTTGACAAAAATGACAAGGTTTACCTCAACCTGTCTTCGATACTGTGTGTGCTAATCTTGTCATTTTGTCATTTTCTTGTGTTTTATAACTTCTTGATATTCAGTATGAAAATTAAAAATATGGGCACTTTTTAGCACAAAGTCCGAACAAACTATTGCAAAAAGTTGCTTTTTGTTGTATCTTTGCAGAAGAAAAACCTGCACTCGGCAATTTGAAAGCAGCTTTCATTGCGCTCGTTTGCATTTTCTTTGCAGAAGAAAAACCTGCACTCATGCTCCCGCGAGGTCGTCTATTAAGACCAAGGGAGGTCACAATAGATGACAGGCGCCGGTCATCTATTATGCCCCCAAAAGGTGTTGAGAAGAGCCCAAGAATGATGGAAGCCTAAAAAACGCAGGGCAGGGAGGCGAGCTGATACAGGATGGTTTTTGCCATGCGCTCATGACCCGGATCGTTGGGGTGGAGACGGTCGGTGTCGGGCTTGTTGAAGAGCTGAGCGCCCGCTTCGTAGAGAGGGATAAGACCCGAGAGGGCATTGAGGTCGATGACGGGAACAGCCCACACGTTGCCTACCTCCTTGACAGCCTTGACGTACTCGTCGAAGAATACACCACGGGCATTCTCATACATCTCGTCGGGCTGGATGTTCTTCTCGCCCGAGCAGAAATAAGCACGGTGGACAGGCGTCATCACAACGATTTGCTTGGTGGGATACATCTGCTTGAGTTTCGACATGGCGATGTTGATGCGGCCCTTGAGCGTGTTTTTGTCCATGGCAAAGTGGCGGTGACGGCGCTGCACCATTTCACCAGGTTTGTGGCGTGCCACTTTCACACTGTCGAAGGTCTCCGTGTACCATTCGCCTATGGGCACACCATTGTTGAAATCGTTGGTGCCCATGAAGATGAGGATGGCGTCGAAGTCATCACCATGTTCAGCCTTGAGTTTGTCGGCTTGGCGGGGAATGTCGTTCCACTGTCGTCCGCTCACCCCGTAGACGTAGGGCGTGATGCCGAGCCACTGCTGCAGGAATCCCCAGTATTTCACCTTTGATGCCTTGATGTTGGGGTCGGTGATGGAGTCGCCGAAGTAGGCCACTCGTTTGCCCTGCCAGGGGTGCTGGAAGGTGAGTTGCTGTGGGGTGTTGGTTTTCTGTCTCTTGGCTGCCTGTGTTGGCAGGGTGAGGGCGAGGAGCAGCAGGGCTGCTGCAAGGATTTGTTTCTTCATATCGCTTAGTTTTATTTGTTCTGTACTGGCAAGGTTTTATGCTTGCGTTGGATTTTCTTGTTGTTCGAAGGGCAAAGTTACACTTATTTTTTGACAAGGCATTATCTTTTTGGGAATAATCGATGGATGAAAGTTTATTTTTTCGTAATTTTGCAGCCGCGTTTTTAAGTTTCATGTTAAAAGATATATAGGATGACATTTCGAATGAGTGATTTGAGCGACTTGGCTCGCAAGCGAGTGGCTGTGGCAGCTTATTATTTTGTACCGGGACTGGTGTTTGCCAGTTGGGCAAGCCGTATTCCGGATGTGAAACATCTGCTGCATCTCAACAATGGCCAGTTGGGCAGCATTCTGCTCGCCATCCCTTTGGGACAACTGCTGATGATGGGTTTCTCGGGCGTGCTGGTGAGCAAGTTGGGCAGCAAGAAGATGTTGGTGGTTGCCGAGGTGCTTTATGCCGCCGTGCTCCTCGCTATGGGCTGCAGCAGCACGGTTTTTCATCTTACACTGTCCCTTGTGGGTTTCGGCATGATGGCGAACCTGATGAATATTGCCACCAACACACAGGCGTGCTTAGTGGAGAAGTTGTATGGCCGTAACATCATGTCGTCGTTTCATGGCCTTTGGAGTCTGGGTGGTTTTGCGGGCGGCATCGTGGGTGCTGTGTTTGCCAATACGATTCTACCGATAGAGGCTCATTTCGGAACGGTGCTGGCATTGAGTCTGCTGATCCTGGCTGCTGGTTTCCACTTCCTGGTGAACGACGAGCAGGCGAGGGCTGAGGAGGAAGACGTGCCCAAGTTCTCGTTCAGAACCATCGACCCTGTGCTTTTCCTCTTAGGTCTGATGGGTTTTGCCGGAATGTTCTGTGAGGGGACAGTCTACGACTGGAGTGGTGTGTATTTCACTTCTGTGGTGAAGCCAGACGAGGTTTTCATCCGTGCAGGTTATGTGGCAGGCATGGGTGCCATGACTTTGGGACGTTTCCTGGCCGACGGTTTCGTGACGCGCTATGGCGCCGCCAGAGTGCTGAAGGTTTGCGGACTGCTGATTCTGTGCGGACTGCTTCTCGCTACGTTGTTGCCTTACCTTGTTACAGCCACTCTGGGCTTTCTCTTGGTGGGTTTCGGCATTTCGTCGTCTGTGCCTATCTGCTACAGCATAGCGGGCAAGTTGGGTACTGCCAAGGCGAGCATCGCCATCACCATCGTGTCGAGCATCAGCTTCTTCGGTTTCCTGGTAGGTCCTCCTGTCATTGGATGGCTTGCCGAGGCTTTCAATCTTCGTGTGGCTCTCAGCATCGCCTCGTTGTTGGGACTAATCATCGCGATATTGAGCAGGCGGGTAAAGAATCGTCAATAGAATTTTTTGGTACAGAATTGGAGAATTAATTTATCCCGGAAGAAAAGTTTTTTTGTCAAGAATTAGAGAATTAATTTGGTCAAGAGTTCTTGATTTTGTCAAGAATTAGAGAAGGCATTTCTGCTGATTTTTTTAGGAATTTGTACGATTTAACAAGAAGGCATTGCGGTAGAAATCAACCGCAATGCCTTCTTGTAATTCTCGTTAAATCCTAAGCTCAGCAGGAATGCCTTCTTAAATTCTCTAATTCTTGACTTAAATTTACAACAGGCTTCCGATTTGGAAGACGAGGGCCGAGACGATCCATGCCAGGACGGTGGTGTAGATGGCGGCAAAACCAGCCCATTTCCAACTGCCCGTCTCGCCCTTGATAGCCGCGATGGTGGCTATGCAGGGGAAGTAGATCAGTACGAAGAGGAGGAAGCAATAGGCGGTGAGGCTCGCTTTATGGGCAGCCTCGGCATCGCTATAGCCGTAGGTCTTCTGCAGGTCGGCAGTCATCTGCTTCTTCAGCACCTCGTATTTGCCGTCCTCGTCGTTGTAGTCGCTGTCGTCGCCAAAGCTGTCGTTGTTGCTGTAGAGCACGCCCATGGTGGACGCCACGATCTCCTTGGCTCCCACGCCAGAGATGAGTCCCACGTCGAGTTTCCAGTCGAAGCCCTGAGGTGTGAAGACAGGCTCTATGGTCTTGCCTATTCTTCCGATGTAGCTCTGTTCCTGCTGTTGTTGCTGTCCCAACTCTTCGTTGTGGGGGAAGTATCCCAGCGCCCACACGATGATGCTTGCCACGAGGATGATTCCACCCATCTTCTTCAGGTACTGCTTGCCTTTCTCCCAGGTGTGTCGGCCTATGGCTTTCCAGGTAGGGAAGCGGTAGGGTGGCAGCTCCATGACGAAAGGCGTGTCCTCGCCCTTGATGACGAAGCTGGAGAGCACGCGGCTCAGTATGACGGCAAGCAGGATGCCGATGAGATAGAGCGACACCATGATGAGCGAACGATACTGCAGGGCGAAGAAGGTTCCTATCACCATGATGTAGATAGGCAGACGCGCCGAACAGCTCATCAGCGGAAGGATGAGCATGGTGATGAGTCGCGAGCGATGGCTCTCGATGGTGCGTGTCGCCATGACGGCTGGCACATTGCAGCCAAAGCCCATGATGAGTGGGATGAACGACTTGCCGTGAAGTCCCATCTTGTGCATCAACTTGTCCATGATGAAGGCAGCACGTGCCATATAGCCAGAGTCCTCCATGTAGGAGATGAAGAAGTAGAGGATGAGAATCTGCGGCAGGAAGACGATGACGGCTCCCACGCCTCCGATGACTCCATCGACGAGCATGTCTTTCACCGGTCCGTCGGGCATGCTGGTACTGATGACTGTTCCCAACCAAGCCACTCCGTCCTCAATCCATCCCTTAGGCACTTCGCCCAGGACGAAGGTGGCTGAGAACATGATGAACAGGAGGAGTACGAAGATGGGGAATCCCACGTATTTGTTGGTAAGGATGCGGTCGATGAGATGCGTCACCTGATAGGTGTCTTTGGCCTTTCCCGTTTCGTAGCCAGCCTCCTGCAAGGCTCCGTGTATGAAGCCGTACTTGGCGTCCATGATGGCAGTCTCGCTGTCTTCCATGGTTTCCTCCTTGACGCGTCGTGCAGCCTCGTCGCGTGCGGCGAAGATTTCCTTTGCCGACTTGAGGTGGCTCACATATTCCTCGGCATGCTTGTCGTTCTCGAGTAGTTTGATGGAGAGATATCGGGTGGAGTAGCGCTGGCGGATGCTGTCATCGGCCTTCAGATATTCCTGTATGTGCTCGATGCCGTGTTCTATCTCGTGTCCGTGGTTGATGTGTATGTGGCGATAGTGGGCATTGGAGCCTTCGCGTCCCTCGTACATTTCGATGATGGTGTCGAAGAGCTGGTCTACGCCTCTGCCGTTCTTGAAGACGGTAGGAACCATAGGTATTCCGAAGAGTTCGCCCAACTTGTCGTAGTCGATGTTGTCGCCTCGTTTCTCGGTCTCGTCGAACATATTGAGAGCGCAAACCATGCGGATGTGCATATCGATGAGCTGAGTGGTGAGATAGAGGTTGCGCTCCAGGTTGCTGGTGTCGATGACGTTGATGACGATATCGGGTGTGTGCTCGATGAGCTGCTTGCGCACATAGAGTTCCTCGGGCGAGTAGGCTGAGAGCGAATAGGTGCCAGGCAGGTCGACAAGGTTGAAGTGATAGCCGTTGTATTCGGCTTCTCCCACCTTGGCGTCGACGGTGACACCGCTGTAGTTGCCCACACGTTCGTGTGCGCCCGAGGCGAAGTTGAAGAGGGAAGTCTTTCCGCAGTTGGGGTTGCCGATGAGTGCCACGTTGATGACATGGTGCAGACGGTCGGCCTCCTGTTCAGCCACGAGCATCTTGTCGCCCAGTGCCTGCTCGTCGGGGTCCTCAGAGTCGACAGCCTGCGAGTTGATGACCTGTTCGCGTTCTTCCTCGTCAGCGTGTTTGAGCTGTTTGTCTTTCTTGGCCTCGTTGACCGAAACCACCTCAATGTGGTCGGCTTCGCTGTGTCTCAACGACACCTCGTAGCCCATGATTTTGTACTTTACAGGGTCTTGCAGTGGGGCATTGAGCAGTACGTCTACCTTCTTGCCCTTGATGAATCCCATCTCGATGATTCTTTTGCGGAAGCCACCGTGTCCTGAAACCTTGACGATGACGCCGCTTTCGCCTGTGTTGAGTTCGGATAATTTCATATTTTTTTATCTCCTTTTCTTCTTTTTTCTGTTATCGTGCGTGGCATGCAAACAGTGTGCCACGTCGTGTTGTGTCGTTTGAACTGCAAAAATACAAAAATATCTCGGCAACTGTATATTGATGCCTTATTAATGCGAAAAAAATACCTATAAATGATGAGCCTGTCATCAAATATAGGTATTTTCTCATTATTTATGATTATAGAACTTTAGTAAGTTCTCTGACTTCCTTATTTGCAAAAGTTGAGTTACAGGTTTCTGCCGTGGCAGTTCTTGAACTTCTTGCCGCTGCCGCAAGGACATGGATCGTTGGGGCGAGGCATGCGCTCTGCACGGTAAGGAGTGTGGTTGACCTGCTGTGCGCCCTCGCGTGTGTCGTGATGGGCAGCAGCCTGCTGTGCGGCACGCTCGGCACGCTCGCGCTCAGCATCGATGTCCACCTTCTGCTCTACGTAGTTCTGCTGTGGGCGCTGCTCGGGTGCAGCCTCCTGTACGGGCTGTTCCTGCTCCATGACAGGAATCTGTCCGCGCATCAGAATGCTGGCGATGCGGTCGTTCATCTCGTTAATCATAGAGTCCCAGAGCTTCACACTCTCAAGCTTGAAGATGAGCAATGGGTCTTTCTGCTCGTAGCTGGCGTTCTGTACAGAGTGGCGCAACTCGTCGAGCTGGCGCAGGTTCTCCTTCCAGTCGTCGTCGATGATATGGAGCATGATGACTTTCTCCCACTGCTTTACCACGCTCTTGGCCTCGGTGTCGTAAGCCTCCTTGAGGTTGCAAGGAATGTTATACATGCGCTTGCCGTCGGTGATAGGCACCATGATGCGCTCGTACATAGCGCCCTGGTTCTCGTACACCTGCTGGATGATAGGCCATGCTGTGGCCTGGATGCGCTCGGTCTTGCGCTTGAAGCTTGCCATGGCCTCCTGGAAGGCACGCTCGCAAAGTTCCTCACGCTGTATTCCCTCAAACTCCTCGGCAGTGAATGGAATCTCCATGGCCAGAATCTTGAGGAAGTCCTCCTTGGCGCCCTCGTAGTCGTTGTTGTTGATGATATAGAGCACGCGGTCCCAGATGACGTTGGTGATGTCCATACCGATACGCTCGCCCATCAAGGCGTGGCGGCGCTTCTCGTAGATCACGGTACGCTGCTTGTTCATCACGTCGTCGTACTCCAGGAGGTGCTTACGGATACCGAAGTTGTTCTCCTCCACCTTGCGCTGTGCACGCTCGATGCTCTTGCTGATCATTGGACTCTCGATACGCTCGCCGTCCTCGAAGCCCAAGCGGTCCATCACCTTGGCAATACGCTCAGAGGCGAAGAGACGCATCAGTTTGTCCTCCAAAGATACATAGAAGACAGAAGAGCCTGGGTCGCCCTGACGACCGGCACGACCACGCAACTGGCGGTCTACACGGCGGCTCTCATGGCGCTCGGTACCAATGATGGCAAGACCGCCTGCAGCCTTCACCTCGGGGGTGAGCTTGATATCGGTACCACGACCTGCCATGTTGGTGGCGATGGTGACAGCACCCTTGCCGTTGGTAGAGCGTCCTGCCTCGGCTACGATCTGAGCCTCCTGCTGGTGGAGTTTGGCGTTGAGCACATTGTGAGGAATATTGCGCATCTTGAGCATCTTGCTCAGCAATTCTGAAATCTCAACAGATGTTGTACCTACCAAGACTGGGCGACCGGCATTGCGCATCTCCTCAATCTCGTCGATAACGGCACGATACTTCTCGCGGGCTGTCTTGTAGACACGGTCGTCGAGGTCGTGGCGTGCGATTGGGCGGTTGGTAGGAATCTCTACCACGTCGAGTTTATAGATGTCCCAGAACTCACCGGCCTCGGTGCTGGCAGTACCTGTCATACCTGAAAGCTTGTGGTACATACGGAAGTAGTTCTGCAGGGTGATGGTGGCAAAGGTCTGTGTGGCAGCCTCTACCTTGACATGCTCCTTGGCCTCGATAGCCTGGTGCAAGCCGTCGCTCCAGCGTCGGCCTTCCATGATACGGCCTGTCTGCTCGTCGACAATCTTCACCTCGCCGTCCATCACGACGTATTCGTCGTCCTTGTTGAACATGGTGTAGGCCTTCAGGAGCTGCTGCAAGGTGTGCACGCGCTCGCTTTGTACGCCGTAGTGAGCCATCATCTCGTCCTTGATGTCGAGACGCTCCTGGTCGCTGATGTCGGTGCGTGCCTCGAGCTGGCTCATCTCTGTGGCGATGTCGGGCAGCACGAAGAGCTCACGGTCGTTCACCTGCTTGGCGAGCCATTCGGTTCCCTTGTCGGTGAGGTCGGCAGAGTTGAGTTTCTCGTCTACGACGAAGTATAGTGGAGCCACGGCCTTTGGCATCTCACGGTTGTTGTTGGCCATGTAGTATTCCTCAGTCTTGAGCATGCCAGCCTTGATACCTTCTTCAGAGAGGTACTTGATGAGAGGCTTGTTCTTAGGCAGTGCCTTGTAGGAACGGTAGAGGGCGAGGAATCCGTCCTCGAGCATCTTGGCGTCCTTGTTCTTGGTGCCTTCGCCAATCTTCTGCTTTGCCTCGGCGAGCAGCTCGGTAGCCTGCTTGCGCTGTACCTCGTACAGGCGCTCAACCAATGGCTGATACTGCTCGAACATCTGGTCGTCGCCCTTAGGAATAGGACCTGATATAATAAGAGGTGTACGGGCATCGTCGATCAACACGGAGTCGACCTCATCGACGATGGCGTAGTTGTGCTGACGCTGTACGAGGTCGGCAGGACTTGTCGCCATGTTGTCGCGCAGGTAGTCGAAACCAAACTCGTTGTTGGTACCGAAGGTGATGTCGGCCATGTAAGCCTTGCGACGAGCGTCGGAGTTGGGACGGTGCTTGTCGATACAGTCGACAGAGAGTCCGTTGAACATATAGAGTGGGCCCATCCACTCGGAGTCACGCTTGGCCAGATAGTCGTTCACGGTAACCACGTGCACACCGTTGCCAGTGAGGGCGTTGAGGAACACAGGCAGTGTAGCGACGAGGGTCTTACCTTCACCCGTAGCCATCTCGGCAATCTTACCCTGGTGCAGCACCGTACCACCGAAGAGCTGTACGTCGTAGTGAACCATTTCCCACTTCAGGTCGTTTCCGCCTGCTGTCCAGTGGTTGTGGTAGATGGCATTGTCGCCATCGATGGTGATGAAGTCGTTGGCAGGATTGGCAGCCAGCTCGCGGTCGAACTCTGTGGCTGTGACTACAGTCTCCTCGTTCTCGGCGAATCGGCGGGCTGTATCTTTCACGATGCTGAAAGCTGTAGGCAGCACCTCGTTGAGGGCAACCTCGTAGTTGTCGAGTGCCTCTTTCTCCAACTTGTCTATCTGGTTGAAGATATCTTCACGCTGGTCGATAGGTGTGTCTTCGATAGTGGCTTTCAACTCGGCAATCTTCTCTCTCTGAGCTTTGCCGGCGTTCTGTACATACTGCTGTATTTCCTTGGTTTTTGCACGAAGCTGGTCATTGCTCAGGGCCTTGATGTTAGGATACTCGGCCTTTACTTTCTCCACGATAGGCTGGATGAGCTTCATGTCGCGGGAAGACTTGTTGCCGAACAATGACTGCAGAAATTTGTTAAAGTTCATTTTATATATTGTTTTTTATTATTATTCGTTGATTTTTATTGTTTTCAGGGTTGCAAAGGTACAAATAATATCTGTAAATCAGCAACGTTTTGGGTGATAAATGTTAAAAATCGGGTCCGCGAATAACAATACTTCCGTATGGAGCCTGATATTTGGGCTCTGTGGGGGGAGTAAAACAAATATAAGGATTGGATTCTGTCAGATTGGCAGAAGTGTCGGCTTTCTGTATTGCCGACGGGAAATGATGTTGTGCTTTCTGATGGTCTTCGGATGCTTCCTTGATGGTCTTGATGACGCTCAGAATGTCTTCTTCGAGCGCTTTGGCCTCGGGCTGCTGGATGAACTCATCGTAGGATATATCGGTGAGCGCAAACCTCAGTGCCTGCTGATAGGTCTGCGCTTCCATGCCTGTTGCCGCAAGGACAACCAAGAGGGCGGTGATATATCTGTTTACCATTCTATTTTTTTGTTATGAAGCTTTGTTGGCTTCGTGTTGATGATTTTCCTTCGAGAGGTTGAATTCCTTCGTAAAGTCTGTATCTTCAAGAGGTTGATTTCTTCGTGAAGTCTATATTCTTTGTGAGGTCTATTTTCTTCGCAAGTCGAGTTGAGTTGACTTCACTGCTACTCTTACGAGCAAAGATAATGCCAAAATGACCATGCCCTCAGCGTAGTCCTGCCATATCTGCAGGAAAAGTGCCACGACGATGAGTGCTGCCCATACGTTGTAATACCAGTGCACACGGTGCTGACGCATCTTCTTGGTGACGCTCCATACGAAGATGAGGTTCAGCGGGTTGAGGATGAGTGTCTGGAAATTGATCTGCACGGTGGGGTGTTGCGAGAACACCATGGCAAGGAGAATCAGTCCTGGCAGTCCGGTAAGTACGAGCAGGGATGTGTCAATCCACCAGAAATTCTTCTTTCTGCGCCATTCCGTGAGGCTGAGCAGGACAACAATCACCAAGATGCCTGTCGCTGCCACGAAAGGAGAGATGACGTCGGTTATAGTGGTTCCTGTCTGAGAGTTCTCCTTGTCTGCATCTGCTGCCATCACTACTGTCTTGGGTGAAATGAGATAGAAGGTGCTGTCTACCAGTTTGATGTATCTTGGTTCTTGTGGATAAACTGTTGTCGACGGAATAGGCTGCTGGGCTGTGTCCTTACGGGCTTCCACTGCGAAGTCCATGGAGAGGTTGTCGGGCAGGAATTCCCATTCCTGTTTGTTTATTGAACGGTCGGCTCGGAAGCCCAGGAGTAGGTCGTTTCCGAAGCGTGCCCAACGGTGATGGGCGTTCAGGCGGTGAATCTCCTCACGATAGGTGGAGAGGGTCGTTTTGATCTCGAAGTTGGTGCTGTTGGTCGCCAAGTGGTCGATGATCATGTTGCGTGCACGTGTGGTGCAGTTGTCATAGAAGAAGTTGTAGCGGTAGGTGCGGTTCTCCTCCTGGTTGTTCTTCTCCACGGCAGTAAGGATGTTCCATTTCTCGTTTCGTGTCAGGGCAAGGCGCTGTTGTCTTACCCATCTGCCTTCGTAGGAATACTCCGCCATGAAACGATCCATGGGGATGATGCCTATCTGATAGTCGGTGAGCCCGAAGACGAAGCGCAGCACAAAAAAGTCCTGGTTGAAGGAGAACATGCCCCAGTTGACAGCCACGTCACTGCCATGGGCACGGTCTTCTATGCGAAGAGCGGTGTGTCCATAATACGACCAAACCTCCTGTCCCGGTCCGCAGGTCAGGAGTGAAATATCCACAGAATCGACCCATTGGGGTGCTTCCGTCTGTTGTGCAGAAGCCTTAGTCGTTAAAATGATTAACAAAACGGCAAAAATGCACCTAAAATTATATTTAAAACGTTTCACGATGCAAAAATACCTTATTATTTTGGATTTTCCTTCTTTTATCTCGATTTTTTTCAATACTTTTGCACTCTGAATATAATTTTGAACAATTATCATAGGATGAAAAAACTATTTTTGGCGGCTCTCATGATGAGCTTGGCTCTGGCAGTGAATGCCCAGAGCGGCATGAATTCTCCATACAGTCAGTGGGGGTTGGGCTTATTGTCCGACCAGACTTCTGGTTTCAATGCAGGTATGAATGGAGTGGGACTTGGCTTTCATGAGCACAATCAGGTAAATTATATTAACCCGGCTTCTTATTCTTCGGTCGACTCGCTGACATTCCTTTTCGATGCCGGCATCTCGGGTCAGATCAGCAACTTCAATGAGAACGGCGTGAAGAAGAACGCCAAGAATGCCAACTTGGACTATGTGGTTGCTGCTTTCCGTGCTTTCCGCCACATGGGTGTGAGTTTCGGTATCCTGCCTTTCTCCAACGTGGGCTATAACTATTCTGTGTCGGGATGGGTGAACGAAGAAACCAAGGAAGATTATTACACCAATACCTATGAGGGTGATGAGGGATTCCATCAGGCTTACGTGGGTTTGGGCTACATGCCAGTGAAGGGACTGTCGGTGGGTGCCAACATCTCTTACCTGTGGGGCAAGTACAACCGTACCGTCACCAACAGCTACAGCAATTCGTATATCAACTCGCTCTCGCGCAACTATTCGGCAAGAGTGGGAAGCTATAAGCTCGACTTCGGTGTGCAGTATACGCAGCGTGTGTCGAAGAAGGACTGGGTGACACTGGGTCTTACCTATTCGCCCAAGCATAATTTAGGTGCCAGCGCCGATATGTATCAGGTGAAGACAAATGCCATGGATGGCTCGCTCGACACCACATCCTTTTCTGTTGACAAGGCTTTTGAACTGCCTCACATGGTGGGAGCAGGATTGATGTGGAATCATGCGGCACAGTGGAAAGTGGGTCTCGACTACACTCTACAGATGTGGGAAGACCTCAAGGCGCCTGTCTTCGACGGAAGAAACTATGTGCTGAAGGACGGCTGCTACAGCAACCGTCATAAGATCAACCTCGGTGCACAGTACTGCTATGGCGAGTACAGCCGCCGTTTCTTGCAGAGAGTACAGTATCGTGCCGGTGTGAGCTACACCACTCCTTATGTGAAAATCAATGGACAGGACGGACCCAAGGAATTTGCGGTAAGTGCCGGTTTCGGTATTCCTATCGTCAACTCCTACAACAGCCGTTCATTCCTCAATATCAGCGGTCAGTGGGTGAAACGCTCTGCCAAGGACCTTATCAAGGAGAATATTTTCCGCATCAACATAGGCTTCACCTTCAACGAGGATTGGTTCAAGAAGTGGAAGATGCAGTAAACAGTACGGAATTTCTGTGCTGAATGTTGGTTTCTGGAAGATTCGGAATGCTTCGGATTGTTTCGGAAAGGTTTGAGATGTTTTGGGAAACTTCTGGAAGCCTCGAAGTGAGAGATGTTTCAGAAAGCTTGAAAATATTTATATTATTAATGTATAGAACAAGGCATTTTATATATGGACTTATCGCTCTCTTGCTGATGGCTGCATGTCAGGAGCAGGTGGAGCATACGGCTCCTGCCATCAGGGCACGCGACTCCGTGGCAATGATGACTTCTTATGGTGTCAACACACTCATCAGCGACTCTGGCGTCATCAAGTATCGCATTGTCACTGAGCGATGGGAGGTGAATGTCAACAAGCATCCGTCGCAATGGATTTTTGACAAAGGCATACTCCTGGAGCAGTTCGACGACAAGTTTCATATCAACAGTTATATACAGTGCGACACGGCTTATTACTTCGACCAGCTCAGAATATGGAAACTCTATGGTCGGGTGAGAATTCTCACCAAGGACGGCTTGCGCTTTATGAGCGAGCAACTTACATGGGATGAGAATAAGCACGAACTGTCGAGCCATGTGTTCAGTAAGCTCATCACACCTGAGCGTACCTTGCAGGGCACGCACTTCTGGAGCGACGAGAAGATGACGCGTTATTATGTGAGCAACTCGAAGGGTAGTTTCGAGAAGAGCGACATGACAGGATCGGGAGCAAGCGATACCTTGCGCTCGCAGCCCGACTCGGTGAAGGGAAACCTTCGACAGAGAGCCACTCCGCAGCGTGCTACTACCATCCCTCTGATGCACTAATGTCATGACAGAAACAGACAAAAATATATGGAAGTAGGAATAAATCTTGTGATAGGCATATTGGTTACGCTCTTGTTCTCTGCCTTTTTCAGTGGCATGGAGATAGCCTTTGTGTCTTCCAACCGAATGCTTGCCGAGATGGATAAGGACAAGAACAAGAACGGGGTGACCCAGCGATTGGTCTCGCTCTTCTATAACCATCCCAACGGCTTTGTCAGCACCATGCTCGTGGGCAACAATATCGCCCTTGTGGTGTATGGCATACTGATAGCGCGATTGTTCGATAATACAATTTTTCTTGGTATGGATGCGGCTTTCACTGTGCCTGCTGATACTATTCTCTCGACCATCATCGTGCTTTTTACGGGCGAGTTCTTGCCCAAGACCCTTTTTAAGGCGAACCCCAACCGACTGTTGAACTTCTTCAGCCCCATGGCTTATGTTTGTTATGTCGTGCTGTGGCCCATCAGTGTGTTCAGCACTTTCCTGAGCAGAATCCTGTTGAGATTGGTGGGAGTGAAGATGGACAAGGAGGCAGAGGACGAAGGCTTCTCGAAGGTTGACCTCGACTACCTGGTGCAGTCGAGTATCGATAATGCAGAGAAAGACTCTGATATCGATGACGAGGTGAAGATCTTCCAGAATGCACTCGACTTCTCCGACACAAAGGTGCGTGACTGCATGGTGCCGCGAACCGAAATTCAGGCAGTAGAGAGCGATGCCTCGCTCGATGAGCTCCGCCAGAAATTCATAGAGAGCGGAAACTCTAAAATCATTGTCTACGAAGAGGATATCGACCATATCGTCGGCTATATCCACAGCTCAGAACTCTTCCGCAATCCTGCCCGATGGCAAGACCATGTGCGCAAAATGCCTTTTGTGCCCGAAACCATGCAGGCACAGAAGCTGATGCAGATTTTCCTGCAACAGAAGAAGTCGTTGGGTGTAGTGGTTGACGAGTTTGGTGGAACCAGCGGACTTGTGAGCCTGGAAGACATTGTGGAGGAAATCTTCGGCGATATAGAAGATGAGCACGACTCGTCCAAGTATGTTGCCAAAAAGACCGAGGACGGCGATTATCTGCTGTCGGCACGCTTGGAGATAGACAAGGTGAACGAACTCTTTGATCTTGATCTTCCCGAGAGTGATGAATATATGACTGTGGGTGGCTTGATTCTGCACGAATATCAGAGTTTCCCAAAGCTGAACGAAATCATCAAGTTCGGTAAGTATGAGTTCAAAATCATCAAGTCCACATCCCGCAAGATAGAGTTGGTACGTCTGCATTTGTTGCAGTAAAAAGCACTTGTTTAAGCCAACAAGTGCTTTTTTTATTTATAAAAATTGCAGTTTTTGCTTGATAAGGCTAAAAAACATAGTAAAAAATTCCCTTATTTGCAATTTTCTTTGTATTTTTGCAAGCAATTGGCTACATTTCTGATAATGAGCCTTCAACGAGAAACAAAAAATAAAAACAAAAATAATAATTAAAACGTAATGGCAGCATTAGGAACAATTAGAAAAAGAGGCGTGATACTGGTATGTATCATTAGTTTTGGCCTCTTTGCATTCATTGCCGAGGAAGGCTTCCGTTCGTGCGATTCTGCAAAGAACAACGAGCGCCAGCAAATCGGTGAAGTGTTAGGTGAGAAAATCAGCGTACAGGAATTTCAGAAGTTGCTCGATGAGTACACCGAAGTCATCAAGATGCAGCAGGGACAGGAAAATCTCCCTGAGGATCAGATGAATCAAATCAAGGATATGGTTTGGAACACATACGTTCAGAACCAGATTGTGGCCAAGGAAGCCAGCAAGCTGGGTCTTACCGTAACAGACGCTGAGCTTCAGGATATTTTGAAGACTGGTACTAACCCTATGCTTCAGCAGACTCCATTTGTCAATCAGCAGACTGGCCGCTTCGATGCAGCTTCTCTTCAGAAGTTCTTGGCTGATTACAAGGCTCAGAAGGCTAATCCTTCTGCCAATGCACAGATGATGGAGCAGTATGACAAAATCTTCAAGTATTGGTCGTTCATCGAGAAGACGCTTCGTCAGCAGACTTTGGCTCAGAAGTATCAGTCTCTCTTGGCTCACTGCTTCCTCTCTAACCCTGTAGAGGCTAAGATGGCTTTCAAGGAGGAGAACGAGGAGAGCCAGATTCAGTTGGCTGCTTTCCCTTACTCTGATATTCAGGACGACAAGGTGAAGGTTGAGGAAAGCGATCTGAAGACTAAGTATGATGAACTGAAGGCTCGTTTCAAGCAGCCTGTAGAGAGCCGCGACATCAAGTTCGTTGATGTAGAGGTAAGTGCTTCTCAGACTGACCGCGTAGCTCTCAACAAGGAGTTCGCTTCTTTCCACAAGCAGTTGGCAGAGGCTGCCGATCCTGCTGAGGTTGTACGCAAGTCTGCTTCTACTGTGGCTTACCTTGGTTTGCCTGTCAGCAAGACTGCTTTCCCATCAGATATCGCCTCTGAACTCGATTCTCTCGCAGTGGGTGCTACTTCTGCAGTGAAGGTTAATGCTGGTGACAATACTTTGAATATCGTCAAGCTCGTCAGCAAGCAGCAGTTGCCTGATTCAATCCAGTATCGTGCCATCCAGGTGGCTGCCAATACTGTAGCCGAGGCTAAGGTGAAGGCAGACTCTATTCAGGGAGCTATTGCTGGTGGTGCTGACTTCGAGGCCGTTGCCAAGAAGTACGGTCAGACTGGCGAGAAGGCTTGGATGACTACCAAGCAGTATGAGTTTGCTCAGAGCATGGACAAGGACAACAAGACTTTCATCAATACTCTGAATACTGCATCTGTCAATGCTTTGAACACGATTCAGTTGGGGCAGGGTTATGTTGTTCTCCAGGTTCTCGACAAGAAGGGTATGGTTGAGAAGTACATGGCTGCTGTGATCAAGAAGCCTATCGATTTCTCACAGGATACTTATCGTGCTGCTTACAACAAGTTCTCAAGCTTCGTAAGCGCCAACGAGAAGTCTGAGGACTTGCTCAAGAACGCTGCGAAGAACGGTTATAAGGTTCAGGACTTGAAGGACGTTACAACTAATGCTCACTATGTAGCCAACATCCATGCTACACGTGAGGCTTTGAAATGGATCTTTGACAGCAAGGAAGGTGCTGTTTCTCCTCTCTATGAGTGTGGCGACAACAACCACTTGTTGGTTATTGTTCTTGACAAGATTCATCGTATCGGTTACCGCGGATTGGACGATGCTCAGGTGAAGGAAATGGTAAAGGCTGAGGTCATCAAGGATAAGAAGGCTCAGATGATCGAGGAGAAGTTGAATGGTGTGAAGAGCATCGCAGCTGCCAAGGCTAAGGGTGGCAAGGTTTCTTCTGTCAACCAGATCACTTTCGCAGCTCCTGTGTTTATCGCAGCTACTGGAGCCAGCGAACCTGCTCTCTCTGGTGCAGTTTCTGCCACCAAGAAGGGTGCTTTCTCTGCTCACGCTGTTAAGGGCAATGCCGGTGTTTATCTCTTCCAGGTAACCAACAAGGCTAATCGTTCTGTTAAGTTCGACGAGAAGACTATGGAGCAGAAGTGCCGTCAGAAGGCAATGCAGTATGCAGGAAACTTCATGAACGAGCTTTATATGAAGGCTCATGTAGTTGACAACCGCTACTTGTTCTTCTAATTCTTTAGAAATACCTGTTTTCTGATTATTCAGAACAAAACGTATCAATATTTTTTTGAGGGTGTGTCATTAACTGGTGTTATGACACACCCTCATTTTTTTCTTTTTCTTATTCTTATCCTTATAAGTTCTGCTAAAGTAGTAGATTGCAGAATATACAATGCATGATGGGATATCTGGAAAGAATAGAAATGCCTCGAAATATGAAAGCGGCTTCGATAGTCAATGAAGCCTATTGCGTAGAGCAATGAAAGCGGCTTCGTAAGCAGTTGAAGCCTATTGCATTATTCTGATATAAACTATAAGTAGAGAAACGATTATATCTTACGGTTGTTTGGAAAGTTGGGAAATTGCTTTGTAAGCTTGTTCTCATTTTTTTTTGCACTACAAAAAAAACTGCGAGAACGAGGATTTTTATCCTTGTGTCGCAGCCTTTGATATTCTTTCAGCGAAAAACCTTCATCGAAAATCTTTCATCGAAAATCCTTTCAACTAAATGCTTTTTTCTTTAGGAAAGTATTACAGACTCCACCAATGCTTTTTCTTTTGAGGCTCTGGTTGTGCGCCCATGCTCTCTCTGATGAGCGCCCTGTAGCTTTTTCCCTGGCTGATTATCTGATAAATCTGTCCCCAGTCGGGTAGACCGCCAATGTTACGGTCATCAATGAAGTAATCAGCCTTGAGCTTACGTGAGAAATGATTGTTGTTTTCGTAGCTTTCCTCAGGATAATCCTTGTTGACAGCCCAGAATTCAACTCCTCTTTCCTTGCACCAGTCCACAGCCTCCTGCAGCAGTTCGCCTTCACGAACTGACCACAGGATGAGGCGGTGCTGGTCTCTTATCAGCATTTTCAACGTCTCGATGGCGAATGGAATCTCGCGTCCTATCTTGGGATATTCGTGAGTTACTATTGTGCCGTCGAAGTCTACTGCTATTGTTGCCATAAGTCGTTTTCGTTTTAACGTTTTACGCTATTGTCGTTTTGGTCGCCGTAGTGGCTGTTGTTATAGTTGCCATAGCTTCCGTATACAGAACTGCCGTAACCCTTGTAAGAGCCGTATTTGCCATATTTGCCGTACTTTCCGTACTTTCCGAAGCCGTAATAGTAGCCATACTTTTTCTTCGACAAATCGACACCGTTAAGCACAATCGACATCTTAGGCATCTTCTTGTCGTGGTTCAGCGCATTGATGAGATCGAAACTTGATTTTGGAGTATAGTCAGCACGGCACAGGTAAACCGTAGCATCGGCGATGCGGCTGATCTGCAGTGTGTCGGATACAAGACCTACTGGAGCTGTGTCAATCAAAATATAGTCGTAGTGTTCTCTTAGCTGCGCCATGATGTCATCGAGACTGTGACGTGCAATCAACTCAGCAGGGTTTGGAGGAATAGGTCCTGCCATCAGTATGTCTAGGTTCTTGTTGACACCCGAATTGATAATCTGTGCCTCGATGTCCTGCCATGTGTTGTGGTCTTTGGTGAGCAGCGGAGTGATACCATGATGATGGTCGTCGATTTCGAAGAGTTCTGCCAGTCTTGGCTTACGGATGTCGAGACCTAAAATGATGGCTTTCTTGCCTAACAGGGCGAAGCTGATTGCCACATTCGATGCTGTGAATGTCTTTCCTTCGCCTGATTGGGTAGAGGTGAACATGATGACTTTTTCGTCCTCTTTCAGCATAAACTGAAGGTTGGTTCTCAGTCCACGGAATATTTCCTCCATCAGGTTGTTCTTGTTTTCGTGCACCACGATGTCGGCCTTGCTCTTTGCGCTGTCGCTTGCCACTGCCACATCAGCGAGAATAGGCAGTGTGGTGAGTTTCTCCACATCGTCGTGACCCTCAATCTTGTAGCGGAAGAGCTGTATCAGGAATAGGATGGCTGCAGGAATGGCGATGCCCAATACGAAGGCTATGAGCATGATGATAGAGCTCTTGGGGCTTATCTTTCCGCTGAATACAGGCTCATCGATGAGCTTACCTTTGTCGGCTGTGGCGGCAAGCGAGATGGAGTTCTCTTCACGCTTCTGCAGCAACATCAGGTAAAGTCCAGACTTCACTTCTTGTTGTCTGCCTATCTGTGTCAGCATTCGCTCCTGTTCAGGTGTCTCACCTATCTGTCCCTGATATTTGTTGGCCTGCGATGCGATGCTGTTGCGCTGAATCTCCATGTTGGTGCGTGCCTGTTTCATGGCACGGCGGATTGACGAGCTGAGGTCGTCGAGCTGTGCTGTGAGCGGTGTCACAGTAGGCGAAGTTTCGTTGGCGCTGTGCAGCAGTTGGTTGCGTTGCAGGGCTATTCTGTTGTATTCGTTGATGAGTGCAGTGGCACTCTCGTCGCTCAGACCCACGTTGGATGGGATGGGCTGATGATTGTTGTTGGGTTCATTCATGTATTTGTTCAGTTCGTCGAGCAATGCCAGCTGTGTGTTGGCTTCTGTCAGGCGCTTGCTGAACTCGTCGGCATTCGATACTGCTTGTGTGGCGTTTATTTTCAGTTCCACCATCTGGTTGCGCTTCTTGAAGTTCTCCAACTCACCTTCTGTGTTGCCCAGTTCGGCGTTGATTTTCTCCAGACGGTTGTTGATGAACTGCTCTGTGCGCACGGCAATGAGGTTCTTGTCTTCGTTGGCCTGTCGGTTGTAGACGATAGCTAATTGCTTCAGATAGTCGATGGCACGCTGTGGGAACTCATCGCTCAACACAAGCTGTGCGATAGTCGTAGTTTTCGAAGTCTGGCTTACGGTCAGACTGCCGGCATACTTGCCTGCTGCCCATACTGGCGAGCTCAGTGTCACCTCGAGCACTTGTCCATCGGCAAGTGTGCGATATTCGTTCTGAGTCAGCGTGATGGTGCCCACACGTGTGCCAATCATGGCTGGCAGGCGACTGAAAGTCCTGTTGATGTTCTTGCTTGTCACCTCCTGCGTGTTCTCACCGGCAGGCATATAGTAGGTTCCTGTCACATGATAGTTGTTGCCTTCGCGGGTAATGCTCAACTGTATAGGCGCACACAACTTCTTCAGGTGAACCAAGTCCATGTCGACGTTGATTTCCTGGTTTCGGTACAAGGTGACGTCCTTGACGTGGCCCGGATGGCGATAGGTGACGTAGAGCTTCAGGTCGGTGACTGCCTGCTGCGCCAGGTTGCATGATCCTAAGATTTCCATCTCGTTGTCGATACCAGTCGAGTTGGAAATAATGCCCAGGTTGGAGGTGTTCATGATACTGTTGCCTCTGTTTCTCGACTGTGTCTCGTCCTTGATGAGCAACTTTGCCTGTGCCTGATAGATAGGCGTGGTGTATCGCAGATAAATGTAGGCAATGCCTAAACAGATGATGATGGACAATACAAACCATTTCCAGTTGAGCACCAGAATTGTGTAAATCTGCTTGATGTCGAAAGAAGACTTCTCCTCCTCATCTTGTAGGTATTCCTGTTTCAGATACTTTGTTTCTTCCATTATGTTGATCTTTTCTTTATAATATATAATAGGTATACATATTTATATATAGGCATTTTATCTCTTGGCCAGTTCGAGCAAATACTTGCCGTAGTTGTTCTTCATCATTGGTTTGGCGAGTTCTTCCAGCTGCTTGGCGTTGATCCATCCCTGTTTGAAGGCTATTTCCTCCAGACAAGCCACTTTAAGTCCTTGTCGTTTCTCAATCACCTCGATGAAGGTGCTGGCTTCCGACAGACTGTCGTGTGTTCCAGTGTCGAGCCATGCAAAACCTCTCTGCAGGGTGCGTACCTTCAGCACGTTCTTGCCCAGATAATGCTGATTGACGGAGGTTATCTCCAACTCACCACGTGCGCTTGGCTTGATGTTCTTAGCCACCTCTACCACGTCGTTGGGGTAGAAGTAGAGTCCTACCACTGCATAGTTGCTCTTCGGATGCTCGGGCTTTTCCTCGATGCTGAGGCAGTTGCCGTCCTTGTCAAATTCTGCCACGCCGTATCTCTCTGGATCGTTCACATAGTATCCGAAGACGCTCGCCTTTCCTTCTTCGGTAGCCTTCACACTCTCTTTCAGCAGGGCTGAGAAACCTGCGCCATAGAAGATATTGTCGCCCAATACCAGGCACACATTGTCATCGCCGATAAACTTCTCGCCGATGATGAAAGCCTGTGCCAGTCCGTCGGGTGATGGTTGCTCGGCATATTCGAACTTCACCCCCAACTCGCTTCCGTCACCCAAGAGGCGCTTGAATCCCGGCAAGTCGTAGGGAGTGGATATGATGAGTATTTCCCTGATGCCAGCCAGCATGAGTACCGAAATGGGATAATAGATCATGGGCTTGTCGAAGATAGGTATCAACTGCTTGCTGATGCCTTTCGTGATGGGGTAGAGGCGTGTGCCCGAACCACCTGCTAAAACGATACCTTTCATATTCTTTGGTTTATGTTGTTTCTTATTGTGTCAATTTTTCAAGTTTTGAAACTTCTGTCAATACGCCTTCTTGTCGGGCATGATGATGCTCTTGGCTGTTAGGAAGATGATGCGTATGTCGAGCCAGAACGACCAGTTCTCCAAGTACCAGATGTCGCGTCGCACGCGTTCCTCCATCTGCCAAAGTTCCTTGGTCTCGCCACGATAGCCTGTCACCTGTGCCCATCCTGTGATGCCTGGTTTGGCGAAGTGGCGCACCATGTACTTGTTGATGATGGTGCCGTATATCTCGGTGTGGTGCAGCATGTGTGGTCGTGGACCCACGATACTCATGTCGCCTCGCAGCACATTGAAGAACTGCGGAAACTCGTCGATGTTGGTCTTCCTCATGAAGTTGCCAAAGGCAAACTTGCGTGGGTCGTGCTCCGTAGCCTGTGCCAGGTCGGCATCCTTGTTAATGTGCATCGAGCGGAATTTAATGCACTTGAAGGTCTTGCCGTTGATGCCCGTTCTGTCCTGACGGAAGAAGATGGGGCCGGGGCTCTGTAGCTTGATGATGAGCGCGATGATGGGGATGAATGGCAGCATGCACAGGCAGGCGATGCCGCTCACCACCAGGTCGAACGAGCGCTTGATGACACGGTTGGTGGTGTTCGACAGCGGTTCGATATGGTTGGTGTACAGACTCTTTCCCATAAACTGCAGCGCATCGAGGTGCAGCTTGTAGCCCTCAAATTGGCGTGGCAGATAGTAGAAGTGAATCACGTTCTTGTCGCAGTACTGCATCAGCTTGATTACCTCCTTTGACTGGTTGTGCGACAGACAGCAGAACATCTCGTGCATATTGGCAGGTGCTCCGTGAATCGTGTTGTTGATCGAGCTGTCCACGATCTCGTTCAGTTCTGTCAAGTTTCCCAACCGTACAAACTCCTTGGGCGCTCCGACAATGTCGGCATCAGCAAAGTATCCGTTCACTCGATAACCTGCCGAAGGGTCTTCCACCAGAGTGTTGTACATGTCGAGCACAGCAGGGTCGTTGCCCACGAAGATGGCAGTGCGGCTGTTGTAGCCTTTGGTGCGGAAATATTTCAAGACCTCCCGCTCCAGTGCCCTTGAAATGACAAGGATGACGTAGAATGAGCCAAAAAACAGCAAACTGAAGTAGAACAGTCCGCCATAGTTGATCAGGAGTCTGATGGAAAGAAAGAACAGGATGGAAGCCAGTCCGCTCAAGCAGAAGGTGCGCTTGCACGCCTGCATGAAACTCACCCTTCTGATGTGGATAATGGTGGAGTACATGCTCTCGGCGATGAACATCGATGCATTGGCTGCGAAAAAAGTCATTTTCGTGGACAGGTCGAATGCTGCTGGCGAAATGTCTGGTGTGAGCAGAATATATGCCAGCAACACCAGGTTGAGGATGGCAAAGTCTACTACAATGACAATTCTTTTGACCAGTATATTACCTTTGTTTCTTTCCATTTCTTTATGATTAAGTTATTCTCACCTCTTACTTGAGGGATAGTCTGTTCCCGTTTCTGCTGTGCAAAGATACAGCAAATCGAATGCATAACATCAAGCTTGCTTGAATGTTTTGCTGAGATGCAGCGTATTTTCTGCAAAGATACAGCAAATCGAATGCATAACATCAAGCTTGCTTGAATGTTTTGCTGAGATGCAGCGTATTTTCTGCAAAGATACAGCAAATCGAATGCATAACATCAAGCTTGCTTGAGTGTTTTGCTGAGATGCAGCGTATTTTCTGCAAAGATAATTATTTTTATTTAATAAGGTATAAAAAAAGACCAGAAATGTAGTAAAAAAATGATTTACGTCAAAAAACACCCCGTCAATTTTGATATATTGTAATTTTATTGTACTTTTGCAAGTAATTTTAATTTGTATGAATCATAAATAACGAATAATGGGAGTATTTTCAAAACTATTCGGCCGCAAGACCGAGGATAAAAAAGTAGGCGGCATGGAAGACTACATGACGCTTGTCAGAGTGTATTTCCAGGCAGCCCTTGCTTCACAGTTGGGCATCACCAATTTGGCAATGTTGCCCGACCTTCGTGCCTTCAAGACTACATTCCGCGTTCCTACCCAGAACAACAAGTTAGGCCTGGGCGAGAAGGCGCATGTCAAGAAGATGATGAAGAGTGTCTATGATACCGATGACAATTTCTTCAAGGAGATTGACCAGAGCATTCGCAAGAAGTGTCACAAGTTGCAGGATGTCAATGTTTATCTCATCCAGTTCCAGACCTTCACCCAGGACCTCATGATGCTTCTGGGCAACCTGATGAAGTTCAAACTCCGTCTGCCAGGTTTCATGAAGAAGGCGCTCTACACCATGACTCAGAAAACCGTCGACGATATCTTCAACAAGAATGACTTCAACGACGCCAGTGTGGTGAAGACCGTCATGCAGCTTCGTCAACTCGACAAGCAGCTGTGCTTCAGTCAGCAGTGGGTCACCGATTTCGCCTTCCAGGTGTTGATGCTTGCCAAGAAGGAGCCACGTCCATCCGATGAGGAAATCGAGAAGGCAAAGGGAAAGTTGGGCAAGTAATTTCACTTAATTTGTATCAAATTCACAAATAGTTGACGGAATATTTGCAATTTTGAAATATTTCCGCTATATTTGTACCCAAAATAGAGAGTAATGAGTGCTGATGAAAAGACAATCAATACGTTTGCCACACGTGTTAGGCAGTTGATTCTTGAGTTTGGAAAGCTCAAGCAGGAGAATGCCGAACTCTACGAGATGGTGGATGAGCGCGACGCCCAGATCAAGGCGCTGCAAGAGAAGTTGTCCCAGGCAGAGCACGATTACAACAGCCTGAAAATGGCTAAGATGATGACAATTTCGGATGCCGACATGGAAGCTACGCAGAAGCGCGTTGCCAAGCTCATCCGTGATGTCAACAAGTGTATAACGCTACTGAGCAATCAATAAGTCGGAGCGATGGCAGATCAGGAACAAGAGAAATTACTCATAAGATTACATATCTATGACACCGACCTCTCGGTCAAGATACCGCGAGAGGACGAGGAGTACTATCGTAAGTCAGGCAAACTGATTAATGATATTGTCAACTCGTATTCCAAGATTTTCAAGGGACGCAAGAGCGACAAGGAGATTCTTTACATGTCGCTCCTCGATATCGCCTTGAGATATGAGAAGGAGTCGGGTCGTAACGATACTGCACCTTATCACGATATTCTCACCCGCCTTACTGCCGAGATTGAGGACACCCTGAAGTAGTAAGAGTGTTTTTTCTCCGTCCGTTTGTTTGCCCCGTTGTCTTAAGGATGCCGGGCAGTAGCTGTTGCACAGGCGAGAATATTAATAAATCATTTATATATAATAAAATAATGGTAGTAACAATCATAGCAACCCTTGTAGCCCTCGTATTGGGAGGAGCCTTAGGGTTTTTTATTTTCCGTTATGTCATTACAGGGAAATATAACGAAATGATCGCCGCCGCCAACAAGGAGGCGGAAGTAGTGAAGGAAAAGAAACTGCTCGAAGTAAAGGAGAAGTTCCTCAACAAGAAAGCAGAGCTGGAGAAAGAGGTGCAGCAGCGCAACTCACGCATTCAGCAGAGCGAGAACAAGCTCAAACAGCGTGAGATTTCGCTCAACCAGCGCCAGGAAGAGCTCGGCCGCCGCAAGCAGGAGGTAGAGCAGAACAACCAGCGCGTGGAGAACGAGAAGAAACTCCTTGCCCTGAAGCAGCAGGAGTTGGAGAAGATGCAGCGTCAGGAGCAGGAGAAGCTTGAGGAACTCTCTGGTCTGAGCGCTGAGGAAGCTAAGCAGCGCCTCATCGAGAGCTTGAAAGGTCAGGCAAGACTCGATGCTGCCAGCTACGTCAACGAGATCATGGACGATGCCAAGCTCAATGCCAACCAGCAGGCCAAGAAGATCGTTATCCAGACCATCCAGCGCGTGGCCACAGAAACGGCTATAGAGAATTCTGTCAGTGTCTTCCATATAGACAACGACGAGGTGAAGGGCCGCATCATCGGTCGTGAGGGTCGCAACATTCGTGCCTTGGAAGCAGCCACTGGTGTTGAGATTGTTGTAGACGACACTCCTGAGGCCATCGTCATCTCTGCCTTCGACCCCGTGCGCCGCGAGGTATGTCGTCTGGCCCTCCACCAGTTGGTAGCCGACGGACGTATTCATCCAGCCCGTATTGAGGAAGTTGTAGCCAAGGTGAAGAAGCAGCTCGAGAATGAAATTATCGAAACCGGTAAGCGCACCGCTATCGACCTCGGTATCCACGGCTTGCATCCTGAGCTGATTCGTATCATTGGTAAGATGAAGTACCGTTCATCATATGGTCAGAACCTCTTGCAGCATGCACGTGAGACAGCCAACCTCTGTGCTGTCATGGCATCTGAGTTGGGCTTGAATCCTAAGAAGGCTAAGCGTGCAGGTCTTTTGCACGATATTGGTAAGGTGCCAGACGAGGAGAGTGAGTTGCCTCACGCACTCTATGGTGCCAAGATTGCCGAGAAGTTCAAGGAGAAGCCAGACATCTGCAATGCCATCGGTGCACACCACGACGAGATGGAGATGAACACTCTTCTTGCTCCAATCGTTCAGGTTTGCGATGCTATCTCTGGTGCTCGTCCTGGTGCACGTCGCGAGATTGTTGAGGCATACATCAAGCGTCTCAACGACCTTGAGGCAATAGCCATGAGTTATCCTGGTGTTACCAAGACCTATGCCATCCAGGCAGGACGTGAGCTTCGCGTCATCGTGGGAGCCGACAAGATGAACGACGAGGAGAGCACCAAACTCTCTGACGAGATTGCCACCAAGATTCAGAACGAAATGACCTATCCTGGTCAGGTGAAGATCACCGTCATCCGCGAGACACGCAGCGTAGCATACGCCAAGTAATCGAAAGTATAATAACACTTGATTTATATCGAGGGAGCTGTCTGATGAGACGGCTCCCTTTTTTCTTACGACATGGGCGAAGTCAAAATTCGAAAATGACTAATGACTAATGACTATAATTCGGAAAAACTAAAATGACTAATGTGACTTACGTTTTTCCCTCGATAGTGTCATCATGTGGGTCTTAATAGATGACCAAAGCTGCTCATCTATTATGACCTCTCTTGGTCATAATAGATGCCTTCTGCAGGGCTCTTGGAGCACTTGTAAAAGAACAGAGATAAGCCTTACATCAAGGTTTATGCAGCAAACAGCAACCATAGGTGAATATAGTTTCATCTCTCCACATAACTCTATTAGTGAACTAATGGAAGCATATTTGTCTCTCTGAAGATTTTACTGATTAAGTTTAGTCATTAGTCATTAGTCATTTTCGAATTTTAGGCATACGATTATGTGGTAATATGGTGAAAAACTTCCTCTTAGGCATACGAGTGCATGCCCGTGAGGAAGTAGTTTACTCCGAAATATGTCATGACGATGCTCAGGAAGGCAAGGGTCATGTAGACGTGGTAGGCGAGGGGCTTGCGGAACAGGGGCAGGCTCTGTGTGTGAACCACTACGGCGTAAATCATGAAGGTGATGAGCGCCCAGGTTTCCTTGGAATCCCAGCTCCAATAGTTTCCCCAGCTCACGTTTGCCCAGATAGCACCTATGAAGATGCCGAATCCCATCGTGGCAAGGGCAGGATAGAGGAACACACGGCTCAGCGCCTGAAGCTCCTCTCCATGCGAGCGTAGGAAGATTCCCATGACGCCGCAGAGGAAGGTGAGCGACAGCAGGGCGTAGCTCATCATGATGATGCTGACGTGGATGCTGAGAAGGGGACTGTTGAGAACGGGCATTATCTGTCCGATGGCAGGGTCCATCTGGTTGATGTGGCTCACCAGGAGGAAGAAGCCTGACAGCAGGAAACCGAAGACCATGACGAGGCGGATGCGCCATTGCATCACGAGGCTGATGAGCATCACAAACCATGCCACGGTGAGCATGCTCTCATAGCCGTTGGACATGGGTACATTGCCGCTTACTATCCATCTCAGCGCCAAACCGAAGGTGAGGGCAAGGAAAGAAACGCCCAACAGGGCGGGCAGGGCGATGTCGAAAACCTTCAGGCTGCGCTGTTTTGTGATGCGATAGACTGTGTAGAACAGGGCGATGAAACCTAACGTGAGGTTTACCATAAAGAGGATGGTGGCAAAGGGGAAGCCATTGAGCATCCGTTCTGCACGATATTGCACACTGGAGGGAAGCGAGTTGCCGCCGCTCACCTGCTGATACGTCTTCATTTTGTCGAAGAAGATGTTTACTCGCTCCGTGTTTCCAGCCTTTACGTCGCCATAGAGCAACGAGAAGACGTTGGTGATATAGAGCGCATGCTGATGTTCCACTGCCTTAGGTAATCGGTCGGAAGGCGAGAACCAAGTGGTGGTACCAGCCTTGATGAATGGATTCTCCTTGGTGGCACGTACATTCTTAGGGAAGGTATAAGGCAATACCTTGAGCGATACGCCACGGCGCAAGTCCATTATGAGTTGTATCTTTCCATCGATGTCGGCAGCTTGCTGATGGAACTTGTCTTGTGCCCCATTGTAATATTCCTGCACATATTGGCCGATGATGTAACCGCCCATCTCCTTGTTGAAGAACTGGTTGATGGAGCAATAATCCGGCAAGTTCATCGCTGTCTTCAACTCTCCACTCTTCACCTTGATGAAGGGTTCGCTTGCCCATTCGTCTCCGTAGAATATCCAACCGGTCAAAACTTGTTCGGCTGTCAGTCCCTTGTAGCTTCTAGCACCATATATCTTCTTGCAGAAGTCGAGTGCGTAGGTTTGAACAGGACAGATGCGGTCGTTATAGAGGATATTCAACTCGCCAAACTTCTCTGCGGTAGCCTTTGGCAAGACTACGCTTTGTAGATTCTCCAGCGTAGAGCCTTCTGAGATTTCTTCCATGGCAGAACTACCACAACCTGCTGCCATCATTTGGTTGTAGGAAGTATGGTTGAATCCCATTCCTCCCATTCCGAAGAACAGGGCAATCATCAAAGCCCCCTTCTTCAGCAGCTGACTTGCCAATAGTTTGCGATAGCTTGCCTTAGGGTCGATGAGCATCCAAATCAGTGAGATGAAGAGGATGGCATAGCCTGTATAGGTGACAGGGATGCCGTATGGGTCGGCGTTGATGGCGAGTACGCTTCCCTTGCCGTCCTCATCATAGGAAGACTGGTAGAAGCGGTAGGAGCGATGAGAGTAGATATTATTCATCGACACCTGTCCTTCGCTCTTATCGTTGCCGTCGTTTACAGTAAACTTGGAAGAGTAGTCAGCGACCGCTTGTGTACCATCGTGCAGCTTCGTCTCGAAGTTTTGCAGGCAGAGCGAGAAAGGTAGTTTCTCCTCTTGCATCCCCATGCCATCTTGCGAATCGGAAGCTGCCATATAGGTATCGGTCGGTTGCCCTATACGTAGATGAATCATTCCTCTTTTGGCGGAGATATGCGTGAGCAGTGCGCCTGCGAGGATAATGACAAAGGAGAGGTGGAGTGCAAGCGTAGAGGCACGCTTCACCTTTCGCTTGATGATATAGAATACACCGAGGGCTGCCATTACTGCCCACATCAATATAAACCACCATGCGCCATAGTAGTGGGCATGGACATAGTCTGTACCCTGGCTCTTCTCCACGATGCTGGCGACAGCCATGCTAATGAGAACAAGAATGTAAAGGGTGAAAATAATCTTTTTGACCATTTTGTTAATACAATTCGTTCATGTCGAAAAACATTAATCGCGTATGTTTGTTATAGGAAGAAAGCCATTATAGTCGGCATCACCGCAATCGAATGGCTTAATGTCTTCATTGTTTTTAATGCGTTTTAATTTCATTTTCGCTTTGCCTTATAGTATCGGCGTTTCTCTGATTGGTCTTGCCATAATAATACCTCCTATTTTGTTGATTTTCGTATTTCTGCTGCAAAGTTACGATTTCCTTTTGAGAAGACAATGCTTTTTAGACAAGTATTTACACGATATGATGTAAAAAGCTGCCAAGTCCACGATGAAACTTGGCAACTTCTTTATTGATAATGTTTTGCGATCTAATATACCAATGAACTCACAAATATTAGATGGAGCGCAAGAACATCACTACGGCGTCACGGTCTGCCTTGGGCAAGTTGTAGAATTTCACCGCAGAGTAGTATGCCTGGCTGTTCTTGCTGTAGCAATGCCACATGATTGCCTCTACCTCGTTGCGAGCACGAGCATCGTGCAAGCGATCCTCGGCACCACTGTTAATCAGTGAGAGACCGCGTCCCCAAAGTGGAGTGGTACGGCACCATGAACCATGAATGTCGTTGATCATGTCCAACTTGTGCTGGATAAAGTCTGAATATGGATAAATCTTCTGTCCAGGGTAATGTGGAAGGTCCTTGCCTTCGATAATCTTGGAGCGACCATAGTTGTCAGGACCAGTGGTCCAAGACTGCTTGTGACAATTGGTGCAACCCATGCTCATGAATAGTTCCTTGCCATGCTGTACACTAGGATTGTTCAAGTTGCGCGCACGTGGTACGGCGATACCTCTATGCCAAACGATGAAAGAGTGATATTGATCGTCTGTCATCTCAGGCTTGAAGTTGTAGTACTTGTTGTCGTAGAGATTGACATTGTCATCTGGTGAGAGCAAGTAAGCCAAAGCCTCCTTGATACCTTCTCTTGTACCGTCATAATAGTATGGATGCAAGCGTGAGGAAGGGTTTTTGCCTTCAGCCATCACCTTGTCTATGACATCTTTGTTCTCTGACATGGCTTTTGCCCAAGCTGGTGTAGAGCAGATATGCTTGATGTCTGAGCGTAAGATGTTCAACTCATCCCAAAGAGCTACGTCGTTCTGGAGGCATCCCTCCAAGAGGTCATAGTTGAAACGCTTCACGAATTTCTTTCCAAAAGCATCCTCTGCATAGGCTTCGTCCTTCAACTTCTTGGCATTGTTGTCCCAAAACTCTGGGTTCAACTCTGTGTGCTCACTCTCTGCTTTGTATTGAGCCTCAATGTCCTCGTTGGAGAGGGCATCGATCAAACCCAAACCTTGGAAGTTGCAAGATGCGATGAGGCGCACGGCATAATTGCTAGGTTGAGGATCTGCATTGAAGGCATCCTGTGGAATAGACACCTCAGGATAATGCAATGAGAATGCCTCTCCGTCAGGAAATCTCATGGCGAGTCCACTTGGCATAGAGGTTACGTCTTTCCAAGTGATGGTTACCTTGTCTGGATTCAATTGTGGCAAGAATGGGGAGTCTGCCATCGTCATGGTAAATGTGGTGAGCTGGTCGATAGGTTCGCCATTGTTGCTGCCTGGTGCGTCTGGATAATAGACAGATACAATGTAGCCATTGCCCATCACAGGTTTGAAGTCGTTGCGGCTATGGCCATGAGCATAACCGCCTGCGTGGCAGTATTCACAAGCACGGCGTGAGGCACAAGGTCCCCATCCCTTATAAGGCTCGTTGCTCAGCGTGTATGGTGTACTAGCCATCAAATCGCCTTGGTTGAAACGTGCTGTAAAGCCTTGATTGGTTACTGCTGGTGTTTCATCCTCGTAGCAATTGGAGGAAACGTTTTCCGTAGTTCCCAGTTCACCACCAGGAAGCCATTCTTCTGCTTTGAAGTTGCCTACCGCTTGTCCGAAGTATTTGGCATCAGACTCAATAGGTTCTTTCTTTTCTTCTTCGTTTGGCGTGTTTTCATCAGAGCATGAGCCTAGTAGTAGGACGGAACTCATCAAAAACACACTTGTCTTCAAAAATTGATTCATAAATGTTTCTATTTTTATAGGTTGATTTTTTATCATTAGTAGAAGTGTTGTTCAACATGAAAAAGGGCAGAGCGAATATTTGCGATTCACTTTGTCCTTTATCTTGTTGATTCATATATTTCTTGCGGAATAGTTTTTCAAGAAATTGTTTTATGAAATGCAGCTTGCAGAATATTAGATAGACTGGAGGAACTTAACCACTGCATCGCGGTCGGCCTTCGAAGCTTTGTAGAAGTTGAGGGCTGAGTGGTAGGCGTGGCTGTTCTGGCTGTAGCAGTGCCACATGATGGCCTCTACCTCGTTGCGGGCACGGCAGTCGTGCAGACGGTCTTCAGCTCCGGTACACATACGTGACAGTCCGCGGCCCCACAATGGAGTGGTGCGGCACCAAGAACCATGAATGTCGTTCTTCATGTACAGCTTGTGCTGCAACATGTCAGTGTATGGATAGATGGTCTGGTTCTTGTAGCGTGGCAATGGTTTGCCGGCTATCATGTTAGGAGTCCAGTAGTTGTCATTGCCTGTCTTCCATGATGGGCGGTGGCAGCTGGCGCAACCCCACTCCATGAAGAGCTTCTTGCCGCGCTGTACGTCCTTGTTGTTCAGGTTGCGTGCACGCGGAATGGCCAGACCTCTGTGCCATACCATGAAGTCGTAGAAGTTGTTGGATGTCATCTCGGGCTGGAACTTGTGCCACTGGTTGTCGAACTGGTTGGTGGAAGGCAGCAGCAGGTTGTAGACAGCCTCCTTGATGCCCGCATCAGTACCGTCGGCATAGTAGGGTGACTGTGGGTTTGCCTTGATTTTGGCAATCACCTCTGGGTCTTCCGACATTGCCTTTGCCCATGCTGCTGTAGAGTAGAGCTTGGGGCGGTCTGGACGGCTCACATTGGTGATGTTCCAGATGGCGTTGGCACCAGGACCGTCCTGCAGAGAGGCACGTGTCAGGGCATAGGTGAATCGCTTGATGGCCTTGTATACGCCCGTCTTGCCTTCGCCGCCATCGGCAAACTGGCCGTCAGTGCCCCAGGTAGAGTAGTAGGCGCCGGCTGCCATCTGCTCGCCAGCAGCATCCCAGAACTTAGGGTTGAGATACTCTGATACGTTCATACCGGCACTCTTGAAGTAAGCTGCCTCAGAGGCATACTGCTTCTCGATTTCCTCTTGTGGAATAGCATCAAGCAGACCTGTGCCAATCACACCGATGGTAGACTCTAAGCGCACGGCGATGTTGGATGGAACAGGGTTGGTATGGAAGGCTTCAGAAGGAATGGTCACCTCAGGATAGATGAGGTCGAAGGTCTCGCCGTCGGCAGGGAACTTCATGGCCAGTCCACTCTCCATGGTGCTTACGTGCTCCCACTGAATCTTGATTTTGTCAGCCTCGATAGGAGCCTTGAATGGGTCGGCAGCGCCTGTCTGAGGCATACCTGTCACCTCGCCGATATAGTTTCCGTCGTTGCTTCCTGGTGCATCGGGTGTGTAGATGGCCATCAGGTAGCCGTTACCGTTGCCATAGGCGATGGCATAGCTGTCCTGTCGCATACCATGTCCGTAGCTTGGGTGGCAGTCGAGACATGACTTGCGCAGATAGGCAGGACCTACGCCCTTGAAGGCACCATTGTCGACGGTGTACTGGCGTTCGAAGAACATCTCGCCCGTCTTGAAGTTGTCGTGAAGTCCCTGCTCGTTGACGGCAGGAGCCTCGTCCTCATAACAGCCGGAGTTGACATTCTCTGTGGTTCCCAGCTCGCCACCAGGATACCATTCCTCTGCGGTAAAACCATCCTGGGCTTTTCCTACATAGTTGGCATCCGACCCCATAGAGTTGTCGGGTTTTTGTGGGTTGCTGTTCTCTTCGGAGCAGCTGTTCATTGTCATCATGGCCAATGCCGCAGCAAATGACCATACCAAATAATGTTTCTTTTTCATAATGTTCCTTTTGGGGGATAAAGTTTTTTCTAGCGCACAACGTAGCCTTGAGTACAATGACTCAAGGCTACGTATATATTATTTTATTGATGTTTTGTGAGTTCCTAAGTTACTTTGCACTCTGGCGTCCGATCCATGTGCCGGCTGCGTTCAGTTCGTCGTCGAGATCCTTGATCTTGTCGATGGCATTCTTTACTGCCACAGAACCTGGGTCAGCCAGGAAGTAACCCTGTGCAGCTGTTGCATCATCGAGTGACTTCAGGGCTGCGGTCAGTGCATTCTGCAGTTTGCTCAAGTCAGGATAGTTGAGGCTTGAGAGAAGCGACATGATAGAGTTGGCTGCTGGAGAGGTGGCGTTGACGTCGCGTGTGCCATAGAGTGTGTTCTTGATAGAGTAGAGGTTGTCCTTGTAGTCTACGAAAGAACGATGGCTGTAAGGCGACTCGATGTAGTCTCTTGACTCTTTCTCACCATCCTCGGTTGTTCCGCCCTGATTGTTCAATACACGCCATGCCTGACCGAGTTTCTGCTCCTGTACCTCGTTGCAGATGTTGGAGCAACCGCCAATGAAGATCTGGTTGATGGTGCCTGGCCAAGACTGATAGCCTGTGGTCTGTGCAGGGGTGAGCAGATACTGACCGTAGCACATGGTGCCTTTGGCAGCGACGAAGCCATTATAGCGCATGCTTGAGAACACGTAGCTGTTATCCTGGAGCACCTGCTTGGTGTCGTTGCTGGCAGCGTTGCCCATCCATGTGAACTCCAGCATGGCTGTCATGTTCTTCACATCGCCAGCCACAGCAGCGAGGAATGCCAATTCGTCGATGCCCTTTACTGAGGTCATGCCTTCTTCTGTCTCATTGGCCTTGAAAGCATCAACAGTGCGGTTCTGACCCTCACGGAAGAGGACGAACTCCATACCATGGAAGCCCAATACAGTCTGGAACTGCTCGTTCTTGTCGGAAACGAACTTCTCTGGAGTATCGCTCTTGAAGCCGGCAATGAGGCTGGCATTGGTCAAGGCTGAAACCAACTCCTCGTGGCCGAGTGGCCATGAGTCGATGTGTGGGTCGATATTGTTGTCGGAAGCTGAGCCATAGAGGAAAGCCTCACTGCGCTCCCACTCACGGCGTGCGTTCTTGAAAGCCTCGCAGGCTGCGTCGATCTGGCTCTGTGTCATGGTGCCAGCCTCTGCTGCCTTGTAGAGCGTTGTGCAGGTGGTGTAAAGTTCGCGTGAGTTCTTTGCCAAAGCCTGGTAAGTGGGGTAAACTACATTCTCGACGTAAGCCTTGGTGGTTTTCTGCATCGCGAGATCAGACGAGTTGATGGTAGTTGTAGCCTGACCTACGTTGGGCAGATCGAAAGTTGTGTCGTCATCGCTGCCGCATGAAGCAAAGCAGAGTGCCAAGCCACCCATCATGAATGACAAGGCCAATTTCTGAATTTTTTTCATTTGTTTATCTTATTATTATTAATGAATGTATACTTCTCTAACTTCTTTAACTTCCCCATTTGCGAAAGTTGTGTATGTTTTTTAGATCGAAATCCTCATTCTGCGATTACAGGAAGAAACCCTGGTAGGCGACGCCGATGTTGAGGGCAGGCTCGTCGTTGTACTGGCTTCTGAACTTGCGCAGGTTGTACTCTGCTTTCACGCAGATTTGCTTGATGGGGTAGTAGTTGATACCGCCGGCGAAGATCTGTCGCTTGGTGTACTGCTTGGTGGTGTTGTTGAGATAAGAGTCGTAATACTCGTAGTGACCGAAGACATACAGTTTCTGGTTATCTGCACGCAACTTCTCTATCTGTGAGAATACATCGTAGCCCACCTCAAACATGGTGGCGATGGCATGGCTTCCGAAAGCCTGGTTGGTCTCGTAAGGCTTCACATACTGCACGCCTGGCTTTACCAGCTTGCTGATGGCAGCGGCATCGCTCACGTAGCCATAGTCTACATTGCCTCGTGCCATCCAGTTGTGGGCCTTGTAGGTGAAGTCGAGTGCTCCGAGGAAGATGTTGCCCTTCAGTTTCTTGTTGTTGCCTTTCTCCATATCGTGGGGCACACTGTTGTGCATGGACTGTCCGAAATAGCCACTCAAACCGATGCGCAGACCAGGGATGGTGTAGTTGTCGACACGGGCAGAAAAGCCATACTTGTTGGCTGTCTCAAACTCGAAAGGCTTCGTGGTGCCAGGCTTGATCCAGTTGAGCGAACTGAACTGATAGGCATCGAGTCCCGCGAGGAACTGGGCTTCGTAGCGGAAGTCGCCATGACGTCCCCATACCGAAACACCCGTCTGGTGCCAGGTACAAGGCAGGATAGTGTTCTCGCCTTCAGGACGATATACGGTGAAGAAGTTGAGGGGTTCGTGATAAGCATTGGTCAGACCTACAGGCACAACGATGTGTCCAGCACGGATGTTGAGGAACTTGCCAAATGATTTCTGAATCCAGAACTGTTCCAGCTCTACCTCACCGCCTTTCTCCTGTTCCTGTTCAAACTCGATAGCCTCCTCTGCCTCATATTCGATGGCAGAACCTGTGCCTCCGTGCTCAAACTCGATCTCGGTGCCGAATGTCCAGCCTTTGCCAAAGTCGTAGCCTAAATAGATGACTGCATGAGGAATGTCGAATCGTCCATGGCTGGGGTCGTCCTTATGGAGCGAGGCTGAACTGTATCGGTTTCCGCTGTCGCTATAGAAGTTACGGCTGAAAGCCACTTCGCCATAGCCGCCTATGCTGAGGCGCTTTCCGTTGACATGCTGCATCACGCTGTCGGCAGCAACTACTTGTGCGTCGGCGCTTGCCAACCCAGCAACCAACGCTGCGGACATCAATCCAATTCTTAAAATGTTCATTTTTATTTGTTTAGAAATGTTATCTGTTTGTTATTCTAACATTAAAAGAAAAGAGCGCAGATGTTTGTTGCGGTCTTGATACTTAAGAGGCTTAGTATCTCCTTAAAGCCAATAGACTTGATAAGGAATTACGCAGCTCTATCGCTCGGGAGTGGCAATCATCACTGCGCTCTTTCTCGATTTCGGGTGCAAAGGTAAGGCGTTTTAAAAAATCTTGCAATACTTAAAAGTTGGTAAACTGCGGCATCCCCATTTTTAGGTATTGCGAGTTTCAGATGTTTTTTGTAATTTTGCAGCGGAAACAAAAACATGATGAATGTCCGCTCTTAAACGTACATGATTTAGGTCTTAAAAGTATACAACAACGATGAAAAATCAAAAGATGTATGAAGCTGATGACAAGATGATCAGCATTATTCGCGATAATTACAACATCCTTCAGAGCTTGGGTAGTTTCGGTATCAATCTGGGCTTTGGCGACAAAACGGTGAGAGAGGTTTGCGAGGAACAGGCGGTGGATACTTATACTTTTTTAGCGGTGGTAAACTTCACCATCAATGGCTATAAGGAGTACGACAATGCTTCGCGCCTGTCGTTGCCTACACTACTGCATTATCTCAAGGCCTCGCATGCTTACTACATTGATTTTCAGTTGCCTTTCATCCGCAAAGAGTTGGTGGAGGCGCTCGACGAGAACGATAATCTGGCCCGACTTATTCTCAAACTATACGATGAGTATGCGCACAGCATCACCAATCATATGAAGTATGAGGAGAAAGCCGTCTTCCCTTACGTACAGTCGCTTATTGACGGTACGGCACCAGTCAACTTCGACATCGAGACGTTCTCTAAGCATCACGTGCAGATAGACCTGAAACTGAAAGAGTTGAAGAATATCATCATCAAGTATTTGCCTTCTGACGGATTGCACAACAATCAGCTTAGTGCCACACTTTACGACATATATAATAATGAGGAATGGCTCAACCTGCATTCGCAGGTAGAGGAGGAAATCTTCATTCCTGCCGTGCGCAACGAGGAACGAAAGCTGAAACAAAATGATGTGAGTGTTAAAATATCCAATATGATCAACCAGACACCGCAGAGCGATGAGCAGTTGAGCGACCGTGAGAAAGACGTCATTGTGGCTTTGGTACAGGGCATGACCAACAAGGAGATTGCCGACCATCTGTTTATCTCCATCAACACGGTGATTACTCATCGCCGCAACATAGCCCGTAAGCTGCAGATTCATTCACCTGCCGGTCTTACTATCTATGCCATCGTCAACAATCTGGTGGATATTTCGAGTGTAAAATTATAAGCAGGCATCATATCTTGTTGATGTCCACATAGCCATGCATCACGGCATAGATAGTAAGTGAGGAGACCGACTTCAGTCCTAATTTCTCCTGAATGTTCTTGCGGTGCGTGATTACGGTAGAGAGGCCGATACACAAAGTATCGGCTATTTCTTTGTTTATTTTGCCTTGTGCCACGAGTGCCAATACCTCGGTCTCGCGGTCGGAGAGGACTTTCTCCTTATTGGATGCGGGCAGGGCTGGAAGGTGCTCGCCATGAGGATGACCTATCTTCTGAAGGGCAAGCAGATGTTTTACAAGTGTTTCTTCGGGCACACTCACGCAGAGACAATGGAAATCGTTGAGCTGTGAGTTGGGGTCGTTGCTGGGCGTGAGCACGATGGTGTGGTGTGCTCGCTGTCCCTGCACGAAGAAGTTACGATGTGCCAGCACAATGTGCATGGACACAAAGTAATGGATGAAGCGGTCAGGATTGTTTGACTCAAACTCAGCAAAGCTGCCGAAGGTGCAAATATTCATCATCGGCATAACGGTTTCCAATAATTGCTTGAGTCCCATCATGGCGAGTGTGTTGTTCTCGATGATAGCCATTTCGGGCATCCTGCCTTGCATCCTGTCGTCCTTATGCAGGGCTCTCATTGCTTCTTCGTTCATGATTTCTATTTTTTGTTTTTATCTAAAGTTATGTCTTAACTCCTTAACTCCCTTCAACTCCTGAAAATCTCCTGTTTATAAGAACGGTGTCAGTACCTTGGCGGCAAACCACCCTCTGAATCTCTGCCAGCCAGTTCGCCACTCGCGCCACTTCTTCTCGGTGAGCAGGAAACTGTCAGCCTTGTCCTTGTCGAAGAGGTCGGTGAGCTGCTTGGTGGTCTGTGGGTCAATGATGACAGCATTCTCCTCGTAGTCCCAGCGCAGGCTTCGGGCATTGAGGTTGGCGCTTCCCACCGTGCAGAATTTACCGTCCACCATGATAATCTTGGTGTGATGGAATCCTGGTGTGTACATCCAGATGTGGCATCCTGCTTTCATCAGCTTGTGCGCATTGTAGAATCCACAGTCGGGCGTCAGGGGAATGTCGCTCTTGGTGGAGAGCATGATTTCCACTTTCACGCCTCGCTTGGCTGCATTCTTGAGTGCCTTCTTCAGTTTGTGACTCAGGGTGAAGTAGGGACTGATGAGCTTGATGCTGTCCTGTGCATCGTTGATGGCGTTGACATAGAAGTAACGTATGATGTCCTTCGAAATGTGTGGCTCGCGGTTGATGATGCCCACCATCTTGTGATAAGCCGTGGCTGTGGTGTCGGGCTTGAGTCCGTCTACCAGGTAGTCCTGACGTTTGGCACGGAAGTATTCTGCGCCATGTATATGCTGTCCACTCACCTTGTTCCACATTTTCAGGAAGATGGCCTGCAGCGTGTTCACCTCGTCACCGTCGATGCGGCAGTGCATGTCGTTCCAGGAACCCACAACCTCTGTTCCCTTGATGTAATAGTCGGCCACGTTCATACCGCCTGTATATGCTATTTGTCCGTCGATGACAACAATCTTGCGGTGGTCGCGGTTGAAGATGGCGTGAACCCAGGGAAACTTCACAGGTTTGTATTCATAAATCTCTATGCCGTTGGCACGAATCTCCTTGATGTGTCGTTTGCGTAAAGGTTTGTTGTTGGATGAGTTACCGAAACCATCATAGAGGGCTCTAACCTTGACTCCCTGCTTTGCTTTCTCAGCAAGCAGGTCGAAGAGCAAGCCGGCGATGCTGTCGTTGCGGAAGTTGAAATACTCTAAGTGCACACTTTTCTTTGCCTGGCGGATGGCCTGGAACAGATCGTCGAACTTCTCCTGACCGTTCATCAGGAGTATGACGGAGTTGTTGTGTGAGAATCGAATGCCTTTTTCTCTCAACTGGTTGACAATGACCGAGTCACTACTCTCTTTCGTGTGATGGTTGGCAAGCTGTAGGCTGTCTTGTGCGCTGCACAGCGAAGAAAACAGCATGATGCTTGCAGTTAATAATAGGTATCTGAGTCTCATTCTGAATTATTGATGTTGTTTCCTCTCTTTTTACACCATGCAGGCATAGTGGTCAACGATGCCCAGAAGATGTTTTTCGTCGTCCATCACCAATACGGTGTGTACCTTGTATTGGTGCATGATGTGCTGTATCTCTGTAATCTTGGTGGTTGGCGCCACGTGTTTGGGAGATGTCGTCATGATGTCGCTCACAGTCTTGTTGAAGAACTCTGCCTGCCATTTCTCCATGGCACGACGTATGTCGCCATCAGTGATAAGTCCGATGACACGGTTTTCCTTGTCTACCGATACGCCCAGTCCCAATTTTCCCTTGCTCACATGAATGATGGCCTCGCCCAAGTGCATGTCTTTAGGAATGATAGGCAGGTCTTCCTTCTTCATCACGTCCTCGGCTGTGGTGAGCAGGCGCTTTCCCAACTCTCCACCAGGGTGGAACTGTGCAAAGTCGCGTGGCTTGAAATGGCGTACCTGCATCAGCGCAATGGCTAAGGCGTCGCCCATGGCAAGTGCGGCTGTGGTGCTGCTTGTAGGAGCGAGGTTGAGCGGGCAGGCTTCCTTTTTCACCTTCACCGTGATGTGGTAGTTGGAGTATTTTGCCAACAGCGATTGAGGATTGCCTGTCATCGAGATGATAGGTACGTTCATGTGGAGCACCATGGGGATGAATCGCAGCAACTCGTCGGTTTGTCCGCTGTTGCTTAGCGCCAGAACCACGTCCTTATCAGTCATCACACCCAGGTCGCCGTGATAAACGTCGAGTGGATTGATGTAGAAGGCAGGAGTTCCTGTCGATGCCAGGGTGGCAGCGATCTTGGCTCCTACGTGTCCACTCTTTCCTACACCGGTCACGATGATTTTTCCTTCGCAGTGGTACATCAGGTCGACAGCCTTCTCGAAGTTGTCGTCCAACAATGCTATTTGGTCTAATATGGCTTCGGCCTCTTCGCGCAGAGCCTCTTCGCCATAGTGACGGATAGTCTTGTCCTCTATATGTTTGTTTTTTTCTGTCATGATTTATAAATACTTAAACTGAAAAGATATAGCTGCTAAGCCAATAAGTCAGCGATTAATACTTCAAGTTTGTCGAGTTCCAACATGTTGGCAGCATCGCTTTTCCCGTTGTCCGGGTCGGGATGAACCTCGAAGAAATAGCCTGTGGCTCCGAAAGCCTTTGCAGCCATGGCCATTGCTGGAACGAACTTGCGGTCGCCTACTGTTTTTCCGTTGCCTGCACTGGGGCGCTGTACGCTGTGTGTGCAGTCCATGATGACTGTGGGCACAATCTCTTTCATGTCGGGAATGTTGCGGAAGTCAACTACCAGGTTGTTGTAGCCGAAACTGTTGCCTCGCTCTGTGAGCCATACTTCCTTGGCACCGCTCTCCAGGGCTTTCTCTACAGGATATTTCATATCTCTGCCACTGAGGAACTGTGCTTTCTTTATATTTACCGTCTTACCTGTATGGGCAGCAGCCACCAAGAGATCGGTCTGTCGGCACAGAAAGGCTGGTATCTGCAGTATGTCGCACACCTGTCCTGTTGCTTCTGCCTGATAACTCTCGTGAATATCGGTCGTGATGCGTAGACCGTATTTCGATTTGATGTCTGCAAGCATCTGCAGTCCTTTCTCCAGTCCAGGACCACGGAAGGAATGGATGCTTGTACGGTTGGCTTTGTCGAACGAAGCCTTGAATATGATGTCTGTACCCAATTTCTGGTTGATGCGTACGAGTTGCTGGGCTACTGTGTCTAACAGTTCCATAGATTCGATGACGCAAGGACCTGCAATGAATGTTGCCATATAGTTGTTTCTTTTAATGTTTAAGTGTTAAATACTCAATGTTGGGTGTGAATTGTTTAATGCTCGATGTTAAGTCCTCAGTACTTATGCTTTCGCATTCAGTGCCGATTCTGCTGCATTGGTTTCTTCGGCTGATGCGGTTTTGATAGTTATCTCGCGCTGAGGGAATGGAATCTCGATGTTGTGCTCGTTGAGTGTATCGTAGATGCATTCCATAATCTTGCCGTCGTCCACATACTGTGTGAGTACATTCACCCAGACCAGAATCTTGAGTGTGATGCAACTGTCGTCGAAGCTTTTCAGCACGACTTTGACACCCTTCTCATGATAGATACAGTCGAGCTGGTTCAAGGCATCGATAAGAATCTGCTTCACATGTTTCACATTGGTGCCATAAGCCACGCCAACCTCTAAGACGTCGAGCTCATAACCATGGTTTCGGGTCATGTTCTTGTAATTCTTCGAGAAGAGCTGTGCGTTCTGGAAGGCTATCACCGAACCATCGGTGGCTTCGAGCATGGTCGATGTGTAGCTGATGCTGCTCACTCGTCCGCGCGTGCCGTCGCAGATGATATAGTCGCCCACCTTCACACGTCCCATCATCAGTGAGACTCCATAGTAGATATTTTCCAGAATGTCCTTGGATGCAAAACCCAGACCCGTAGACAAACCGGCAAAGATAGCCAAGAGCCATGACTTGCCAACCTGGAAGACGTTGAGGGCAACCATTAGCCAAATGCCCCAGACGATAACCTGCAGCACGTTCTTAAACATCACAATCTTGCTGGCTGCCGAGGCAGGGTCTTGCTTTTCGAAGTGATGGCGCATCAGATCGTTGGTGGTGATGTTGATATAGTTGAACAGGAAAAACAGGCAAGCCACAAGGCTGATGCTAAAGAGCGAGGCTGTGAAGTTGCTGGTTCTGATGTATTCCTTGTTGAAAATCATCCATGTGGTGTCGCTCATGTTGAATACGTCGGCTGCCCAATAGATGGCCACGATAAACGACAAGACACTTCCTGCAGGAATCAGCACCTTGTTGATAAACCGGAAAATCCATTTGTCGGTAATAGGCTTCTGCTTCAGGTTCTTGCGCTCTGCATAGACTTCCATCCAGTCTTTCAGACAGGTGATGCTCAGAATACAGGTGAGTTGCATCATCCACCAGATGATGATCTGCACCGACAGCAGGGTGAAGCCTATCCATGAACAGAAGGTACTGGCGGCAAAGACACAGAGCGAGATGTAGGCATACATCTTGTCCTCTCTCGGTACCAGCTTACTGTGGCGCTTGATGACGTTTGCTTGCCACAGCGAACAGACGAGCAGGATAGGGGGAAAAATGAAGTTGACCAGGCTGTTGGGTATCAAGATGATTCGGAACGTGATGACGAGGAAGCCCACCAGCATCAGGGGAGAATAGATGCGGAAGGCGCTCTTTATCTGGTCGTTGCCCACGCGGAGCAAGAGTGAAATCAGAATCACGCCTATGAGCCATGCAAACTCTACGAGCAGGCTGCATGCCATGATAACGAAGTTCTGATGAGCTGTAATGCGTATGATGCCCAAGAGAATGGCAAAGGTCACGACCGTCATCGCCATAATGATGCAGGGGCGCTTGGCCATGAAGTTGTCCTTGATGCTCTCAAAACGGCCTCGCTTCACCAGCTGTGTCACCACGATGCGGATGGTAAAAAGGTTGAGGGCAATAGAGACAATGCCATAGAAAATGATGATGCTGAAGAGGATGAAGATGATTCTCACGTCCCATTGCGACATCATGCCCGGAGCTGGTCTGTATTTCTCTGCCACCGATGTCTTGGCTTCCCTGTAATGGTTGCTTACATGCCGCAGGATAGTGAGATAGTTGTCGCCACCATTTTTGAAGATGCTGTTCTGTATCTCGGCATATCGTTGGTTGGCATAGTCGTTGAGCGACTTCAGTTTTCTCTCGGTTATGTCGTAGGCTCTTATATAGTCCTGCAACTGTTGCTGTCGCTCTATTAATTGTCGGCGGATGTTCACTGCCAAGGTGAGGTCTACGTTGCGGTTGAGTTGTGCCTCCTTGCTCATGAACATCGTATTCATGTTGTACAGATAGTTGATGAGCGAGTCAAATCGCGCCACCTCTATATTATTCTTGTTGATGAGTCCTCTGAACGGTGCCGCCTTCGACTTGAACTTATCAAACTGCTCAGTAGCTTCGTGGCAGGCGTATGTCAGGTCGAAGATGTAACCGTTGCGCTGCGAGTAGAGCATGATGGAGTTCTGGTCGGCTTGTGCCATGATGGTCATCAGTTCCTTGATGATTTGCTGCTGTTGCTGCTTGGCATATTCGTTCTGCTTCTCGAAGTCGAGATGATAGCTCGTCAGTTCAGTACGGAGCATGAAGAGCGTAGTGTCGAGGTTGGCCTCTTTGAGCACGGCATGGCTGGGTAGCAGGAATGCCACCCACATCAAGATGATTATCGATAATTTCTTCATATAGTCTTCTTTATTCGTCTGCAAAGTTAAGCAAAAATGAAGAAAGAAGCAAAAAGATAATTCCTTTTTTACGATTTTCGATACGATATGTTGTTTTTCCCGTTAAATTTATTACTTTTGCAGATACTATTTAACACTTAACATTTAAACACATTATATGACAACACTCATAGCTGACAGCGGAAGCACCAAGACAGATTGGGCACTTGTGGATGATGCTGGGCAAATTCTGTTCACCGGCAAGACACAGGGTATCAATCCTTTCCATCTCTCCGATGATGACATCTGGAAAATTCTTGCCGAGGAACTCACTTTACCCGAAGTACCGGCACGTGTGTTCTTTTATGGTAGCGGTGTTACCGAATCTATGAAGCCGCGCATGGAGCATCTATTGTTCCAACAATTTCCACAAGCAGAGGTCCATGCCGAGAGCGATTTGTTGGGTGCAGCCCGAGCCTTGTTGGGACGACGTTCAGGCATAGCCTGTATCTTAGGCACAGGCGCCAACAGTTGTCTGTATGATGGCGAACATATTCTTCTCAACACTCCTCCGCTGGGTTACATTCTTGGCGATGAGGGTAGTGGGGCTGTCTTGGGCAAGATGTTTCTCAATGGCATCTTCAAGGGTGCCCTGCCCGAGAGTCTGAAGCAGGAATATCTCTCTTGGTCGGGACTCGATTATCCCTCTATTATAAATAAGGTGTATCGTCAGCCTCTCGCCAACCGATACTTGGCTTCCATCGCTCCTTTCATTTCTATGCAGATGAAAAGGGTAGAAGAGGCAGCCGCCTCAGACAACAGTTGCCAGCATGCAGAAGTTTTAAGCCAGCACACAGAAACATTGCGTCTTCATGCCGAGGCTTTGCATCAAATGGTGGTCGAAGCCTTCGAACAGTTCTATCAGCGCAACATCACACCTTATCTTTCGTTTGTCGATTCTTCTCAAAACGTATCATCGCTCTCTGTTGCTTTTGTGGGAAGCATAGCCCACTACTTCGAGCAACCGCTTCGACAAGTCTTCGAACAACATCATCACCTTACAGTCTCTCAGATACTGAAGGCGCCCATGAAAGGGTTAGTGAGTTATCATCTACATTAAATGTTATAAAAGCCCAGATTATGGGCTTTTATTGTTAATATACCATGCAAAAATAACATTTCGTACATATCAAATTAACCAAATGGTACACTGGGGTTTGTAAAAACACGCTAATTTTGCCAACGTAATGCTCTCAGCGTTGAGACCATCAAGAAGTTGGTGGAAAAGAACCAGTTCTCATCTTTTCGTATGGTAGGAGCCTATGCTATGGGTTTTGCCACTCTGCTCTCATTCCCTTATCTGCAGAAGATGGTGGGAGGAAGTGATTTCTTCAATGGTTTCCGTTATGCAGTGCTGGCTATATGTTTGAGTATTGTCTGCATGGCAATGTAACCATAGAAGGACTCATTATCAACTATACTGTGTTTATGGCATTCGGTGAGGTAACCTGTATGATCTTTGGTGGACTATCACCAGTCTTTACTAAGACAGTCGGTTCTAAGCGTATGGCCTTTTTCTGGTCAGCATTGTTGTGTCTTGTCCTTTCTATTGCTTTCTTCTTTATTCCTATGAGTTCTGATTATATCTGGGTGATGATAGCTTTGGTGATACTCACCTCCATAGGTATCGGTATCTATTCACCATTGATGTGGTCGATGTATGCTGATGTGGCTGATTATCATACTGAGCATTTCGGAACCTCAGCTACAGGATTGATATTCTCCTCGGGTACGATGTCGCAGAAGTTTGGTACCGCTATCTCTGGTTCACTCATCGCTCTTTTCTTGGGTTGGGCTGGAGCCAATATGATAACAGATAAGATGGGAAATACAGTCATCGATCCTACTTCCATCACCGACTCTGTGCTTATGATGGTTTGGTCGCTCTTCTCTCTCTTCCCTGCTGTTATTGCCTTCTTGCTGATGGTATTGTCGTATAAATTTCCTATTAAGAAATAAAACGATAAACGATATGATGAATTTGAAGCAAACCATGCAGGATGTTCTTGAGCAGAACATCCTGTAATATTGGATAGCCCATAAAATAATTCAGGCTCACCTTGATTGATAGGGTGAGCCTGAATTGTATTATAACTTCTGAACATGTGAAACTTGAATGTTATAATCGTAGCTTTTACCAAAATTTCTTTTGTTCTTCCGACCATTCGAAGCCTTGTTTTGCCATTTTGGCTTCCAGTTCTTTTCTGTCAACATTGAAGTGATAACAAATCTGGTCAAGTGTTTCGAATTCGTGATCTCGAAGCAGAAAATTAATGGCACTCACAAGCATGGGAATGTCATTGAGAGGTAATTTATCCATTTTCTTAAGTGTTTAATGTGTTGTGTCTAATGTTTATTTCAGTTCCTCTGACAGGAAGCGTGGAGTATATCCTTTCTTGCTTTTAGCCACTTTCTCGGGAGTGCCGGCACAAAGTAATGTTCCTCCGCCACGGCCTCCTTCGGGGCCCATGTCAATGATGTAGTCTGCCAATTTGATAACATCGAGATTATGCTCAATGATGATGACCGTGTTGCCGCGGTCTACCAATTTCTGCAGTACATTCATCAAGATACGAATATCTTCGAAGTGAAGGCCCGTGGTAGGCTCGTCAAGAATATAGAGTGTCTTGCCTGTGTCACGTTTTGACAACTCTGTAGCCAACTTGACTCGCTGACTCTCACCGCCTGAGAGGGTGGTGGAGCTTTGTCCTAATTTGATATATCCTAATCCTACGTCTTGTAAAGCCTTAATCTTCTGCAATATCTGTGGTACGGCCTCGAAGAACTCTACAGCCTGGTTGATGGTCATGTCGAGTACATCGGCGATACTCTTTCCTTTATAGCGAACCTCCAATGTCTCGCGGTTGTATCGTTTGCCGTGGCAAACCTCACAGGGAACGTACACATCCGGCAAGAAGTTCATTTCTATCGTCTTGTAACCATTGCCGCCACAGGCTTCGCATCGTCCACCTTTTACATTGAAGGAGAAACGCCCTGGTTTATATCCTCTTATCTTGGCCTCGGGCAGTCCTACGAAAAGCGAGCGTATGTCGCTGAACACGCCTGTATAGGTAGCTGGATTGCTGCGTGGGGTACGTCCTATGGGGCTTTGGTCTACATTTACCACCTTGTCAATATTCTCGATACCCTCAATGCTGTCGTAAGGCATGGGCTGTTTGAGCGAGCGATAGAAGTGATGGGATAGGATGGGCTGCAGTGTCTCATTGATGAGTGTTGACTTGCCAGAACCGCTTACGCCTGTTACGACAATCAGATTGCCCAAAGGAAATTCTACGTCTACATTTTTCAGGTTGTTGCCCTTGGCACCATGTATAATGATGCTCTTGCCGTTACCCTTACGACGATGGGCAGGCAACTCGATAGCCATTTCGTGGTTGAGATATTGTGCAGTAATGGTATGGGTCTTGAGCATCTGTGCAGGAGTGCCCTGGAAGACCACCTCGCCTCCTTTGCGACCAGCCTTAGGACCGATATCTACAATATAGTCGGCAGCCAGCATCATGTCGCGGTCGTGCTCTACCACAATGACGGTATTGCCCAAGTCACGCAATTCTTTCAGACTGTTGATGAGTCTTTCGTTATCGCGTTGGTGAAGACCTATACTGGGCTCATCGAGGATATAGAGCACATTGACCAATTGGCTTCCAATCTGTGTGGCAAGACGTATACGCTGACTTTCACCTCCCGAGAGAGAAGCCGACTGACGGTTGAGTGACAGATAGTTGAGTCCTACGTCAAGAAGAAAGGTGACACGTGAGCGCAGTTCTTTGATAATCTCATGAGCCACTTTGGCCTTCATAGGTGGCAGGTGCGTCTCTACTTGGTCGAGCCAGTCGCGCAGTTCATCTATGTCGAGGTTAGCTACTTCTGATATGTTTTTGTCCCATATCCTGAAAGAGAGCGACTCGCGTTTGAGTCGTTGTCCCTTACATTCAGGACACACAACGGTGGATATAAACTGGTCAGCCCACTTCTTTCCAGCCGAGCTGTCGTCGTTCTCCATCACCATGCGCAGGTATTCGGTCACACCTTCGTAATCGCAGAAATAGTCGGAGGAGGTATGTACCTTCTCCTTGGCAATCTTTACCTTCTCGAGTGAGCCGTTCAGTATTTCCTGCATGGCATCGTCAGGAATATCCTTGATAGGTGTCTTTAGTTTGAGATCATACTTGTCGAGTACAGCCTCAATCTGCCAGAATATCATCTGATTCTTGTATTTGCCTAATGGTGCAATGCCACCTTCGTAGATGCTCAGGCTGTTGTCGGGAATCACCTTCTCCATGTCTATTTGGTCTACCTTGCCTAATCCCTTGCAGTGGGGGCAGGCACCTTCGGGCGAGTTGAATGAGAACATATTGGGCGCAGGATCCTGATATGCTATACCCGTGATGGGATCCATAAGTCGCTTGGAGAAATTCTTTGCCTCGAGTGTGTCTTTGTCTATGACCATCACCATGCCTTCTCCCTGTTTCATAGCAGTAGCTACGCTTTTGCGCAATCGTTCCTCGTCTTCAGCTCTGACGGCAAGTTTGTCTATGACGACTTCTATGTTGTGATTCTTATATCGGTCGACCTTCATGCCTCGTGTGAGTTCGAGTATCTCTCCGTCTACGCGGATATTGAGATAGCCCTTGCGCCTCATGCTTTCGAAAAGTTCACGATAGTGTCCTTTGCGCTGTCGCACTAAAGGGGCAAGCAGGAAGATTCGTCTCCCTGCATAGTGGTTGAGTATCATATCGATGACTTGCTCCTCTGTGTATTTCACCATTTCCTCACCGCTCTGGTAGCTGTAGGCTGTTCCTGCACGAGCATATAGCAGACGCAGATAGTCGTATATTTCGGTTGTGGTACCTACCGTGGAACGTGGATTTTTGTTGGTGGTCTTCTGTTCGATACTGATGACAGGGCTAAGACCAGTAATCTTGTCTACATCGGGTCGCTCCATGCTGCCTAAGAAGTTACGGGCATAGGCAGAGAAAGTCTCTATATAGCGACGCTGACCTTCGGCGAATATTGTGTCGAAGGCCAAGGATGACTTGCCCGATCCTGATAGACCAGTGATGACGGTGAGTGAGTTGCGGGGAATCTCTACGTCTATATTCTTGAGGTTATGAACGCGGGCTCCCCACACATTTATCTTTTCTTCTTCTGATTGCATTATTGTCCTGAATTCGTTTGGTTTTCGATGTAACCTCTCAGCAGGTTGACATCACGCTTGATATTGTATTCTTTTCCATCGGCTCCTTTTGCCTTGACAAGGCAGAAGTAGACTCCATCCTTAACCGGCTTGCCCTTGTAGGTGCCATCCCAACCGTCGGCAGGGTCGCGCCATTCGAAAAGTTTTTGTCCCCAGCGGTTGAAGATGTAGCCATGAAACTCTATAAGACTCTGATATCCCGATTTGGCTTTATAGATGTCATTGATACCGTCTCCATTGGGACTGAAGGCATTGGGCATCTGTAGCTGACTTTCTGAGATGGTGACCGTAACGGGAGAATCATCGGTGAGAAACTCCTGCACCTCGCCATCTTTCGTAAACTTTGCGTAGAGCACGATACGATGAGTTCCGCTCTGAGTAAACTCGAGTTCGGTGTCCTGCTCATACCTTATTATATAGGGAGTCTCCTCGGTATCGTGATAGATGCGCCATTCGTAATAGCCATCCCAGCCAGTCGTGTTCTCGGGGTTGGCCATACATGATGCTTTGACAGGGGCTGAGCCCGTATAGGCAAGGTCAGTACTTGTCTCTCCTTCACTGTTGGTGAACGTCACAACTGGATTGACGGTTGGATAGTCGTCTGCCCAGAGTGTTATGACCGGCACGAGGAGTGCCCATAACAGAAATGTGTATCGGGTGTTCAATCTCATATCTTAAATGTCGTTTTTGCCTTGTGAGGCGTTATTTTGTGCAAAGATACTAAAAAGATGAGACATGAATATGGCTGGTTGAGAGTTTTTTTGTATTTTTGCACATGAATAACCAAAATATCGACGTTATGAGACTAAAATTAAGATATCTGTTGCTCGTTTTGGGCTTGATGTTGAGTTCTGTCATGTTGGCGCAGAGCATTAAATGGCGCGACATCTATACGGTGAAGAAGAAGGATACCATCTTCAGTATTGCCAAGAAGTATGGATTGAGTCTGCCAGAACTGATGGATGCCAATCCAGAGATGAAACAGGAAGGATATGTATTGAAGAAGGGTGATACCCTCTTTATTCCTTACGAAAAAAACACCCAGGTGACTCAGACAGTTGCTGCTGGTAAGAACGTGAAAGCTGCCCAGCAGGTAACTACTGCCCAAACCGCAAGTACTGTGAAGGTAGGGGTTATGTTGCCTCTTCATGATGTAGATGGCGATGGCAGACGAATGGTGGAGTATTATCGAGGCATCCTGATGGCTTGTGAAACATTGAAGCAGAAGGGCATTTCTACAGATATACATGCCTGGAACGTGCCTATTGATGCTGATATCCGTACCACGCTTTTACAGGAAGGTGCCAACAAGTGCGATGTGATATTCGGCCCTCTCTATTCCAAGCAGGTGAGTGCGTTGGCAGGATTCTGTAAGACCTATGGCATCAAGATGGTGATACCTTTCTCAATAACTGGCGATGATGTGGAGCGCAACAAGGAAATATTCCAAGTATATCAGAGCCCGGAGCAGCTCAACGAGGCTACTATCCAGGCTTTCCTGAAACGTTTCCCAAGTGCCCATCCCATCTTCGTAGACTGTAATGACAGTACTTCACGTAAGGGAAACTTCACTTTCGGACTTCGTAAAGAACTGGAACGCAGAAAGATAGACTACAGCATTACCAATGTGAACAGCTCTATCGATCAGTTTGCCAAGGCTTTTGCCCCTTCAGTCCGCAATGTGGTGGTACTCAATACTGGACGTTCGCCACAGCTTACAGCCGTACTCAACAAGTTGGATGAACTGGATGCTAAATATCCAGGAGCCGTGGTGTCGCTCTTCGGTTATACAGAGTGGCTGATGTATGCCAAGTACAATCTCGACCGTTTCTATAAGTACGATACATACATTCCTTCTACTTTCTACTATAATGCCAACTCTGCACGTACTTTGCAGTTGGAGCGCAACTACAACCAGTGGTTCCATGTGCCAATGATGATAGCACAGCCAAGCTTTGCTCTGACGGGTTACGACCATGCTATGTACTTCATACAGGGCATCAAGAAACAAGGTAGAAACTTTGCAGGAAATAGCAGTATAGTGGGTGAGCAGCCTGTGCAGACTCCACTTCGTTTCGTAAAAACTGCCAAGGGAGGTTATCGCAATCAGTTGTTGCAGTTGATACACTATACCTTCAATAGACAGATTGAGGCTGTGACATATTGATGAAGTCGCTTGTTGGCAAGTGAAAATAGACATGAACAGAAGAAATAAAGACCAATGAACATAAAACATATAATAGCGGTTGTGGCACTGAGTGTCTGCAGTCTTACAACGGTTCAGGCACAGATAGGCGAGCATCGTAGCGATTTTGCCATAGGTGCAAATGGTGGCTATGTGCTCAGCAAGGTGGGCTTTACTCCTACGGTGCAGCAAAAGCAGCATGGCGGTATCACGGGCGGAGTGTCTTTGCGCTACGTATGCGAAAAATACTTCAAGACCATTTGCTCGGTTTATGCCGAGGTGAATTATGCCAAGGTGGGATGGACAGAAGACATACTTGACATAGAAAACAGTGCCGTGCTGATCAGTGGAACGGGTGAGGCGCTGAAATATCAGCGTGATATTACTTATATACAGATACCAGTCTTTGCTCATCTGGCATGGGGAAGGGAGGAGCGTGGCTTCAACTTCTTTGTCAATTTAGGTCCGCAGATCGGAATTTATCTGAATGAAAGTACCACGACCAACTTCGATGAGACAACATCAACCGAAAACGACCGGGTAAGCAATATCACTGCTCAGTATGATATGCCTGTAGAAAAGAAACTCGATTATGGAATCGCTGCAGGTGCTGGTATGGAATACAGTATTCCCAAGGTGGGACATTTCCTGCTCGAAGGCCGTTACTATTATGGTTTAGGCAACATCTATGGTTCTTCCAAGAAGGATTACTTCGGAAAAAGTAACTTCGGACAGATAGTTGTAAAGGCTTCTTTTCTCTTTGATATCACTCGTACCAAGAACGTGAAGAGAAAGTAACTTTCTATTGTCGGAAAGCAGCTCTTAAGTGTTACTTTAAGGGCAGAACAATCCTTCTGGTGATGGTTATGGAAAAATTAGTAATAATATAAAATGAGTACAACAGAAAAAATTCAGATGAAATTGAGCGACTCTGCGTCCGCTCGCTGGACAGCCCTCTTCATCGTGAGCGTCACGATGATGTTCGGTTACTTTTTTACAGATGTGATGTCTCCACTTGAGCCTCTCTTGACTGCAGCCAAGGGGGCAGAGAACGGTCTCGGACTCGGATGGAGTTCGGATGAGTATGGCTTCTTCTCAGGTGCCTACGGATACTTCAATGTGTTCCTCCTGCTCCTCTTTTTCGGTGGTCTTATCCTCGATAAGTTCGGTATCCGTTTTACAGGTGTTCTCTCTACCGTCCTGATGTTTGGTGGAGCCTTGTTGAAGTGGTATGCTGTAGGTCATGAGTTTGCCGGATCGGTGGCAGTACCATTCTTTGGTACTTATAGTACACAGGTAGTGATAGCCGCTCTTGGTTTCGCTATCTATGGCGTGGGTTGCGAGATCTGTGGTATCACTGTGAGCAAGGTCATCGTGAAATGGTTTACGGGTCATGAGTTGGCTCTGGCTATGGGAGTGCAGGTGGCTACGGCTCGTTTGGGAACAGCTGCTGCCTTAGGCTTTTCTCTTCCTTTTGCCAAGGCAATGGGCGGTGTGTCTGCTTCTGTTGCTTTGGGTGCAGTTTTGCTTTGTGCCGGTGTCTTGGTCTATTTGGTTTATTGCGTGATGGACAAGAAGGAGGATGCTTCAGCTGCTGCTGTAGCTACTGAGCCAGAAGAAGGTTTCAAGTTTTCAGACTTGGGGCGTCTTTTCAAGACTACAGGTTTCTGGTATGTGGCATTCCTTTGCCTGATGTTCTATGCAGGTGTATTCCCATTCCTGAAGTTTGCTACCAAGTTGATGATTTTCAAATATGGTGTTGATGCTAATGTGGCAGGTCTGATTCCTGCGATGTTGCCATTCGGTACCATCTTCCTTACACCGTTCTTTGGTAGTATATACGATAAGTATGGCAAGGGTGCCACGCTGATGATTATCGGCAGTTGCCTCCTTACGCTGGTACACGTAGTCTTTGCCCTGCCGCTCAATTCATGGGTGCTTGCCATCGTGATGATGCTCATCCTGGGCATCGCCTTTGGATTGGTGCCTTCAGCCATGTGGCCATCCGTGCCAAAGATCATCCCAATGAAACTCTTAGGAACTGCATACGCCCTTATTTTCTATATTCAGAATATCGGACTGGCTCTTATTCCAGTATGGATTGGTAAGGTGAACCAGGCAAACACGGGTGCCGACGGAGTCATCAATTATACTGAGACGATGACCATCTTTGCTGGCTTTGGCGTGATTGCCATCGTCATCTCCTTCCTCCTCTTGTTGGAAGACAAGCGCAAGGGCTATGGCCTGCAGCAGCCTAATGTGAAGAAATAAATGAAGTGAAGAGTGAAGAACGAAGAGTGAAGAATTCGTTTGCTCTTTGTTCTTCCGAATCTTTGAAAGTATAATTCTAAAAAAGAAAGGAAACAACCATGAACGCTACACCAGAATCTTTAATTAAAGAGTATGCTGATCCTATAGAGCAGCAGGAGATAGACAAGTTTATCTGTGCCGAGATGGGACGCCAGATTCACCGCTATATCAAAGGTATGTCGGGCACCAAACAGGCTATGATCAAGTTCGAGGAAAAACTGGCAAGTCTTTCAGTTCCCGAGAAAGAAAAGGCTATTGCCAAGTATATAGATTTGAATCGCAAGGCGTTGGACGGTCTGGATCTCAAGATGATTCTTGTGCGATCGGTGGCCAACTATTGTGATACATTTCAGTACATGCTTGATTTTGTCAACGACAAGCGAAAGATGGTGTTTTATTATCATCGCATCAAGGCAAAGTATATACAGTATCACGAGGTGATAGAGCAAGATGGTAAGTTCGGAATGAAAGACCACGAGGGTAATATGCTGCTTTCGCCCGTTTACGATTTCTTGCGTACCTGTTATATCTATAACGACGATCTGACAATCATGCCTGTCATAGCAGAGAAAGATGGTAAAATGGGACTCGTAATGCCTGATGGCAAGGATACGGTAGTAGCCGACTTCCTTTATGATGAGATTTGCCTTCGTGACGAATATCCATACTTCGAGGCTGTGAAGGATGGTGTTTCTGGATTGATTGACAAGGATGGAAACTTCTTGACAAAGTGAAGAGTAAAGAACGAAGAGTGAAGAATTCTCTTGCTTTTCTTCAATAGGGTTTGAAGACGAGAGAAAAAACAGATAAAACAAAGTTGTCATAGCAACGAAGTAAAAAAGGGCAATCAGTTGGTTCATCCCAATCTGATTGCCCTTTCTCATTCAATATTACAAACTGAAATTGAATTCTTCACTCTTCGCTTAAATTATCCAAGGTATTTCATCAAGATTTTGATCTTGCCACTGTCGCGCAATTTGATGATACTTTTCTCGCGTATCTGGCGTACACGCTCACGAGTAAGATTGAATTCGCTTCCTATTTCCTCCAAACCCTTTTCGTGACATCCAATACCATAGCAGTAGCAGAGAATTTTGCGTTCACGCTCCTTGAGAACGGTGCTGAGAACGCGCTGCAACTCCTGGCTCATAGACTCGAAATCAACATGCTTGTCTGTTCGGCTGTCATCGCCCGATGCCATTACGTCAACCATTGCATTGTCGTCATCATCACTACCGAATGGAGCATCTATACTCATGTGATGGTTGTCGGCCTTGATGGTCTGGTCGATTTTGGTTTCCTCCATCTTGGTAATCTGGCTCAATTCTGTTACCGATGGCTTGCGCTGGTTCTCCTGTTCGAACTTGCTGATTTCTGCCTGGATCTTACTCAGAGCTCCAACTTGGTTGAGGGGAAGGCGAACAATACGGCTCTGCTCAGCGATAGCCTGCAGAATGCTTTGACGAATCCACCATACTGCGTAGGAGATAAACTTAAAACCACGAGTCTCATCAAACTTCTCTGCAGCCTTCACCAAACCGATATTACCCTCATCAATCAAGTCGGTAAGACCCAGACCCTGATGTTGGTATTGCTTGGCAACAGATACAACAAATCGAAGATTGGCTTTTACCAATTTCTCCTTGGCACGCTCTCCCTCACGGCCTCCCTTGCGTATTTTCTGGGCAAGTTCTATCTCTTCATCGATAGAGACCATAGGTTCACGACCAATCTCTACCAGATATTTGTCGAGTGCTTCACTGGAGCGGTTGGTAATACTTTTACTGATCTTAAGTTGTCTCATAAATCTTCTTTTTACCTTGATGTTTTTGTTCTAATGATACGTAGGAAAATCGCTATTCCTTGAATTCGGGTTGCAAAGTTACAAAAAAAATACAATATAATTAGCTTTTAAAGAGAAAAAGTTTGCATAACCATGTGTTTTTTAGCTACTTTAAGAAAGATGTAGGTTCTGTTTTCCTGCTTTTTGTATGCTCAAAAGGTTGAAGAACGATATAATGATGGCGCTTTTTAATGCATATTGTTTGTATATTCAAAGAAAATGTGTAACTTTGCAACCATATTATGTAAAAAACTTGAATCGAAAGAATCATTATAAATAAAACTAAAAAATAATTATGTTTGAGAATCAACCAAAAGGTCTGTGGGCCTTAGCTTTGGCTAACACGGGTGAGCGCTTTGGTTATTATACCATGCTCGCAGTGTTCTTACTCTATTTGCAGGCTAACTTCGGTTTTGAAACTGGATTGGCAAGTACTATTTACTCTACATTCTTGATGATGGTATATTTCTTGCCTATCATCGGAGGTATCGCAGCCGACAAGTTTGGCTTTGGTCGTATGGTTACTACGGGTATCTTCATTATGTTTATCGGTTATCTTGTGCTCTCACTCCCTCTTGGCAAAGACACTGTTGCTGTTGCCGCAATGGGCATTTCGCTTATCCTTATTGCTTTGGGAACAGGTCTGTTCAAGGGTAACTTGCAGGTGATGGTAGGTCGTCTTTACGATGAGGCACAGTTTGCCAACAAGCGCGACTCAGGTTTTTCTCTCTTCTATATGGCTATCAATATCGGTGCTATGTTTGCACCTACTGCAGCCATTAAGATTATGAAGTGGGCACAGGACAGCTTGAGCGTGTCAGTGGAGGACTCATATCACTTCGCTTTTGCCGTAGCATGTGCATCGCTTATTGTTAGTATCGCCATCTACTATGCTTTCAGCTTTACATACAAGCACGTTCTAGCTTCTGAGAACAAGAATAAGGACGATAAGGCTCCTGTCAAGGAGGCTAACGAGCTTTCGAAGGCAGAAACCAAGGAGCGCATCGTCTGCCTCTGTTTGGTATTCGCGGTGGTAATCTTCTTCTGGATGGCTTTCCATCAGAACGGTAATACACTGACACTCTTTGCACGCGACTATACGCAGAAGACTTCAGAAGGTCTGCAGTCAATGGCATTCGATGTTACCAACCTCGTAGCTTGCATCTTTGTTGTTTACGGAAGCTTTGGTTTGGCACAGAGCAAGACAGGCAAGGGTAAAGGTATCTCACTTGGTATTATCGTTGCAGCCATCGCCTTCCTCTTCTACAAGTACACCAATCTTGAAGGTGCTGTAGATGTTGAGGCTCCTATCTTCCAGCAGTTCAATCCATGCTACGTAGTAGCTTTGACACCTGTGAGCGTAGCTTTGTTCTCATGGCTCAACAAGATAGGCAAGGAGCCAACATCTCCAGAGAAGATTGGTTTGGGTATGCTCGTTGCAGCTCTCGGTTTTGTATGGATGGCTGTAGGTTCAATGGGTCTGGAGCTTCCTTTGACACAGGGCGACCCTACTACCGAGGGTACACGTGTCAGTGCAAATCTCTTGATTACTACCTATCTCATCCTTACCTTCGCTGAACTTCTGCTCTCTCCAATCGGTATCTCGTTTGTATCGAAGGTGGCACCTCCTAAGTATGCAGGTTTGATGATGGGTCTCTGGTTCGGTGCAACAGCTATCGGTAACCAGTTGGTTATGGTGCCAGGTATCATGTGGGGTCAGAACTTCAACCTCGTTATAATTTGGGGCGTTCTTGCAGGTATCTGCTTGGTCTCAGCTCTCTTCATCTTCTCTATCATCAAGAAGTTGAATCGTGTAAGCTAATTCTTGGAATTACGTAGAAAATAGAATATAAAAAAATGGCTTGCTTCATTTCGGAGCAAGCCATTTTTATACCATAGCACTATTTTTTTTACGCTATCAATGTCTGGTTCTTATTTCTTCAGCCATTTGTCCAACCAGCCGAAGAAGGTACGCTGCCATAGAATTCCGTTCTGTGGTTTCAATACCCAATGATTCTCGTCTGGGAAGATGAGCAGCTCGGCAGGAATGCCACGCAAACGAGCTGCATTGAAGGCTCCCATACCCTGGTTTGCATTGATGCGATAGTCTTTCTCGCCATGGATGCAGAGGATAGGAGTGTCCCACTTGTCTACAAACTTGTGAGGGCTGTTCTCGTATGTCTTCTTGGCGTTGACTGTCCGGTCTTTGTTCCAGTAAGCATCATCGTACTCCCAGTTGGAGAACCAAACCTCCTCAGTGTCAGTATACATGCTTTCGAGGTTGAAAGCTCCATCGTGAGCAAGGAAAGCCTTGAAGCGCTTGTCGTGATGACCGGCCAGATAATATACAGAGAAACCTCCGAAACTGGCGCCTACGCAACCCAGGCGGTCTTTGTCTACATAAGGCAGGTTGGCTGTAGCATCGTCGATGGCAGACAGATAGTCGTTCATACACTGGCCTGTCCAGTCGCCTGATACTTCCTCGTTCCATTCGCTTCCGAAACCTGGCAGACCGCGACGGTTAGGTAATACTACGACATAGCCATTGGCTGCCATGATCTGGATGTTCCAACGATAGCTCCAGAACTGGCTGACTGGACTCTGAGGTCCGCCTTCGCAGAAGAGGAGGGTAGGATACTTTTTGTTGGCATCAAAGTTGGCAGGCAACATGATCCATACCAACATCTGTTTGCCATCGGTGGTCTTCACCCAGCGCTGTTCGCACTTGCCTAAGTTCAACTGATTCAGGATGTGGTCGTTCTCACGGGTTATCTGTTCCACCTTGGTGGTCTTTGCGTTCTTGCCAGGTGTCACCATATAGATGTCGGTAGGATGGCTCATGCTTGCACGTGTGGCGAGAATCTTGTTGCCGTTATTGGCAAGCGAAACGCTTCCATAGTCAGCCCAGTCGTTTGTGATTTGTTTTACCTCACCCTTGAAGTTGGTCTGGTAAAGGTTCAATGTTCCGTGCCATACGCCTATAAAGGTAAGACTCTTGTTGTCCTTGTTCCATGTGAATCCCTCTACATTTGAGTCGAACTTCTCTGTTACATAATTCTTCTTGCCAGTGGCGAGATCGTATATGCAGAGTCGGTTGCGGTCGCTCTCGTATCCGTCTCGTGCCATGCTTTGCCATGCTATATACTTGCCGTCGGCAGAGAACTGAGGATTGGTGTCGTAGCCAGGATTGTTCTTCAAGTTTTCCGGAGCATTGACAGCCTGGTGCTTCATGCTCTTTGTAGCATCTACCTTAGGCTCCACGTAGCCGGCTTCCTTGCAAAGGTTCTTCGTCTCGCGCGTACCTATATTATATAGATAGATATCAGAGTCGGTAGAGATGGCATACTGCAATCCCTCCTTCTTGCGACAAGTATAGGCGATGGTCTTAGAGTCAGGGCTCCAAGCCAGCTGCTCGATACCACCAAATGGTGCCATAGGGCACTCGTAAGGTTCGCCCTTCAGGATGTCTTCTCCCTCATTGACGGTTCCGTCTTCAGCCACCTCAGCTACAAAAGGATGAAGGATGCTCTCCACGTAGTGGTCCCAGTGGCGATAGTTCATATCGGTAACGAGTCGGCCTGTAGCCAAGGGAAGGTCGGATGGATTTTCCTTGATGGTGCCGTGGTAGGGCAGTTCCTTGATGAGGATAACCTTCTTGCCGTCTGGTGAGAAACGGAATCCCTCGATACCGGCCTTGTCATGGGTGAGCTGTTTGCGGTCAGTTCCGTCTGGGTTCATGCTCCAGAGCTGTCCGTTGCGGATAAAGGCGATTTTCTTTCCGTCAGCAATCCATGTGGCATCACTCTCGCTCTTGGCATCAGTGGTGAGGGCCTTCTGGTTCTTTCCATTGGCGTCCATGATGAAGAGCATCTGGTGACCCTTGTTTTCCTTGACGCTGTAGTAACCTACTTGGTACACGATTTGCTTGCCGTTGGGCGAAGCCTCGGCACCCCCAATTCGCCCCATGGCCCATAGAGCCTCAGGCGTCATCAGGTGGTTCTCCACCTTGATGTTGTTCTTCTCAATCATTGTTTGTGCATTAGCCATAGTGCCACTCATCGTAAGTGCGGCAGCGGCTAAGATCATTGTTTTAATCATGTCTTTTTTATGTTGTTGTTTGATTTATCCCATATATGGTAATCATAGTGCAAAAATAATGATAATTTTCCAAAGCAGCAAGAAAGTTGTGCAAAATGTACCCGTGGGCGGCATTTTATCGAATGATGAGGAGCGAATGTCATATTTGCGGAGAAAAAGTAACAAACTTAGGATAAAATTTGTTTTATTCCTTAATAAATTGTATCTTTGCCTTTGTATAATCTATGTTCTAAACTTTAGAACATAAGTTCGATAGTTTAGAACACAAGTTCCAAAGTTTAGAACATAAGTTCGATAGTTTAGAACATAACTTTATTGCGTGTTCAGAAACAATTTTAACCCATTATAATAACAAATATCAATAGAAAGGAACAAAAATATGGCTAAGTACAAGTTGCAAGAGATGCCGGACGTGCATCATGATGGTAAGCGAAGGGTGTATCCCAAGATGATAATCAACCGTACCCTGTCGCGCAAGGAGTTTGTCGAGATGATGCGTGATTATCATCGGGGCACGTCGCCCAGTATGGTGGAGGCTGTGCTGATAGATGTCGAGGATATGCTGGTGAGAATGCTCTCTATGGGATATAATGTCAATCTGGGCAATCTGGGTCATTATTCACTCTCGTTAGAGTTTAAGGACGACAAGCCTGCCGAGATGCGAGACGAGGACGACAAGATGACTTTTCGAAGGGTGGGCGTGAAGGACGTTAATTATAAGGCTGCGCCCGAGTTTGTCAAGAAAGTGAAGCTTGAGACTGACCAGTATTTAGAGCGGGACATGGGTGGTGTGAAACGAGTGTTGAAAAGCAATTACACCCGTGAAGAGCGCATTGCCCGAGCCTTGCAAGTGATAGAGAAGAATGGCTTTATCAGCCTTGACGACTATGCCCAGATCAACAATATGAGTCGTACGGTAGCCTCCACCGACCTGAAACAGATTGTCGACGACCATCAGTCGCCCATCTGCTCGCATGGTCGTCACAGCCACAAGGTGTGGGTGAAGAGAGAGGCGTGAACGGGAGTTACTGATTGTTGGTTACTTCTTCGCACACCACCATCTCTGTACCTCTGTAGATGACGACAATCTTGTGAAGTTGGGTGGTCTTCACGGTGGAAGTGACCACTTCGCTTTGAGCGTAGCGGTTCACTTGAGCCTCGGCTTCTTTGAAAAGCTGTTGGATGTGCGTATCAGTATCTTTCGATTGGGCGTACTTGAGTTCCACAATATAAGAATGGGTCATGTCGCTATAGATGTCGAGAAGCGGACATAGGAAGATGTCAGCATATCCTTCCTGAGTATCTTTTTCAGAGATCGGACGATAGTACTGATTTTGGCAAGTCATGGCAAGTGTGAAGCCATGCACAAAATACTCACCCTTCTGATGGTCTCGCTGGGAGGCGTATTTGTGCAAGCTGTCGGCAATGTACTGGAAGTATGCCTTCCATTCTCCACGATAAGCAAGGCGGCTTGCCAACTCATTCTTTTCGTAGCTGTCGAATGAGAGGTCATTTTCTTTGTAGGTATCGAGCAGATAAGTAAATAGCTGCTCGCGCACAACCTCGTTTGGAATAACAAATTTTGTCTTTCCTTCAAGTGTTCCGTCGATGGTGACCATTCCGAAGTAAAACAATAGGCTGACGAAATTGTCGGGGTTGCCAATCAGCTCTGCGGGAAATCCCGACTTGAGTTCGCCCGTGATGTAACCTTGCTGCACCAGTTGCTGGATGATGGAGGCATCGTGGGCAAACTCCTTGTCTCTGCGGATGAGCATGCGGAGCTTGTTGTAGTCGGTGCGGATGTTTTCGTCTATCATGTGGTCGGGCACCTCACAATCATTATTCACATAATTGTCGATGAAGTAAAGCACCATGTTGGAGTTGTACATCGTCACTTTGCCGTACTTCTTGAGTGCAAAGCAATAGTTGTCGTACCATGGCTTCATGATGGTTATCAATTCATCGATGGTATGGTTGAACTCGTATTGGGTGGAGTAGTATTCAAGCATGGCTCGTACTTCTTTCTCCGTGAATCCCGTCAGCTCATTGAATTGGGCGCTCAGAGTGTAGTTGGTGCCGATGTTGAATCCACTGGTCAGGTCGTCTAATGTGACAGGGCTGACTCCTGTCACGAATACACGGGCGATGGTAGAATCCGTACCAGCCTTGATCGTGTCGAAGAAAGTGCGCAAGTATCCCTCGCCATGAGTCTCTTTGCGATATTTGTCCAGGCAATTGGGCTCGGCAAGAATCTTGTTGGTGAAATGGTCGTACTCGTCGATGAAGAGGAACACCTTGGCGTTGGTCTTCTCGCATTCACGACACAGAAAGTTCAGTTGCTTGACCGCACCATCCAGTTGGTTCATGCCTTCTTTGATGCCTTTTGGCAAATATTGTGCGTATACATCGCAGAAAAAATTAAAGGCTATACGACAATGGTCGTCTAATCCCTTTTTATAGTCTTTCAGTTCTGCATTTACTATCGCAAAGTTGAGCTTGATGACAAGATATTTGTTGTGTTCGGGTGTGGGATGCTGACCGATGTAGAGATGTCCGAAGAGTTTGTCGAAGCTGTCTGCTCGATTAATGTCGTAGTAATGCTCAAGCATGGAGAGAGTAAGGCTCTTGCCGAATCGGCGAGGGCGGATGTAGAAGAAGAACTTGTTGGCTCTTTCAATCTTTTCCACGAATGGAGTCTTGTCGACATAGTAGCAGTCATCCTCTATGACGGCTTTGAAGTTCATCATGCCGTAAGGGATGCGCTTAGGATATTTTCGAATGCTCATTGATTGGTTCTCTTCCATATTTTTACACCTTTTTTTATTGTTCTGCAAAAATAAGGATAATTTTCCGAAATAACAAGAAACTTCTTCAAAAGATATTTTGAACATTATATCATGATTCACTTTTCTTTGCACTTTTGTGCAAAGAAAAGTGGCTCATGAGATATTGGCTATCTACGGACAATCTCCCAGGAGCCTAAAAAACGTGCCAAATTTTAACCTGATTTGAACTCCCTACCTTTAAGGGTGTGCCAACCATACAGAATCGAATTCATTATGACAAGTCTTCTTTAACTTCAAGAGATGCTTGTTTCTGGCCTTTTTTAACTGCTCCAGGTTGAGCGATGCGAGGTGTCAACGCGGAGCTACTTACCATCGAGAATGAAGGGTGGAATTGTGCCATTCACCCTCTGAAACCCCGATAAACACAGGGGATTCCAAGGGATAGATGAAGGATGAAGGGTTTTATGCAAGTAGATTGTAAAGTCTAAAAGTTGCATAAAACTGCATCCATTTTTGTTGATAATCAATGATGCAGTATATATACCTATATATCTTACTCAACTTTTAGACTTTACAGACTACTAGTTTTTGTATAAAGCTATGAAAAGGTAAAAGCAGCTTAGAATGCTATATATAAGTATTCTAAGCTGTTTTTTTATGATGTACTTGCTATTTCTTGACGATAGCCTTGTCTTCTATATTGATAACTTCTTCTAATTCGATATGGTGAGAACCTTCAAGTTTGTTAGTTGATGTCAAAGTGGTGCTTGTAATGATCGATTTTATATTGTCAAGACAAGGCTGTTCGCTCTTTTCTTTGCATAGAAGTGTTTCGGTCATGTTGTTGAACTTCGTTATCGTTCCCGTGTTTTTTTCTTCGATGTTTCCGCCAGCCAAAACTAACTTGTCTATGAGAAATGCAACAAGGCCGTTCTTGCTTGATATGGAGCATGGTATTTTCTTGAGCTCCCACTCTGCTATGTTTCTTTTGCCAGGTTTCAATATTCCGCTTAATAATTTGGAAGTTACATTTGGAAAAAGCTTTTTGATGGTAGTCTCGGTACTCAACGGTGTGTCTACAGTCGATATTATTTTTCTGCTGATGACAATATTGGCAGATGTCTTTTTTATCGAGTATTCTACTACTCTGTTTGTCTTGAAGACATCGTTTCCGTCATGGCGTTGGGTGGTTGTTTCATTTGTCTTAATCTTGATAGTCGCTTTTTGTGCATCATTTTGCTCTCCGAGATAGAAGATTTCTCCAATAGACAAGCTGTCTGATTGATTCTGGCTATCTCTGATAGTTTGGGCTGATACAGCTTGGGTAAGCAGCATCAGAAAAGATAAAATCATATACTTCATATATTGTAATATTATTCGCTTTTCCATAATTTAGAACTAACATACCCAACTGTAACACCCATTTTTAAAGCATCTTTATTTTTGCTTGGAATGCTTGAATTGCTAATAGTCTTTAAATGCCTTTTTTGATTAGCATTTACCTCCTAACAGATTGATTTATTCAGCCCCTTAAAGTGGAGCTTCAAGATTATATCTTGTCGAGTGCCTGCTTGATGTCGTCGAGGATATCCTCGACATCCTCGATGCCTACGGAGAGGCGGATGAGGTCGGGGGCAACTCCAGCTTCTTTCAACTGCTCGTCAGATAGCTGGCGATGGGTATGGCTGGCAGGATGAAGCACACAGGTGCGGGCATCTGCCACATGAGTCACAATATTGATCATGTCGAGTGAGTCCATGAACTTGATGGCCGTCTCGCGGTCGCCCTTCAAGCCAAAGGCGATTACACCACAAGTGCCGTTGGGAAGGTATTTTTGCGCCAGTTCGTGGTAGGCGTCATCCTTCAAGCCGCTGTAGTGAACCCAAGCCACACGCGAGTCATTGTGCAGAAACTCTGCCACCTTTTGCGCATTCTCGCAGTGCTGGCGCATACGCAGATGAAGAGTCTGAAGTCCCAGGTTGAGGATGAAAGAGTTCATTGGGGCAGGGATACTTCCGAGGTCGCGCATCAACTGGGCTACGAGTTTGGTGGTATAGCCCATCTTGCCGAAGGCCTTTACGTAGGTCAGACCATGATAGCTGTCATCGGGGGTACAGAGACCAGGGAACTTTTCGGCGTGAGCCATCCAGTCGAAGTTGCCACTGTCTACTACTACACCGCCTACTTGTGATGCTGTTCCGTCCATGTATTTAGTTGTGGAGTGGGTAACGATGTCGGCTCCCCATTCGAAAGGACGACAGTTGATTGGTGTGGCGAAGGTGTTGTCCACAATCAGAGGAACACCGTTCTTATGAGCTATACGTGCACATTTCTCTATGTCGAGAACGGCACATCCTGGGTTGCTGATGGTCTCGCCAAAGAACAACTTGGTGTTGGGGCGGAATGCCTTCTGTATTTCTTCCTCGCTGTCGTTGGGATTGACGAAGGTGCATTCTATGCCGAGTTTCTTGAGTGTCACACCAAAGAGGTTGAAGGTTCCACCATAAATCTCGTTGGAGGTAACAATATGGTCGCCTGCCTCGCAGATGTTGAATACAGCATAGAAGTTGGCAGCCTGACCGCTACTTGTCAATACAGCTCCCACACCGCCTTCAAGCTGTGCTATTTTCTTGGCTACAGCATCGTTGGTGGGATTTTGGAGTCGGGTATAGAAATATCCTTCTTTTTTCAGGTCGAAGAGCATGGCCATCTCTTCAGAATTGTCGTACTTGAATGTGGTACTCTGAATGATGGGCACTTCGATAGGTTCTCCATTCTTTGGCTCATAGCCTCCCTGTACACAGATGGAAGCTGCACGTAATTTCTTTTCCATTGTCGGTTGTATTTTTATATTTAAGTTTTCTTTGAGTGAAATTGAGTTTCGCTCATATCTCTTGATTTGGCAGAAATGGCACTCTCCCTATACTGTTGTACTTGTGGTGCAGTGGCTTCCTGTCGTTTTTTTTCTTTATTGTGTGCAAAGGTACTTATTTTTTTTGATATTCAGATACTTTTTTGTACTTTTGCATCCGAATTCAAAACTAACAGCAATTAGTTATATCAAATAGAACGATGAAGATAGGTTTCGATAACGAGAAGTATCTGAAAATTCAATCAGAGCACATTAAAGAGAGAATCTCACAGTTTGACGGAAAACTTTACCTCGAATTGGGTGGTAAACTTTTCGACGACCACCACGCCAGCCGCGTTTTGCCAGGCTTTCAGCCAGACAGCAAGTTGCGTATGTTTCAGAAAATCAGCGACAGCATAGAGATAGTGATAGTTATCAGTGCTGCCGACATTGAGAAGAACAAGAAACGTGCCGACTTGGGTATTACCTATGATGAAGATGTACTTCGTCTGCGTGGCGAGTTCCAGCATCGAGGTTTCATGGTAGGTTCAGTAGTCATCACTCATTACAATGGTCAGCCTGCAGCCATCGCTTTCAAGCAGCGCTTAGAGCGTGAGAGCATCAAGACTTATTGTCATTACCTGATAGAAGGTTATCCTCATAATGTGAAGTTGATAGCCTCGGATGAGGGATTCGGCCAGAATGACTATGTGGAGACAGAGCGACCATTGGTTATTGTCACTGCTCCAGGTCCTGGCAGTGGCAAGATGGCAGTCTGCCTCAGTCAGTTGTATAATGAGAACAAGCGTGGCGTGCGTGCCGGTTATGCCAAGTTTGAGACTTTCCCAGTATGGAATCTGCCATTGAAACATCCTGTCAACATCGCTTATGAGGCTGCAACTGCCGACCTCAATGACGTGAACATGATAGACCCCTTCCATTTAGAGGCCTACAACAAGATAGCCATCAACTATAACCGCGATGTGGAGATTTATCCTGTGCTCAATGCACTCTTCGAAGGTATCTATGGCAGCAATCCATATAAGTCGCCCACAGATATGGGTGTCAATATGGTGGGATTCTGTATCTCTGATGATGAGGTTTGCTGTGAGGCATCCAAGGATGAGATAGTACGTAGATATTATGCAGCCACCAACAAGATGGCAGCTGGAGCCTGCAATGACGCGGAAATCAGCAAGATACAGATGCTCTTCAACCAGGCTAAGATTACTACCGATTATCGTAAGGTGACTGTGGCTGCCAAGAATCACAAGCAGGAAACTGGACATACATCGGCTGCTATAGAACTGGAAGACGGTACCATCATCTGTGGTCACAGCAGCGAACTGCTTGGCTGTAGTGCTGCCTTACTGCTGAATGTCACCAAGCATTTGGGGGATATCGATCATAACCTAAAGCTCATTCCACAGTCGATGATAGAACCTATACAGTATACCAAGGTAAATTATCTCGGTGGCCATAATCCACGACTTCATACCGACGAGGTACTTGTGGCACTCTCTGTTCTTTCCGAGAACGATGAGAACTGTCGTGTGGCTTTACAGCAGTTGCCTAAGTTGCGTGGCTGTCAGGCTCACTGCACTGTGATGTTGAGTGATGTAGACCAGCGTATCTTTAAGAAACTCGGTGTCAATATCACTTGCGAGCCCGTACTGAAGAAATAGCATTTGACAAAGTAAAGATAAAAAAGCCTGAGAAATATGCTTGCATGATGCTTGACATTTTCTCAGGCTTTTTCGTTATAGAATAGTAGGCGCCAATTGAAGTCTTTGTGGAATTTAATAGAAGTAGTTATCTCACATTATATAACGTGTTAATTCCATTTTTTGAGGAAACTTATTCCTTAGTTGTAGGCATTCCTAACTTTTTCCAGTTGAGGATTCCACCCTCCATGTCAAATACTTTTAAGCCCTGCTTCTGCATTTTCATACAGGCATGATGGCTGCGCTTGCCGCTTCGGCAGTATACATAGTAGGTGTGCGACTTGTCGAGCAATTTGATACCAGCATCGAAGGCCGATGTATTGAGAAAGTCGAGTTGCCGGGCTCCAGCCAAATGTTCTTCTTTATATTCGCCAGGTGTGCGTACATCGAGAATAATGGATGTTGTATCGGCTTTAGCCTGTTTGATAAAGTCCTTGGGTGACAAAACGTTGATGCCATCCGACTGGGCTGAGTAGCCAGTAGAACCTAAGCTGATGGCTGCCAATAAGGATAAAAGAATTTTCTTCATCTTGCGTTTTTTTCTTTGTTTTGGCAATTATGATACTCATTTTATACCCTTTCGGGTAATGTGATAAAGGAAAATGTATTATATTATACCTTTTCGGGAGTAAACTATGAAATATTATTGCTTTTGGGGAATTCCATAAGAACAAGTAACATGAAGATATAATTTGAAATCAATCTCTATTCATGCTCGATTTCCTTCTATTCCTCTGGCTCTTGATGTTTCATCAGCGTTCCTAATTCTCTGACTTTTTTCTCAAACTCATTTCTGTCATTGAGTGCGCCATTGCGTAGTTTTGCCCTATAATTATATATGGTGTTGACTGCATAGTGTAGGAATTCTGCAATCTTTGTACTATCGTCGATGCCCAGACGAATGAGTGCAAATACTCTTACTATGGCTGAGAGTTTGTTAGGGGAGGATAGATGAATTTGGCATTCTTCCTTCAGCAGTCCATTCAAATCCTCCACGAAGTTGGGGAAGAGGTTTAGGAATACCTTGTCGAAATTGGCGTATAGTTCTTCAAGTTCTTGCTCCTTGATCTCTGAACTCTTAGTCATAGAGTAGAGTTCGTTGTACTGTTTGTTTTTTACCATCTTATTGACATTGAGGCGCATTTTGTCCAGTTTATCGATGTAGTGTGAACAAGCCCCCAGGAACTGGCCTATATATTCTTCCTTAACCCCATTCGACTCATTGAGTTTGTCGTTGGATGCTTTTAGCATACCATTGGTGGAAGATAGTTTGTTGTTGAGTTCTTCCAATTGAGTATTGGTTTTCTTCAGTTCGTTTCTTGCATTCGACAGATACGATTTCTGCTTGTTGACATAGAATGTCAATAAAGCCAATGCGATGACCAAAAGACTCACACATATAATGGCAAAGATGAGACGATGGTTGGCCTTTTTGAGTTCTGCCTGATAGTTGTGGTCTATGGTGCCAAGCACTGGAGATATCTGCCAACTGCGTATGCGAGTACAGAATTTCTTCGTGGCTTTCCACGAAAAGTTGATGTATTTGTATGAGCGTTCCACATCTTTTTCCTTGCTGAGTATCTCTGCAAGAATCCAGAGTGAAGCTTGGTCGTTGATGGCACATTTTACATCACATATAGCAGATTGTAGTAGCCAGTATTTTACCATGTCCTCGTCTTTCAGCGAGCGGTATATTAAGTAGCGATAGTAGGCCACAATTCCATATTCGTGACTTCCTTTCTTGCACTTGCTTAATCGGATGTCGTTAATTTTAAGAGCTTCTTTCAACTTATTCTGGCTGGTTAGCAAGACCTCCTTTCTCATGAGGTAATCCTCGCTGTTAGGGGATAATATTGAAAATAATGTATCACGATAACAGTCTTGTTTGCTGTAGAATTCTTGACTTAGCTCAGTGTCAATGTTTATATTTGTAAAGCCCAGTTCGCCATAGACGTGATAAAAGGCTATGTAATAGTCTTTCTTGTTAGAGTTATTCAAAGTTTTTTTATCGATACTTTGTAGAACATGAAGTGCCTCCGTGAAAGCTCCTGATGTTGAATATTGTAAAGCAAGTAAGCTTCTCAACTTGGTAATGTCGCTCTTCATGTTGTTTCTTTTTGCCAAGTCGATGGCTTGGTGAATATAATAAATAGAAGAGTCGCTTTTGTATGTTTGGTATTCTTCGTATAGTTTGTAATATGCGGTTAGGAGTTGTGGGGGGGTATGTCCTTGTCGGCTCTGTTTTTTGATTTTAGTGATACGGCTTTCTTTTTGGTTGATATAGTATTGTGATTGTTCGATAGCCTGATCAAGTTGCTCGTATAAGTCTTTTATGTTTTTATTCTGAGCAAAACTTGAAGTTAGTGCAGAGAAGCACAATATATATACCAAAGATAGTATCTTTTTCATTATGTTTTGTTTGTTGTAAGATTAAAATAGATTTAAATTTAGCCTGTTCTACTGAGTAAGCGAACATTCAAATGCAAAGATAAGTTTTTTAGTGGATAATGCCAAATGTTTGGCATGTTTTTTCTTTTTATAATTCAACTTTTGCGAAAAGGGAAGTTAAAGAAGTTAGAGAATTTAAAGAAGTTAAAGGAGTTAAAGCCATATGCTTTATAGCTAAATATACAACCAAAAAGGCTGTTCCAATCACTTGGAACAGCCTTCAAACAAATCAAAATGCATATATTAGGGGGTGTAATTTAAACTGTGTCAAGGCTTGTTCTTAACTTTCATTCCCACTCCCTGCTGGGGGCATGCCCCCAGCAGGGAAGCCTTTTCGGCTGCAAAGTTACATAATTTTAAATCTATCTCCAAATTTTATTGCCAATTGTTGAGAAATTTGTCCCCAATTTGCCAGTGGCATAGTCCATTTCTTACGGATGTTGCGGT